>Ga0265330_10002307_pt1 | contig 10478 bp, 8 predicted proteins | sample 41919metaG_FD_202083 | JGI IMG/M metagenome (GOLD analysis project Ga0265330, IMG submission 202083) | Rhizosphere microbial communities from Carex aquatilis grown in University of Washington, Seatle, WA, United States - 4-19-19 metaG | ecosystem: Host-associated > Plants > Roots > Rhizosphere >... | reverse complement strand
ACTCCTATGATAGTCCCCCCGCCCGTGAGCGACGCGGAGCTCCCGTCGGGCAGCACGAGGAGGGCGGGCGGGCTGCCTGCGCTCGCGTAGCAGAGCTCTCGCGTCGCGGGGTCCCAGACCCCGTACCAGGCCGTGAAGAAGAGATAGTTCTGCTCCTCCATCTTGAAGGAGGCGTTGAGGCGGTCCAGGACCGAACCCGGCTCGGCGAAGTCGGCGCCCTTCAGCACCTGGGTCTTGAGCATGTTCATCAGAGTGACCGAGAAGAGGGCGGCCTCGATGCCGTGGCCGCTCACGTCGATGAGGTAGAGCGCGAGCCTCTCTCCCTCGACGCTCCCTTTTCCGTCGCCGAGGGCGTGGTAGCCGAACGCGTCGCCGCCCAGGCTGGCGGAGGGGATGAATTCCCAGTCGATCGCGAGATCGGGGGCGGAAATGCGGTCTGGCAGGAGGCTCTTCACGTATTCCGCCCCTCCGCGCAGCTCCTGCTTGAGCTTCTCCTGGGCATCGATGAGGGCGGCGACGTAGAGCTCCTGCTCCTCCTTCATCCGCTTCTTCTCGAGGCAGGATTCGATGCGGGCTTTCAGGATGACGGGTTCGTATTCCCTCGGCAGGTAATCCTCGGCGCCGAGCTGAATGCAGCGGGCGATCATCTGCGTGTCCTCGATCGACGAGATTACGATCGGTCGGACTCCCTTGAGCGCCTCCTCGGCCTTGATGCGCTCGAGCAGCTGGTAGCCGTTCATTCCCGGCATCATCACATCGATGATCGCCACGTCGAAGCTCTCGGCCCGGAGGAGTTCGAGGGCGGCGAGGCCGTCGGCGGCGGCGCGCACCTCGTGGCCTTGGCGCTCCAGGTGCCGGGAGAGGATCTCGCGGTTGAAGATGTTGTCGTCCACCACGAGTATGCGCCCGGGGTGGAGCGCCGACTTCATCCCCTCGTCGGCCAGGCTCTTGCGCGGCGCGGGCGGGGCCGATTCTTCCTCGGCTGCGCCCGAGGAGGAATCGCTCGACGCGGCCATGAGCTCGAGGATCGCGTTGCACGCTTCGAGGAGCCTCTCGGTCTCGGCGGCGAGTTTCTTGTAGCCTTGGGACGAGGCCTTGCCCTTGGCGCCCTGCACGCGCGCGACGAGGTCGTAGAGGATGCCGTAGATCTCGCGGTCGAGGGACTCCATCTCCCGCGGTCCCGCGGGGAGGGCCGCGACGCTCCCCGCGAGGCCTGCGAAGAGGGGCCCCTCGAGACGCGTCGAGAGGGGACTTTTGAGCTTGACCGCCAAATCGGCTATCGCGGCATAGAGCTCGGTCAGGTCCTCGCGCCCCGCATCGAGGGCGTCTTCTCCCAGTATCCCGCTGTAGCCGATGAGGTGATTGAGCTCCGTGCGGGCGATCGACCAATTTCGATGGGCGATCGCCGAGGGATCGGGATTACTGCTTCTCGGCATGCTCTTCGACGTATTTCCTGAATTCTTCTTCCGACATCCGATCGGCATAGATGGGGTAGAGAGCTTCTATCAGCTCTTCGATCGAGGCGAACTTCGCGCCGTCCAGCTTGTAGGTCATAGCTTCCTCAATGGACAAGGATAAACGGTAACGATGGCTCGTGCAAGGACTTCCCCGGCCCGGTCCGCGCGCCATTCACGAGCGTTCGCCGCGAGCTTCGTATATCGCTCGGGCGATGGGCATCCTGCGGCCCATGCCGAAGACGCGGGAGGATACCTTGATCACCGGCGCCGCCTGCCGCCTTTTGTACTCCGCCCTGCCTACCATGGTGATGATTCGCTCGACGATGCCCGGATCGTAGCCGCGCCCGACGATCTCCGCGGCGCCTAGGTTCTTGACGATGTAGAGCTCGAGGACCTCGTCGAGGAGCTCGTAGGGCGGCAGGGAATCCTGGTCGACCTGGTCGGGCCTGAGCTCGGCGCTGGGCGCCTTGGTCAGCGTGGCCTCGGGGATGACCGCCCTGCCCGCGCGCGCGTTGATGAATCGGGCGAGGCCGTAGACTTCGGTCTTGAGGAGGTCGCCTATGACCGCGAGGCCTCCCGACATGTCGCCGTAGAGGGTGCAGTAGCCCGCCGCCAGCTCGCTCTTGTTGCCCGTCGTGAGGAGGATGGATCCGAACTTGTTGGACCAGGCCATCAGGATGGATCCGCGGACGCGGGCCTGGAGGTTCTCCTCGGTGATGTCCTGGGGCCTGTCTCCGAACTTCGGTTCGAGGAGCTCGAGGTAGGCCGTGAAGGGCCCCTCGATGGGCAGGCTCTCGAGCTTCAGGCCCAAGGCATCGCAAAGCGCGGCCGAGTCGCTCACCGAGCCGGGGCTCGAGAAGCGGCTCGGCATGGACAGGCAGGTGACTTTATCCGCTCCGACCGCCTCCGCGGCGAGGACCGCGACCAGGGCCGAGTCGATGCCGCCCGAGAGGCCGAGGCAGGCGGTCCTGAAGCCGCACTTGCGCATGTAGCCGCGAATGCCGAGGATGAGGGCGCGCTCGATCTCGTCGAAGCGGTCGGGCCGTTCGGGGGCCCGCGCTTCGACCGGCCGGGCCGCGCGGGGCCCGCGGGGCCCGGCGGTTTTCCTCGCGCCATTCGCGGGGGTTCCGGAGAGCGCGTCCGTGTCGACGACGAAGAGCTCTTCCTCCCAGCCGGAGAGGGAGTCGAGGGCGCCCGAGGCGTCGAGGGCGAAGGAGCGCCCGTCGAACACGAGGGAATCGTTGGCCCCGATCAGGTTGCAGTAGAGCACCGGTATGCCGCCCTCGATCGCGATGGCGCGCGCGAGGCTGATCCGCGTCTCCAGTATGCCCGAGGCGAAGGGCGAGGCGGAGGGCACGATGAGGAGCTCCGCGCCTGAGTCGAGGAGCTCCCTCACGGGATCGACATCGTAGCGGAGGCCCGGCATGGGTGGGTGCTTCCACCAGATGTCCTCGCAGATCGCGAAGCCGACGCGCGTTCCCCCGATCTCGACGGTCTTCCGCTCGCGGGCGCTCTCGAAGTAGCGGGCCTCGTCGAAGACTTCATAGGTGGGAAGCAGGGTCTTGGCCTGGACGAAGTCGAGGCGGCCTCCCCTGATCAGGGCGACTGCGTTGACGAGGCTCTTGCCCGGCCCCTCGCGGTTGCGGTCGACGCAGCCCACGGCCACGGCGAGCTCCTGGGGCAGCTCGCGCTGCAGCCGGCGGATCGCGGCGAGGTTGCCCTCGACGAAGGAATCCTGGTCGAGGAGGTCCAGGGGAGGATAGCCGCAGAGCGAGAGCTCCGGGAAGACGAGGAGGTCGACTTTTCCGCCCGCGCCGGAGCGCGCGACTTCTCCGTCCCCGCGGTCCATGGCGGCTTCCGCGAAGGCCAGCATTTTGTCGACATTGCCGCTGAAATCCCCGATGGTTGTGTCGATCTGGGCAAGGGCGACGAGCATCGTTACCTCCCTACTCCTTGCGGTCGCGATGGCCGCATAGTACACTCGCCGCCGTGAGCAAGACAATCCTGATAGCCCCTTTCGACGGTCCCCTCGCCGCCGCCCTCGCCGCGGAGGCGGGCGCCGCCGGCTGGTCGGCGGCCCTCGCGCTCGGGCGCGGAACCGGCGGCGGGGCCGCGGGCGGGGAGGCCGCGGAGGCGGGCGCCGCGGGCCGTCGCGCCGACTCGGTCGCCATAGTCTACGAGCCGCGGTCCTTCGTATCCGCCGCCTCCCTCGTGCTTTCCGCCGAGAACGCCCTGGGTCCCCTGGATGCCGCCGTGCTCGTCTTCGACCCCGCGGACGCCAAGGCCGAGTTCCTCGGAGCCAAGCCCGGGGAGCTCGCCGCCCTCGTCGAAGAGCGCTGCTCGGGTCCCCTCTTCCTCGCCCGGGAGCTCGTCCGGCGCTTCGAGGCGCGGGGCTCGGGCCGCCTCCTCCTCGTCGCTCCGGAGAGCCCTCGCGACGCGGCCCTGGGGCCCGCCGCCGCGATGGCCGAAAAAGCCTTCGAAGGCCTCGGCATGGGGCTCTTCGCGGCCGCCGCCTCGACCGCATGGTCCGCGTACGGCATCCGCGACGCGAGCGGCCAGAGCGACAGGTTCGCCCGCTTCGCGCTGGAGCTCTTGGCCGAGCCCAAGCCGACCAAGGCGGGGCGCTGGCTCCGCTATTCCGGCAAGGGCGGAATATTTGGGCAATAAGCGTATCCTGGCCTCGGTCCTGCTTCTCGCCGCTGCGACGGGACTCTTCGCGTTTTCCGTCCCGAAGCCGAGCGCCGAGGTCACGGACTTCCGGCTCGAGGCTATCAGCCTCAGGGACGTCACCTTCAAATTCGTCCTCGCCGTCAAGAATCCCTACCCCATCGCCCTCAAGTTCGACGGCATGACTCTGAATTTCACCGTCGAAGGCGTCAAGGTATTCACCGCGGCGAACCAGGGCGGCTTTTCGGTCAAGGCCAAGGGCGAGAAATCCAATACCTTCACCGTCACCCTCGCCTACGAGGCGATCATCAAGCTCGTGAAGAATTACATCGAAAAAGACTGGCTGGACACGGTCGTCGACGGCGCGCTGACGATCCCGATCCCCAAGATCGCGGCGATTCCGAACCTTCCTCCCGACGTGACCTTCAAGTATAAATTCGAGAAGAAGATCCCCGCGATCAAACCGCAGGTGGCGATCCTCGATTTCACCGTGAAGCCGCCGACGAAGGAGCAGATCGCCAAGGCAGCCGTCGCGGCGGGCAAGAAGGTGGACGCCGACAAGGCTTTGGGCGCCTTCAAAAGCCTGCTCGCGGGCAAAAAGCCCGCGGAGCAGGTCATCGATCCGGCAGACCTCGACGTTCCCCTCACGGTCTCCTACACGATCTCGCTCAAGAACGAGGCGCGAGGCCCCCTCTCCTTCGACAAGCTCGGCTACGAGCTCTTCGTGAACGGCGAGAGCCTGGTCGTCGGCGAGAGCTCCGCGCTTCGCCGCGAGGAGGGCCGGACCCTCGTCACAGTGGACAACGTCTTCAGCTCCAGGAAGCTGTCGAAGAACGTGAAGGCTCTCTTCGCGGACAAGGGGGGCCGCTTCGGCGTGAAGGGGAGCGCGACGATCAAGCTCCCCGACGAGATCAGGAAGGAGCCTGTCGCCCTCGGCGTGGACGAGTCGGGCGTCTTCAAGCTCCGATAGGATTTTCCGGGCGGAAGTCACGGAGCCGCCCGCCCGCCTTCATGTGCGCGGCTAGGCGCTCGAGCTCCGGCCGAGCGTGCGCGAAGAAGCGCTTGTATGCCGGGCAAAGATAGTTGAGCCCCGCCTCGCCGTCGGGCGCGATGGAGATGCGGTCCTTGGGGCAGCCTCCGTTGCAGGAGGGCAGGAACTCGCAGTCCCTGCAGGCTCGCGGTAGGGACGCGCGCTTGGCGAGGCCGAAGGCGAGCATCCGCCGGTCGCGGGCGAGATCGGCCAAGCTCCGCTCCCGGATGCTCCCTATCCGGTGATCCGGATCGACGAAATGATCGCAGGCGTAGAAGCCGCCGTCCCGCTCGAGGACCGCCGCCTCGCCGCAGGTCTCCCGATGGACGCAGAGCGCGTGCGGCAGGCCGTAGACGGGGCGTAGCGCCTCGTCGAAGGCCTGCACGACGATCCTCCCCGCGTCCGCGGCGATCCACAGGTCGAAGACGCGGCAGAGGAAATCGCCTATCGCCTCGGGCGCCGCCGCTGAGGGATGGGGCTTGCCCCCGTCGGCCGGGGTGACGAGGGGGAGGAATTGCAGGTAAGAAGCGCCGAGCCCGCGGAAGAAGGCGTAGACTTCGTCGGGCTTTCCGGCGTTAGCCTCGTGGACGACGCAGAGGAGGTTGGTGAAGACTCCCCGCCGCTTCAGCATCGTGAAGGCGCGTGAGGCGCGCTCATGAGTCGGTCCGCCCTCCGCGGTCCGGCGGTATTTGTCGTGCAGCCCGGGAGGGCCGTCGAGGCTGAGGCCCACGGACCAGTTCTCCTCGGCGAGGAAGCCCGCCCAGGCCTCGTTGAGGAGCAAGCCGTTCGTTTGGAGCCCGTTCGTGACGCGCCGCCCCGGCCGGCCCTCCTCCGCGCAGAGCCTGCGCTCCAGGCGGGCTATGGACTTGAAATAGTCGAGGCCGAGGAGGGTCGGTTCGCCTCCGTGCCACTCGAAATGGACGTCGGAACCGCCCGAAGCCTCGAGGCGTTGGGCGATATAGAGCTCGAGGAGCTCCTCGCTCATACGCCCCGGCGCCTTTTCGAGGAGCCCCGCCTTGCCGAGGTAATAGCAGTAGCCGCAGGCGAGGTTGCAGCGAGCGCCCGCGGGCTTGGCCATCACGAGGCAATCGCCGTGGGAGGGCACGCGCGATCCCTATTCGCCCAGGTTCTTCGCGAAGAAGCCGAGGAGGCGCGCGAATGAATCCCGGGAAGCCTTTACGTCGTAGGCGGGGCCGTCGTCGTTGAAGAAAGAATGGTTCGCGCCCTCGTACACATGGTACTCGAGGCTCTTGCCCGCCACCTTCATCGCTCCCTCGAAGGCGGGAATCCCGGCGTTGATCCGCTGGTCCCTCTCCCCGCAGAAGGCGATGACGGGACAGCGGATCCCGGCGATCTTCTCGGGCGCGGGCGCGTTTCCGTAATACACGGCGGCGGCCGAAATCTCCGGCTCCTCGCAGGCGAGGAGGGCCGATAGCCCTCCTCCCATGCAGAAGCCGACGCAGCCGATCTTCCCTCCCCGCGTCTCGGGCCGCTCCGACGCGAGATGGGCGACCGCCTTCCGAAGGGGCGCGATGTAGCTCGGCATGAAGTTGATCATCGAGAAGATTTTCTTGAAGCTTTCGTCGATTCGCGAGCGCTTGTCCTCGGGTAGGGCGGCCATCGCCGCCTCGCGGACGGCGGGGTCGAAGCGGGAGGCCGGGGGCATGGTCGCCATGAAGGCGAAGGCCTCGTCGGCGCGCTCCCTCCGTAGGGCTTCAGGTCGCCGCCCGTTCGTCGCGTAAATGTCGGGAGCCAGGGCGGCATAGCCCGCGGCGGCTATCCTCCGCGTCACGTCCTCGATGTTGTCGTTGACGCCGTAGACCTCCTGGATGACGATAACGCCGGGCAGGGGCTTCGCCGCACGCTTCGGGACGGCGAAGTACCCGACCTGGTCCCCGTACTCGATCCATTCGCCTTCGATTGCCATGAGGAACCTCCTTTTTTACCCGCGTCCCGAGGATGCGGCGCCTCGGCTACTCCTGGTATTTTCCCCGAAGATCGAGCAATTGGGAAGCTCCGCGCGAAGATCCCGGCGAAGGCCTACCCGGGCCGCCGCGGAGAGCTCAGCGGGTACCCTTCGGCCTGACCCTGATCGGCATGACCACGTTGGTGATCCCCTCCCATTGGAGGCGCTTTTGGATCGCGAAGGCCGTCTCGTTGTGCAGGATGCGGTAGACGAAGCGGTCGCGCGAGAATATCAGGTTGCCCGTGAATACCGTCGAGTTGGGATAGTCGAAGGAGAGGGCCCTGCAGAGCTCCGAGGCCGCGTCCTGCACGTTGGTCCCTATGGAGCTCTGCGCCTCCGCCCAGAAGCCGTACCTGCGCGCGAGGTCGACGTAGCGCTCGAGGCCCGCGTCCACTTCGCCGGCCAGCTGGGCGACGCTCTCGCCCGACTTGAAGAGCTCCTGGTTGACCACGGCCACCGAGGCGAAGATGAAATTCCTGTAGAGGCCGGGGAACGAGGCCTGGATCTGCAGGAAGCTGTGCACGCCCATGCCGTTGTATCCCGAGACCAGCTGGATCGCCGTCATCGCGCGCGAGTCCTTCTTCCGCGGCGCGGGCTTCCTCGGCTCGGCCTCGGCCGCGGGCACCAGGAGGTCAAGGGACTTCAGGGCTGCCCCGACCCGTCGGTAGTGGCGCCGCACTCCCGCGCAGGCGGCGATCAGGATGCCCGTGATGAGCACGGTCAGCCATCCGCCGTCCAGGAATTTCTCGGATACCGTGAGGCAGAGGATGAGGGCGCAGAGGACGAAGCCCGTAGCCTGGACCGCGATGCTGTGCGGCTTGATCCTCTCGGCCTTGCGGATCCTGATGAAGTGGCGGGTCATCGCGAATTCCGAGAGGGAGAAGGTGAGGAACACGTTGATGGAGTACATGATCACGAGGGCTGAGATGGAGCCCTTCGTGTAGACGAGCACGGCGATCGCGGCCCCGCCGATGATGATGATGCCGTTCCGCATCGTGAGCCGTTCCGAGAAATCGGCGAAGCGCCGGGGCATCCAGGAATCGACGGCCATGTTGGCCATGACCCTCGGCGCGTCTATGAACCCCGCCTGGGCGGCGACGAAGAGCAGCGCCCCTTCCGACAGGATCGTCACGAAGGCGACGATTTTTCCGATTCCGCCCCAGGAGCCATACAGCGCGTCGGCCAGAGTGGCGTTGAGGGTTCTGCCCCGTTCGGGTGAGATGCGCACGAGTAGATAGCAGACGACGAGCCCTCCGGCGGTGATCGCGAGGCTGCTCGCCATATAGGCCATCGTCCTTTTGCCGTTTCGCACCTTGGGCTCGCGGAGTATCTGCATGCCGTTGGAGACGGCTTCGATACCCGTGTAGGTTCCGCCTCCGAGGGAATAGGCGCGCAGGAATATGGCGGCGAGTCCCATGATCCCCATGGCCGACAGGTCCGATCGCAATCCCCTGCGGGTATCGTCCGCGAGGGCGGCCGCACCGCTGGCACCGGTCACGAGCCCGAAGCCCAGGAGGAGGACATGGGCTGCGATAAATACCAGAAAGATGGGCATGAGGATCGCGATCGATTCCTTTACGCCCCTGATGTTGAGGACGATAAGGATCACGATCAAGAAGACGGCGACGGGAACTTTGTAGGACTGCCAGGCCTGCGGGCAGTAGCTGAAGACCGCATCGGCACAGGACTCGACCGATACGGCGATGGTCAGGATGTAATCCACGACAAGGGCGGAACCCGAGACAAGGCCTGCCTTCTCTCCGAGGAGCTTGGTGGCCACGATGTAGCCGCCGCCGCCCTGGGGGAAGCGCTCGATGATCCTCGAGTAGGTATATGAGATGATGAATACCGTGACGGCGATCGCGAGGCCGATAAAGAGCGCCAGATAGGTATGGCCAGAGAGGTTGCGGAAGGCTTCCTCCGGACCGTAGGCCGATGAGGAGAGGCCGTCCGCCCCGAGCCCGATCCAGGCGAAGAAGGGGATGAGGGCGAGCTTATGGAAGACTCCCGGATCCTTTACGTCCCTGGGCGCCCCGAATATCCGCCTCTTTATCCGCAAACCGAGCCCTTGCGACTCGGCTTCGATCCCTTCCTCCATCCTTCCTCCGCAAGCGTCGATTCGCGAGGATACTACCGAGGAGAACGGGCCAGGGGATATTAAGGACTCGTTAAAATTTCGAGCCTGTAGCCCACGCCCGCCTCGGTGATGATGAGCTCGGGGGCGGAGGGATCGGCTTCGACCTTCTTCCGGAGCGCGTTGATGTAGACGCGGAGGCTTCCCTCCTCGTCCTCGCCTGCGGGACCCCATACTTCCCTGAGCAGGCGCTCGCGCGTGACTATCTTCCCGGCGTGGCGGGCGAGGATGTCGAGCACGGCGTATTCCGTGGGAGTCAGCTTGACGATCTCGCCCGCGACCCTGACCTCGCGCCGATCGGCGTCTATCCGAAGCCTGCCGGATTCGAAGAGGGGCTCCTGCCCCGGCATCCGCCGGCGATGGACCGCCTCGATGCGCGCGATGAGCTCGTCGGTATAGAAGGGCTTTACCACGTAGTCGTCGGCTCCGGCGTCGAGGAGGGCCACTATATCCCGCTCGGAGTCCCGCACCGAGATCACGATCACGGGCACCGTGCTCCATTCGCGGAGTCGGCGCAAGGCTTCGGCCCCGGTCATGTCGGGGAGGTTCAGGTCGAGGAGGACCACGTCGGGCTTGTTGCCCCGCGCCGCCTCGAGGCCCTCGAGGCCCGTGGGGGCGAGGAAGACTTCCCAGTCCCTGTTCGCGAGGGCTATCTCGAGGAGGCGCCTGATCTGGGCCTCGTCGTCTATCACGAGTATCCGCCTCATGCCGGGGCCCTCTTCGGGTCGGCCGGAAGGAAGGCCTCGACTTCGAGCCCGCCGCCGGGCGCGTTGCGCGCCGTTATGGAGCCGCCGTGCGCCTCGGCTATGCCCTTGCAGATGGCGAGCCCGAGACCGAGACCGGGACCGGAGGCATCGCTGCCTCGCTTGAACTTAGAGAAGAGCGAGGCTATCTCGGGTTCGGGTATCCCGGGCCCGCGGTCGCGAACGCGGATGGCGAGCTCGCCCTTCGTCGCCTCGAGCGAGAATTCTATCGGCGTCCCGGGGGGCGAATAACGCGCGGCGTTGCGCAGGAAGTTGGCGGCGAGCCTCGCGCTAAGGGCAGGGTCGACCATCGCGGGACCTCCTTCGGTGATTGTCGATAAATCTATTCCGCGGGAGGCGAGCTCCGGCCCGGCTCGATCGCCGGCAGCTCGCGCCAGGTCGGGCAGGTCGACGGCTCGGCGGTTGAGGACGAGCATGCCGGACTCCATCCGGCTGAGGCCCAGGAGGTCCTCGACCACGT
>Ga0265330_10002303_pt1 | contig 10484 bp, 5 predicted proteins | sample 41919metaG_FD_202083 | JGI IMG/M metagenome (GOLD analysis project Ga0265330, IMG submission 202083) | Rhizosphere microbial communities from Carex aquatilis grown in University of Washington, Seatle, WA, United States - 4-19-19 metaG | ecosystem: Host-associated > Plants > Roots > Rhizosphere >... | reverse complement strand
TCTTGTGCTGGTTGCGTTGCCCTGCCCACAATATGAGCCGATCCACGTTCAGACATCACTAACTTCGCTAGGAGTAACGACTTATGATGCGCTGCCACGTTGCCCTTGCCTGGGCAGTCTCTCTGGTGTGGCTGGGAGCCTGCGTTAACGTGGACAAGCCCGCGGGAATCGCCAAGTGCGAGCAGTCTGGCACCAACTGCCCGGGACGGGACGCCGCCAGGCCCGAAACGCTATCTGCCCAAGACGCCGACGACAATGGCGACTTGGATCGAGATGGTGTCGCGCGATCGTCCGATGGCGCACGTGAAGTGCCGTCAGCCGTCCTCCAGGATGCCGCACTGGATGTTGTTCTTGATGCTCCGAGCGAGCAGTCTGTCGGCCCCTGCTGGATCGCTGGTGTTCCGGTCAAGGCTGGTGTTGTCTGCCGCCATGCCAATGGTTCCTGCGATGTGGATGAAGTCTGCGACGGCATCCACTCCGACTGTCCACCCGATCTGTACGCTCCAACCACGACCGTCTGTCGCAAGGCCGCAGGTGACTGCGATATCGCCGAGAGCTGTACGGGAACCGACCCCAATTGTCCGGACGACGCGGTCATGACCGTGGGTACCCTTTGTCGCAAGGCCGCGGGCGCGTGCGACGTTGCCGAGAGCTGCACGGGAAGCGACCCCAACTGCCCGGCCGACGGCATGGTCCCGCCCGGGACCACCTGCCGTCCGTCGATTGACTCGAACCAGTGTGACCCGGACGAGGTCTGCACGGGCACCAGCGTTTCCTGTCCTACCGACGTCGTATACGCGCGCCCGGCTGCGCCCACCGGGGTCCAGGCTGCGGTGGGGAGTGTCGCCGGCACGGCCGGCATCACGTGGAGCGCACCTTCTGGGGGCGCGCCCACCGGATACAACGTTAAGCGGAGCGCTACGCCCGCCTCGGGCTACACGATTCTCGGTACGCCGCCCACGACCACCAGCTCTCCCTATACCGACAGCGGACTTGCCGGCGGCCTGACCTTCTACTACGTCGTGTCCTCCATCAACACCATCGCAACCTGCGAGTCGAACAACTCTGTCCCGGGTTCGGTCGTCGCAGTCAATCCTTGCACACCACCGGTGGCGCCCACCGCGACCGCCGCCTCCGCCAGCGGCCAGATCAGTCTGACCTGGCCAGCCTCGGCGGGCGCCACCTCGTACAGTGTCGGGCGCAGCGTGACGCCCGGGACGGGCTACACGTCAGCGCCCACCATTACCACGTGCACCGCCACCTGCAGCTACGAGGACATAAATGTCTCCAGCGGAACGACCTACTACTACGTAGTCACTGCCAGCAATGGAAAGTGCAGTTCCCTCAACTCAGTGGAGGTTTCCGCAGCGCCGAACTGTACGCCGACGGCTGCGCCGACCAACCTTACGGTCAAGGCCAACAACGGCTCGGTGGCGCTGACATGGGACGTGACTGCGGGGGCGGTCTCCTACCGCATCGAGCGCAGCCTGATCTCAGGTTCTGGCTACAACACGGTCTTCACGTCCAGCACCCCCAGCTTCACGGATGCCACGGTCATCAACCGGACCACCTACTACTACGTGGTTGAAGCCTACAACGGCACGTGCCTCTCGGCCGATTCCCTCGAGGTGTCTGCCCTCCCAGCCTGCTCGCCGCCCTCCGTGCCGGCCAAACCCACGGCCACAGCCGGCGATGGTCAGGTCACGCTCTCGTGGCCTGCCTCGACAGGCGGCGCCAGTTCGTATCAGGTCCTGCGCGGCACGATCAGCGGTGGTCCGTACACCCTTGCCTCTTCGCCGACCGGAACGGGATTCACAGACACCGGTCTGACCGACGGGACGACTTACTACTATGTGGTGAAGTCCAACAACGGGTCCTGCCAGTCCGCCGCCTCATCTGAGGCTTCTGCCAAGCCGGTTTGCACGCCGCCGTCGGCCCCGACCAACTTGCTCGCAACCCCGGGCGACACCAAGGTCACTCTTTCCTGGACCGCCCCGGCCACCGGAACTGTGAAGTCATATACCGTCACGCGCACGACATCCGGCGCCGATGCCCATACCGACATCCCGGTTCCGGCCGCAACGACCTACTCCGACTCGTCGCTGGTCAACGGGACGACGTATTACTACGTGGTCAGCGCCAGCAACGGCAGTTGTCTTTCGGCTACATCGCTCCCAGTCTCCGCCACGCCGATCCAGGCCTGTGCCCTGACGGCGCCGACGAGCGTGGTCGCCGCACCAGGCAATCAACAGGTGACGATCACCTGGCCCGTTGCGGACGCGGGCTCGTTGACCTATGTCGTGTCACGCGGCACAGCCGCCGGTGGGCCCTACGGCACCGTGGTTCCCAATCCGAATCCGGCGGGGACCATCGACACGGCGGTCAGCAACGGGGCGACCTACTTCTATGTGGTCACTATCAGCAATGGCACTTGCACCTCGCCCAATTCGACAGAGGTTTCCGCCAAGCCGGCTTGCACGCCTCCGCTCGCGCCGACTGGCGTCACGGCAGTCTCAGACCCCAACGATCCCACGAGTGGCAATATCTTCGTGTCGTGGGCTGCTGCGACGAGCGGCCCTACGCCCACGGGGTACACCGTTCTGCGCGGGACGAGCGCCACGGGACCGTTCTCGCAAGCGGCTACCAACCAGACGCCCACCAAGTTCACGGATTTGGGCACGACACTCAAGGTCCTGAACCCCAACGGCACGACCTACTACTACGTGGTCAACGCCAGCAATGCGGCAGGCACCTGTGTTTCGGGCAACTCGACCCCTGTCGCATCTGCCACTTCATGCAGCTCGCCCACAGTTCCTAGCAATGTCACGGCCACTGCGGGGATATCGCGAGCCACAGTGTCGTGGTCCCCGTCGAACAACGGTCCCACGTCTTATCTAGTCAAGCGTGGAACTACCGCCGCCGCAGGGCCATTCGACACGCAGTTTGGCCCAGTGACCGTCAGTTCCTACATCGACTCGGCCGTGACCAACGGCACGACCTATTACTACGTGGTGGTGGCACGCAACGCCAATGGAGTGTGCAGCTCGGCGAGTTCGGGTGCCGCGTCGACAATGCCGCGGAGTTGTACCGTGTGGTCGGGCACTGCGGTGAACGAGGGCCACCCGGGGCCGATCAACTCAACCAACGGAATCTGCTATGTCACCTGCGATACCATCACGAATTGGGGTTGCGCGAACATAAATGGCGACCGGACAATCACGATCAATGGTGGTCCCTTGGGTTGCGGGGGCTATCCGATCCCCGCGCCCAAGACAGCCGGCTACAATGTGATCGACGTGAGCGCCGGCACCTACGCCCAGGCCACAATCTTTTGGGGGGGAACGTGGGTCAACAACTGTTCGATTCCCGCCGGCGGGCTGGATTTCTAACCAGGATCCGGCGCTACCTGCGCTTCGCGGCCGTCGACGCCTCGAGCAGCGCACTCCTCAAGACGTTCCAGGAAACCAGGTTGTCGATGCGACCCACGATCTGACCGCCTGGGGCCACGAAACGTATCGCCGGCAGGGTGGACACGCCGTATCGATCCTTCAGCGCCGGAAGGGCATCGTCCTGGTCTTCGCGGGTCACGTCGATCTTCACCAGGACGAAGTCCATCAGCAGAGCGGCGACTTCGGGCCGCGCGAACACGCTGACTTCGAATTCCCGACAGGGCAGGCACCAGTCGGCCGTGAAATCCATCATGATTGGTTTTCCGCTGACCCGGGCATGAGCCAGGCCGGCAGCTTCCGTGGGCAGCCAGGTCAATGCGATCTTGGGCGTCAGCGTGTAATTGATGGTGGCGAACAGTCCGATCACCGTCAGGACGATCCCGACTGCCTTGCGCACACGCGTTCGCAGAGCCGCGTGAAACGACAAATGCACGGCGCCCAGCAGAATTCCCAATCCGACTGCGGCAACCGCCAAGGCCAGGAAGGCGCTAGAGCGGCCGGTGACAAGGGCCAGTGGGGGAAAGACGACACGCAGATAGTACAGGCCTGCCACTGTGAGCGCGATCCCGAAGAGACTTTTCACGCCGTCCATCCAGGCGCCCGACCTCGGCAAGTGAAGCGAGAAGCCGGCGATGGCCCAGAAAGGAACGCCGATTCCCGCCGCATAGGTCGTCAGCAATAGGAAACCCCGCACGGCATCGCGCGTGGTTGCGACATAGGCAAGAATTCCGGCCAAGGGCGGGCCGGTGCACGGGGCGGCGATCAGTCCGCCGACCAGGCCCATGAGAAACGCGCCCAGGAAGCCGCGGCCGCCAACCCGTGCCAGACGCTGTTGCAGTCCGGCCGGCAATGCCAACTCGAAAGCGCCAAACATCGACGCCGCCATGCTGAAGAAGAAGAGCGCCAGAGGCACCACCACCCAGGGGTTGGCCAGAAAGGTGCCGAACGCCCTGCCCAGCAGCGCGAAGGTCGTGCCCAGCGTGCCAAACATCGTCGCGATCCCCGCCACGTACAGCGTGGCCAGGGCAACCGCATGGATGCGCGGCACCCCGCCGCGGCCGCCAAACACACCGATGGTGATGGGAATCATCGGGTAGACGCAGGGGGTGAGCGACGTCAGGAAGCCTGCCGTGAACGCGAAGAGGAAGGCGCTCAGGGCTCCGCGCCCAGCAGCGTCGGAGAACGCCTCGGCGTGGGCCGCGCCCGGGGCCAAGATCACCGCAGCCAGCACGACCAGTACGATAATGGGCACGCTGGGCGGCCAGCGAAAGGGGCGGGCGACGACACGGATGCTCATTCTTGAAATATACAGGCTCCGAGCCAGCTATCTGATATCTTGCGCGTCGATGACTCATACACGTGGATCCTTGCCCTTGGCGTTGGTGGCGGGACTGCTGGCCGGATGCGGCGGCGCATCGAGCGTGCCGGCAACGCCAGACGCGGGCGGCGGGGCGGACAGCGCGTGCATTGCCGCGCAGGACGTGCCCTCGCTGTGCACCAACAAGCCTGTGGTTCCTTCGGTGACGGATCTATCAGGTACCTGGGTGCTCGAGATGATCGGGGCACAGACCGTCACGGCTCCCACCTACTCGAATCCCTTCCACCTCAAGTCGATTGGCGTGATTTTGGTCCGGGTCACCCAGACTGGGAGTGACGTGGCCCTTTCCGGCCACTACTGCGACCGGATCCAGAGCGACGACCCCGCCAACCCGGCCAAGGTGGTCATTCCGGACGCCTGGGCGCATACTGAGTTTCCGATCCAGCGTAGCGGAACTTTTGCCGACAGTGGTTCAGGTCAGCTGGAGCTCGTGCTTCCCACCGCCATCGAGGTTGCGGGTGCGAATTTGGCCGACCCGGCCTGCGACGCCCTGCCCACGGATCCCAACGATCCACGCGTGGTCGATATCGACAACGACGGTTTTCCTGGCCTCACCGTCAACCTGACCGGCAGTTTCGTCGCGGGCAGCCTTATGAGCGTGCAAAGACAGGCGACCACGCTTCACGGTGTGGCGGTGGCTGCGGGGCGGATCGAGGGCGGAATGACCTACGAGTCGGACCAGTCAGTTGTCGAGGCTGACCCGGCCAGCATCAAGAAACTCTACCTGCTGTCCAAGTCGAGCGCCGATCCGGCCGTGTGTGCCAGCAGCTTCATCATGGTCAAGGTGTCCGATGCCGACGCCGGGGCCGTGGACTGCGTTTGGGTGCGCGAGAACGAGAGCGCGCTGCTAGCGCTGTAGGAACGTCAGCGTGCAATACGTAGGCAGACGCCCAATCCCAACATGTAGCCGCTGCTGCTGAATCCTGGGTAGCCAGGATTGTTGGTTTGCAAGCCGGCCGCACGCGGATCGGGCAAGTGGGTCAGATTGTTGACGGTGCTGTCAGGAAACTCATCGATCACGGGATGGGCGGCATTGGGGTCCTTGTCGACGGAGCGCGGGATGAACACCGAGCCGAAAAGGTAGAAGCCCGCTTCAATCTCGCGGCCCAGCAGGTTCACCGGCGATTCGATGCTGGCACTCGAAACGATGCGTGAGTTGTCCACGTAGTTGGTGCGGCCGGTCTGGTCGGGAACCGGCGAAGGCACATAGCCGAGATCGAAGGCGAGGCGGCGCTGGCGCCAGGCGAAGTTACCGCCCGCCACCAGCGTGACCGTGTCTTGCCAGGTGTCCAGCGGGGATTCGCCGTGTCGATCGCGGTACTGGGACCAGCGCTCTGCCACTGCCACCAGTCCCACTTCCCAGGCCGGACGGCCGTTTTCAGCCTGGCGGCGGCTGACCAAACTGGCGCCCAGTCCTATGCGCGTCGGCTCGTTTCCTTGGGTGAGCGTATAGGTCTGGGGAATGTAGTCGAGGCCAGGCGGGTACTGGCTGGTGTCGTTCCGGATGCGCACTTGGTTCTGGCCGGTGGTGTCGTTGCTAGTGCCCAGGTGAAGCGTCGCTGCGATGGCGACACGCGGGGATGGCCGATAGACCACGCCCAGGTAGGGCTTGAACTTACTGTTGGTGTGGATGTCCGGGTTGAGCAGGACATTGGATTGTGTGGCCGCGTCGGGCATATAGACCGCGGTGTTGGATTGCGTGACGACCGCGATGTCGATGCCGGCACCAATGGAAAGCCAGTCGTTGAGCTGGCTGCCCAGCGCAAAGGCGAAACTGGTCGCGCTCGCGCGGTCGCCCAGTTGCTCGAAGTAGAGCTTGTTCGAGAAGTACTGTTCCCGCTCGTCGGAAAAGAAGCCCTTCTCGTCGAGAAAGCTATTGACCGGCAGAAGACTATAGAAGCCGAACACAAGGTACTTGCCCGCCAACGGCCGGACCAAACCCACGACGGCATAGAGCACGTGGTCGTCTTCGTCGGTATCGCTGCGCGGGTTGGCGAGGTCCTGGGTTGCGAGTGGTCGTACACCAGCACCAGGGAAAGACAGTTCCGGGTCATAGACCGCGGTCGGCACGTCCACGCCCGCGGGCCGTGATTTGAGGCGAATCTTGCCGCGCGTGACCAGGCCAAAGAAACCGGCTTCCAGCTTGAAGGTCGCATCGGGCAACAGCGCTGGGTTGAAATAGGTCGCTCCCGCGTTGCGCGAGAAGAGACGCGCCGTGAGCGCGTTGCCACCGGTGGGCGTGCCCAGCATCTCGAGCGCACTTGAGGCCCAGGCCGGCGGGGTCAGAAAGGACAGGGTGACAGCTGCGGCCAAGGCAGAGGCGGAAATGCGCTTCATGGCGCCATAATGCCACGCCTGGGAAATCTAATCTCTCAGTTCAGATCACCCCAGGGTCGACTTTGCCTACGGCCGAAGGGCTCTATCTACGGCGCTTCCTGTGTCTGGCTTGGGCCCGCCCCGCAAACGCCCTCGCGTGCCGGCAGCCAGATGGTGGCCTTGTCGGCGCAGGCGCGGCGGTAGCGGTCGGCGAGGCGCTTGGCTTGCTTGGATGGCCCGTCGAGCTTGGTGGGCGGACACTTGGGGCGAGTGGCGTCGCACGAATAGGCGCCCCAGCCGTCAGCACCGCCCAAGCCAATCGCAAACACCGTGACCGGGCCGATGCCGGCCAAGGGAATACCGACCACGTACGACTTGCCCAGTTCGGGAAAGCCGTCTTCGAGTGCCGTGTCGGCACACTTCTTGGTGTCTTCCGCGCTTACGTCTTTGGCCGTGGCTTCCAGGCCGCCGCGGTCAAGACACGATTGCACGCCCAGGGCCGGCCAGCTTTCCAGGCCCAAGACCCGGTTGAGAGCCACCACGGCCGCGGACATTTCCTTGGCGACCGGAACGGGCAGTTTGGCCACCGGGCCGGCTGCGGCCTGAGCAGCGACCCACAACATCCATGCAATCATCACCGGCATGGGCGGCATCATAGACCAAAAACTAACCCACGAAAATGCGGGCATTGCGGAACAAGCGCATCCAGGGGCCGTCTTCCTTCCAGTCGTCTGGGTGCCAGGAATGCTGGACCGCGCGGAACATGCGCTCGGGGTGCGGCATCAGAATGGTGACTCGGCCGTCGGGTGTGGTCAGCGCGGTCATGCCGCCGGGTGAGCCATTGGGGTTGTCCGGGTAGCGGCTGGCGATTGCGCCGTGGTGGTTCACGAAGCGCGCGGCCACCAGGCCGGCCTTTTCCAGCCGGGTCCGGTGCGCGTCGGATTCGAACTCGGCGCGGCCCTCGCCGTGGGCCACTGCAATGGGCAGGTGCGAGCCGGCCATACCGCGCAGGAGCACCGACGGGCTTTCCTCGATGCGCAGCAGAGCCAGGCGCGCTTCGAACTGCTCGCAGCGGTTGCGCACGAAGCGCGGCCAGTCCTGCGTGCCCGGGATGATCTCCTTGAGGTTGGAAACCGCCTGACAGCCATTGCACACGCCCAGCGTGAAGGTGTCGGACCGGGCGAAGAAGCGCTCGAATACCGCGCGCGCTCGAGCATGGAACAAGATCGACTTGGCCCAGCCTTCGCCGGCGCCCAGTACGTCGCCATAGGAGAAACCGCCGCACGCTGCCAGCCCGCGGAACGAGTCGAGATCGAGGCGGCCGCTCAGGATGTCGCTCATGTGCACATCCACGGCTTCGAAGCCCGCGCGGTGGAAGGCTGCGGCCATTTCGATCTGTCCGTTCACGCCTTGCTCGCGCAGGATCGCCACGCGCGGCCGTGCGCCGCGACTGCCCAGAGCTGCCCCAGTGTCTTGATTCGGGTCGAACGTCAGTCGCACAGAGATGCCTGGGTCGTTTTCATCGCAGCGGGCCTCGTGCTCCTCGCGGGCACAAGTCGGATCGTCACGCAGGCTCTGCATGGCAAAAGTGGTCTCGGACCAGACGCGACGCAAGTTCGAGCGCGTGTCTTCAAACAGAGGCTGGCCGCCACGACGGAACACGATGCGGGAACCAGCCGTCGGGCGCCCGATGCTGTGAATGTGCCCGGCTGAACCAGCGAAGGCCGCGCGCACGGCGGCCACGTCCGACTTGCGCACTTGGATCACGGCACCCAGTTCTTCGGCGAAGAGCAGGGCCGGGCTTGCGAACGCCTGCCCCGCCAGATCCGCATCGAGCCCGCATCCGCCGGCAAAGGCCATTTCCAGCAGCGTGACCAGGAGGCCGCCATCGGAACGGTCGTGATACGCCAGCAACAGGCCTTTGCTGTTCAATTGTTGAATGGTGGCGAAGAAGGTTTTCAGGACAGCGGGATCGTCGAGGTCGGGCGCTTCGTCGCCGAGCTGGCCATAGACTTGCGCCAAGGCCGAGCCGCCGAGACGATGGCGACCCATGCCGAGATCCACCAGCAGCAGTTCCGTTTCGCCTTGGTCCAGCCGAAGCTGTGGTGTCAAGGACCGCCGCACGTCGCTGACCGGGGCAAAGGCACTCACGATGAGCGACAAGGGCGCGGTGACTCGCTTCTCCTGGCCGGCTTCCTGCCACACGGTGCTCATCGACATCGAGTCCTTGCCAACAGGGATGGCGATGCCCAGGGCCGGGGCCAGCTCGGCTCCCACGGCACGCACGGCTTCGAACAGGCGCGCATCTTCGCCTGGATGTCCGGCCGCGGCCATCCAGTTGGCCGACAGTTTCACGTCGCCGATGCTTGCGATGGGCGCGCTGGCGATGTTGGTCAGGGCTTCGCCCACGGCCATGCGTGCGGAAGCGGCGGCATGCAGCAGCGCCAGCGGCGTGCGCTCGCCCATGGCCATGGCTTCGCCGGTGTAGCCGTCGTAGCTGGTGGTGGTCACGGCCGCGTCCGCCACCGGAACCTGCCACGGACCCACCATCTGATCGCGGCACACCAGGCCGGTCACGCTGCGGTCGCCGATGGTGATAAGGAAGGTCTTGTCTGCCACCGCGGGCAGACGCAACACACGCAGGATCGCCTCGCGCAGGTCGAGATCAGCGGCGTGAAAAAGCGTCCTGGCTGGGCGCACGCGTTCGGCCCGACGAAGCATCTTGGGCGGCTTGCCCAGCAGGAGCGCGAGCGGCATGTCGATGGGCCGGTTTCCGAAGTGGGAATCGGTCAGCACGAGCTTGCCGTCGACCGTCGCCTGGCCCAATACCGCGAAGGGGCAGCGTTCGCGCTGGCAGAGTTCGGCAAAACGGCCGAGTCCCTCGGGTGCGATGGCCAGCACGTAGCGCTCCTGGGCCTCGTTGCACCAGATTTCCTTGGGTGACATGCCGGGCTCGTCGTTAGGGATCTTGCGCAGCTCGAACACGGCGCCGCGGCCGCTGTCGTTCACCAGCTCGGGCAGGGCATTGGACAGACCGCCCGCGCCCACGTCGTGGATGGAGTAGATGGGATTGGCGTCGCCCAGCGCCCAGCAACGATCGATGACTTCCTGACAGCGACGCTCCATCTCGGGGTTGTCACGCTGAACCGACGCGAAATCCAGGTCCTCTTCGGACGCGCCCGAAGCCATGGACGAGGCCGCGCCGCCGCCCAGACCGATGAGCATGGCTGGCCCGCCCAGCACGACCAGCGCCGCGCCTGCCGGCACCTCGGCCTTGTGCACGTGGGGCAGGCGGATGTTGCCGAAGCCGCCCGCGATCATGATGGGCTTGTGGTAGCCGC
>Ga0265330_10002302_pt1 | contig 10488 bp, 4 predicted proteins | sample 41919metaG_FD_202083 | JGI IMG/M metagenome (GOLD analysis project Ga0265330, IMG submission 202083) | Rhizosphere microbial communities from Carex aquatilis grown in University of Washington, Seatle, WA, United States - 4-19-19 metaG | ecosystem: Host-associated > Plants > Roots > Rhizosphere >... | reverse complement strand
CATCAACGCCCAGAGCGGAATCGACATGATGGGCCAGGCTTCGCGCGATGCCGTGTCGAACCTGGTCGAGCCCTACATCGACGATACCCTGCAATCTCTCACCGGCCACAAGTTGAATCTGCGTCCTACCGTGGGAGCGGACGGCTTCGAAGTGAAGGTGCTGGCGCGTGCGAGTCGCGAATTCACCCTGGAGCTGACCTATCTGCGTGGTTTTCAGACCCAGGTGCGCTACCGGGCCATAGCCAATGCTTGGTTGCGGGACTACCTCACGGCCCGCCTCATTGGCGAGCAACTCAACTATTCGCCCCAGCAGGGCATCAACGATTCACAGGGAAGTCTGAAGTTGGAGATGACCATCGACTACCCAATCCGGTTCATGGGTCTGCCATGACCGAAATCCACCGAACTACTCTCTGACATCCGTGCAGGAACCCTTGTCGAGAAAAAGCACCCACCTTGCGTTTGCAGCGGTCCTGCTGGCCACCGGCCTTGCAGCCGGGGCGCGCGCGCAGGACGCGCCCTCGGTGCAGCGGGATGCGGCTGTGACGGCCCCGGCACCACACATCGTTTCGGTCTCGCTAGAGGGCTCGATCGATCCCCCCGGACGCGTCGAAAGCCTGGTGGCCACCATCGCCCCGTTGGGTGCGCCCTTTGTCGAGTCCGGCGAAGCCGATCGGGTCGGGACACCTCTAGGGACGGCTCCCCGTCTCAAGAATCTGCTCAAAGCGGTGGGCTATCAGGCTGAGATTGCCGTCCAGACGGACGCCGGCGGAGTGCGCCTGCAGATTCGTCTCCGGGCCTTCGATCGCGTACGTCAGATCTTCGTTTCGGGCAACCAACCCATCGTCCGTCCGGGCGTGCGCCAGGAAGAGATCCTCCGGCAGCTCAGTTTTCGCAACGGGCAAGCCCTGCCCCCGGCGGGAGAGCGGCGGGACACCTTTCTCGACGCGGAGGCTGTGCACGTGCGCGACTACCTGCACGCGCAGGGCTTTCAGGACGCAGAAGTACACATCGTTGAACACAGCACCAACAAGGTTCCGGCCAGGGTCAACTTGGACGTGCGCGTGAAGCCAGGACTGGGCTATCCCTTGGGCAAGATAAGCGTGACCGGCAGCCGCGCCATTTCCGTCGGCGATATCGCGGACAGCTTTCGCCACCTGGATTGGCACTTTTGGCGCTGGCCCTGGCTGCGCCACGAACTATTTCGCCGCAACGTCTTGCGCATCGACGAGACTGCTCTCGCCCGGCGCTACGCCAAGCTCGGTTATCCCGGCGCACGTGTCACCGATGACTTTGACCCCAATTCGAGCGTGGATCACAGCGAGAAGGAGGTGCACCTGGGTATCCAGGTCAAAGAGCGCCGGCGCATCGAGTTGGCCTTCAAGGGCAATCACTCCCGGTCCGCGGGCGCGCTGGCGGACGACGTCGGTACCCTGTCGCACGGCGTGTACGATGATGTCGACGCGGCCGAGGGCGCAGAAGTGCTTGAGAAGTTGTACCGCCAGCGCGGCCACATGCTGGTCAGGATCACTTGGCAGCGCGAGCGCATCGACGAGGACGCCGACCGCATCATCTTCACCATCGATGAGGGGCCGGTTCTCAAAGTGCGCGGGGTGGAGTTCGCGGGCAACCACAAGGTGTCGTCTTCCACCCTGGCGGAAGAGATTCGAAGCAAAGAGTACCCGTTTCTGGGCTCCCTCGGCTTGGGCGAGGGAGGCTTTGCGACCCCACGGCAGATCGAGCTCGACGTGCAGAGCCTGGTCGACTACTACGAGAGTATCGGTCGCCCGGGAAGCAAGGTGCGTGCTGAGATTGCGCCCGCGCCGGGCCAGTGGCGGCCGGCACCCACGGGACCCAAGGCGGTCATCCCGCACGAAGAAGAGCCGGATTGGCGAAGATCCAACGCGCTTTACCTGCGCTTTCTCATCGAGGAAGCCCCCCTGGTGTGGGTGGCGGACATGCGTTTCGTATCCACCGACCCCGCCCTGCCTGTGCCTCGCGACGACCTGTTCTTGCGCAAGTCGCTGCGTACGGTGATAGGAGCGCCCTACCAACCGGCGGTCGTGCGCCGCGACGAAGAACGACTCAAACGGCTGATGGGGGACGAAGGCTATCGCAACGCCACCGTCGAGTCCCATATCGAGCGAGAGGGCGATCACGTCACAATCGTGTGGACCATCAAGCTGGGTTCGCAGGTGCACGTGGGCCCCGTGTTCCTGCGGGGAAATTTTTTGACCACGGAAGGCACCATCATGACCTGGGCCGAGATTCGTCCGGGGTCGTTGCTGACCACGCGTGCCGTGGAACGGGCCCAGCGCAACCTGGCCATGATCCAGCTTTTCAACAACCCGAACCCGGTCAGCTTTCCCAGCGAAAGCCCGCAGCAACCGGTGGTTCCCATGGTCATCGAAGTGGAAGAACGACACGACCATTTCGGCATCGTGACTATCGGTGGGGGTATTTCCACCGACCAGAAATCGCCCACCTCCAGTTTTCCCGTGGGCGGATACGCAGCGCTAGGGTACGAGCACCGGAACCTCTTCGGTCACGGCTGGACCTTCACCACACAGGGGGCCTATGGATTTTCGCTGACCCGGGTCAGCGCGAGCTTTTTAGACCCACGCTTTTTCGGCTCACTCTTCCGCCTGGAAATCGGCGGCAACTACCTGCGCCAGGCCACGGTGCGGCTGGGCGATCTGCGTTCAGGCGCGACCTTCATCGGATTTGCCCGTGAGATGCTCCCCGGCGTCGATGCCAACGTCCGTTACAATTTCCGCGACACCTTCCACACCGAGTTCCTGGCGCGGGGCGGGGGTGCCGACGAGGATGAAAGCACGGTCAGCATCGGCACCCTGGTGGGCAGCTTCAGCACGAGCATCGAATGGCAGCGCCTCGACAACACCCTGGTGCCGACCCGCGGCTTCAAGGTCGGCGTGGGCGCCGAGTTGGCCCTGCCCCGATTTTCCTTCGACCTGGGGTCTGACTCATTCATCAAGCTGAGCGGTCATTCATTCGCAGTGGTGCCACTGCTGTCGTGGCTCAGCCTGCGCCACAGCCTGCGCTACGATCAGGGATTCCCACTTGCGGGCGCATCGCTTCTGCCCAGGGTGGAACGCTTCTTCGCTGGCGGCGACACGACCGTGCGCGGATACGATCTCGACCGCCTGCTGACCGAAATCGTGTACGTGCCGATTGCGCCTGGGGTATTCGGCATCCGGTACCAGCCGGTGGGCGGCAATCTGCGGATCGTGCAGAACATCGACCTGCAGTTCCCCATCTTGCGTCCCTGGTACGGATCGGTGTTCCTCGACAGCGGTGTAGTGGCTTTCTCATTCGATGGACTGTCAGCCTCTGGCTTTCGCCACGGGCTCGGGTTTGCGCCCTTTGTCTTCAAATTGCCGATCGGCGATCTGAGCCTAGCCTTTGCTGTCCCGCTCAACCCGAGGCCGGGCGACAGCTCATGGCGATTCCACCTGAACGTTGGCTTGATGTTCTGATGTTCTGCGGGCAGGGTGGCGGGCCGTCCCGAAGTCCCCGAAGGGGGCAAAGCCGGCGGGCTCCCCACGCGAGCTATTCTCATGGGAACCCTCAAAGGGTTCGCTCCGCCCTTCGGCCCCCCCACCCACCACCACCCCCCGCTCGCTTCGCTCGGCCTCGCCAAACCCTCCCGCGATGGTGCGCCGCCGGCAAAGCCGGCGGGCTCCCCACGCGAGCTATCGCTGCGCCACGTACGCGATCACGCCGTGTTTTCTTTCGAAGGCCAACTTGCCGGCCAGGGCGTCCTTGGCCGTCGCAAAGTCGCCCACCCGCACCCGATACCAGGTGCCCTTGCCCGGGATCTCGGAAACCACGAGATAGGTCTTCTCCGCGCCGAACTTTGCCGCAAACGCTTCCGCTTCGCCGCGGTCTTGGAACGAACTAAGCTGCAGCGTGAAGTGTGCCTTACCCTTGGCCGAATCGGTGGCCACGGCGCCAATCGCAGGGACCGACCCATTCTTCGGCCGTGCGGAGGCCGTCTCGGCAGGCGGCTGCGCAGCGGGCACCGCAAGAGCTGCTGCCTTGCTTGGCACGGGCACGTCGGGTTTGGGCGCACTGGCCGCGACAGACTTGCCGGCGCCAAGCGCAGCCCTAGACTCCGCGGCCTTCGCGGGCTCGACCCCTTTGCTGTCGAGCAACTTGCCGGTCGAAACCCTCTCTGACGTGGCCAGCGCCATCTGGCTTGGCTCGCCAGTCTTGGCGGCCGGCTTGCCAACCTCGGCCACCCTGCCAGGCTCGCTCTTGCTCGTTTCGGTCGCCTTGGCCTCGACCAATTTCAATTCGGTCTTCTTGGCTTGGGCGTTCTTGCCACCGAAGAGGGCCTGCGGGAATGTCACGGCTGGCGCCTGGGTGGGTCGGGGCGTGGTCGCGACCTTGTCGAGTAGAGCCAGCGGATCCTCCACCTCGGGGGCGACCGCGCGCCCCCGCGATTCCAGCCGCTTGCCCACCACAACGCCCAGAACAAACAGCAGACAGGCCACCAATGCGCTGCCGAAAAAGAGGAAGAAGACCTGGCGGTTATCGAGGCGGACTTCGATCTTGTCTCGCCAGCGTTCGACGTCGCGCAGACCTCTTTGATCCATCGCTGCACCGGAAGTGTAACCCATGCTCTGCTCCTGCGAAAAGGTGGACGTCAAACCCAGGCGGCTACGACGCCTCCTCGCCCTCCTCGCCTATGCGTTTCATGACGGCCGGCGCCGATACCCCGAGCAAGCCCAGGGCGGTCTCGATGACCCGGCGGATGGCCTCGACCCAATGCAGGCGCGCTGCGGTTTTCTGCCAGTCCCATGTCGCGCGCCAGTCCCCCACGCGCTGGCGCTCCTGCGGAAGAACCGAGTCGCCGTGGACCTTCTGCAGCCGCGTGTAATAGCTCTGGAATTCGCCCGCCAGCTCGCCGAGGAACGACACCAATCGGTGCGGTTCGCGCGCCGCGGCCGCATCCTCGATGAAGTCGGGGAAATCTGACAGCCGGCGCAGCAACGCAATTTCCTCCGGCAGACTCAACCGGGCAAACAGTTGGGCCGTGGGCGGCATGCGCGGAGCCTCCAGTTCAGCCGCACGCCGCAACAGCGAGGCGCACCGGGCGTGGGCGTACTGGGCATAATACACAGGATTGTCCATCGACTGGCGCTTCGCCAACTCAAGGTCGAATTCCAGCGGCGTGTCGTGTCGCCGCATCAGATAGAAGAATCGCGTGGCATCACGGCCAATCTCGTCAATCACCTCGTCGAGGGTGACGAACTCTCCTTCCCGCTTGCCCATGGCGACCGGTTTACCGTCGCGCAACAGACTGACCATCTGGATGAGCAAAACCGAGAGGCGGTTCGGGTCGTGCCCGAGCGCCTTCAAGGCCGCCTGCATGCGCGGCACATGGCCGTGGTGGTCGGCGCCCCATATGTCGCACAACTCGTCGAAGCCGCGTTCGATCTTCTTGCGGTGGTACGCGATGTCGGCCAGCAGGTAGGTGGGCAAGCCGTCCGACTTGACCACCACCCGGTCCTTGTCGTCACCCCACAGCACCGTGGTCTTCAACCACACGGCGTTGTCGCGCCGGTCGATGAAGCCGGCACGGTCCAGCTCAGCCAGGGTGCTCGACACCTCGCCGCTGTCGTGCAGGGCTCGCTCGCTTTGCCACACATCGAAGACGACGTCGAACTTGCCCAAGGTGCTGCGAATCATGTCGAGGCAGCGCCCGATGGCGAACTGCTTGATGGGCTCCATGTCTGCCGGAGGCTCGGCACCGACGAAGCGCCCCGCCTCGCGCTCCAGCAACTCCTGCCCCAGCTCCCGGATGTAGTCGCCGCGGTAGCCGTTCTCGGGGAACGCCACCTCGGGCACGATCACGCCGGTCCAGTCCTCGCCCTTGGCCGCCTCCATGTAGCGGGCCCACACCGAGAGGGCCAGCATGGCCACCTGGTTGCCGGAATCGTTCAAGTAGAACTCGCGCAGCACATCGTAGCCCGCGAAGCGCAGCAGCCGCGTGAGCGAATCGCCGACAGCGGCGTGCCGACCGTGAGCAAAGTGCAGCGGCCCCGTCGGGTTGGCTGATAGGTATTCGACCAAGACTCGCGGCGACGGTTTGGGTACTCCCTGTCCCCAGCGCCCCTCTGCGGTCAGGATGTCGAGGAGCCGACGCTGCCAGAACGCATCGGAAAGACGCACGTTGATAAAGCCGGGACCTGCCACCGACACCTCTGAGATGTCAGTTCCTCCTGTCGTCAGCAGGTGCTTGACGATGATCTCGGCCAGCGCGCGCGGTTGCTTGCCAGCGGCCTTTGCCAGAGACAGAGCAGCATTGGTCGCATAGTCGCCATGCTCGGGGCGCTTGGGCCGCTCGACCGGAATGCTGTCGGGAACGGTCGACAGAAGGCCTTCACTCTTCATCCGATCCACGGCGGTCTGGAAGAAGGCGCGAACCGTGCTTCGAACGCTGGAGGTCATTTACCTACACTGTAGGTCCAACTCGTACCATCTGTCAATTTCAGCGGGCGCCCCTGGAGCAACTTGCTGCCCTACTGGATCTGAAATGGCGTAGTGCCGCTCGCGGCCGGGTCGAATGTGATTATGGCGGTATCGCCCTTGCGGGCGTTGATGCGCACGATCTGACCGCGGCTGTTCGGCGTGAGCGCGGTGCGGCCCTGGTCCAGCACGTACACATAGGGATACGAGACCTGACTGGTGGAGTCAGTCATCAAGGGACTATCGGGCAGCTTGGTCGGTCCGGTGAAGATGCGGAGGGGCTGGGTCAACGCGATCTCGTATGATGGGAGCGCGACGGTCGCCGGAATGAACCCGCCGATGAGACTCAGGCGTGTGGTCAGACTGTCGCCGCCATACTGATCGAGGTTGGTGACGACGAAACGAATCTGCGGATTCTGGAAGATGGCTTTGATCGGTTTCCTCACCACATCGTTGCTGGCCCCGCCATCCGCCGTTCCCGCGCTGGGCGTGGAGGCGACGGACGTGAGGTCGTCGTAGCTGAAGTCTTGGTACAAGCACGGGTTTGGTCCGGGCGGCGTGACCGGTGAGTAGGGAGGGTTTGGTGTGGCTGGTGTTCCCCGATCGGCCGCGCCCAAAATGGGTGGGGTTGCTTGGCCGAACAGCGCCACTTCTGTGTTCGCCGCGCCGACGGAGTTGGCTGAGTACTTGGTGACGTTGTCGACGGGCACCACGCCGTCAATCGTCGCACAGGCAGGCGCGGACAGAGGGATTCGGTCGGCCAGCGCCGCATCGCGGTTGGGATCGAGCTGGCACTGGCCGTTGATGACGGTCGTGGTCTTGAGATCCGGCAGCGCGCTGCCCGTGATGAGGAAGCCGGTTCCGACATTCACATGGTACCGGTTGCTCGGCTGGGGCCAGCAGGCAAGAGGCGGCAAGCCCAGGGAAGGTGGAAGACCGAGAGGTGGCGCCTCGACACAGTAGCTTCCCGGCCCCGGTCGAGCCTCGGTGTCGCCGGCCAGGCGAGGTCCGAGAGAACCGGGAATGGTCTCGCATACAAAACCTGGGCGGCAGGTTCGGTCGGCGTCCGCCGCTGTCGCCCCGACCGGTGTGGAGGTGGCGCAGGCCTTCACGCAACGTTTGAAGTTTTCGCCGGGCCACACCTGTTGCCACTGGAAACCCGGATCGCTGCTGCCCGATGGCTTGTGCGCGGCGGTCGGCTGGCATTCGGCATCGTTGCCACTCTCTGTCGCGCCGACGCGATTGAGCGCCGTCTTGGGAACCTCGTCGAGGTGTAGGCCGAGAGTCAGGCGCGTGGGCGTGGCCGCGAGGACCTCGTAGCGGCGCCGACTGCCCATGAAGCGGGCACAGGTGTCGACCAGATCCTGTGCGGCGCTCTTGGGCAGGCACAGGCCCGTCGCGCCTCCGATCGGCTGACGGCAAGAAAAAGACTCCTGTGGGCTGCAATCGGTGTCGGCGGTGCAGCCTGGCATGACGACTAGATCGCCAGGGAGAACACCCTTGGCGCAGAACTCGGCACCGACATCGTCGAGAGCGCCTGCCGGCGAGCCCGCCGCCACTGGATCCTGGAGGGTGCCAGAGCCGCGCGTCGTGCCAGGTAGAACGGCCTCCCATGCGATGGTGAATGCGCGCGATACGTGGGTCGCCTGGTACGGGAAATCGGCCCAGTAGTTCGTCGTGGCGTTGATCGAGTTCCCAACCGCGGGCAGCGTGGAATCGTTCTCCACTTCCTCCAGCCGGGGGCCGCCGGTTGAGGAAAGGATGGGCGTGGTCGGGAACAAGAGGTCGGAGGGTACGGGCGTGCGCAGCGGTGGCGTAGCGGACAAGGCCAGCGTGTCGGCGGTGTATTGGCCGGTCGAGCGAAGTTCGCGGAATGAGTGGGTGAGAGTGCCGTCCTCGTAGACCACCGGTCCTTGGCCGTTGACCAGCGTGGTGGGCGCAAGGTTCAGGATGTAGACCGCATCATTCGAGGCCAGCAAGAAAGCGAATTGCCCAGACAGGGTCTCGGGGTTCTTCTGCATGCCGACGACGGTGACCGGCAAATCGACAACCGCAATGTCGCGCGCTATTGGCGGCGCCGCAGTACGAGAGGAGAGCGAAGGGATGCGGATTCCAGGCCCTTGGGCCAGCGGCTGACGGGCCTTTGGGTTGACCGGGAAGCACCCGGTGTTTGCCGGCTTGGCCAAATCGGGCCGGACGTTGACATCGCATTCTTGTTCCGGTTGCACGCCAACGTTTACCACCCGGACCGATCCGTCGCGGGTAAACGCATAGAGGAAGCGACCCCTCCCCTCGAGGAAACTCCCCCGGCTGTCGATCGTACTGCCGTCGGCCAACGGGATTGCTGTCGGCTTGAACGGATCGACGGAAAGGCGGAGACGATCGATCCCAATGGCGCCCGGCTCGAGGGCAATGCGCCCGCTGCCCGCCGGTATGGCCAACATCCCGTCCACGATGTCCAAGGCCGTCAGAAAGTCGTCGGCAGCGCTGGCCCCCACATACACTCGGCTGCTGTCGGGAAGAAGGGCCAAGGCGCCCACCCCCAAAGGCGAACGCTCCGGCGAGCCCGCCTCGCCCCGATCCCCAGCGTCTTCGGACGCGGCGGACACTTCCCCATCATCGGCCGACGTCCCAGCATCCAGGCCGGGGGACGACGCGCAGTCTGCCGGACAGTTCGGCTCGCCGCCCGCGGCGACGACGCCATCCGCACGGATGAAGACCGAGTCCAAGATCCTCCCCGACGGCATGTCGAGCAACGCGACCAGATCGCAAGACGGAAATGTCACCAAAGCCGGAGGCGCTCGCTCGGCCTGGCACAGACCGGGCGCAGTGCCCGGCAGCAGGAAAGCGATCTCCTTGGGAGAAGCGTTGAGCAGCCGCCCGGATTTCGTCGCGGGTCTCACGTGTGTCACGGGACTGCCGATCCCGGTGGCGGGCTGGGCCGAGCCGAACAGCGAAGCCAGAAGGCGCGAAGGATCGACCAGCCCGAGATCGCAGGAATTGCGGTTGGCACTCGCGACCCAGCAGCCGTCCGCACTGGCGGCCAGCGCTTCGGGCATCGATCCGACGGGCACCATGTTGAACCCAAACACGCCCGGATCGAGGTCGATGAGACGGCCCTTGTCGATGTCCACGGCAGCCATCTCCCCCCGGGCGGTGTTGGTCACCAGCGCAAACGTCCCCAACTGCCGCGACGACGTCCCTGCCGGCTGGATCACGGGGTCCTTCTCGCCCGGCGGGTGGCAAGCACGCATGGGCCGGCCGGACAAGGTCCCGGTGTCAGGATCGATGGCCAGGCACACGAAACCCATATCGCCAGGCCGCTCGAGGTTGTGGGCGGGGATGACGGTTGGCGTGGCACTGCACGCGCCAAGCAAGCCACAGAGCACTATCGTAGCACCGACTCGCAATCTCATTGCGTATCCGCGTGGGGAAAGCCGAGCCTTTGCACCACCATGTACTCGGTGGGACTTCCTGGCGCAAGGTCAATGACCGACACATCGTTGTCGGCGTAGCCGGCCACGAATGCAATCGTCGGATCGGTGGGCGAGAATGTCAGGGCCGTGGGCCCGTGGCCGGCCTCGATGATGGCCTCGACCCGGGGTGCCTGCGGGTCGACAACGTAGATCTGGCCCCCCTCGAAGCAGGTGATGAAGAGCAGGCTCCCCCGGCCGGCATCGTGAAACTGCATCTGGGTCGCTCCGCTGCAGACCTCGAGGACGGCGCTCGGCGTATTGGCGGGCTCTCCGTTCTGGTCCAGGCGACGGTCGAGAACAACCAGCGCGGCGGGATCGGTGGAGGCAGTCGACTCGGGCGTGTTGCGATGAAGGACGTAGGCCTGATGGCCATCAGGCGACAGAAGAAAACCACGCACGTCATTGCCCGACGGCAAGAAGACCGAGGAGTTGATCTGCTCCGCTGGGACCAGGGACAGATCGCGAACCGGACTGTCACAGTACTGTCCCGGCGCCTGACACTGCAACACCAGCCCGG
>Ga0265330_10002299_pt1 | contig 10496 bp, 15 predicted proteins | sample 41919metaG_FD_202083 | JGI IMG/M metagenome (GOLD analysis project Ga0265330, IMG submission 202083) | Rhizosphere microbial communities from Carex aquatilis grown in University of Washington, Seatle, WA, United States - 4-19-19 metaG | ecosystem: Host-associated > Plants > Roots > Rhizosphere... | reverse complement strand
GCTGGCATTGGAACGACTCAAGGAATGGGGCCCCGAGGCACCTCTTCGAGCGCGGAAAGACGCGCCCGCGGTGCAGCTACGCCTACGGCAAGTTAGTCGATGACCGCGCCATCTCGGACGATGGCAGCGTGGCCGCCGGCACTTCAAGGGACATGGCTTGGCTCGGAATGGAACTGCAAGGCGATCGACGAGAAGGTCAAGACACACCTGGCGGCGCACTGGCACCAGAAGGCGCCGTCGTTCGTTCCGCCCTTCACCATCAAGAAGGCCGCGCGCTGGCTAGGCGCCCTCGGCCCGAACCCGGACGACTCGATACTGTGCACGCTCGTGTTGGCCGTCTTGGGCGAGCTGCTCCTGTGTGCTGAACCGGGAGGAATTCTTCGGGAGACCAATCTTCTTCAGCGTTTCGGCGAGTCTGAACAATGGGTCGCGGTGGAAGGGCTTCGGCTGGTCAGGAACGCGGTCTGTCATCCGGCGGAAGTTGGGACGACGAAAGTGGCCGACGGGGACGGGGAAGACACCGGGGGCAACCAGTCGGGCGTGACTGCGCTTGCGAGCTTCCTCGGATCGCACCACCGCGACGAAAGCTGGGCCCAAGAACTTCGGACGGACCCCAACCAGCTGGCTTCACGGGAGGCGGCGCTGTTCACGCTCCGCCAGGTGGATTCCATCGGGAGGATGCTCGCGAGTCGCTGGGGGATTCAGCTCAGAAAGCCCAAGAAGTGACAGCAACGCCGGTCGGCGCCGAGCTTGTCGACCGCGCGAGCGCAGGGCCGCGTCCGCCGGTAGCCGATCCGTGGCGAGAATTTGCGCGAGATCCGACCCGTCCTTAGCCTGCGCAGATGCAGATGCAGGACTCAAAGCCCGGACGGCGCGCGTACCCAGACGGTGCACAGGTCGAGGTTTGGCGCGAGCGCGCCCAAGAGTGGGTGAGCGGCGAGGTCTTCGACTACGCGGTCGACGAGCAAGGTATCTGGCGATACCTCGTTCAGCTCTCGGGGTACGCAGCGATGTCGGCCGCTGACCCGAAGAGTTGGTTCCAGGTATCAGAGCTACGAGCGACGTAACGCGATCACGCAGCGCGATCACGCAGCGCGGTCGCGTCGGCGCGCGTGTGTCTCGGCGATCACGCGAGTGCGCTGTGGCGACGAGATGCTAGGTTGGTCTGCCGTGCCTCGACGCGCTTCTGAACGAACGCTGAGCCCAGACGAGGTCACGGCTGCTTGGACGTCCCCCGCGATGGCGGCCTTCCGCGAGGCGAGCAGGGACTGGCTACTCGCGCGCACCGTCGCGATCTACGGCGCCCTCGACGAGGAGTCGCCCGAAGGAGAGGAAGATCCAATCCCCGAGCTGCTGGGTAGCGGCGTGCTGCTCCGCATCGCGGGTGTCGGGTTCCTATTGTCAGCCGCTCACGTGATGAGCGTCGCCGCCGAGCCCGGCGTGACGCTCTACGTGTCCCCGGTCGAGAGCGGTGCCCAGGTCATCCCGCTCCACGGTGTGGAGGTGCAGCACACGGTCGACCAAACGAACGTTGACCTCGCGTTCGTTCGTCTTCCACGCGAGATCGACGAGGCGCTGCGACCCCACCGAGAGTTCCTTCGCTTGTCGGACCTCGACCGAGAGACCGGGCCGCTGCGCGACGGCTGGTTCGCCGTGGGGGGCTTCCCGGGAGCGCTCACGCGGCAGGGCGTCGCACCGATCCAGTCGGACGTCCTCTACTACGGGACTACGCCGTACCGCGGAGAGCTCACCGAGAAGGCCGAGGGCCTCACGATCGCGCTCAGCCTCCCGCCAGACGACCCGATGGGCTTCGACGGCAAGCCGACGGTCCTGCCCGACCTATCCGGGATCAGCGGCTGCGGGATGTGGCAGCTGCTCGAGAGGAACGGTCTGCGCTGCTGGCGGCTCGAGAACATTCGGCTCGTCGGAATCACGCTCGCCGAGGTGAAGGCCGGAGGCACCCGGATCGCGATCCAGGGCTGCCGCGTCGAGCACGTCGTTGCCTGCATCTGGAGGGCGTACCCCGACCTCCGACCGAGCATCGCCGTCTCGATTCCGTGGAAGCCGAGGCTCGTTCTGCCAGCGCGGTAGCGTGCGCGATCATCGGCCCGGCGGAGCGCCTCTAATTCGCGACGGTGGAGAAGCCCAAGCCTTGGGATGCCTCGCAATCGAGATCACTGCCCACGAACGGCTGCCTTTATATCGATCAGCGGGCAACGCCGCACGCACGGCCGGCTCAAGAAGCACCAGCGCGTGTGTCTCCAGTGCGGAGCGCTGGTGGTGGTCCGCGCGCGCCCGCGGCGGCCTGGACGCCCATCGAGGGCATGAGCGATGATGGAGGCCCCGTGCAGCTGACCCCGAAGTCCACGATCACGCGACGCCAGCGCGAGGTGCTCGACCACCTGAGCGAGCACACCGCGTTCTCGCGCGAGAAGGCCAGCATGGTGTACGGCAGCGACAGCAGCGTTGCCGAGAATCTCGCCGCGCGCGGGGTGATCAACAAGCGCTACGATGCCGCCCGCGGCGAGGTCTACTGGGTCCGCGCCGAAGGCGAGGCAGCGACGGGGGCGAGCATCCCGACCGGCTTCTTCGTGATCCTCAACCGTGACGTCAAGACGCCGACGGGGAAGTCGGAAAACTTCTTCCTCGCCCGCGCGCCGTACGACGGTAAGGGGACCACGTTTCGGCGGCTGCTGCGCAGCTGGATGCGCGCGCTGGGTCTGCGGTCGAAGGACCTGCTCGGTGGGACGTGGGGCTTCGAGGTTCACGAACCGGACGGCCCAATGTTCGCCGGAGACCACGTGATCCTCGACGAGCTGGCGCCTTGACGTCCTCGCCGCGTTCGTCGAGCGACTCTACGGTCTCCACGCGGCGTCGAAGACGAGGCAAGCGCTCAGCGCCCTCTTCTGGTGGGTGGACGAGGACCTCAAGAAGACAGGTGGGGAGGCTTGCGATCTGCTCCTCGTGTCGGTCGACGTCGACCGGCTCGACGAGGACCTACTCGTCGGGCTGCTGACCTCCACGTACGCGGGGCGTCGACTCATTCCAGCCCGCGCCGCGTTCTCGAAGCGCGCGCTCGCGAGACTTGAGCGCGACATCGGCGCCGACGCAGCTCGCAAGCTCATCGCCGAAATCACCTGAAGTGCGGCGTCGGCTCACGAGGGCGCGAGGATCAACCTCTTGAGAAGAGCCTCGAACTTGGCCTCCGCAACCGCGGCAATTTCTTGCGGGCCTGGGTCGCCGCGTGGCGCTCCATCAGCGCGTTTACGATCGAAAGCGCATCTGTTGGTGGATCCCAATCAGGTGGTAGCGACAGCAGCACAACAGACTCGCGAAAGGTCACGCTGGTAACGTACACCACGGAGACGCGGTTGCCGGTTGCCGACATCAAAAGAGGTAAGAGGAGCACGCTGAAATTTTCGGACTGCTTCGCGCGCATGCCCGATCAGGAGCGCCAGGGAGCGGTCGCGGAACGTCGGTGTCACGTGCCCGACAGCCCTGTGGACGTGGGGTCAACGAACGGGAAAGCCTAGCCCTCGCCCTGGCGCTCCGCTCTCTGTGGCAGAATGATTGCGGCAGTGGAGCAGCTACGTGTCTCGTAGGAAGCACGACCCTGGGGCCCTGGTCACGGTACCCTTCGACGATCTCGTGCTGTCCCACAGCGAGATCGGCGTGCATCGTGGTCGCAAGTACGGCTTCCGCGATGTGTTCGGGTTCCGGACGCTGCACGGCCTCCCGTTCACCAAACTCGCGAAGAAGGTCAAGTCCGCCTACGAGGGACGGCACGTCCCTGACCACAAGGGCTGGCCGGCGCAGCGCGCGGCGCTCCAGTGGCTCGTCGACAAGGGACATGACGCGATGTACGCGTTCAAGGACGCGATTCGCGTGGCGCCCGGGTTCGATCAGACGTACTACCTCGTCGAGGGCAACCACCGGTCGCTCGCCCTCTACATCTTGGGAGCCAACGGCGTCCGCGCCATCGTCGAGAAGGACGACTGATGCCCTACGGCGACCTTGGTGATCGCGACAGGTTCTAGAAACAACGGGACAGGTAACAAAACAGGCGTAGCGCATCCCGTTTTGTTACCCTCAGCCCATGAGCTACAGCAGCGGCGTGCGTTTCAGCAGGGCCAAACCGACGGGAAGCTTTCGCGTTTTCCAACCAGGCTCGCGCGGCGTGGCCTCTCACGACGAAACACTCAAGGACGCCCGTGCCTCCGCCTCGTACTGGACCAGCGCGGTGGGCAGTCCGATGGAGATCCAGGAGCGCTTCCCCTCCGGAGAATGGGTCACGGTCCAAGTCGTGAAGCCGAAGAGGGCCGCAACTCCGAAGACCTCTTCGGGGCGCAGGTCGCACTCGACGAAGAAATCGGCCCTCGCCCCGAAGACAGGAATGCCGGTGCGGGATGAGGTGACAGAATTAGAATACCACCGCCCGCCCACCGCCGGTGAAATCCGTTTTGGGCATGGAGCAACGCATTACCGGACGTTCCCTGTCGAGGAATGCTGTTTTGCTGGAACCCGCGTTCCCAAAAAATGGTTCGTAGCCAGTGACGACGGCTTGCGTTACTCACGCGGCTGAGGCGCTACCCCGCAAGCAAATGCGACACCTCTGAACCGACACGACGGACGACGGGTCGTCGAGGAGAACGACTGATGCCGCCCACCGAGATCATTCCGGGACTGTTCCTGGGCACACGCGAAGATGCCGAGGCGCTCGGTGTCCGGGTCCCGGACGACTGGGCATGTGTGTCGGTGACCGAGTACCGCTCGAGGTACGGCCGCAAGGAGGAGTTGCCGAGCGAGCCTGACGGATCGCTCGACCTTCCGTTCATGACCGATCGCCCCGGCGGATGGCACGCCGATCGGCACAAGCTCGACCTGATCGCGGAGACGATCTGGTGGCGCATGCTCCACGGCAAGAAGGTGCTCGTCCACTGCATCCACGCCCAGGAGCGCTCGCCCCTCGCCGTTGCGTGGTATCTCGCGTGGTCCGGCGGCGCCGCGTCGCTGGCGAACGCCTACGAGATCGTCGAGCGCCTTCACCCGCGGACCCAGCGTCGCGACAAGTGGCTGCGCGACGCGGTGCCGACGAGGCACTGGCGCGAGCGCGAGTTCACGGACCTCCTGCACGCTACCCGCGCGCTCGCGTCCGCGGATCCTGCGCAGCGCCCTGCGGCGCTCGACGCACTCAAGACGAGCGCGAACGCTTGGGCCAGGACGCCGCCGTCGCACGATCCTTGAGCTGCTCGCGACTCCCCGAAAAATGCTACGGCCCCCTCGCGGGGGCCGCGCGCCGCGCCACCGAGGCGACGCGGGGGGTGACGACAGCCTACGCTCACCGAGGACTCCCGCGCAAGCGCCCCTGATTTCTGGCCCGGTGCTGGGAGGCGTGCGACAAACGGGCATGACTGACTCCGTGACCCCCGCCGACCTCGTCCCATCCCGCCGCGCGCGTACCTGGCCGCGGATCGCCGCGGTTGCCGTGGTGCTGTGCGCCGCGCTCGCGCTCCCCTCCTGCAACGTGAACTGCCAGGATCCCCAGAACGCCTCCAGTACGAAGTGCACCGTGATCGGAGCAACCGTCGACTGTACGGGCGTCTCGTCGCTGCCGACCGCCGTTGCCGTCGCCACGCCGATCGTGACGAAGCTGATCGGCGGCGCGCGGCAGGCCGATGGCAGCGTCAACTGGACGTCGATCGAGCAGCAGATCGTCGACCTCGGGCTCCAGTACGGTGGGTGCACCGTCGCCCAAGTCTGGGACGACCTCATGACCAACGGCGCGAGCGCGAGCACGAGCACGAGCACGAGCACGAGCACGAGCACGAGCGCGAGCACGAGCACGAGCACGAGCACGACCACGGGCATTCCCGCGACCCCGAGCACGAGCCAGACGCCGAAAATCGTCGCCGCCGCGCCGAGCCTCGCGCCGGACGACCTCAAGAAGGAGTTCGACCGCATCCGCGCGCGCGTCGCGCCCGGCCGGACGTTCACCGTCCGCGGCGGCAAGGCGCTGTGAACCGCGCCGCGCCCGCGGCGCGCGCGCCAGGGAGCTGCTCCTTGTCCGGGAGTCTCGTGCTCAGCACAGGCAAGTGCGTGCTCGTGCGCGTCGAGCTGGCGTACCCCGCGCTCACGCGCGATGAAGAGCGCGAGGTCGAGCAAGTGCGGATCGCACTGCACGACCTCACGCCCCACGCCCTCCACGTCACGAAGGACCACGCCAGCGTCGCCCCAGAGCGTGTAGACTGAGAGCCGATGCCGAAGTCATCCGCAGAGCTCGACAGGGACATCGCCGAAGTGCTCGCGTCCAGGCGACGTCACGCCACGATCCGTGTGACACCCTCCGAGCAGGCCGCCGCACTCGCCGTCACCCGTAAGCCGGTCTGCCACGGCATCGATACGGACGGCCTCACGACGGTCCCACTCACCGAGGCCAAACGGCGTTCGAGCGCCGAGTTCGAGCGCTGCTACCTATCGAGCGTGATGGAGCGCGCGGGGGGCTCCGTCTCGGAAGGCGCACGCGTGGCGGGCCTTGACCGCACCAACTTCCGGCGCTTGCTGCACCGCTACGGGATCCGCTAGAGAACCGGCAACCACGACACCAGCAACCATCACGAGGGCCTATGAGCCTGTTTAAGAAGCTCTTCAAGCGTCGCCCTCAGACGGCGCCTGCGAACGGTCCGCCAGGATCGATCATCCGATCCATGGGCGACATGCCTCTCCGCGGTCCGGCGAGCACGCTCTTCTGGGAGCGCTACCAGGACCGCGTGCAGCAGGCCCTCGAACGTGGTGACCGCATGCACGCCTACGATCTCGACCTGGCCAAGGAAGCGGTGCGCGACTACCTCGAGGCCGGTGGCAAGCTCAGCGCTGCGCGCGTGAAGGGTCGCAACAGCTGGCTGGATCCAGACGACTGGAACCGTTGGATGCAGATCCAGCAACAGATCCAGCGGCACTAGCGGCGCACGGCACACCGCCCACCCACCAAACCCCGCGCGCGACCCTCGCCCACGGGTTCGTCTCGTGCCGCCACGCCCCACGGCCCGGCATCTGACGGCGCCACCGCCGCACCTCACCGTCGATCTGCCGTGCGAACGCGCGGGCGCGCGACAGCGAGCTGAACCGTCGACCACGCTGCTCGACGTGGGCATCGACGTAATCGCGCACCTGCGGCGAAGCCTCCTTGAGCAGTCGCCCCGGTCCAGGCTCGAGCACCACCCAGCGCCCGCGCCGATCATGCGACCACCACGCCCTCTCGCGATCGGCGTAGGCGGCGAGGCCCCTCTCGAACCTCTTGAACATCGGGGTGCCGTCGTTCACTAGGTCATCTCCTGGTTGAGCAGCGCGTCGAGCGCGGGGTGTGCGGCGCGCAACGCCGGCAAGCGCTCGTCGTCTTCCCAGCCTTGGACGAGCGTGCCCACCTCGTCGGGCGCCGGATCGCGAAAGCCTGCGCCGCGGTCGGCGTCGAGCGCGGAGGCGATGGCGTCGAGCGGGATCATCGCGCCGTTGTCGCAGAACGCGCACGTACCGATCTCGCGGACGATGCGCGGGAACTTCCTACGAAGTACGGACGCGCTGACCACGGACATGCGCCCAAAGTAGCAGAAGGCGCGCCAGCGTCGAGCCCGACGCTTACGAGAATTCCTTCAGAATGAACACGCCCGCACCGCCCTCACCACCGGCGAACGCGGACGCGCTGATCGCCGTCGCCGCGCCGCCGCCGCCACCGCCAAACGTACCCGCGTGCCCGGCGCCGACGACACCCGAGCCACCGCCGCCAACACCGCCACCGCCGATCGGCGAGCTTCCCCCAACGCCACCCACGGCCGGTCCCGCGGCCGCGGTGAAGCAGAACCCCCCCGCGCCCGGCGCACCGGTCGCGTTGATGTCCCCGTTCGTGCCCGCCGCGGCTGCGGCGGTGCCCGACGACGCGGACGCCGTCGTTGACGTCGCCGCGACACCGCCCGGACCACCGGAAGCGGTGACGGTGATCGCGTTGATCGTGACAGTCGTCGGTCCACCAGCAGAACCAGGAGCGCTAGCGTCAGTCGTGGCCGTCGCACCGCCCGCACCGCCCGCGCCGATCGAATACGTGAACGTCGCGCCCGGCGTCACCGTGACAGGTCCCTCGACCTCGGCGTAGCCGCCCGACGCACCGCCGGCAGCACCCCCGCCGACCGTCGCGCTCGGGCCGTAACCACCGCCGCCGCTGCCGCCACCGATTTGGCTCCAGCTCACGGAGTGGGTCTCCGCCGAAAAGCTGCCCGACGTGCCCGAGGTGAAGACCGTGGTCTTGAGCAAGCGCCCCGCGCTCACGCCCGTCGGCCCCGTCGTGCCCGTCGGCCCCGTCAGTCCAGCTCCACCCGTCGGCCCCGTCGCCCCCGTGCCCGCAGGCCCACGCCGACCGTGATGGCCGCGAGGGCCACGAGGGCCGCGATCGCCTCTCTCATCACACTCGGGGAGGTTGATCTTGATGTCGGCCATACAGAAAAACTAAAGCCCCCCGTGAGGAAGGGCAAAGAATTGGACGGCCTCTCAGGCGAGCTACGCGCTCACGCCGTCCTCAAGAGGGCCGGCCTCGGGATCGACGTCACGAGAACTCCACCACGATCAGCAGCGCGGGTGCACCGGCGGTACCGTCGCTCTCCGTGCCACCCGTGACGTTCGCGCCGCCGCCACCGCCCGCGCCCGCGCCCGTTGCCGCTGTCGGCGCGATCGGCGACACGCCCTGGTTGCCGCCGTAACCCGGGCTCCCGAACAGCGCCGCGCCACCGACGCCACCCTGCGCGAGCGACGCGAGCGCGATGCCGAAGCCCCCCGGCGTGCCGTTGACGTTGAGGTCACCACCGACGGCGAGGCCGCCCGCGCCGCCCTTCGTGATGTTGCCGGTGGTCTGTGGCGTCGGCTGCGGGGCGCCACCGCCGCCGTGCGCGGTGATCGTGACGGCGTTGGCGGTGAACGTCGAGTCCCCGCCGTTGCCGCCCCCCGCGCCCGCGTTGTTCGTCACCGTCGCGCCGCCCGCGCCACCGGTCGCGAGCGAGAACGTCACGGCCTGCCCCGGCGTCACCGAGTAGGTCTTCTCGATGTAGGCGCCGCCGCCGCCGCCGCCGCCGGCACCGATCGCCGTCGTCGTCGGCCCGATGCCGGCGCCACCGCCGGCCGCTCCTTGCAGCTTGACGAGGATCGACGACGTCGCCGCGGTCAGCGTGAGCGTGGTCCCCGCCGTGAGGTACGACGTCTTGAGCACCTGCCCAGCAGTGATCGTCGACGAGGCTGCCGCACGCCACACGAGCGACGTGCCGTCGTAGACGAGCACGACCGAGCCCCCTGGAGGGATGACGAGGGGCACTGCGCTCGGCGTGAGGAATCGATTCGCCGCCGTCGAGCCCGCGTCGTTATTCGTCAGCGTGATCGAAGCCGTCGTCGAGATGTTCTCGAACACGATGACGGCGCCGCCCGCCTTCGCCAGCAATCCCGTCATCGTCGTTGCCGCGCTCGCGCCCTGACGGATGGTGTTCGCGTTGCCGAGCCCCGTCGGCGCGTAGTTGTTGACCGCGACACCCGTGAACGCGGCAGGCGTGAGGACGTTGTCGAGCAGCACCTGCGACTGGAGGTCGAGCGTCGAGCCCGGCTGCATCGTCGCGATGCCTCCGACGTTCACGTTCGTGTCGAACGTCGCCAACCCCGAGACCTCGAGCGTGGGGAAAGCGTTCGTCGAGATCCACAGCATCTGCCAGAGTGTCGCCGCAGCGTCGTAGATGTACGCGATCGACCCGCCGACCGGGACGGTCCACGTCAGACCGGCCGCGTTGTTCAGCTGATTCGCCGGCGAGCTCGCGCCCGACAGGTTGATGAACGTGAGCGGACCGGGGCCCGTGTTCTCGAGGAGGAGCACGCGCCCGTCGACGTTGCCGCCGACGTCGAGCGCGAGGCCCGAGATGTTCTGGCCGGCACCGCTCGACGTCGACAAGTACCAGACCGACGCCGCCGCACCACCCGTCGGCGCGTAGTTGTTCTGCGTCGAAGCGATCGCCGGCGGTGACAACGCAGGCGTGATGGTCAGCGTCGGGATCGGAGCGACGGGTCCCGTCGCGCCCGTGGCGCCCGTCGGACCCGTCGCGCCGGTCGGCCCCGTCACCGTCGACGCCGCGCCGGTCGGCCCGGTCGCGCCGGTCGGCCCGGTCACGCCGGTCGCACCCGTGGGGCCCGTCGCGCCAGTCGGCCCGGTCGCACCCGTGGGACCGATCGTACCGGTGGGGCCCGTCACCGTCGACGCCGCGCCGGTCGCGCCAGTCGGCCCAGTCGCGCCCGTCACGCCGGTGGGTCCGGTCGCTCCGACCGCGCCGGTCGGCCCCGTCACCGTCGACGCTGCGCCGGTCGGCCCGGTCGGTCCGGTCGGTCCGGTCGCACCCGTCGGCCCGGTCGCACCCGTGGGACCGATCGTACCGGTGGGGCCCGTCACCGTCGACGCCGCGCCGGTCACGCCGGTCGCGCCC
>Ga0265330_10002298_pt1 | contig 10497 bp, 6 predicted proteins | sample 41919metaG_FD_202083 | JGI IMG/M metagenome (GOLD analysis project Ga0265330, IMG submission 202083) | Rhizosphere microbial communities from Carex aquatilis grown in University of Washington, Seatle, WA, United States - 4-19-19 metaG | ecosystem: Host-associated > Plants > Roots > Rhizosphere >... | reverse complement strand
AATAGCGCAAGCAATAGCATTTTAATATAAGTTAAACGCAGGCTGGTGCCAGCGAGCCGAGTTCTACCGCAGCCGCTGGCAGATCGAACTGATCTTCATGTGGATTAAGCTAAATCCTCGATCACCTTGAGAAACTCATCCCCATAACGCGCCAGTTTGCTTTGCCCGACACCGCTGATTAGGGCCAGTTCGGCCAGGTTGGCGGGGCGCTGGTTGAGGATTCCCAGCAGGGTGCTGTCGTGGAAGATGACATAGGGCGGCACGCCCTGTTCTCGGGCGAGTTCCGTACGTTTGGCTTTGAGGGCGAGCCACAGGCGGTCTTCGCTCGCGCCGGCAAACGGTTCGCGAGCCTTGGCATTGCGATCGGCGCGCTGCGCCTTGCGCTTGGCCGGGTCGACGTCGCGGCGTAGCCAGACCTCCTGTTCGCCGCGCAGCACTGGACGGGCGGTTGCGGTGAGTTTCAGGCCGCCGTAGGCTTCGATGTCGGCTTCCAGCAGGCCGCCAGCCACCAGTTGGCGATACACGCTGCTCCATTGTACGGGGCTGAGTTTCTTGCCGATGCCGAAGGTGGAGAGGGCTTGGTGATTGAATTTTTCGACGCGCTCGGTGGCCTTGCCGGTCAGCACGTCAGTCAAGTGTCCCGCGCCGAAGCGTTGCCCGGTACGGTATACGCAGGACAGCGCCATCTGCGCGGCCTGGGTGGCATCCCAGGTGTCCACCGGCTCCAGGCAGTTATCGCATTCATTGCAGTTGCCCGGATGTTCCTCGCCGAAGTAGCGCAGCACGGTTTGGTGGCGGCAGGTGGTGGATTCGCAGTAACCGAGCAGCGCGTCCAGCTTCTGCCGTTCCAGCCGCTTGCGTTCCTCGGGAGCATCACCGCCGTCGATCATCTGGCGCATCGACACCACATCGCCCAGACCGTAGGCCAGCCAAGCGTTGGCGGGTAGGCCGTCGCGCCCCGCGCGGCCGGTTTCCTGATAGTAACCTTCCATGCTTTTGGGCAGGTCGAGATGGGCGACGAAGCGCACGTTGGGTTTGTCGATGCCCATGCCGAACGCCACGGTGGCGACCATCACCACACCTTCTTCGCGCAGGAAGCGGCTTTGATTTTTGCTGCGCGTCGCGGTATCCAATCCGGCGTGGTAGGGCAGCGCATCCCAGCCGCGCTCTTTCAACCAAGCGGCAGTTTCTTCCACTTTCTTGCGCGACAGGCAATAAACGATGCCCGCATCATGCGCATGTTCTGCTTCAAGAAACGCCTGTAACTGCTGGCGTACATTTGATTTTTGCGTGACGCGATAGCGGATATTGGTGCGATCGAAACTGGAAACGAACTGGCGCGCCTGTTCCAGTGCCAGCCGCTCGACGATCTCGCCGCGTGTCGGGGTATCCGCCGTCGCGGTGAGCGCGATGCGCGGCACGGCGGGAAAGCGTTCGTGCAATACCGTCAGCGCGCGGTATTCGGGACGGAAGTCGTGCCCCCATTGCGAGACGCAATGCGCTTCGTCGATGGCGAACAAAGCCAGCCCGGATGCTTCCTGAACTTGCTCCAATAAAGAGAGGAAGCCGGGCATCAGCAGGCGTTCCGGGGCGACATAGAGCAGGTCGAGTTCACCGCGCAGCAGGCGGCCTTGCACCTCGCGCGCGGCATCGGCGTTGATGCTGGAATTGAGGAAGGCCGCTTGCACGCCGAGCTGGGTAAGCGCATCCACCTGATCCTGCATCAGCGCAATCAGCGGCGACACCACGATGCCCGCACCCGGCCGCAGCAGCGCGGGAATCTGGTAGCACAGCGATTTGCCGCCGCCGGTCGGCATCAGCACCAGCGCGTCGCCGCCCGCCGCGACATGCTCGACGATGGCCTGTTGCTCGCCGCGAAAGGCGGCATAGCCGAATACGTCGCGGAGGATTTGCTGGGGGGTGGATGTCATCGGCAAGTGGATCTGGTGGTGGGCATGCAAACAGATTGGTTTAGCCCGTAAAATAATGTTATTTTAACGTGTGGCAACCACAAAAGAGGAAAAGATATTGGATCAGTCACCGGAAAATCTGGTTGAGGTCAGCGACCTTCATTTCGCCTATGGCAAACGCGAGGTGCTGAAGGGCATCAACCTCGTCATTCCGCGCGGCAAGATCGTCGCTATCCTCGGCAGCAGCGGATGCGGTAAGACCACCTTGCTGCGCCACTTCGGCGGGCAGCTGCGGCCATCAAGCGGCAGCGTGAAATTCATGGGCCAGGTGGTGCACGAACTCGGCAACGACGAGCTGTATGCGATGCGGCTGAAAATGGGCATGATGTTCCAGGTGAGCGGGCTATTCACCGATTTGTCAGTGTACGACAACCTCGCCTTCCCGATGCGCGAGCACACCGACCTTCCGGAGGAGATGATCCACGACTTGGTGCTGATGAAGCTGCATGCCGTGGGGCTGCGCAACGCCCGCGACCTGATGCCGAGTGAACTGTCTGGCGGCATGGAGCGCCGCGTGGCGCTGGCGCGGGCGATTGCCACCGATCCGGCGCTGATCATCTACGACGAGCCGTTCGCCGGTCTCGACCCGATTTCGCTCAACACCATCGCGAACCTGATCCGGAAGCTGAACGACGCGCTCGGCGTGACCTCGGTCGTGGTGACCTATGACCTGTCGGAATCGCTCAAGATCGCCGATTATGTGTTTTTCATTCATGACGGAGTAGTCGTGGCGGAGGGCGAGACGTCGAAAATGTTCGATTCGGAAAATCCCTTCGTCCGCCAGTTTCTCCACGCTCAGCCGGACGGCCCGGTTGCCTTCCAGTATCCGAGCCAGCAACCATATGCGGAAGAGTTGAACATCAAGGCTGCAACGATTTAAGGGAAAAGTTGCTTCAAACGGACGAAGCGCGCTTGTGGAAGTAGTTAATCAGCCTGCCGGTCGAAGCGTCGTGCCCTGATATTGCTGCCGCATCGCGCAGTTCCGGCAAAATTTTCCCGGCCAGTTGCTTGCCCAGTTCCACGCCCCATTGGTCGAACGAGTTGATGTTCCACACCACGCCCTGCACGAACACCTTGTGCTCATACAGCGCGATCAGCATGCCCAGCGTGTGCGGATCGAGCCGGTCGAACAGCAGGGTGTTGGTCGGTTTGTTGCCGGGAAATACCTTGTGCGGCAGCAGGGCTTCCAGTGCCTCGCCGTGTAAGCCTTGGGCGGTGAGTTCGGCGCGCGCTTCCGCAGCGGTCTTGCCGAGCATCAGTGCTTCGGTCTGCGCGAAGCAGTTGGCCAGCAGGATGGCGTGATGTTCGCCGATGGGATTATGACTGTGCAGCGGAGCCAGGAAATCCGCCGGGATCAGGCGCGTACCCTGGTGGATGAGCTGGTAGAAGGCGTGCTGGCCGTTGGTGCCGGGTTCGCCCCACACCACCATGCCGGTATCATAGTCCACCGCGTTGCCGTCGCGACCCACGCGCTTGCCGTTGCTTTCCATCTCAAGTTGCTGCAGGTAGGCGGGGAAGCGGTGCAGGTATTGGTCGTAAGGCAGCACAGCGTTTGAACCCGCACCGAAGAAGTTGCCGTACCAGATGCCGAGCAGCCCCATCAGCGCCGGAATGTTCTTATCCAGCGGCGCACTGCGGAAGTGCTCATCCACCACATATGCGCCGCCCAGCAGTTCCTCGAACCTGTCCATGCCTATATACAGCGCAATCGGCAGGCCGATGGCCGACCATAGCGAGTAACGCCCGCCAACCCAATCCCAGAACTCAAAGACGTTTTCTGGGTTGATGCCGAATTGGGCGGTGGCGGCGAGGTTGGTGGAAACGGCGGCGAAGTGTTTTGCCACGGCTTGGCCGACATCCATCTTGGCACCCAGTTTTTCGACCAGCCAGGCACGTGCCGAGCGCGCATTGGTCAGTGTTTCCTGTGTGGTAAAGGTCTTCGAGCTGACGATGAACAGCGTGGTCTCGGCATCCAGTTCTTTCAGTGTTTCGACGAGGTGCGTGCCGTCGACGTTGGAGACGAAATGCGCGCGCAGAGCAGGGTTGGCGTAATGTTTGAGGGCTTCGCATGCCATCAGCGGGCCAAGGTCGGAGCCGCCGATGCCGATGTTGACGATGTCGGTGATCTGCTTGCCGGTGTGGCCGCGCTGCTCGCCGCTGCGCACGGCATCGGAGAAACGGCGCATCAGCCCCAATACGCGCCGCACATCGGGCATGACATCCTTGCCGTCCGCCTCCGACACGTTACTGGCGCAGCCAGCCGTTTGCGGGAGGAGGCGGGGGGGCGGCATTCCCGCACCCGTCGCTTGCGCGCACCGTGTCATGCCGCCCACATAAACGGGATGGCTGGAACGGTTGCGCAGCGCGGTATGCAAAGCGGCGCGCTGCTCGGTGAAATTGATCTTCTCGCCGCTGAACATGCGCCCGATAGAGGCAGGCAACCCGGCTTGTTCGGCCAATGCCACCAGTAATCTGATGGTTTCATCGTCGATGCGGTTCTTGGAGTAATCGAACAGTAGGCCGCTGAATTGCAGCGAAAATTTGTCGAAGCGCGCCGAGTCGTCCTGGAACATCCGGCGCATGTGCACCGGTTCAATCGCGGCGTGGTGCGCCTTGAGCGCTTGCCAGGCCGGTGATGAGGTTAGTTTTGACATGAGGGCTGGTTCAAATCAACGGCAAACAATTAGCTAGGCTTCCGGCACCAGAATGACCCCCGCCAGCGGCGGCAAGACAATTTCGGCAGAGTAGGGCAGCCCCATCCAGGGAATAGGCTCTGCCTGGATCAGCCCGGCATTGCCGAGGTTGCTGCCCGTGTAGTATTCCGAATCGCTGTTCAGTACTTCGCGGTATTGCGCCTGCACCGGCAGGCCAACGCGGTAGCGGTTGCGTGGCACGGGAGTAAGATTCAACGCGATGATGGCAACGGAGCCGTCGCGGGCGCGCCGCTGGTAGGACAACACCGATTTCTCCGCATCGTTGCAGTCTATCCAATCAAAGCCCTCGTGCTGAAAATCCAGGTCATGCAGCGCGGGCAGCTTGCGATAGAGCTGGTTGAGGTCATGCGTCAGATTTTGCATGCCGCGATGCATTTCCTCGCCCAACTGCCACCACTCCAGTTCCCATTTCGATTGCCACTCACGCCCTTGGGCGATCTCGTTGCCCATGAAGTTGAGCTTTTTGCCCGGGCTGGTCATCTGGTAGGTCAGCAGCAGGCGCAGGTTGGCGAATTTCTGCCAGGCATCGCCGGGCATCTTGGATAGCAGCGAGCCTTTACCATGTACCACTTCGTCATGCGAGAACGGCAGCACGAAGTTTTCGCTGTAGGCGTAGAGCTGGCCAAAGGTGAGCTGGTTGTGGTGATAGCGGCGATGCACCGGGTCGTGCCTGAAATAGGTTAGGGTGTCGTTCATCCAGCCCATGTTCCATTTGATCGAGAAGCCCAGCCCGCCGAGATAAACAGGGCGCGACACGCCAGGCCAGGCGGTGGATTCCTCCGCCATGGTCAGCGCACCGGGGAATTCTTCGTGCACCATGATGTTCATCTCGCGCAGGAAATCCACCGCTTCGAGGTTTTCGCGACCGCCGTATTTATTCGGGAGCCATTCGCCTTCCTTGCGCGAATAGTCGAGGTACAGCATCGAGGCGACCGCATCCACGCGCAGGCCGTCGAAGTGGAATTCGGCCAGCCAGAAGTGCGCGCTGGACATCAGGAAGCTCTTCACTTCGTTGCGCCCGTAATTGAAGACGTGCGTACCCCATTCCTCATGGAAACCGAGGCGCGGGTCTTCGTGCTCATACAAGGCGGTGCCATCGAAACGCGACAGTGACCAATCATCCTTGGGAAAATGTGCCGGCACCCAGTCGAGAATCACGCCGATACCTGCCTGGTGACAGCAATCGACAAAATGGCGCAACTCGTCCGGCGAGCCGAAGCGGCTGGTCGGCGCAAAATAGCCGGTGGCCTGATAGCCCCACGATTCGTCCAGTGGGTGCTCTGAAATCGGCATCAACTCGATGTGCGTATAGCCCATCCCTTTAACATAGGGCACGAGGTCGGTGGCCAACTCGCTGTAGGTGTAGTAGCGCCCGTCGGGATGGCGCTTCCACGAGCCGGCATGCACCTCGTAGATGTTGATTGCGCCGTGTTGCCAGTCCCATAGTCCGCGTTGCTCCATCCATTCGTTGTCCTGCCAGCGGTGCCGGTTGGGCGGTACGGTGAGGGCGGCCGTACCGGGACGCGACTCGTAGCCTTGCGCATAGGGGTCGGTCTTGGTCAGGAGTTGCCCGGTGTTGCGATTGCGAATCTCGTAACGGTACAGCGTGTGCTGCGGAATTTCGGGGATGAACAATTCCCACACGCCGCTGGAGCCATGCAAGCGCATCGGATGCATGCGGCCATCCCAACTGTTGAATTCACCCACCACGCTGACGCGTTCGGCATTCGGTGCCCAGGCGGCAAATCTGACGCCCTTCACGCCATTGATTTCAACGGCATGTGAACCCAGCATCCGGTAGCCTTGGCGCAGCTTGCCTTCGCTGAACAGGTACAAGTCCTGCGGGAAAATATGCGGCGGGAATTGGTAGGGATCGAAAACTTCATGGGCCGCGCTGCCATAGTGCATACGCAGGCGATAGGGGCGGGCGGGTTCGCTGTCGCCGCGCCATTCAAATACCCCGGCGGGGTGAATGCGCTTGAGCGGAACAGCCTCGGCATTGTTCAGCAGGTCAACATCAGTAGCGTGAGGTTCATATACCCTGACAACCCACTCCGCCCCTTCACGATGCAGGCCGAGCAAACCAAAGGGATCATGGAGACGAGCTTGCAGCAACGATTCAATCGGCCTATTCACCTGTTCCACCATTGTTCTTGTCTAGTAGCACGATTGTAAACGATAATGGCCGCGCTACAACAGGGTAAATAAAGGGAGCGCACAATGAAAGCCGAACCGGGTTACCTGCAAAAAAAATATCATCTCGCTACTGAAGACCCAGCATCGCGTTTTGTCAGCCGCATCACCAAGAATACCTATGCGATGGTACTGGCCGGCGGCCGCGGCAGCCGCCTGTATCAGCTGACCGATTGGCGTGCCAAGCCCGCTGTTCCTTTCGGCGGCAAGTTCCGCATCATTGATTTCGTGCTGTCCAACTGCGTGAATTCCGGTATCCGCCATATCGGCATTGCGACGCAATACAAATCGCACAGCCTGATCCGGCATGTCCAGCGCGGCTGGTCTTTTTTAAGCGGCCAATTCGGCGAATCCGTTAACTTGCTGCCTGCGCAACAGCGCGTCAGCGAAGAACACTGGTATCAGGGAACCGCCGATGCGGTGTACCAGAATCTGGACATCCTGCGCGAGGCCAACCCTGATTTTGTATTGATCCTGGCCGGAGACCATGTTTATAAAATGGACTACGGCAAGCTGCTCGCGTTTCATGTTGAAAGCAAAGCCGACATGACCGTCGCTTGCCTGGAAGTGCCTGTGGCCGATGCGACTGCGTTTGGTGTGATGGGTGTGGACGAGCATTCCCGTGTCGTAAAATTCGACGAAAAGCCCGCCAATCCGACATCCATTCCCGGCAAACCGGACAAGTCGCTGGCCAGCATGGGTATCTATGTGTTCAACACGCACTTTCTCTTTGAACAGTTGATCCGCGATGCCGATGACCCGCATTCCAGCCACGATTTTGGCAAGGACTTGATCCCGTATATGGTTTCAAGGTATCGCGTGTTTGCGCAGAGTTTCGAGCGAAGCTGCGTGAGCATGGGTGACAGCAAAGAGCCCTATTGGCGCGACGTGGGTACCATCGATGCCTACTGGGAAGCCAATATGGAGTTGACCAAGGTCATTCCCGACCTGAATATGTACGATCAGGAATGGCCGATCTGGACGCATCAGGAGCAATTGCCTCCGGCCAAGTTTGTGTTCGACGACGATGACCGGCGCGGCATGGCTATCGATTCACTGGTTTCCGGCGGATGTATCATCAGCGGCTCGACGGTACGCCGCTCGCTGCTGTTCTCCGATGTGCATATCGATGCTCATTGCAACATCGAAGATTCGGTGCTGTTGCCCAAGGTGAATATCGGGCGCCATGTCACGCTGAAGCGCGTCATCGTGGACAAATGTTGCAAGATTCCTGATGGGTTGGAAGTCGGGATTAACCCAGCAGAAGATCGCAAGCGCTTCCATGTCAGTCCGAATGGCGTGACACTCATTACCCCGGAAATGCTCGGGCAGAAGGTTCACAGCCTCCGTTGATGTGAAAAACATCCGCCCCTAAATATATGGGTTCCCTTATGAAAAAACCTATTGATCTGGTTTTTCTCTGGCACATGCACCAGCCGGATTACCGCGATTATTCCAGCGGCGATTTCGTGCTGCCTTGGACCTATTTGCACGCCATCAAGGATTACACCGACATGGCTTATCACCTTGAGCGGCATCCCAAAGTGCGCGCCGTATTGAATTTCGTGCCGGTTTTGCTCGACCAGTTGGAAGACTACACAGACCAGTTTGCCACCGGGCAGTTGCGTGATCCATTGTTGCGTTTACTGGCACACGAAAACCCCTGTGAACTGTCTTCGGAGCAGCGGCAATTAGTACTTGATGCGTGCTTTCGCAGCAATCACACCAAGATGATCGCTCCCTATCCGGCATATAAGCGCCTGCTGGAATTGTTCACCCGCCTGCAAGTGGACGGGGAGGTCGCGTTGTCCTATTTGTCCGGGCAATACATGGCCGACCTGCTGACCTGGTACCACCTGGTCTGGTGCGGTGAAAGCATACGCCGCGAGCATGCTCTGGTAGTGCAATTAATGAGCAAGGCCGAGGGATTCAGCTATGAGGACCGCAAGCAATTGCTCGATTTCATCGGCGAATTGATTGCCGGCATCATTCCGCGCTATCGCAAGCTGGCCGAATCGGGGCAAATCGAGATATCCGCCACGCCGCATTACCACCCGCTGGCTCCGCTATTGATTGATTTTGCCAGCGCCAAAGAGGCCATGCCCGATGCGCCATTGCCAAAATCCCCGCATTACCCAAAAGGTCGGCTGCGCGTGACTGCGCATATCCGGTTGGCGAAAAAAAGCCATCGTGAACGTTTTGGGGCCGAACCACAAGGAATGTGGCCGGCCGAAGGCGCGATCTCCACGGAAACACTGGGGGTGTTGGCTGCCGCTGGCTGTCGTTGGACAGCCAGCGGCGAAAGCGTATTGGTCAATAGTTTGCGCCAAACGCAACACGCCGTTCCGGCGCGTGCTCAATACTTGTACCGGCCTTATCGTTTTGAGAAGGAGGGTGGTAGTTTGCAATGTTTCTTCCGCGATGACCGTTTGTCTGACCTGATCGGTTTTGAATATTCACGCTGGCACGGCAAGGACGCCGCGCATCACTTCATCGCTCAAGTCGCAGACATCGCACAACATACCGCAGAAGATGAAACGCCCGTAGTGAGTGTGATTCTCGATGGTGAAAATGCCTGGGAATATTATCCCTACAACGGTTTCTATTTTATTGATGAGCTTTATACGGCCCTCGAGGCCCATGAACAGATACGCACCACCACTTATAGCGATTACCTCAAAAAACAAAACATGATTCCCCCTGTAGCTGACTATGCCCATGCACACAGCCTTGAGAATGTCGTTGCGGGCAGTTGGGTTTATGGCAATTTCTCGACCTGGATAGGCTCGCCTGACAAGAATCGCGCATGGGACTTGCTGTGCGTCGCCAAGCAAAGCTACGATATGGTCATGTCCAGCGACCGGCTCAGTTCAGCCGAACAGGAGGCGGCTGAAAGGCAGCTTTGTTCTTGCGAGAGCTCCGACTGGTTCTGGTGGTTTGGCGATTACAACCCCTCGCATTCGGTAGCCAGCTTTGACCGCCTGTTCCGCCACAACCTGACCGAATTATATCGCCTACTAAAATTACCGCCCCCGCTGAATTTGTCGGAACCGGTCAGCCAAGGCGGCGGCTCTCCTGAGGCAGGCGGGGCGATGCGGCGCGCTTCCGAATAAGCGTAGGCTGAGTATTAATTTTCAAAAAAATCAAACCATAACGCGCTTATGTTAAATATGCGAGCAAGTGGGATATTACTTCACCCTACATCGCTTCCCGGCAAGTTTGGCGCCGGCGACTTGGGGGAGGAGGCATATCGTTTCGTCGATTGGCTGAAAAGCGCCGGCCAGACCTATTGGCAGGTGCTGCCACTGGGCGAAATCGGCCCCGGCAATTCTCCGTACATGAGCAAATCCGCCTTCGCGGGTAATGTCCTGCTCATCGATCTCTGCGAGTTAGCCAAGTATGGTTGGCTGGACCAGAGCGATCTGGAGCCTCTCCCGGAATTCAATGTCGACCGGATCGATTTCGCACTGATGCAACCATTCCGCATGGAACGCCTGCGCCGAGCAGCGCAGCGATTTTTCTCGACAAACAATGGGATGCATCAGGAATATGAAGAGTTTTGTAATGACGAAAACGGCTGGCTAGAGGACTACGCGCTGTTCATGGCAATCGCCGAGCAC
>Ga0265330_10002297_pt1 | contig 10497 bp, 17 predicted proteins | sample 41919metaG_FD_202083 | JGI IMG/M metagenome (GOLD analysis project Ga0265330, IMG submission 202083) | Rhizosphere microbial communities from Carex aquatilis grown in University of Washington, Seatle, WA, United States - 4-19-19 metaG | ecosystem: Host-associated > Plants > Roots > Rhizosphere... | reverse complement strand
TTAGGTTACAGGTGTCAGGTGTCAGGTGTCAGGTGTCAGGTTCTTTGATTAAAAAATAGGCTCACGCCCGTCTTTATTTGAACCTGTAAGCTGAAACCTGTTACCTGAAACCTAGGTTATATTACTTCTTCGCCACCACAACTGTCAAGCGTCCGCCTTGGCGGGCAAAGGGCTGGTCGATCTTGACCCCGACGGCGGCGTCCATCTCGGCGACGAATTTATCGATTATTTGACGGGCCAGGTCGGTGAACTGCCGCTCGCGGCCGCGCAGGATTATTTCAACTTGCACCCGATCCCCTTCCGCCAAAAACTCCTTGGCCTTTTCAAGCCGCACGCCGCGGTCATGTTCGCCGATCCTGACCGATAGCCGGATGCCCTTGACCTCGACCTTGTGGGCATGAGCCTTTTGCTTTCTGGCTTCTTTTTCCTTTTCGTACTTAAACTGGCCGTAGTCGAGGAATTTGGCAATAGGCGGCGCGGCGTTGGGCATGACTTCGACAAGATCAAAACCGCGCTCTTTGGCAAGAGCCAAAGCCTCGGCGGTCTGCAAAACGCCAATATTCTTGGCGTTCTCGTCAATGACCCGCAATTCAGGGGCTTTGATCTGCTCGTTGGCTTTGTATAACGGCTCGACCGGTTTGGCGAAGCGTCGATATCGTGAAATGCGCATTTTTTATATTTCCCCTCCCTTAATGTAAGGGAGGTAGGAGGGTTATGCGTTTAGATTGGTATTCTCTCAAGAAATCGCGATAAACGCAAGAAGACCTTTCTTTGTGGAATAAAGGGTGTTATATAATAGTAATCCCGCTCTTTGTCGTATATCTCGATCATTGGAGGACCCCTTGAAAAAACAACTCAAAACCAAACCCTCGCCGTTTTCGATCCGTATGCTCCGACCGGGCAAAACGGTTAGCCATTCACCGAGACCGCGATCAAGCCGGCAGATCAAGGCCATTGACGCCGTCAAGCGCTTTCGCCTTGATAAGATGGACATGACCTTTGATCCGGCCATGGCGCGCCATCGTTGCATGGGCAACTTCGCCGACCCGATCCCCGTTCTCGCAAGAACAACATGCTTTGAGCGTACGATCCCCAAGGAATCGTTAGATGAGCAAACGGAACGGTTCCTTGAAAGAGAGTTCAACAGGATGTTCCCAACTAAAACCAAGAAAGCGCACTTGCCACTCTTGGAACAACGCAACATTGCCGCGAGAGAAGCGCTCGGCATGCCGGGCATCGACAAGCCCAAACGGAAACGCGGAAAAGCCGTCCTCACCCGCCCGAAAAAGCCGCCGGCGCTCTGATCGATCATTCTTTCGCTCGCCCCCACCAGCCAACGCAGAAATGCCGCGGCTGGTTTTTATATATCCGCGCATCTCTTGTGTCGCCCCGGCGAACGCCGGGGCCCAGCACTCTATTTGTGAGTTCAAAATATCGAAGCCGCAAAAATTGAGTGCTGGATTCCGGCTGGCGCGCCGGAATGACGAAAAAAAATAAAAATGGGCGCCGGTGGAGGCCGGACGCCCGTGTAGAAAATGCGTTGACTACGCTCTGTTGAGCAACTCTTTATCCAGACGATCGTGTGAAGCCTGGAGCCTTTCGTAATATTCCACCAAGCTCTGCATCTTGGCGGGTGAAACATGCTTTGCGATCAACGCGTCATCGTTGAGTTCTTTGTCTTGCGGAAACCTTGCCCTGATCGCCTCAAGCAGAATGGATCGGGCCTTTTCGCTTGCTTTTGGTTTAGACATGCTGGCACATCCTTTCTTTATCACGGTATCTAACGAATAATGCGATTCAGCCCGGCGCCAGACCCGTATTTGCGATCGCGTTCTCGCGCCTTTTTAATAAGAGTGCGATGAATTCGCGCCTCATCTTCGGCTAGACGCGCTCTCGCCTCCGGTGTACGAAGATGCGCAAGGATATCCGACGAATCATCGAGCGACTTCTTGGTAGAGAAGACGCGGCTATGCTTTGTTTCCATGGAAACCGCCTTTCTTGCGATGTGTTAAAGGGCTATCTATTTTTCATCTTACGCGTCCGGTATCAAAAGTCAACGACACCATTGTCGCCCCGGCGAACGCCGGGGTCCAGCACTCTATTTGTGAGTTCGAAATATCGACGCCGCTAAAATTGAGTGCTGGATTCCGGCTCGCGCGCCGGAATGACAAACAAAAAAGGGCTCCCGACGGAACCCTTCAAAAGAAGTGACCATTTTTTCGCTAGCGCGAGCTTATCTCATGGCGGCAATAGCCGCCTGTAGCATGCGTTCAGCTCGTGTCAATCGATGACCCGGAGCAAAATACGGCTTGGAATCACGCGGTATGCACGACTCAATGTTTGCGTTCTTCGACTTGACCGACAGTTTAAGTCGGCAAGTGCGCGGCGGTTTCTTCGACTTAGCCATGGCGTACCTCTCTGTGCGTATGAAAGAATGCCACCTTCAATTTGGGCCACTGTTTTCTCAATTTCTGCCAGTCGCGTTCTTCGGCTTTTTCCATATGCGCCCTGACGCGCGGTGATGATTGGCTACAGACAAAATCCCTGATGTCGGCGAGAAGTTGTGGTAACGTGCGAACGCGCGATGGCTCTACCTTTACCGCGCGAACGGACTGTTTCTTGCGCTTAGAAGACGATACCGGCATCGGCGATCTCCTCTCTCGTCAGAGAAGTGATCTTGATCGTCTTGTGGAGCTTGAGCGCCAGACGAACCAAACTGGTAGCGTATATGTTCCAGCGATTCATTTCGGGCGAGATTTGCACTCGAACGGTCGGGGTTGTCTTTTCCATGCGAACCGCCTTTCTTGCGGAATGTTAAAGGGCTATATATTCTTCATCTTACGCGGCCGAAACGAAAAGTCAACGGCCGCCCCGGCGAACGCCGGGGTCCAGCACTCTATTTGTGAGTTCGAAATATCGACGCCGCAAAAATTGAGTGCTGGATTCCGGCTCGCGGGCCGGAATGACAAACAAAAAAGGGCTCCCGACGGAGCCCCTTGAATGTGCTGAACGCGATCTTGCGCTTATCGCAAGCTTCAAAAATTATCTTCCATATAATGTCCAGTTAGTACGTCGAGACTATCTCGGAAATCGATATCGCGAGGGTCGTGCGACTTACCTATCACCTGACTGCGAAAGCGCCCATCTCCGCCCGTTTTGCGTTTTTGCGCCTTAGCTTTTTTGATCCGGCGCTTCTTATTTGGCTTGGCCATGAAATTTCTCCTTCTGCTTGTTCAACCCTGCAAACCGAGCTCGTGCGCGGCGGTGGAGCCGATCATCCAGTTGGCGCCCGCAAGACGCTGGCGCAGATCTTTGGTGTACCAAGCGTCTGCGGGGATGTGTTTCGGGCGGGCGCGTTTTAGTTTTGCCAACAAATCCTCGTGCGGCAACCACCTCTTTCCCTCGACCATATCGAAAAGATGGGCAAGAACCGCAGCCGAGATCACGGAGGAACTATCCGTTAAGTGCTTGCGAGCGAACGGCTTAAGCCATGCCATCGTTTCTTGGAGTCTGGACGAGTTGCTGCAGAGCTGGGCGACGGTGGAGGACAAATGGAGGCACTGATTGATGGCGAAGATGTGGCCGTTCGAGAAATCGCTTGCCGTCAATCGTTCCCAAATGAACAAGAGCGCTCCGCCAAAACTCTTCGTAATGGTATCCGCTTGTTCATTAAGGAACACTTGCGAAAGGCTAAGCTTGTTCACGATCAAGGCGTAATGGTAACCGTTCTCCGGCGATCTTATCGACCGATTTTTTTGCGTTTCCATGTTAACCGCCTTTCTTGCGGATTGTCAGAGGTCTATTCCTGTATCTGTTCGCCATATTACGCGACCGAAATTATAAGTCAATTTTTGTCACCCCAATGCGAAGTCCGCTTTGGGCGGGAAAATCGGGGCCCAGCACTCTATATTTGTGAGTTCAAAATATCAACGCCGCAAAAATTGAGTGCTGGATTCCGGCTGGCGCGCCGGAATGACGAAAAACAAAACACCTCCGATGTGAACATCAGAGGTGTTTGAAAGATCTTTTACTTGCACCCGAGAGCGGTTCTGCACTGCGCTTTGTAAGCGGCGGGCACGCTGTCGCAGGCGGCGCATTGCGCCGCGCTGCCGATGGGCGCGCCACTTACTCCGGCCGACGCGCCGGCGGGCGGCGTTGCGGCGGGCGCGGCGAGCGCGCTCATGTCGGTGAATTTAACATTGGCGGGCAAAGCAAAGAGCGAGGCGTCCGCCGACCATGGACTGCAGTTGTAGCCGACCTTTTGGTTCGGATCGAAACCTTTATTCGCCGAAGCCGGGACATTTTCATTACCGCTCGTCGGCGTCGCTGTTATCTTAAAACCGGTTGGCTGGCCCTCGAACCAAGTATAGCTGGTTTGCCCGTCGACGATCATGTGGCCGTTCATGGGCTGGGCGCCTTCGGTAACGGAATAATCGCCGCGCGTTTTCCCGTTCGCGATATAGAATGTGCCCGACATGTTCCCGTTGTCTGCGGTCGGCGAGACCGTGCACTTAACCGGCCGGCCGGCGGCGAGAATCGCGGCAAGCGTGCCCAAGCTGGTGCTGTTTGAATTAACGACCGGCGCGCCGACAATTGGAGCAGCTCCCTTGCCGCTCTGCGAAATAAAATACCACGCACCCGCGCCGATAATAATAACGGCGATTATACCGACGACGACCTTGTTTTTCATATTGTGGATTAATTATAATGCTTTATATATATGATACACCTTAATCAGCATTTAAACATCCAGGACTTAGTCTTGGGATGTATAAAGAAAAAACGAAGGAGAGCGTGCCCCTTCGTTGTGAAACTGATCAGCGTCTCCGATCAAGACATTCTTTGCGGCGCTGGAACCAGAACGGTCAGTCGTTCTTTGATCGGCGGAGCGGTAGGCGGGGTCTTGGCCAAAAAGAACACAGCCAAATTCGACATGCCAAAAACCCAATTCGCCGTAATGTCAGCCCGCATGCAGCTGATCGATCCTTGTTTAACATTCAGCGTCGCAGGGAACAGCCAAGCAATGGCTAAAAACACGGTGGCACTGACCAAGATTAGAGAAAAAACCACTTTAAAAAAATTGTGGCTTCGGCCAATATGGTCCGCGAACGAGGGCCCACCGTCCTCTTCTGCTTCTTGATCGTACATGCGGTCGCCCCACTGAATGAAGATGAGGATCGCAAGATAGACGATGTTGAAAGTTGCGCGACCGCTCCATTTGTGGCCTTCCGACACAAAGGCGCAACCGGTGCCGATCATGACCGATAAGATAATGATCGCCCATAACATGTAACGGATGGTCGATTTCGTCCAACCGAAACGACGCATGAGGAAGAAGATGCAACTATCAAACTTTTCCTGAACAAATGTGTCCAGCCTATGGAGCAAAGAAGCGATTTTTTCCATTTTTAATGACCTCCCATTTGTTTTCCGAAAAAACATTTAACCACAAAATCATCCTCATGTCAACCATGGCCACACGATCAACCAAAAAACAGCGAAAAATTAGAAAAAACAAAAAAAATGATGATGAGCTTTGCAAAGGGGATATTTTTTGTAATTTTTAAGGGGAGCGATGACTATTTAACATCTAGGAAATGGAGACTTTTAGCGGCGCGAGAGACAAAAGCGATATCGTCGTGCCGCAAATGTTGAAAGCGGATCAAGAAAAATAGCGCCACAAGCAGAGCCAGCGCGCCCGCGGGCCAAAACGGCCGATAAGCGATGCTGAAGATAACGAGCGGCGTGAACATGCCCGCCAGAAAATTTATTTCGCCTTCAATTTCGGCGGCTTCCTTGGTCAAAGCGCGGGAAGACGCGAGCACTCGCATTTTGGCCGCCCAATACGCTCCGGCGTATTCGTCCTTTTGCCCGAGATCGGTTTCGCCCGGGAAATGCGCCTTGGTTTCTTCGGCTAACGTGCGAAGATTAAAAAGGTGAAGCCGGTTCGAACAAAATTCAATCGCATTGCGCATTCGTCCGTCTTTAAGGCGACTCGTCAAGCGATCGATCCCGCCTCCCAACGCATCAAGCAGTCGAAAAACGATTTGAATATTAAGCAAACCCAAAAGAAAGCTAAAAAGAACAAATGCGGCGTAAAAAACGAATCGATCGGAAAGTATCCAATTTGCATCAACCAACGCCCCCGCCTCATCTCGGAAGCGGATAAGGACTAATAGGGCCAGAGCAAAGCCAGGCACAAATGAACCCATGATTTTTCTGATGCTCATAAAATAATTACACTATTTTTGTATATTATTACCATCCCCGATTCGTCCTTTTACCTTAACCGCCAAAAACGATCCTAGCGCATATCCAACAATGAACCAAGGTGCCAAATGCCAATCATGCACCGATTCCCCGACACCGAACACGAGCGCGATGGCTTGAATCCCCGAACATATCGCGGCTCCGATGGCGTTGCCGCGTTCGGAATAATGGGTCCAAAATACTGATGTACTTTCGAATAGTAGTCCGGAACCTAGGATCGCAAGAATTTCAATCATATAACTCTTTTCATTTGGTCGAAAGACGAAATTCGGGAACCTGTTCTGATCTGCTAAAAAACGTGTTTAATATTTCTTTTATGCTTCGTCCCTCCATAATAATCATATTTTATTTATAACTGAAATATAATGCCGCTAAAGCTAGTATTAAGGCAATCGCACGATAGACGGTAAAATGTTCTTTGTAGTAGAAACTGGCGACGATCATGCCCAAGATAACGGCCACCACCTCCCATATAAGAAACAGCTTTCCAAATTCAGTGTAGCGAAAAGCTAATGCAACAGGGATGGCGACTAAACCATACACAAAAAACCCAATGACAATATATCGCCAATCAACACCGCCGCTTTTTTTAAGAAGTATGTCGGCAATTACGGTTAACGCCACGCCGAAACCGATTAATATTGTAACTGTTACAAACTTCATAACCAACCGTATACCATTATGGATTATTGCCAATTTAGAATTAGCTATTTTCCACTATCCTTACCTGTCGCTGAAGCAGTAAAAATCTTATCCAAACTCTCATCTAGCCAATCCGGCCACTCGTCGGTGCTAGCGCTCGCTTGAAGAACCGCCCTAGTAAATTCTTCTCTGACGGCATCTTTTTGTTTGGCGATTCGTTCCTTAAGTGGTTTTGGGAAATCCTTTATAGAAAAATTAAAGGCCCCGTTTTCGCCGACCTTGTGCGCGTATTTAATACGCTCGTCCGGATCCATCGCCTCATAAGCAGCAATAAAACCCAAGCGATTAACATCAAAACCGTGACCCTCGGTCTTTTTTAGCGATGCCACATAGACACCTTCTTTATCAACATCATCCGATATCCCTTTAGAACGCAACAAGTCAGCATAAATACCCATACCAAGCACCCAGTGATAATCATCTACCTCGGTAACGCGATTGCCAAAGTATGAATCTTTGCGAGCGCCGACAACCTGCGGCAACTGTTCGCTGATCTTTTGGCCGCCTTTTCCAATGTGGGGCGAAAAGAGATAATAAAGGAGCCTGGCCGTTCTTCCGTTGCCATCGGGAAATGAATGCAAATAGATGATCGAATTGTATAAGGTTCTGGCCACCCGTTGGGCGGCGTTTTGGTCATTGTCTTTCGCGATCGCGCGAATTTTTTCAAAGGTTTTCTCAAGAATTTTCTGGGATATTTCCGGCGACGGCGGTACCAACTCTAAATTTGTTTCATCGCCGCCAAATACGACATGCGACTGCTTTTCAAGCGGGGCGCGGCGCTCGGACGGGAATACATCGTTAATTATTCCGTTCAATCTCTTTAGCAAATCGGTAAACTGTCTATATTCTAGCCCAGAAAAGTATTCGAGCATGACCGACGAATCAGCCAAACGCTCGCTACCCAGAGTACGCTCGATAAATTTCGCCATTTTCGCCAGTCCCGCAGTCCTTTTCTCGTCATCGTGCTTACTCTCAATAAATGGATTAGGCTCGGCGACGCGTTCTTGAATCACGATGCCAAAATATTCTTCCAAGGTTTTCTGATCCCCCTTTTCCGCAAGCGTGCGCATGAACTCATCTTGTCTGGCTTGATCGGTAAATTTTATCGCCTTGGCGATTGTAGGTGCGTCTTTTTTGTCAATTAACAAATTATCCAGAGATACGGGATTTATAATGGAAATATCGGTCAGAAAGGAGCGCGACAAATCCAACCGGCTTAGGTCGCACCCAGTAATTGTGGAGTTATTGAGCCAAGCACCCCTGAAATCGGGACGGTATTTTGCCTTTCCGCAAAAATCCAAATTCTTCCATTGGCTCTCATTAAAAATTCCATCGCTCGCATTGAAGTTGCAAAGATCACCAATATCATCGATTTGACCACCGGATTTATCGCGTAACGCACGACGGGTTGCGAGCGTTTCGGTAAAACCGAACTTAGCACCATTGGCTTGAACAAATGAAAAATCCGTTTCTCTTTCCGGGTCGGAAATTACAGCATCCGTCCAATCAGACTTTATTATTTCTGTTCTTTCATGACGTGCATCTTCATCAGGATCAAAGTCGTGAAGCTTTAAACCTCTGATATCGGAGTGACGAAAATTTTTCCCATTAAAATCTAACTCGGCAAGATTCTGATCAACCAATGAAACATTATCAAAATTATCGCCGTGTTTTAACGCTTCTTCTACACCTTGTCTGGTTAATTGCCTTGGTTCCCCCGCCTCGCTCTCGGGGCTATTCCAAGCCATTGCCTCGGCACGATTGTTCATAAGGTATTATCCTAACAAAATTTAAATCAAAAAACCACCTTCGCTCAAAAAATCTTCGGCTCGAACCTCGTTTTAAAAAATTAAAAAATCGAATTTATCGCTAAAACACAATACGCCGAGCTGGTCTTGGGTATGGAAAACGGGGGAATTCCCGACTTGTCGTATTGTGGTGGAAGTGCGGGGGATCGGTCACAACTCTCGCTCGCTTCCGCTCGCTCGGTCGCGACCCCGCCTCGCGAGTTTGTATAAACATTAAAAATTAATCGTTAATTATTAAACATAATATTTAACATTTAAAATTTAATGTTTAGCAATTAAAACAACCCTGTTTGTATCAGGGTTGTTTTAGTGGAAGTGCGGGGAATCGAACCCTCCAGAGAGACGAAATTATTATTAAGCCACCCAGCCGAAAAATACAAAATATGAATTAGGCAAGCGAAATGCTCCTTCATCATCCTTAATCACCATTCCCCTTCTCTCATCAACCTTTATCCCTTTTTGGGCAACCGGTGGGCAACACTCCGGGAGATGACGAAGCTCCGATAACCATTCACCCATAAAAAAATAACAGGGTCTGTCCCCTTTATTCTTAACCACGGTAATAAGAAAAAGGTCGCGTCCGAGAGGGACGCGACCATAGATCAGTGAATGACGGATTATCTATCCGCCCGAGTTATTGCCGGTGGTGCACGCGGAGCCGCATGCGGTTTGGCCAAGGCAAGCACTGAGCGTTGCAAAGGCGGTCGCACAAGCCGTACCGTCTTGCTGAGCACAAGGACCGCCGCTTGCTGCCGTTGCTTCTCTCGAATACGCACAGGAAATGAGGTGGGGGCAAACCCCGCTGGTGTAATCGCCGCTTTGATAGTTCGAGCCGTAAGCAAGGACTGACTGGCTGGCGCAGTTTTGTGCCAAGCAGCTGACACAAGCGGCGCTGGGACCACGGTTTTGGTTTCCGCCGCTCGTGCCATTGCCGGTGCACGTGGTGCCGCATGCGGTTGGGCCAAGACAAGTATTGAGCGTTGCAAAGGAGTCCTTACAAGCCGCGCTTTCTTGCTGGAGACAAAGGTCGGGATTGCTGTTTGGTGCAAACGCACAGGGTATGAATTTGGGGCAAGCGCCGGCGTAGTTGCCATTCTGAAAGTCCGGTCCGAAAGTGGCGACCGCCTCACCGTTGCAGGTTTGCGCCAAGCAGCTGAAGCAAGCCGCGCTTGGGCCGCCACTGCCGCCGCCACCCGAGGGCGTATCGGTTCCCGACCCGCCTCCGCAACCCAAAGCCAACATTGCAACGATTGTCAAATATCTTCTCATTTGATCCTCCTAGACGATGGTTTCGAACGAAACGGCCAACGGCCGCCCCCGAGTTAGTTCACTCGCCATTGTTTCCGAATATTTTAGAAACAAGGGCCGGTAAAAAAACGGCGTTCTGCAACTGAGCAACGCTAACCTATATCATTTTTCGTTAAATGTCAAGATTTTCACCGCTCCATCGACAAGCTCCTCTCGGCATGGCTCGAGGCTTGCAGCGGGGCATTAAAAAATCCCGAGGTTCAACCTCGGGATTTTTTGGTGGAAGTGCGGGGGATCGAACCCTCCAGAGAGACGAAACTATTATTCAATGTCTTAGCCGAAAAATACAAAATATGAATTAGACAAGCGAAATGCTCCTTCATCATCCTTAATCACCATTCCCCTTCTCTCATCAACCTTTATCCCTTTTTGGGCAACCGGTGGGCATCACTCCGGGACTGCGACGAGG
>Ga0265330_10002295_pt1 | contig 10507 bp, 8 predicted proteins | sample 41919metaG_FD_202083 | JGI IMG/M metagenome (GOLD analysis project Ga0265330, IMG submission 202083) | Rhizosphere microbial communities from Carex aquatilis grown in University of Washington, Seatle, WA, United States - 4-19-19 metaG | ecosystem: Host-associated > Plants > Roots > Rhizosphere >... | reverse complement strand
CTAATGGCATTCGATTGAGTCACTTACCGCTCTTCGGGCGTACGCTGGGGGGTGTCGTCAAGGTGCAAAGAGATGAATTCCATGGTCTCCGGACGGTCGAATACGGAGTCGGGGAAAAACCGTTTTACGAGCAAGCGCACACCTCCAAACGCAATCCCCGCCACCAGCGACAGACCTATCAGAAACATGCTCAGAAGAATCGCGTTGAAGAGAAAGTTCGCCACATTGTTCTTCTTGCTCAGGTAGGTATTTTCGTTCCAGGTGACATCGGCCTCATAGCTGATCGGCGACAGCAGCGAGTTCGCTTCGCTTTTTGAAAGCGGGCCGGACGCAATCGCGATAATCGGTCCAGAGCGTATGTCGAAGAACGGACCCACATCCGCGATCGTCGCAGCTACCTGCGTCTGTCCGGCAGTTTGGTGCAAGGCGTCAATCTGGCGCAGACGATCCGCGGCAATCTGCGGCGTCGGATATTCGACGATCATCAGTGTGGCATCGCCCGACGGTGCCGCGTACTTGCCGATCACGACCTCCGCTCCAGAATTGAAATCGACCATCGCTACCGGCAGCGGAGATTTCAAGCGATCGAGCGCGACTGGGCCCAGAATGTACTTTGTCGTGTTCTTCTCGAAGGTCTTCCCGAAAGCACGCTTTGGAAGATAAAGTGGCAGCAATGGCGGCTTGCCCTTGCCGCCCTCGGCCAGCGGCAGCATAGTGGCCAATTGCCGCAACTGCGACGCCGACATCACGCTCATTTTGTCGAACACCGCTGTCACCAGCACGTTCTGCTGACAGAACAGCACGCGGTTATTTAGAAACGCCGCCTGACTGCCGATGTTTTCCTCCCCCATGTCGGGGGAATTGTAAAAAGTGAAAGCGCCGTAAGCGCCGCTGGCGTCGTCGAACACAATGGCGGTGATCGTCAGATTGCGCCCGTCGTCGCGCGTGTAGGTCGCTTTTTCCGAATGCTGAAAGCCGTATTCCTTCAGCACGGGTGTATTCGCCGCATCGGCAATCGCAGGATCGTCGCTCCGCGCAACCGTCCCTTTCACCTGCCAGCCGGCAAAGTCGGTGGGCAGGACCCGGTTTGAAGAGGCTGCACTTGAAGAGATAGAGGCAGCAGACACAGGCTTCGGCGGCTCAGCGGCAATAGATACGGCGCAAAAAAGCCCGCTGAAAAGAAAAGTGATGATCGAGAGCGAGGAAGGTCGCGAGAATTTCATTCGAGAAAGCGCACCTGCGCTATTGAATTAGACTCCGGGCAGCCCGGGAAAGTTTCCATCTGGGGTGAAATCTGCGTGGAAGCTGGCGCTTCTCCCACCCAGCCGAACACAGATTGGCCTCCATAAAGCGACACTTCCAAAACTAACCCGAAACAACTTACAGAGCAAATGCGTACCTAATGTTAATGAGAAGCAAATTACTCAAAAGATTTGTTGTCATGGGACTGCTAGGTTATCTGGCACTCACAGCATTAGCAGGAGTGTTTTTACCGAAGCGACATTGCATCCCATCCGATATATCGAGTCTTCCGCAAATGTAGTGGAAGCTCGAGACTTGGCACGCCTCCACGGCTCTGAATTGGCCGACGTCGCTATCGCCGCGCGTGATGGAGTGACGCTGCGTGCCTGGAGTATTCGTCCAGCCAACAGTAATGGGAACGCAGTGATTCTGCTGCACGGTCTCGGCGATAACCGTGCCGGCGTGACCGGCTATGCGGAGTTATTATTGGGACGCGGTTTCAGTGTCCTCATGCCGGATGCGCGGGCGCATGGAACTAGTGGTGGCGACATGGCAACTTTTGGCCTGCTGGAATCGGAGGACGTTCATCGGTGGTTGGATTGGTTCGAACAGAGCGACCATCCCAACTGCATATTCGGCTTAGGGGAGTCTATGGGCGCGGCGCAGTTGTTGCAATCGTTGCGCGATGAAACTCGCTTCTGCGCCGTTGCCGCCGAATCGTCCTTTGCCAACTTCCGCGAGATTGGCTACGACCGTGTTGGCCAGTACTTCAGCACGGGCCCATGGCTCGGACGAACTGTGCTCCGCCCGATTATCGAGTTCGCATTTGTTTACGCCCGTTGGAAGTACAAGATGGATTTCGAACAGGTTTCACCCGAGAATGTTGTGGCCGCGACTAAAGTCCCCGTTTTCCTGATCCACGGACAAATCGACAGCAACATTCCCGTGCGTCATGCACGGCTGATCGCGGCCCGTAATCCACAAGCCCAGCTGTGGGAAGTACCCAACGCGGACCACTGCGGCGCGATCGGCGCCAATCCCGCAGAGTTTAGCTACAGGTTGATTCGCTGGTTTGATAGCCATTCACACGCGCCGAGTCGTCACGCGGCCCTAGCGGCTGATTGATAGTGGATGATTTGTACCGGGGAAATGAGCGTCGCGCGCCGCGCCCAGCTATTTTTTCAGCAGGCTGCTATGGCTGGCCACGCATAGCCACTTGCTATCGTGAAATATCCAGGTATCGGTGAAGCGCCCGGTATGCTCATACGGCTTGCCCCCGTAGACGCCTTTCGTATGGTAGATGCCCGTCACGATCGCCACACCTGAGTACATCTCCACTTTCACATCCTCGATATTCATGAAGCTGGGTTCAAACTTGGGGTCCGCAAAATTCGTCAGGAATTTTGCCCGATCGCTGACTTCTCCGTTCCATTCGGTATTGATGAACCGGTCGCCGATCATATTGGCGATGGCGCGCGCATCGCGGCCGACCTGGGCTTCGTTCCACATACGCTCGAGCGCCACCAGTTTCGCGGCCTCCGAGCTGGAAGCTCCCTTGGACGTTTGCGCAGCCGCGCACAATGTAATTAGAAGACAGCAGGCCCCCAGCTTCAGCAGCATCGTCGAACTTCCACATCCGCTTCGTATCCGCATTATCGCCAGCCTTCCTTGCGACACCTTAGCGCGCGTCGCTCGAAATTTGCCATCGAATACAACGCCTGAATATTACCACCGCATTAAAGAAGATTCGTGCCGGGGTATCGCTTTAGCAATCACGCAAGTTTTTGGAGGCCTGGCCCCCGGTCAAGCTTATTGCCCTTCGTGTTTGTCGATTTTGCTGGCCACTTTCACGCCGCTCAATCCACCGACGTATTTCGAGACGCCCCGATAAAGCGACTCGGCGATGCGCTGCCGGTGTTCCGCGGTTTCCATTTTGCGCTCGTCGGTCGGATTCGATACAAACGAAATCTCGGCCAGAATCGAAGGCATGTTCGCGCCGATCAGCACGATGAACGGCGCCTTCTTGGTCCCGCGATTGCGGATGCCGTCGTTGTTGAGCGCCAGCCCCCCGTAGAGCGACTGTTGCACGTCGCCGGCAAACTCGCGCGATTCTTCGATCTTTTCCTTCAGCGCGATTTTCTTCACCAGGTCCTGCAATTCGTGGATCGACTTCTCCGAGACCGCGTTTTCGCGGGCGGCAACTTCGAGCGCTTCCGAAGACGAAGTGAAATTCAAATAGTAAGTTTCGACTCCGCGCGCGTCGGAATCGCGGCTCGAATTGGCGTGGATCGAAATGAACAAATCCGCCCGCTCACGGTTCGCAATCGCAGTGCGGGTTTCGAGTGGAATGAAGGTGTCGTCCTGGCGCGTATAAACCACTTCCGCACCGAGCCGCGCCTCCAATAAATGTCCAAGGCGCAAGGCCACGTCGAGCACCACGTCTTTTTCGCGCAGGCCATCCGGGCCAATCGTCCCGGTGTCATGGCCACCGTGGCCAGGGTCAATGACGATCTTTCCGATCTTCAGGCCCAGTGCGCGCGTCAAAGACCGGCTACCGGAGGCCGTGGGCCGCGCTTCGCGGGTCGCATGACGAGTATCGGGACGAAGATCCGCAGTATCGGGAGCGGCCGCCGTAGGACTGGATCCTTTTCGACGCGGGGAATGCGACGAAGATGAAGATGTTGATGGAGACGCAGATGCATGCGCTTTCGCAGTCGCAGCGTCCTTTGCACTGTTATTCGCCACATTATCCGTCTCATCGTCTGCACCGTCATCCGCGCCAACAATGGTCTTTGGTATCCTGCGGTCCGAGCCTTGGACCGCAACCGTCGTCTTGGTTACGCCCGTGCCATTTGCTGATTTTGGCTTTGGCTTCGCGGAGCCGGGCGGATGGGACTCCGCGCTGCTAGTCGCGGCGGGTAAGTCGGATTCGATGGGCGCTGGTTTCGCATTTACGGGCGCGTCCGCTTGAGTTTCATCGGCCTTGGCCAACGGAGCTGGCTGGCTCTTGCCGTGAATATCTTTGCCGTGAATATCAATGATCAGCCGGTACGGGTCGGGCAGCAGAAAAGCGTCGTAGCTCGCCAGGTTGTCCACTTCCAGCACAATCCGCGTGCGCCCCGGCTGAAATTCGGCGACCCGAACTTTCTTCAGAAAGCCATCGTCCACGTCGAATGTTTTTCCCACCAGCGTCGAAGCGAGTTTCGTATCGTGCAGGTCGAAGAAAATGCGGTCCGGATTCGAAATGCGCTGGGAGTCGTACTTCACTTCCTGTTCAACGTCGATGGCAACGCGCGTGTAGTCGGGCGTGGACCAGTGGCGGACTCCGGTAACGCGGGGCAATTCGTTGCGCCGGGCGATCTCATTCTTCGCGGATTGGGCAGCCTCGTCGTTGGTGTTGGAGTTGGAATTGGCATTGCCTGCGTTGGCGCTGGCATTCGACTTCGGCTTGCGTTCCGCCTTCTGCGCCGAGCGTTCCAATTCGGCGGCTTCGTCGTCGATTTCCTTTACCGCTGAGCGCGCATCGTCGGCCAGCCGGTTGTGCGGATAGCGGTGCAGAAACTCTGCAAAGGTCGCGCGTGCTTCTTTCGGATCGTTGAGATCGTCCTTATAAATCTCTCCAATCGTAAACAGCGCGTCGAAGCGGTATTTGCTGCCGGGATACTCCTTGCGCAGGAAGCGATACTCGTCGATGGCACTGCGCAGAATCTTGTCGTCGTTGAAGCGCCGCCCCATTTCGACCTTGAGTTCCGCGGACGCCACCACGCTCGGATTCGCCTTCGACGAGGTGGGAGAGCCAAAGTACACGCGGCGGTATGCGTCGATGGCGTGCTGGTATTCGCGCCGGGTGCGCTCTGCCGCGGGACGGCCGTTGAGGGCTTCGCGCATGCGTTCCGCCTGGGCAAATAGCTGACGGGCCCAGGCATCGTTGTGGCGGACGCGAGCGGTGGCGGAAACCAGCGGCAGCAGCGCGAGCAACAGAGTCGCTCCAAAGCGAAAAGCGCGGCCGCTCCGAGTTAGGGTCGTGGAAGCCTGGGTCACAAAATTCCTGCTATTGCTACTGCTACTGTCATCCTTAGTGAAGCAGAAGTAAAGGATGACAATGTAAAACTATCGCCGCCGCTCCCGCTACCACGCGAGACGCCGTCTATTCCGTATTGCTGATGTACAGCACGCCCCGAGCGTCGCGCTCCACATGGACGGGCTGGCGTGCCGAGCTTCCGAAAGTATCTGGGCCCAGGTCGCCGCCGTTATATAAATTCGTGATCCGTCGAACGTAGTTCCGCGTTTCCCGGAATTTTGGAACGCCCGCAAACCGCGCTACCGCTGCCGAACCCGCGTTATAGGCGGCCAGGCTTAGAGACACGTTGCCGCCGTAGTTGTCCAACAATCTCCTTAGATGCCGCACGCCCGCGTCCACGTTCTCAGCCGGATCGAATGGATTGGAAACATTGAGCGAACGCGCCGTGGAAGGCATCAACTGCATCAGCCCCATCGCGCCCTTGCGCGATACCGCGTTGGGATTGAAATTCGATTCCACCTTCACCACCGACCGCACCAGGCTGGGATCCACATGGTGCCGGGCCGCCGCCGCGTCGATTGCGGAGTCGATTTCCTCTTGCGTAAAAGCGTGGCTGAAAAGCTGGTGAGACTGGGCCCTGCCATCCAGGTAGTTGTTGACTTCCGAAGCCGCCGTACGCGCCGCCCGCATCACCGCTCCGCTGGTCGGAACCGGCTTGAAGCGATGTTCGGTCATACTCCAATAAAAGAGCGGGGTTCGGCCCGATGCTGAAGTCTCCGCCCGCGAAGCTGGGGAAGGCTTGTCCCCGTTGACATAGATCTTGCGGCCGGATTCGTCGGTAATCGGGGTAATCGCTCCCGTTTGAGCCCACGCCGACATCGTCGAAAAAGTTGTGGGAAGAAAGGAGATCGCAGTCAAGCTGGTCATCAGCGCGATTTGCAGGCGTTTTCTCATACGGGTACACATCGGCCACAACAAAGTCGTCCTACTACAATTTGGCCAAAGAAGTTCGGCCAAAAGGCACAATATTGTTAGGGCCTATCCTACCCGCAAACCTGCCGGAGAATCCATAACCAGAGTAACGTCAGTATAGGGTGTGCCGGGGGCTGGGGCAATCTATCCAAAGTACCTTGAACCACTGGAGTAATCTACACCCGGGTAATCTGCGCAAGTGACTGAAAGGCATTGACAAAACAGTTCCCAGTTCCCGGTTCTCAGTTCTCAGAAAAACCAGGCGGCGGTCTTTACTGAGAACTGAGAACCGGGAACTGAGGATTAGAATCTACAATGAAGCCTGCCTCTATGAACGCTCAAGCCCTGCGCAAGCTCTTCGACGAGGTTCGAAAAAAGCGCCTCTCACCCGACGAGGCCGTGGAACGGCTCCGTCATTTGCCCTTCGAGGACCTCGGGTTCGCAAAAGTCGACCACCACCGTGCCCTGCGCCAGGGTATGCCCGAAGTAATATTCGCCCAGGGCAAAACGCCGCGTCAGGTTGCCGAAATTTTCACACGGCTCGCCGCACACGGCGGTAACGTACTGGCCACCCGCGCCAGCGAAGAACAATACGCCGCCGTCGCCGCCAGCGTTCCACGGGCGGAGTATCGTCCGCTGCCGCGCGCCATCGTCCTTCAACGCGATCGTAAAAAACAGGGTAAGGGCGTGATCGTCGTCGTGTCGGCCGGGACCAGCGACATCCCCGTCGCCGAAGAAGCGGTCGTCACCGCGGAATTGATGGGCAACAACGTTCAACACATTTACGACGTCGGAGTCGCCGGCATACATCGCCTGCTGGCCCATCGCGGAGCGTTGGCCAAAGCGCGCGTCATCGTAGTCTGCGCCGGGATGGAAGGCGCGCTGCCCAGCGTCGTGGGCGGCCTCGTCGGAGTCCCGGTGATCGCCGTCCCCACCAGCGTCGGTTATGGCGCAGCCTTCGAAGGCCTGGCCGCACTGCTGGGCATGATGAACTCCTGCGCCTCGAACGTCAGCGTGGTCAACATCGATAATGGATTCGGCGCCGGATACGTGGCCTCCCTCATCAACCGCCACAATCGCCGCTGAGTCTGGCGAATATCATTGTTACAATTAGCCAAGCGGTACTCCCTCCGTTATTGTGGGTCCTGAACACGCGCACATGCCGACGTTTGACGAACATTTCGAAGTAGTGGTGGTGGGCGCCGGTCATGCCGGATGCGAAGCCGCCATGGCTGCCGCTCGCATGGGGATGAAGACCGCCCTTTTTACGTTGAACGTCGATCTGATTGCGCAGATGTCTTGCAACCCGGCCATTGGCGGCATCGCCAAGGGCCACCTGGTACGTGAAGTGGATGCGCTCGGCGGCATCATGGGCGAAATCACGGACGCCGTCGGAATTCAATTCCGCCTGCTCAACACTTCGCGCGGACCCGCCGTCTGGTCGCCGCGCGCGCAGTGCGATAAGCAGGCCTACCGCCTGAAGATGCGCGAAGTGCTCGAGTCGCAGCCGAACCTGTCCATCAAGCAGGCGGAAGTGGTGGATGTGGTGGTGGAGCAGCCGTCAGCCGTCAGCCATCAGCCGTCAGTTGAACCTGACGCCACTGGCCACTGGCAACCGGCAACTGGCAACTGCATTCGCGGCATTTTGCTCCGCGACGGCCGCTGCGTTTCGGCCGATGCGGTCATCGTCACCACGGGGACTTTTCTCAACGGCCTGATCCACTGCGGCGAGCAGCAGTATCCGGCGGGACGTTCCGGGGAACCGGCGGCTGTTCTGCTGGGCGAGTCGCTCAAAAAGCTTGGCCTGCGCGGATGCCGCCTCAAAACCGGGACGCCTCCGCGCCTCGACGGCCGCACTATCGACTGGTCGCGCTTCGAGCGCCAGCCCGGAGATTTGGACCCGACCCCGTTCAGCTTCCGCACACGGCGCGTGGCCCATCACGACTCGCAGACGCCCTGCTACATCGCCTTCACCACGGCGGAGACGCATCGCATCATTCGCGAGAACGTGCACCGCTCGCCCATGTACAGCGGGCAAATCCACTCGACTGGGCCGCGTTACTGTCCTTCGATTGAAGACAAGATCGTCAAGTTTCCCGACAAACTCACCCACCAGCTTTTTTTGGAGCCCGAGGGCCTGAACACGCACGAGATTTACGTCAACGGCATGAGCACATCGCTGCCGATTGATGTGCAACTGGCCATCCTCAAGTCGATTCCCGGACTCGACCGCGCCGAGATGATGCGGCCCGGATACGCCATTGAGTACGACTCGATCGATCCCACCGAACTCAACCGCACTCTCGAAACGAAAAAGATCGACGGGCTGTTTCTCGCCGGCCAGATCAACGGCACGTCGGGATACGAAGAAGCGGCGTGCCAGGGAATTATGGCCGGGATCAACGCGACGCTGAAGATCAAGAAAGAAACTCCGCTGGTGCTCGATCGCTCGGAAGCGTACACCGGCATTCTGATCGACGATTTGATTTCGAAAGGCACTAACGAGCCTTACCGCATGTTCACCTCGCGTGCCGAGTTTCGCTTGCACCTGAGGATCGATAATGCCGACCGGAGGCTGACTCCGCATGGCCGCCGCGTCGGACTGATCTCGGATGAAGCGTGGCACGACTTTGAAGCGAAACAACAACGGCTGGAAGAAATGAAGCAACTGCTGGAGAAAACGAAGCTGACGGCGGAGATGGCCGCCGAGATCGAGCGGGGATCGCTCGTGTGGGGACGGGCGCCCTCGCCCGTCCAAGTCGAACGCAGCTCGACCGCTTTCGCTGGCAGCGGTGCAAGTTCGCAAGATCTCTCTTCCGTACTAGGCCAACAGTTGGCGCAACTGCTGAAGCGGCCTGAGATCACGATCAAGCTACTCACGCCCGCACTGCTCAGTGTCTTTCCGGGTTTCTTTACAAGAAACACCGACCACCGGCCACTGACCACTGACCACTGGTCCACTGAAATCCGCAACGAGCTCAATTCCATCGAAACCGAAATCAAGTATGCGGGATACCTCGACCAGCAGCAGCGCGCCATCGACCGGCTGAAGAAGGCCGAGCAGCGCCGCATCCCCGATTGGTTCGATTACCGCGCCGTCAGCGGCTTGTCGCGCGAGATGCAGGAGAAGCTCGGCAAAGTCGTTCCGCAAACTCTCGGCCAAGCCTCGCGCATCCCCGGCGTGACCCCAGCCGCCGTTTCGCTGATCAACGTCTATATCGAGATCCAGGCGCGCCGCCGGGAACAGGCTGCGCTTTAACCTGTAGTAACTTCAAAAAACTACTCCGGTGCGGGTACGCTGCTCGTAACTTGGCGCATAGCGGAGTAGCCTTTCCATACAATCCATGCGGCCGTGGCCCACAGCAACAAACCGAACCAGATCCCCACTACTTTTTGGCGAAGGAGGTCATCGGTTGCAAAAATACCAGCGATGGCAACCACGCACCCCAAGAATCCAGTCGCGTAGTAGACCGGCGCCTTGAACAACGGCGCCAATGGAAAAAATGGACGCCGACAATCAAAGCGATAGCACACGGAATATAACCGGAGTAATGGATGACATTTAGCAGGGCCACGGCCAGAACAATCGCAGCCGCCTCAAGGCCAAAAACCAGGCCGAAGCGCCGGCCTATCGCGCGACTGTTCGCAATCTGCTCCGCAGTTGGGGAAACGGTGCCGCGCGGCAACCGCGACGCGCGCAAGCCCAGAGTTGCGATCGACGCTCCCAGCGCGATGCCCGCGAGAAAAAGCGCAATCCGCAAACCTATGTACGAGGGTGCGGCCAGCAGTCCCATTAGCAGCCAGATGATGCCGAAGCCGTAAACGACGCTGGCGCCCGTGGTCATTCCCAGCATTACTCTTCGATCCATAGTCTTCACCTCATTCTTGATATTATCTCGGGCCAAGCTATGATGGATTACTCCTGTAACCGCAAAAACTTCTGGCCATTTATTCCTGTATATGTACAATTTAATTGCGTTCGATCTTTGCGGACGTCGGCAGTAACCTGGCCAACAGCATAACCCGCCTAATGATCTGCTTGTACTATCCTGCGAGTTCCAGCGCATACTTCAACCAAAGGAACACGGCACCATCATGGAAACAGGAACAGTAAAGTGGTTTAACGATGCCAAGGGTTACGGTTTTATCAGCCGCCAGAATGGCGAGGACGTTTTCGTTCACTTCTCCGCCATCCAGGCAAGCGGCTTTAAAAGCCTGCAAGAAGGTCAACAAGTTCAGTTCGACGTAGTCAAAGGCCCCAAGGGCTGGCAG
>Ga0265330_10002294_pt1 | contig 10509 bp, 7 predicted proteins | sample 41919metaG_FD_202083 | JGI IMG/M metagenome (GOLD analysis project Ga0265330, IMG submission 202083) | Rhizosphere microbial communities from Carex aquatilis grown in University of Washington, Seatle, WA, United States - 4-19-19 metaG | ecosystem: Host-associated > Plants > Roots > Rhizosphere >... | reverse complement strand
GGCGCTTTTTGCCCTGTCCCGCTACGACGAGGCCATCGCCGAGCTGATGCGGGCCACGGAGACCAAGTCGCCGTCGCTGAAGGCGGCGGCCTTCTACAACCTCGCCAACAGCTACTTCAAGGCTGAGCGCTACCCCGACGCCATCGCGGCCTACAAGCGATCCTTGGGCCTGGAACCTGGCGACATGCGCGCCAAGTGGAATCTGGAATTGGCCCTGCAGAAAAAGCAGGAAGAAGACAAGAAGAAGCAGGACCAGCAGGACAAGGACCAGGACAAAGACAAGAAGAAGCAAGACGACCAGAAGAAGCAGGACCAGAAGAAGGACGACAAGAAGGACGACAAGAAGGACGACAAGAAGCAGGAGCCCGATGCCGGCGCGCCCAAGCAGGAACCGCCGAAGCCGCCTCAAGGCGAGGATGCGGGTGCCCAGCCGCCGCCGCAAGAAGAGCCGGCCGCGCAGCCAAAGGATGACAAAGCTCCTGAAATGAGCGAGATCGATGCTGTGCTGGACAGCCTGGAGCGAAGCCCCAAGGATCTGGAGAAGATGCGCGCCCGTCTGCGTGCCGTGCGCCGCGCGCCGCCCGCCAAGGATTGGTAGCGATGCGGATTCGTCCAATCGCAACCATCGGCGGGCTGATGCTCGCCGTTGCCTCCGGAACGGCCGCTGCCGCCGTGCCGAGCTTCATCGCGCGCGTGGACCGCACCCAGGTTGGCGTGGGCGAGTCGTTCACCCTGGAAGTCACCCTTTCGGTCGAGGGGGGACGCGTGGACGGCTATCGCCCGCCGGATCTGCGCGGTATGCGCGCCCTGTCCGAACGACCGAGCCAGTCCACCCAAATGCAGATGGGGGGCGGCGGCACCTTCGTGCGCCAGGTGTATGGCTGGCACTACGAGGTGTTGGCGCCTGACCGGGGTACCTTCAACATAGGTCCGGCGCGCGTACGGGTGGACGGCCAGGAAGTGCGCACGGAGAAGATCGCCATCAGCGTGGTTGACACCGGGCAATCCCCGCCGTCCCGCCGTCCTGGGCGCGGCTTTCCACAGGGCATTCCCAATCCGGGGCTGCCGTTTCCTGGCTTCGGCGTGCAGGACGATGCCCCGCCAACGGCTGATACCCAGCAACCTGGGCGCGGCCGGCGCAATTTTCTCCGCGTCCAATCCAACAAACTCAAGGCCTACGTCGGCGACGAGATTGCCGTGGATTGGTTCCTCTACCTGACCGAGCGGCAGGACAAGTACGGCACCACGGCCGAGCCGCGCACCGACGGGTTCTGGGTCGAGGATCGCACCCCGGCCAACCCCCACGCCGGTCTTTCGCTGACTGAACAGGCCTACGAGGGACGCAACTATCTCGTCGCCCCGTTGATGAAGAAGGCGCTTTTTCCGCTTCATCCCGGGCGTCTGACCGTGAGTCCGCTCGAATCCGAGATCTCGCGGGTGGATTTTTTCGGCGCGACCCTGCGCACCGAGCGCTTGAAGACCGAGCCCTTGACCATCGAGGTTCTGCCCCTGCCCACCGCGGGCCAGCCGCCCAAGTTCGACACCTCGGCGGTGGGCCATTTCACCCTGCGCGCTGAAGTGGACCGCGATCGGGTCAACGTGGGCGAGGCGGTCACGCTCAAGCTGACCGTGAGCGGCCAAGGCAATCTGCGCAAACTGGCCACGCCGGTTTTGCCGCGTCTCGATGGCTGGAAGGCGTATGAGCCCAAGGTGTCGGTGACCCTCGATCCTGGCGAGCGGGTGACGGGCACCAAGGTGGTCGAGTATTTGCTTCTGCCCGAGCGGGCCGGCGTGACGACCATCCCGCCCTTCACCTTGGCCTTTTTCGATCCGGACCGCGGAACCTACGGCAGCGAAAAGAGCAATCCGCTGCGTATCGAGGTCAGCGCCGAGGGCGCGCAGCCGACAGGCGCGCATCCCATCAGTGCGACCACAGGAACCATCACTTCGGCTTCCTCCCCGGCCACCGCTGGCGGGGAAAACGTGCTGGCCCTCGACATCCGACCCTTGCACAACCGGCCCACCTTGCGCCGCGACCTCGGTACGAGTTTCTATCGGTCGCGCAGCCTGCTCGGCGTGGTTGTGTTTCCGCCCTTGGTTCTGGCCCTTACCGCGTTTGTCGGGTTCGTGCGCCAGCGCTTGAGCAAGGAAACCGAGGGCACGCGTTGGCGCAAGTTGCGCCGGTTGGCGCGGCGGCGCCTGCGCACCGCCGATGTCTGCCTGCGGGAAGGCCGGCTGGCGCAAGCCTTTGGCGAGATCGAGCGCGTGCTGCGCGAGTTCCTCACGGGAAAACTGGGCACACAGATCGCGGGCCTGTCGTGGGACGAGCTGGGCTCCACCCTGGCACGGGCCGGTCTGGCGCCGGCACTGGTCGCGGCCACGCTGGCTTCGCTGGAAGACTGTGACCGTGCTCGGTTTGCCCCGGGCAGCGTCTCGGTTGAAGAAGTGCGCGCGGCCCGCGATCGTGCCAGCGAGATCATTCTGCAGATCGAGAAGGCGCCGTTGCGGCCGGTGTCGGCACCTGGGGTGCGATCGTGAGGACGGCGAGAATTTTGCTTCTTGCCCTGCTGGTGCTACCGGCGCGCATGGCGCACGCCGATCTGTTGGATGAGGCATGGAAGCGCGGCAACGATGCCTATTTTCGTGGCGATCTGGTCGGTGCCATCGCGGCCTACGAACAGCTCGACCGCCAAAACGTGGCGTCGCGCGACCTGTACTACAACCTGGGCGTGGCCCACTTCCGCCAGGGCAGCCTGGGGCGCGCCGTCTGGTCGTTCGAGCGCGCGCTTGAAGTGGATCCGGACGACGAAGACGCGCGGTTCAACCTGGCCCAGGCGCGCAAACTGGCCGAACGCCGTGTGCTTGACAAGATCGAAAGTGCGGAGCGCGAGGCTTTGTGGATTCGCGTAGTGACGGTCTTCACCGCGTCGACTGAAACTTGGATCTTTGTCGGGCTGTACCTCGGCTGTTTTTCCTTGTTGTTCTTGCGCCGGCGCGCTGCCGACGACTCGCGCGCGGCCCTGACTGCGGGCGCTGCCATCCTGGGCACCGGCGCGCTGCTGGCGGGAATTCTGCTGCTGGGGCGCATGAACCTGGATCGCATTCCCTTTGCCGTGGTCTTGCCTGACGTGGTGGCAGTGAAAGAAGGCGCCGACACCACCTACCGCACCAGCTTCGAAGTACACGCCGGCCTGCGCGTGCGTTTGCTCGACCGCGATCAGGATTGGGTGCGCGTGCGCCTGGCCAATGGATTGGAAGGCTGGTTGCGCGCCGAAGACGTGGGCCGCCTGTAGCGCGCATGGACCAGCAATTTTCCCGGCGGCTGGCGTGGGCCACGGCGGAAAACGCCCTGGCGCGGGCCGAGGCCGCCGAGCGCGCATTGGGCCGGCCTCTGCTCGACCTGACCGTGAGCAATCCCACCCAAGTGGGCCTGGCGTATCCGGATGGTGAAATTGCGCAGGCCTTTGCCGCCGGCGCCATCAGCGCTTACCAGCCCGCGCCCTTTGGGATGCCCAGCGCGCGTGCGGCCGTGGTCGGGGACTATGCCCGGCGGGGCGTCGCCATCGACGTCAACCAGGTGGCGCTCACCGCCAGTTCCAGTGAATCCTACGCCTTGCTTTTCAAGTTGCTCGGTGATCCCGGCCAATGCGTGCTTTGTCCCGAGCCGAGCTATCCATTGTTTGAATACCTGGCCCGTCTGGAAGGTTTGACTCCGCGGCCCTACCGACTGCATTTCGACGGGCAATGGCACATCGACTTTCACAGCCTGGATTTCGCCGATGCCGCCGCCATCATCCTGGTCAGTCCCAACAATCCCACCGGGTCGTTTGTGTCCGGTGACGATTTCGATCGGCTGGCCGGGCTGGCCGCAGCGCAGGGCAGGGCCCTGATTGTCGACGAGGTCTTCGCCGATTTCCCATTGGCGCCCGCCCTAGCCGCCGTCACCGCGGCAGCGGGCCGAGCCTCACCCGCGTTGGTGTTTTCGTTAGGGGGATTGTCCAAGTCGTGCGGCCTGCCGCACTTGAAATTGGGCTGGATAGCCGCCTCGGGTCCCACCGCTTTGGTCGGCAATGCGCTCGCGCGCCTGGAATTGATTGCCGACACCTATTTGTCAGTGGGAACGCCCGTCCAGGCAGCCCTGCCCGGACTGCTGCAGGCCGGTGCCGCCATTCGCCGCCAAATCATTGAACGGGTACAGCGCAATCGGCGCGCCTTGGTTGCGGCTCTCGGCGCGCATTCGCCTTGCACCCTGCTGCCAGCAGAGGCCGGCTGGTGCGCCATCCTGCGCGTGCCAGAAATCATGAGCGACGAGACCTGGGCGAGCGCCCTGCTCGAAGACGGCGTCCTGGTCCAGCCCGGCTACTTCTTCGACCTGACCATGGGCGCGACGCTGGTGCTCAGTTTGATTGTGGAAGAGGGCGTATTCGCCGAGGGCGTCGCGCGACTGCTGGCCCGCGTGGCGGCAGGGTAGGTCGGCTAGCGCCGTTCCAGGTACACCGTTTCAACCCAGTGGGCCAGCGCGTCCTCGTCGATGTCCGCGGTGAACACGTAGTTCAGCCCGTCCGGTCCATGGTAGGCCGCGGTCGAAACGCCACGGCTGCTGCCCACGTACACGTCTCGGCCACCCAAGGTTCGGCGGTGTGGGCCAAACGCCACGTTGTCATCGGCCGGAAACACCATCAGTCCCAGGCGGTGCCCAGCCGGCACCTGATAGACGACGTAGGCGCCAAAGCGATCGCGCACGTTCACCAGCCGGCCGCCCTGGCAGCGCGCCCGGTCGGCATCGGAAGGAGGCGTCGGCATGGTGAAATCGAGCTTGCCGCGAAACCAGTCAGTCACCGCCGAGCAACTTTGTGAAAGCACGTCGAGCGGCAGGTCGTGATGGAAGGTGGACATGGCCTGCTCAAGAACAGAAGACGAAGGGGCTCGCCGCGGACTCGCCACCAGCAACACCACCGCGGCCGACGCCGCAATGGCCAAGGTGAAGACGCGCGGGTAGGCCTGCCAAGGCCACTGGCGTCGCGTGGGCTCGGCCTCAATCGCGCTATGTAGGCGCTGGCGCAAATCCTGGGGAACTTCCGGCCGTGGCAGATGGCCGCGCAGGGCCGCCTTGAAACGCGACTGCAAGCGCGTGGTGTGCGCGCAGGCCTCGCAGGTCGCCAGATGGGCTTCGTAGGCCGTCCGATCCGATCCAGACAACTCACCGTCGACAAAGGCATACATGATGGCGTCCGCTTCCGAGCAGTTCATTCCCATCACCCGCCTCCCTGTTTCGATTTGCGAAACCCGTCGAGGTCAACAACCTGGGCCTGTTTCTTGTCGGCCGGCTCGGTTTCGCTTTGTTGGTCGCGAATGATTCCCGACTCCACGGCATAGTCGTGCAGTTTCTTCTGCAGCATCTTGCGACCGCGATACAGCCGGCTCATCACGGTGCCGGCTGGGCACCCCATGACGTCGGCCATTTCCTTGTATGACAGGTCTTCCAGGTCAGCCAGGATGACCGGCAGTCGGAACTCGGCTGGCAACGCGGCCAGGGCCTCTTCCACGTCGCGCGAGAGCATGCGGCCAAAGAGCGCGCTTTCAGCGTCGCGCGGACTTTGGCTTTGAAATTGGCCGAGATGGGCGTCGCAGGATTGGGCTTGGCCCAGGATCTCCTGTTCGCGTTCCCAGTCCCGGTAGCGATTGCGGAAGGAATTGGTGAGGATGCGCAGGAGCCAAGCCTTGCAGTTGCTGCCAGCCTCGAAGCTGTCCCAGAAACGGTAGGCGCGCAGCATGGTTTCTTGGACCAGGTCCTCAGCGTCACCGGCGCATCTGGTCATGCGCATTGCTACGCTATACAGCAACCGGAGGTGCGGCATCACCTCGCGTTCAAAGTCGGCCTTGGCTGGGGACGTACGGAACAGCATGGTCAGGTTACGTACTTCTAACCGATGCCAGCCCAGGAATATTTCCTGGCTGGATCACATCTGCGACTGAACCGTACGGCCCGTGAAGCATTGTGGCACGTTCCTAATGCAGTTCGGCGGGGCTGAGTACCGTGACGAAGAGACGCTGGCTGCCTGCCGCGACTGCAGCATCAGCCTGATTCGACGATGCAGGCATGTCCAGATAGGTGACATAGGTTGCATCGCTGCCCACCCAGGCGGACACGGGGCCTGTGCTGCCAGCCGCACTCGGCAGGTACAGCCCTTTGCCCTTGGGATCCGCGAAGGCGTCGAAGCGCAGGACTTGCGGTCCCCCGGTTCGAGCCAGACCAACCGTGAATTCGTAGCCAATCGGGGCGATCCAGGCGATCTTGGGCATCTGCGCATAGCCCCCGTAGCTTGCCGAGGCCAGGACCGCACGTACGGTCACGTCGTCGGCGCCGCCCGATGCGGCATCAGGCGCTGGCGGGGTCAGGCTGGCGACGAATGTGCCGCCGTTGCTGGCGTTGTTCTGCCAGGCCACGAGATAGCCGTCGGACGTTGGAGTCGAGACGATGCGACAGTCTGACACGGCATACTGCATGTAGATCAGCGCTTCCTCGCCGACGCTGCCGTCATCGTTGATGGCATAACGATGCCAAGCCGGCTCTGCGGGATGGTACTGGTTGGGGGATTCAACCAGGGTGACGGCGAGCTTGGAGCCGCTCTGCGTGGTGTCGAGGCAGGTCCACAGGGCGATGTTGTTCGGGTCGGGCGCGTCGTCTATCTTCCCCTGCGCACCGACGAGAGCCCCGTCAGCGCCGATCATTTGGTAACGGATGGGGACAAGCTGGCCTTCGACTCCCCACAGGACCATGGCCCGCGTGCCGCCCGCCGCGCTGCCCGCCTGCAGGCGAACCGCGCCTGAGTTGGCAGCCGCGGCCTGCACTGCCAGTGTGTTCACAGCGACCGGGACCTGAGAGTCCCAATCATAGACCGCGGCGTGGATCTCGTAGTGATCCGTGGTGCCGGTCTGGAGCACACCCATCACCACGACCAGCTGATCGCCGGGTACGGTCTTGCTGGTGACCGCGAAAAGCGGGCCCAACGCCTGCCCGCCGGTGGTCGTGGCAGGCTGTTCTGGCAGGTCGAAGGCTGTTTCGTGGGTCACGACACCGACGCTGCTAAGCTGGCCCCAGCGTACCATGTTCCCGTCGAGCCCGGCCAAGACGAATCCCTCGCCCGCACGCAGAAGAACGGCATTCCGCGTCCTCGTCAGGGGCGAATCGCCAAGGGCAACCTGCGAACCGATTTGAGCCCCAAGAGGCTGGTCCGATCCACAGCCGGCCCACGCCAGCGAAGCCAGAAAAGCGACTGACCATAAGGAACCACGAGCCTTTGGCATCATGGGGCGATTCTACACCGGGTTGCGGGCAGGCCATAGGTCGGGCCTCCAGCCTGGCAACCGCTACGCGCTCGTGCCGTGGCACTTCTTGTACTTTTTGCCGCTGCCGCATGGACAGGGGTCGTTGCGGCCGACCTTGGGTTCGGACCTGCGCACTGGCTGCGGCTCGGTCGACTCCGGTGCCGCCGCGGCTTGGGCGGCGCCGCCGCCTGATTCAACCGTGGCGCGTGGCCGGCGCTTCGCCTGCTTGTCGGCCATTTGCTTGGCGGCAGTCTCGCTCTCCTCGCGCCGGATCTGGATGTGGAACAGCTTCTGGCACAGGTTGCGGCTGATGCTGGCCACCATCTCGCCGAAGATGACGAAGCCTTCCTTCTTGTATTCCTGCTTTGGATCCTTCTGTCCGTAGCCGCGCAGGCCGATACCCTCGCGCAGGGCCTCCATGTTCTTCAGGTGCTCGATCCAGAGCTGGTCGATTTCCTCCAGCATGAAATAGCGGAAGAAATAGAGGAAATAGGGTAGTCCGAATTCCTCCTCGCGCGACTCCATGATCTTTTCGACCTGGGCCCAGGTCAGCGCCGCCAGCTTCTCCCGGTCGAGCAGGCCCTTGGTTTCGATGGTGGGCTCGAAACCGAATCGCTCCTTCATGCCCGCGGTCAAAGCCTCGATGTCCCAGTCCTCGGCGTGGGTGCTTTCGGAACAAGTTTGGTCGAGGAGTTCCTGCAGAACCTCTTCCGACAGATCGAGGACGCGTTCACGCTGTTGAATCAACGACGAGGCCACCACGCGCGCCAGTCGGTCGAGCGTGCCGGTGCGATCCTCTACGATGCCGGTGACGTCGGGGTAGGCGCCGAACTGCCGGTAAAGCGCTGAGCGGAACTTGACCGGGTCGAGCGGAACCGCAACTGGCGCGGCCTGCGTACCGTCGGCCGCGGGCGGCGGGACTTCGTGGCTCAGGGCTTCGGCCAGGCGGGCGAGCGACGGGCGCAACGTGACCGACAGCTTGTCCACCGTGTGCTGCCCCGACGATTCGGGCGTCGGCGCCTGCTTGCCGGACTTCTGCTCGGCCTCGGACAGCAGGGGAACATACGCCCCTTCGAGCACCTGCCGTCGCAGCGCATAGATGGTCTTGCGCTGCTGGTTCATGACGTCGTCGTATTCGAGCAGGCTCTTGCGGATGTCGAAGTTGTGACCCTCGACCTTCTTCTGCGCGTTCTCGATGGCGCGGTTGATGATCGTGCTTTCGATGGGAACGTCCTCTTCCATCCCCAGGCGCTCCATCAGGCCGGTGATGCGCTCGGCCCCGAAGATGCGCATGAGATCGTCTTCGAGCGAAAGGAAGAAACGCGAGCTGCCGGGATCGCCTTGTCGGCCGGCGCGGCCGCGCAACTGGTTGTCGATGCGCCGCGATTCGTGGCGTTCGGTGCCCAGGATGTGCAGGCCGCCCGCGGCCAGAACGTCGGCGCGCTCGGCGTCGCACTGGGGTTTGAATTCGGCAAAGGCGACGGCGAATTTTTCCGGATCGACCAGGGCGCCAGGCTGGCCCGCGGCCTCGGGATCCACCGCGGCGCGTGCCATGAATTCGGCGTTGCCGCCGAGGATGATGTCGGTCCCGCGGCCGGCCATGTTGGTCGAAATGGTCACCGCTCCCTTGCGGCCGGCCTGCGCGACAACATGGGCCTCGCGCTCGTGCTGTTTGGCATTGAGGACATTGTGCGGAATGCCCTTCTTGCGCAGCAGGGAGGCCACCACCTCGGACTTCTCCACGCTGATGGTACCGACCAGAACCGGCTGGCCGCGCTGGTGGCAGTCTTCGATTTCGGCCAACACCGCGCGGAACTTGCCCCGCTCGTTCTTGTACACCACGTCGTGATGATCCTTGCGGACCATGGCGCGGTTGGTGGGAATCACCGAGACCTCCAGCTTGTAGATCTTGGCGAACTCCTCGGCCTCGGTGTCGGCGGTGCCGGTCATGCCGGCCAGCTTTTTGTAGATACGGAAGTAGTTCTGATAGCTGATGGTGGCCAGGGTCTGGTTTTCTTCCTGGATCTGCACGCCTTCCTTGGCTTCCACCGCCTGGTGCAGACCATCTGACCAGCGCCGGCCCGGCATCTTGCGGCCGGTGAACTCGTCGACGATGATGACCTCGCCGTCTTCGATCAGATAATTGACGTCGCGCTTGTACAGGGTGTGCGCGCGCAGGGCCTGGGTCACGTGGTGCAACCAGGCGATGTTTTCCGGGTTGTACAGGTTGCCCACGTTCAACTTATGCTCGACCCGGTCCACGCCCGAGTCGGTCAGCATGGCCGAGTGGGCTTTCTCGTCGACCGTGTAGTCGATGTCCTTGCGCAAGGTCGGGATGATGACGTTGACCTTGGCGTAGTGACCGGCGCTCTCCTCGGCCGGGCCTGAAATGATGAGAGGCGTGCGTGCCTCGTCGATCAAGATCGAGTCGACTTCGTCCACGATGGCGAAGTTGAGATCGCGCTGCACGTAGCGCTCGATCGACTCCTTCATGTTGTCCCGCAGGTAATCGAAGCCGAACTCCGAGTTGGTGCCGTAGGTGATGTCGCAGCGGTAGTTCTGCTGGCGCTGGGCATCGGTCAGGCCGTGCACGATCACGCCGACGGACATGCCCAAGAAGCGGTAGATGCGGCCCATCCACTCGGCATCGCGGCGGGCGAGGTAGTCGTTGGCGGTGACTAGGTGGACGCCCTTGCCGGGCAGCGCGTTCAGGTAGAAGGGCAGGGTGGCGACCAGCGTCTTTCCTTCGCCAGTCTTCATTTCCGAGATGCAACCCCGGTGCAGGATCATGCCGCCGATGAGCTGCACGTCGAAGTGCCGCATGTTGACCACGCGTCGGCCGGCCTCGCGGCACACGGCAAACGCCTCGGGCAGCAGGCTGTCGAGCGGCGCGCCCTGGTCGAGCCGCCGACGGAATTCGGGCGTCATGCCCCGCAGTTCGTCGTCGGACTTCTTGCGCATGTCCGACTCGAATGCGTTGACCTGAGCGACGAGCGGGCGCAGGCCTTTGAGGACGCGCGCGTTCTTCGTGCCGAAAATCTTCTTGGCAATTTGGCTGAGCAAGGGAGTCCTTCCGCCCCGCGTCTAGCGGGAAGGGCTAAGTTATGGCGGCGAAGGCCCGCGGGCAAGGGGCCATAAATAGGAAGGGGCGGGTTTGAAGCCCGCCCCTTTGGGGATGCG
>Ga0265330_10002288_pt1 | contig 10529 bp, 12 predicted proteins | sample 41919metaG_FD_202083 | JGI IMG/M metagenome (GOLD analysis project Ga0265330, IMG submission 202083) | Rhizosphere microbial communities from Carex aquatilis grown in University of Washington, Seatle, WA, United States - 4-19-19 metaG | ecosystem: Host-associated > Plants > Roots > Rhizosphere... | reverse complement strand
CCGCGACTACGTCCCCATGCCCAGCCGCGCGGCGCGCGTCTGGCGGCGGCGGACGGCCAGCATCAGGACGATGAGCGCGAGCGACGCAGTCCCGCCGTCCCCGCCGCTCTGTGAGCAGCCGCATCCGCCGCCTTTCGCATGGGCGGTCGCTGGGCCCCCGTCGGGCAAACTACCCCCCGCGGCTGCGGCGTTGCCCCCCGTGGCCGTAGCGTTGCCCCCCGTGGCCGTAGCGTTGCCCCCCGTGGCCGTAGCGTTGCCCCCCGTGGTCGCAGCGTTCCCGCCCGCGCCTGCGGCGATTCCGCCCGTGCCCGGGCGTCCGCCGGTGCCGGCGGTGCCGCCGCCACTGGTACCGCCGCCTCCGCTCGTGCCGCCGGTGCCGCTTGCGCCGCCGCTGCTGCCGCTCGTGCTGCCCGCTCTCGTGCCGCCCGCACCGCTGGCCCCGGCGCTGCTGCCGCTGGTGCCGCCAACTCCGCTGGTACCGCCGCTGCCGCCGCTGGCACCGCCCACTCCGCTGCCCCCTGTCCCGGCCGTGCGCGGACCATAGACGGGAGGCGTGGCCCCCAGCTCATAGGCGCCGAGGTCAGGCGCAGCGCCCGAGAAGCCGTCGTTGAGGCCGACCAACACCACGCCCTTGTCGATGGCAGCGCTCCCCGCGGCTAGATGCAGATCCACCACTGGCTTGGGCGGATAAGGGTTGGAGGGAAACGGCACCGCGTCGGCGAACACGCTCATGTCGACCTGCACCGCGTGGACTTCGGTGGTGTTGGCCTTGAGGGTCGCCAGGCTGGTGAACCGGGTGGCGCCAATCTTCCCTGCGAAGGTGTTGGTCCCGATTGACCCGAGCCCGTCGTAGTCAAAGGAACAGGTGGCGTCGGCGTCGGCCAGGTCGAGGACGTTCCCACTGCCGTTGCCATAGCCGCCGTAGGTGCCACCACCGATGCCGCCGATGAAGAGGTTGTTGCGGAAAAACGCCCGACTCCAGGTCGCGCCCGCATAGCAGCCAAAGGCGTCGCCGCACTTGACCACCGTGTTGTGCAGTACCACGTCACCCACTGTGCCGTTGTGAAATTTGAAGGGGCTGTACAGGACGTTGTACATGACGTTCTGGATGTAGTAGGTCGGGCCGCCCAGGTCGGGCTGTGAGCTCATACCGTCGAAGCAGTTTCGTACCCGGTTGCGTACCACACGGACATTGCCCATGGCCGAGTCGGCTTCCACGGCGTCGTCGGTTGCCTCCTCGATGTCGTTGTTGCAGATGTCGATTGAAACCTGCTCGTAAGCCTCGTCGTATTCCATGAGCGAGATGTTGTCGCGGAAGCCCTTCACGTGGTTGAAGCAGACCACGTGCCCTGAACCGGTGAACTGGATCCCCTCGCCGCCGTTGAAGCCGTCGGTGCTGAGCTGACTGTCGATCCAGTTCGCCGCGCCCACCACGTCGTTGTCGACGATGTAGTTGTTGCGCGGAACCGCGTTTCCGATCTCGAAGTCGATCCCCTCGCCGGTGCTTTGAATGTGGCAACCGCGCACCACCATGTTGGAGGCGCCGTGCATCCGCACCTCGCCCTGCACCGTCACGTTCTCGAGGTACACGTAGTTCTGGTCATCCATCGTCACCCGCCCCTGGATCACAACCCCATCGACTGATGACCCACGCAACACGATCGGCTTCCCGTCGGCGCCACTGCGGCTCACGGTGAAGGCGGGGTAGCTTCCCGCCCCCATGAGCAAGATGTCGCCAGGTGCGGCGCTGGAGAGCGTCGCGCTGAAGTTGGCGGGCGTGACTGCCTTGGTCGTCGCAGTCGCTGCCGCCTGCGGAAGCGGGCGCGTCGCGGCTGTCGTGTTTTGGGTTGTCGATCCGCCGTCGGGATCGGTGAGCGTCAGCTCGATCTCGTAGGATGTTCCGGGATCGAGGTCGAACAGGCTCCCCGAGTGCTTGTTAGACCACTGGCCGTTGCCTGAACCGAAGCTCCCGGTGTTGTTGCTTCCGGCGGGGATGCGGAACAGTGCCATGCCGGTCTTCCAGGCGGTTGTCCCTGCCGGCCGGTAGCGCACGGTCACCACGCCGTTGTTGTTCGAATCCCCCGCGATGGCCCATTCGAGGGAGATGCTCTGGGTAGTCGGGTATGGCGTGGTGATGGTCCCCGGTGTCGTTGAAACCTGGGCAGTCACCCGCGCCGACCAGAGAGAAGCCACCAATGCGGTCGCGATTATCATCGTGGTCAGTCGCACCATCTGCTCACGGTAGGAGCGGCCGATCTTTTTGTCGACCCTTCTCTGGGACCTGCCGCAGACGCGCCGCCCCGCGCTCCTGCGCGCAACGGCGAACGGTGGGATACGCTCGATCGGTTACGATCTCTTTGGAGGCGGCCCCAGCCGTCTACTCGTCGTTGGCGACGCCGGAACGCAGGGCCTTCTTGGCGCCCTGGGCGTGCTTGTCGGCCAACATGCGGTTCTTGGCCCGGCGCGAGCGTCGCCGCTTCTGCCGCCGGATGCGCTCGGTCTCCTGCTGTTGCTGACTCCGCCGTCCCAGCCGCGCGGCCTCGATCCGGTCGGCCAGCAACTTGCGCGCAAGGTAGCGGTTGAGTCCCTGGGTGCGTTCCTGCTGGCACTTGACCGAGGTTCCGGTCGGCCGGTGTACCAGCACCACGCAGGTCGCCACCTTGTTCACGTTCTGCCCACCCTTGCCGCCGGAGCGGACGAAGCTTTCGTCCAGATCCTCTTCCCAGATCTGCAGCGCGGCCAGACGGAGGCGCAGGGCATTCGCCTTTTCGGACGAAACCGGAAACAGGGCTCCGGTTCCGCTCACGGCTCGTCCTCGTCGCCCTCGGTCGTGCTGACGTCCTCCCAGAAACGATCCCATGCTTCGCTGGTCGAGGTCAGGGCCACGGCCATACCCGGCGACAAGCTGCCCTCGTGGCTGCCTTCCAGGTCGGAAAAACAGCGCACGACCACGCCCACGGCAAACACGGCCTCGCCGCGCGGGCCGACGACGCGCACGCGCAGCAGGGTGCCCACCCGCCGCGTTTCAGGACACGCCACGAACAGACCGCCCCGGCTCACGTCCACACTGCGGGCCAAGAAAGTGCTGCCCATGTCCGCAATTTGCAGCCGCACCTGGATCGAACTGCGCCGTGAAGCGCGACGTTCCTGCACGACTGACGAAGGGGGAGCCTTGGGGGACACTTGTGCTACTCCGTCGGCGCGTCGGCTGTGCTGCTGGCCTTGCTGGCGTCCGCGGGCCGGCCAGCCAGAACTTCCTTGAGAAAGCCCTTGGCCGCCTCGTCCCACGCATCGCCGAAGGTCTGCACGTAGCCCACGGCTTCCTCGCGGCTACCCGCCGTGGCTGCACCCAGGTTGGCCGCGCGGGCCGGGACCCGGCCAAGAAGCGCCCCGCCGAAGTGCGAATTGGCGTCGAGCGCCTGAAGGATGGCGGTCTGGGCTGCGGGCCGGTCGCCTGTCACAAAACGGGCGAGACCCAGGCTCATCAACGCGCGGCCTGCTCCCGCTTCTGACTTGCTGGCCACCTCCAGAACCTGTACGGCATCGGCCGGCCGCTTGAGCTTGAGGAGTGCGGCGCCGGCGATGAGTCGGGCCTCGGTGCCCACCGCGCCCTGGTCCACCGTATACACGCGTTCGAGATCCACCAGAGCATCCTGGTAGCGTTCCTGGTCGAAGGCCAGACACCCGAGGGCGTGGCTGGCGCGCAGGTACGCCTGGGCTTCCTTGCGGGAGAACGCGTCCTTGGCGCCCGACTCGCGCAGCTCGGCGGCCAGCTTCTCGGAGACGCGCAGAACTTCGTTGAACTCCTTGCGCGCGGCATCCTGGTCGCCCGCTCGCAGGCGGGCCAGGCCGATGGCGACCAGAGCGTCCGCCCAGTCAGGCTTGAGGGCCAGGGCGGCACGGAATTCCTTTTCGGCAGCCGCCGGTCTGCGCTGTTCGAAAAGCTGCCAGCCCGCGGCGAGCATCTCGTCTGGGTCGGGCGCCTGGGGTGGCGCCAAGGCAGCCGCCTCGTCGTCGGCCAGGTGGCACTTCTTGTACTTCTTTCCGGAGCCACAGAAGCACGGATCGTTGCGTCCGGTGCTGGCCAGACGGCCACGCGCAGCTTCGAGTTTTTCGTCGCGTTGGGTTTCTTGGTTGGTGGGCTTCGCAGTCACGGCCCTAGTCTACCGATCGGGACCGCGGTTCGACAGAGAGAAGTGTCTACCGCCCGAATGGACTCAGCCGGGCGACCTCGGCCTGCAGGTGGGCGAGCACCGCCTTGTCCGCATCGGCCAGACGAATTCCGAGCCGGTGTTCCTGCTTGGCCACCACCTTGCCTTTGCCGGTGAACAGGGCATGACCCTCGAAGCTCTCGATTACCACTTCAAAGACCGCGCCCAGGGGCACGTTCTCGTCGGAGGGGACCACGAACCCGCCCAGGCGAATGTTGAGCAAAGGGTTGTTGGTGAAGTATCCGACCGTCGCGGGCGTGAGCTTGACGTGCAGATCGCGCCCGCTGACCAACAGGCCGGGTTGCAGCGTGGTAGCGCCACGCAGCAGGCCGAACCGGGAGGACGCCGTGGGGCTCGCGGACGTCGGTCCAGGTGGCGGAGTGGCAAAGTCGAGAGAGACCGCCGGAGAGCGTCCTTCCTCTTCGTTCACCTGCACGATGCGATCGAGGAATCGGCGTGCTTCCTCGTCGAGTTCGCGGAAGTGCACGCCCATGCCCGCGACGGGCGCACCGGTTACCCGCACGACCTCACCCTTGCCCCGAAGCAGCGACAGGCCGTCCGACAGCGCTAGCTCGAAGTCGATCGTGGTACCCACCGGCCGCGGATCGGCGCACGACAAGAACATGCCGGAGCGGCTGATGTTGACCGACTGGGTTTCGTGAAAATCAAGAATGCTTTCGTAGTGGACCTTCACAGGTACGCTGACGGACACTCGGGGATCGCGCGGCTGCTCGATCCGCCGCGGACCACCGTCCGTCGTGAAAAAGGAACTCGTCGGCCGCCGCGCGGGCTGCTCGCTGGCTATGGGCATGGCGCCCGTCGTGCGGCGCCCTTTGTCGTCAGGCATGGCGAGCTGTCACGACTTGGGTGCCACGAAATCGGGCGGGTTACGGCCTCCCGCGCCGAAGAAGAACTGCTCGGCCTGTTCGAGGAGAACCTGCTGCCCGACGGGCGAGGTCAGGTCGAGGCGGAACTCGTTGACAATACGTTTTGAGTATTCAATCCACTCCATCCACGCCTGCTGCGAGACGTGGTCGTAGATCCTTTTCCCCAACTCGTTGTTGAAAGGCTTGTAGATCACCCCAGGCAGTTCCTGCCCGAGTCTTGCGCACTTGACCATGCGAGGCATTGGCTTCGAGTCGTCTCCAGAGGCACTCATTGTAGCACCATCGTCCCCGACCGTCTCGACCCCTGCCCAGGCCTGCGTGTCGCAGAAGCGGTCCACCTTGGTTGCGCTGTGGCAGCTTTCCGCGCCGCGGACAACGCAAAAGGTCCCGAGCACCCGGTCGACCAGCTACCGTTGCTCCCTTCCGGGCCTGGCGGGGTTCGCAAGTGTTCCGTCACCCGGGACCAGCCCTTCTTTTGGCATAGCCGGCGCCCGCACGCCAGCGGGATTTGATCGTACGGGATTCGAGCAACAGGTCGTGCGGGCAACCGCCTGGCGAACCAGGTCTGCAGTTTCACGCCGAGGTGGACGCGGACATGGTCCGCCGCTGGGCCGAAGAGGACGCAGACTTCGTTGCTGCGGCTCTGGGCGCCGGCGGCCCGGCGCGTATCATCGCCGAAGCGGAACAGGCGGTCAGCCGGATGCGGACCCCTGGCGGCCGGCTGCTGGACAACATCCTCGATTGCCTCATGCCTTCTGGAGTGGGCTAGCTGAGCTGAATCAGGACAGCTCCCGTCCTCTTTGGAGGTGGCGTTGCCGCTCCGGTGGCGGCATGATCGCCCCGCCATGCAGCGGGAAATCATTCGCATCGACGAAGAGCTGTGCAACGGTTGCGGCGACTGCGTGCCGAGCTGCGCGGAAGGAGCCCTGCAGATCATCGACGGCAAGGTTCGTCTGGTCAGCGATCTACTTTGTGACGGCGCCTCAGGAAGTCGACGTAGTACTCCACCGGCTGCCGTTCGAGCAGTTCGCCGCGCTCGATGGCGTCTTCGCACAGCTGGCGCAACTCGCCCACTCGGCGCGAGGGCGGAATGGAGAAAGCCTCCATGATGGCGTTGCCCACCCCCGGGGGCAGGGGTGGCACGCGGGCATCGAGTTCGCGCACGACTGCGATTCGTTGCAACAGGGCTTCGATGTTGCGCGCGGCCTCCTGGCGCCGGCCCGGCCGTGCTGAGGTGACGTCAGCCCGCGACAGCTCGACGAGATCGGGAAGCGCATCACCCATCTCGCGATCGAAGCGACGCACGGCTGCGTCGGTCCATTCCGGCTCGTAGGCGTTGGCGCGCAGATGGTTGACGATGAGAAACCGGATCCGCTTGCGCTCGGAACGAGGAAAACCCAGGCGGCGGGCGAGGGTGTCGAACAGGCGGGCGCCCACCTCGGCGTGGCGGTGGAACGTCACCTTGCCGTCGCTGAGCATGACCCGAGTGGCCACCTTGCCGATGTCATGCAGCAAGGCCGCCCAGCGCACGATTGGCTGCGCTGGCGACTGCGCGACCACTTGCTTGGTGTGTTCCCACACGTCCTTGTGCCGGCGACCTGCCTCTTGCGAGAGATTCACGGTCGCCGCCAGCTCGGGCAGCACCTGCTGAAGCACGCCGGCCTCGTGCAGCCACTGCAGGCCGTCTTCGGCGTGCGGGGCGGTGATGAGCTTCTCAAGAGCGTTGCGTACCTCGTCTGGCGCAAACGAGCCAATCTCGCCCGCCACCGCCCGCGCGGCCTCGGTGAGTTCGCTGGGAAGGGAACCCCCGTTCTCGGCCAGGCGGCAGGCGACGTCGAAGACAGCAGCAGGCGTGGCACCAAACGGCACGACTTCGGAACTTCGCGCCATCCGGATCTTTTTCCTAGTGTGGGGTGATCTTCTTCTTGTCCTGGTCCCACTTCCGCTGCAGGTGGTCCAGGATCGGCTGGGCCTGCTTGAGCCGTCCCTCCAGGCTCTTCTCGCTGATCGAGTAGTTGGTGCCGAACTTCAGTCCCTCGTCGTAGAGGAGTGTGCCAACTTCCTCGTCGTCGACGAACAGGGGAATCTTCTTGCGTGCGTACACGGCCTTGCGCAAGACCGGCCATCGGCTGTCGAGCCACGCGACTAGGTCGCTGCCGCAAGCGCCATCGAGCAGTTCCAGCTCATGGCCCAGTCGGTTGAGATCTTCCGCGAAGCGGTCCCGGAAGGCCGGCGCCCCTTCGCCCCCGTCGCTCAAGACCTTGCGCAGGGCCAAGCGAAGGACCAGCACGTCCTCGCTGTGTCGGAGGTACGGCTCGACGTTCCCATCACGGGGCGCGATGATGTACACGACCGCAGCCGCTGCGAGTTCACGCGCGCCGTGGTCCAAGTCAGGGTCGGACACCGCTTCGAGCAGGATCTTGAGGTCGAAGGGGAGCGAAACCAGGGCCCGCGCAAGAGTCTCGAGGAAACTGCGCTCTAGGTCCTTCTCCATTTTTCGTCAGGGGGCAGGGGGTTCTTGGGGTTCGTGGGCCAGGCCCGGTCGGACCGGATGGCGGTCAACAGGGACGCATACTACCCAAATTTTCGAGCGATTGACAGGGGGGCCGCGACCTCTCTGTGATAGCCGCAGGGGGTCGTGGATGGCTGACGAGTCGCGTGGCGGGCCCGCCAGCTCCGCCACTCGGCTTCCCGAGAAGCCTTTCCGGGTTCCCACATCGGAGGCGCCGGCAAAATCGCCGCCGCGGAGTTGGCCGGCCCTTGCCTCTGCCGGCGGCTTGACCGAATCTTGACTCATGAAGATCACCCTACGTGAAGCCAGGGACGAGGCGCGTCGTTTCCGCAGAAACGGCGATTACCCACGAGCTTTGCGCGCGTACCAGAGAATCCTTGCCGCGCTCCCGCTCGACTACGAGACCCGGTTTGCCATCGCCGACGTACTGGTGGACGCGGGCCAGACCGATGCGGCGGCCGAGGTCTACCGGAGCGTGGCCATCCACGACGTTCGCGCCGGCCACCCCCTACCGGCCATCGTGGCCGCCCACGCCCTGGGCAAGCTGGGCCAGTCCGTCGACGACATTTTCGCCCTGCTGGTCAAGACCTACGCCTCCGGCTCGCCGTTGCTTGCGCGTTTTGCGGTTCGGCCGGCACCGGTCGATCCGTCCACCATGCTGGAAATCGGGGACATCGCCCACACCGGTTCCCCGGCGCACGTCATCGAACAGGCGCGCAAGACCGCGCTCGATCTCTCGGTCTTCGTGGGCTATCAGGAGCAGTATCACCCGTTGCCCTTCTTGTCCGAGCTGGGCCCCGAGTCGCTCGGGGCTGTGCTGCGCTCGCTGACCGTGCTCCGTCTGGCCGACGGGCAACTGGTCGTGCGCCAGGGCGATGCGGGTGACTCGCTCTTCCTGGTGGCAGCCGGCGAGCTGCGAGTCTTCGTCAGCACCGCGGGCGGGGACAAGGACGTCGCGCGCCTGTTCGAGAACACGCTCTTCGGAGAAATGGCGCTCATCACCGGCCAGCCGCGCACCGCCTCGGTGGCCGCCGCAGGCGAGGCCGACGTCATCGGGGTCAGCAAGGAGGCCTTGGCTCATGTCACCGCGAGGCTGCCCGCCATCCGCGCGGCGCTCGACCAGTTCTCGCGCGAGCGCTTGATCAAGAACCTGCTGCAGACATCTCCGCTTTTCGTTCCCTTTACCAAATCCCAGCAAGGCGAGTTACTTCGTCGCTTCGAGGGTCTCGAGGTCGAGGCCGGGACCGAACTCATCAGCGAAGGCCAGCGGGGCAGGGGGCTGTTTCTCGTGCTGGCCGGTGAGGTCGAGGTGGTCGCGCACGTTGATACACCCGAGGCCGTGTCACTGGCGCGCCTCAAGCCAGGCGACATCTTTGGCGAGATGTCGCTGGTCACGGATCAGCCCACCTCCGCCACGGTTCGCGCCACCATGAACAGCACTGTACTTTTTCTGAAGCGCGAGTACGTGGAGCGGCTCGCCGAGGCCATTCCCCAGGTGCAGGCCTACTTCGAGCAGGTGGCGCTCAACCGCGCGCGCGACAACACCCTGCGCTTCGACCGCGGCGCCCTGCCTACCGAAGCCGTCGAGGTCGACCTGTCCGACGTGATTCCGGTGTAGAGGGGTCAGAAATCCAGGACCGACAGGATCTCGTCCCGGTCCGGTCTGCGCGAGCCGGCGGGAAGCGGTCGCGGTAGGAAAGCGCAAGGGGGTGTCTGCCGGCGGCGCCTCCGCTCCGCCAGTGCGACGGCGAGCGCTTCATTGACGATCTGACTCACCGAAACGCCTTCTCTCTTGCCGATGTTCTCCACCTCGGAAAGGAGGGGTGCTTCGATGGTGACGCGTCTGCGCGGCATGTGCGGTCTCCGGTTATCTGGTTGGTGCGGTCGGCGGCCCGGGTCAGGGCCGCGGGCTGTCCTTGAGTTTGATGAAAGCATCGGCGCGGACGCGCGGGTCGGGATCCCGCAAGCGCCGGACAAGTCCAGCATGGGCCAGGCGTGCGGTGCTCCGCCGTTCGCCCGCGGGTGCGTTGTCGACGGCGGGTGCGGGTGGGCGCGGCTCGCCGAGTATCTGCGTCGCGCGCGGCTGCTCGGCGGCCTTGCCATCTGCCGGCGTGTGAAGAAGGCGCGCGGCCCGGGTCACACGCGCGGCCAAGGTCTCGTCGCGGTTGGACCAGAAGCGGTAGACCCGTTCGGCGCGTGCGATATCGATCTTCGCCTCCGTGACGAGATCCACCGCCGTGCGCAGCCGCCCAGACGACATCGGTTGCCGCAGGAGTGCGATCAGATCGGCGTCCGTCCAGCGTCCAGGAGTGGGACCGGGCGAAGCAGCCAACTGGGCCCTCAATGCCAGCACCTCGGCTTCGGGGTAGAAGGCCGTTCCCATCCCGCCCCGAACCGCGTGCAGCCGGCCTTCGCGTTCGAACTGGCGGATCTTGAATTCGCTGCGCAGGCCGAGCTGGATCGCCGCCTGATGTCGGGTCAGATGTCCCTCGCAGCCAACCGGTGGCTTGACCGTCCTGCGTCCTGCCGAGAGAGGGCAACCCATTGAGCTGACGGTATACCCCCGGCCGAGCTCGGCAAGTTTTTCACATCGGGCTTCGCATCAGGCCTGTATCAGCCAGCCATCAGGCTGTCATCGGACTCTCATCGAACCTTCATCAGGGTTTCGAACGGGTCGCCCTCAGGGTCATCCGAGCGAAACCACAACAGATTCCCGTCGCCGTGGGCGGCGAGCGAGGCTGCTCGCCACCCACGGCACGTGTTTCCCTGCCGCTCGCCGACGCGGTTCGTAGATGGTCTTTGCCTTCGCACCCGGCCACCGCTAGGCTAGGAAACGAGCGCAAGGGGTCGTCAATGAAATCTATCAGCCGCCTGGTCCTTGTCTTGACGTTGTCGACTCTTCTGCCTGGCCTGGCGCTG
>Ga0265330_10002286_pt1 | contig 10542 bp, 5 predicted proteins | sample 41919metaG_FD_202083 | JGI IMG/M metagenome (GOLD analysis project Ga0265330, IMG submission 202083) | Rhizosphere microbial communities from Carex aquatilis grown in University of Washington, Seatle, WA, United States - 4-19-19 metaG | ecosystem: Host-associated > Plants > Roots > Rhizosphere >... | reverse complement strand
CGCGGGAGATCTCGATAAGGCGGTCTTCCACGCGCGGAGCGCCCTCGACCTCAAGCCCGGCTATTCCGAGGCTCGGCTCCTCCTCGGCGGCCTCATGTATTCCTCCGGATCCTACGACCAGGCCATCGTCCTCATGCGGGAGGCGGTCTCCCGCGATCGGAAGAACGGAATGGCCTGGTACACCCTCGGCATGGCTCAGGACGGGGCGGGCAAGAAGGCCGACGCGATCTACAGCCTCAAGACCGCCTGCGCCCTCAGGCCGGACGACGAGATCGCGCGCCTCGCGCTCGAACTCGTCGTTTCCGACTCCACGGGCTCGGAGGATCCCTCCCGCGAAGCCTACGCCGACTGGCACGTCGCCAGGGGCAAGGAGTTCGAGGACCGCAGCTCCTATGACCAGGCTATCTTCGAGTACCGGCGCGCCCTCAGGATCTATCCCTACTCCAAAAAGGCGAGGCTCCTCTACGCGGGCATGCTCAAGGCGAGGGGCTTCCCGGGCAAATACCTCTCCGAGCTCAAATTCCTGAAGGATAACGGCACGGCGGAGCAGCCCGTCCTCGACGCGATCGAGACCTACGATTCGCTTCTCGTCGACGCCGTGGGAAGGAACTGGTCGATCGACGAGGAGGCCCTGCCCAAGCGTCCCTACCGGATCGCCCTCATGTACTACGGCGAAGCGGGCGACGGTCCGGGCCCGGCGGCCGCCGGCGCGAACGCGTCCAAAGGGGCGAGCGTGTCCGCCGTCACGAGCGAGCACGCCGCCGGGCGCAAGCTCGTCCTCCGCTATCTCAAGGACATCCTCGCCTCCTCCTCACGGGCCAAGGTAATCGGCACCGGCGCCGGGGCCGCCTCCTTCGCGGAGGCCTTCAAGGCGGCGCGCGAGGCCGAGGCCGATTACTTCGCCCTCGTCACGTTCAAGGAGACAGAGCGCGACGTCGAGCTGGACGTCGATCTCAGGGTCGCGCGGACGGGCAGTCCCGCCTCGTCCTTCAAGGCATACCGGACGGGCAACGATCGGCTGAAGAACAGCGCCTCGCGCGTCGCCGAGCTCCTGGTATCGTCCCTGCCGCCCCTGGGCTCCCTCGTCAAGCGGAGCCAGGACAAGGTGCTCGTCGACCTGGGCAAGGCCGACGGCCTTGTTCCCGGCGGAAAGCTCCTCGTCGTCAAGAAAGGCTCGGTGCGGCCCAAGCCCGAGAACCTCGGACTGACCTATTCGCAGTCCGACGTCCTCGCGGAGCTGTCGGTGACCGCCGTGGGCGAGGAAGCGAGCGACGGTACGCTCAAGAGCGCGGGCTTCTTCGATACGGTCAACATCGGCGACCAGGTATTCCTCGCTCCGGCCGCGCCTCCGGCGACGCCCGTTGCGGGCGCCTCGCCGGCAGGAGCGAAAGGAGCGGCGGCGGGCGGCGCCACCGCGGCGGGGAACGCCTCGACCGGCATTCCCGCATCGAGCGTTTCCGCCGCTCAGGGCTCTTCCGCAGCCGCGGCGGAACCGCAGAAGGAGTGGCCGGGACTCTTCACCGCCGTCAGGGCTCTGCGATAGCAAGGCTTAACGACGAGCATCGCCGCGATTCGCGCCCTCGGCATATTTATACAGGCCTTTGCATGCGCTCTCGACCTTGCTCCATCGCGGCGGCGGGCTTACACTTCCCCCGTGAAGGAGAGAGCGCATGAACCCCTACATCACGCAAGTCCTCGATGAGCTGAAAGGGCGCTATCCCTGGGAAACCGAATTCCTGCAGGCGGTCAGCGAAGTCCTCGAATCCATCTCGCCCCTCATCGACGCCGAGCCCAAGTACAAGGCGCAGCGCATCCTCGAGCGCATCACCGAGCCCGAGCGCTCGGTGCTCTTCCGCGTGCCCTGGATGGACGACCGCGGGAATTACCGAGTCAACCGCGGCTACCGCGTCCAGTTCAACTCGGCCATAGGCCCCTATAAGGGCGGCCTCCGCTTCCATCCCAAGGTGGGCCTCTCGACCCTCAAGTTCCTCGGCTTCGAGCAGATTTTCAAGAACGCGCTCACGGGCCTGCCCATGGGCGGGGGCAAGGGCGGCTCCGATTTCGACCCCAACGGCAAGAGCGAGAACGAGATCATGCGCTTCTGCCAGAGCTTCATGTCCGAGCTCTACCGCCACGTCGGCGAGGACACCGACGTGCCCGCGGGCGACATCGGCGTCGGCGGCAGGGAAGTGGGCTACCTCTTCGGCCAGTACAAGCGCCTCGCCAACCAATGGAGCGGCGTGCTCACGGGCAAGGGCCTCAACTTCGGCGGCTCGCTGATCCGCCCCGAGGCCACGGGCTTCGGCGCGGTCTACTTCGCGAAGGAGATGCTCGAGGCGAGGGGCAAGAGCCTCGAGGGCAAGACTATCGCCGTCTCGGGCTTCGGCAACGTGGCCTGGGGGGTCTGCATCAAGGCCAGAGAGCTCGGCGCCAAGGTCGTCACGATCTCGGGCCCCGACGGCTACGTGTTCGACCCCGAGGGTATCGGGACCCAGGAGAAGTGGGACTACCTCACGGAGATGCTCGTCATCGAGCGCGAGAAGGTCGAGACCTACCTCCGCAAATTCCCGAAGGCCGAGTTCTTCCCGGGCCGCAAGCCCTGGGAGCGCAAGGTCGACATCGCCATGCCCTGCGCGATCCAGAACGAGCTCTCGGGCGAGGACGCGAGGCTGCTGGTCGCGAACGGCGCGAGCGCGGTGATCGAGGTCTCCAACATGGGCTGCGCGGCGGAGGCCTGGAAATACTTCATCGAGCGCGGCATTCCCTTCGCGCCGGGGAAGGCGGCCAACGCGGGCGGCGTCGCGACTTCGGGCCTCGAGATGAGCCAGAACTCGATGCGCCTCTCTTGGGGCGCCCCGGAGGTCGACCGGCGACTGCACGAGATCATGAGCAACATCCACTTCTCCTGCGCCGATACCGCCCGGCGCTACGGCTATCCGGGCAACTACGTCGTGGGCGCCAACATCGCCGGCTTCAAGAAGGTGGCCGACGCGATGATAGACCAGGGGCTGGTGTAGCGGCGCTCATGTACTTCGACGAGCTGGTCAAGGCCTACGACGCCTCGCGCACCGAGCGCAACGCCTTCCACGACCTCATGCGCTACAGGGTGCGCGAGGTCCTCCTCGTGGCGAGCCTCTACGACGCCTTCGTCATCGAGGCCGACGGCGTGATCACCGAGCAGATCTACGGCGAGTATTTCCGCCTCCACCTCAACACGGTGCCCCGCATCACCTGCGCCTACAGCTCCGAATCGGCCCTCTCGATGTTCAAGGAGGGCCGCTTCGACCTCGTGGTCCTCGTCGCGGGCCTCGACTTCGAGCAGCCCCTCGCCCTGGCGCGCTCGATGAAGGAGCTCCTGCCCGGCCTGCCCATCCTCCTCATGGCCACGGACAACGCGAGCCTGGCCTCCCTCGGGCCGGAGAAGGCGAGGCTGGAGGCGATCGACCGCGTATTCGTGTGGAACGGCTACTCGAAGCTATTCGTCGCGATGCTCAAGCTGGTCGAGGACCTCAGCAACGCGGAGGCCGACACGCGCACCGGATTAGTGCGCGTCGTCCTCCTCATCGAGGACTCGATCCGCTACTACTCGCGCTACCTCCCCCTCCTCTTCCAGGTCGTCCAGCGCCAGGCCCAGGCCCTCATCGAGGCCGAGAAGGGCGTCGAGACGCAAAAGCTGCTGCGCGCTCGCTCGCGGCCCAAGATCCTCCTCGCCTCGAGCTACGAGGAGGCCATCGCCCTCTTCGAGCGCTTCGAGCCTTACGTCGTCACCGTGATCGCCGACGTGCGTTTCCCCCGCGGGGGGAAGCTCGACGCCGAGGCGGGCTTCGACTTCATCCGGCTCGCCAAGTCGAGGAACCCCTCGCTCCCCGTGATGGTCCAGTCGAGCGAGGAGGGCCTGCGCGAGCGGGCCGCCTCCCTCGGGGCCGCCTTCGCGAACAAGGACTCCGAGTCCATCGAGCGGGAGCTGGGGACCTTCCTCTACGAGAGCCTGGGCTTCGGTCCCTTCCAATTCCGCATGCCCGGCGGCGCCCCCGTGGCCGAGGCGCGCGACCTGGAGGAGTTCATGGACCTCCTCGGCGAAGTGCCCGAGGAGTGCCTCGTGTTCCACGCGGGCCACGACCACTTCTCGACCTGGCTCGCGGCGAGGGGCGAGCTGCGCTTCGCCGCCCGGCTCAAGCCCTACAAGGCCGCCGATTTCGAGACGCCTGGCGCGATGCGCGACTTCATCATCAAGGTCGTCCGCGAGGCGCGTCGGGAGGAGTCGAGGGGGACCATCCCCGATTTCGACGAGAACGTCTGGCGGGACGAGAACTGCATGGCCAGGCTCGGCTCCGGCTCGGTCGGCGGGAAGGGAAGAGGCCTCGTGTTCATCAAGGGCCTCGTCGAGAACGCCAACTTCCCTCGCTATTTCACGGGGCTGGAGGTCAAGGTCCCGCGCACCGCCTTCATCGGCATAGACGAGTTCGAGCTCTTCCTGGAATCCAACGACCTCTGGTCCTACGCCTTCTACGACGCGTCGCGCAGCGACGCCGCGGAGCTCCGCGACGCGAAGCTCCGCGAGCGCTTCCTGGGCACGGGACTCTCGGCCTCCCTCTCGGCTAGGCTCGAGCGCTTCGTCGCGGTGGTCGATAGGCCCCTGGCGGTACGCTCCTCGGGCCTCTTCGAGGACATGCCCCAGATGCCCTTCTCGGGCATCTACGAGACCTACATCCTCCCCAACTCGCACCCCGACCGGCGCGTCCGCGCGCGTCAGCTCGCCCAGGCGGTCCTCCTCATCTACGCGAGCCTTTTCTCGCGGCGGACTCGGGCCTACTTCGACATCGCCGGCTACGCCCTCGAGGAGGAGAGGATGGGCGTCATCGTCCAGGAGCTCGTCGGGACGAGGCGGGGAAGGTGGTACTACCCCCACGTCGCGGGCACCGCCCAGTCCTGCAACTACTACCCCTTCGGCGACATGAAGCCCGATGACGGGCTGTGCGTCTCGGCCCTGGGCCTCGGTTCCTACGTCGTGGGCGGGGCCCAGGCACACAGCTTCTGCCCCAAGTACCCCAAGCTCGACCTCCTGCCCCCCGAGCGCCTCGCGGGCTGCTCTCAACGCGCCTTCCGCGCCCTCGACATGGAGAATCCCGAGCCCGACATACTCTCCGGCGACGAGGCCGCGTTATGCGATGTCGATATCGCGGAAGCCGAGGCCGATCCGAGCTTCCGCCTCCTCGCCTCCACCTGGGACAAGGGCAACGATCATCTCGTGCCGGGCTTGGACGCCGGGGGCCCGAGGATCGTCGACCTGGCCAACATTCTCAAGTACGAGGCCCTGCCATTCGCCCAGGCGATGGACATGGTTCTCGACATGGGCTCACGCGCGATGGGCACGCCGGTCGAGATCGAATACGCGATGAATATCGACGAGGCATCCGGGACGCCGGCCCTCTACCTCCTCCAGCTCAAGCCCCTCATCCGTCGCGATATCGCGGGCGAGGGCAAGGCCCCGGTGGACCTCGAGGGCGTGGAGGCGGCGGACTGCTTCATCCGCTCCGACCGCAGCATGGGCAATGGCCGCGACGAGAGCATATCGGATCTGCTCTGGGTGGACCCAAGGAGCTTCGATCGCGGTCAAACCGTCGCGATCGCCTCCGAGATCGAGGAGCTCGACAGGGAGATGCGCGCCCTCGGTCGGCGCTACGTCCTCGTCGGCCCCGGCCGCTGGGGCACCCGCGACCCTTGGCTCGGGATCCCTGTGCGCTTCACCCAGATCTCGATGGCCCGCGTCATCGTCGAGGCCGACCTCCCCGAGCTCAAGGTGGAGTCCTCCCTCGGCTCGCACTTTTTCCACAACGTGACGAGCATGAACATCGGCTACTTTACGGTTCCGTGGCAGGGGGAGGGCGCCGTCGACTGGGACTGGCTCTACTCCTTCGAGCCCGAGCGCCGCACTGCGCATTGCGCGCGCACTCGCCTGCCCGAGCCGATGGAGATACTCATGGACGGCAGGAAGAGCGTAGCCGCGATTCGCAAGCGGGTCGGCGGCTGAGAGGAAGGAGCGCATCATGTCCCACGGAATCGAGGTAAGGCAGGAAAGCAGCGCGGTCGTCTATCGCAACAAGTGGATGACCGTCCGGGAGGACCGGATCCTCAGATGCGACGGTAGCCAGGGACTCTACGGCGTCGTGGAGAAGCGGGACTTCGCCGTCATCGCCGCGGTCGAAGACGGCCACATCCATCTCGTCGAGCAGTACCGTTATCCCGTCGGGGCCCGCTACTGGGAGATGCCTCAGGGCGCCTGGGAGGAAGTCGAGGCCGATCCCCTCGAGCTGGCGGCAGCCGAGCTCCGCGAGGAGACTGGCCTGGCCGCCGCTTCGATGATCCACGTCGGGCGACTCTTCGAGGCCTATGGCTTCGCGACCCAGGCATTCAATATCTTCCTGGCCACCCGCCTCACGCAAGGGGAAAGCGAGCGCGAGCCCGAGGAGATCGGCATGGTCACGAGGAGCTTCCCGCTGGCCGAGTTCGAGGCGATGATCGCCGAGGGACTCGTCATGGACGCTGCCACCGTGGCGGCCTTCGGCCTGCTCAAGCTCAAGAAGTTGCTGTAGCGGCGAATCGAAGGGAGGGAACGGCTTGCGCCGCGGCGTCCGTTCTGCGATTATAAAAGCATGATCAAGATCATCGCGCGCGCCTTGGTCGCGCTCAACTCCAACGTCAAGCGGGAGCAGATCGCGGCGGGCTTCGCCTTCGGGGTTCTCTTCGCCCTCCTCCCGGCGGGCAACCTCCTGTGGCTCGCGCTCTTCGTCGCCACATTCTTCTTCAAGGTGAATTACGCGCTGCAGGTCCTCGCGACCCTTATCCTCTCCCCCTTCCGCCTCCTCTTGGGTTCCGCTCTCGACTCCCTGGGCTGGGCGATCCTCAACGCGCCCTTCCTCCTTGCTCCCTTCACTGCCCTCTATAATGCCCCGATCGCTCCCCTCACGCGCTTCAACAACACGATCGTCATGGGCGGCCTCGCGGCGGGCCTCGTCCTCTGGCTCCCAGCCTTCTTCGCGATGCGAGCCTTCGTTTCGCTTTATAGGACCAAGCTCGCGCCCAGGATAGCCGAGAGCAAGCTGTACAAGGCATTCCAGAAGCTGCCCCTCGTGGGCTCGGTCACGAAGGCGGCCAAGTCGCTCTCCGGCGCGGTCGGGGTCCTGAAATGAAGGCGAACAGGGGAGGGGAAAAAGGCGGCGAAGCGCGGAAGAAAGCCAAGAAGCCGCCCAAGCCCGCCGCGCTTTTCCGCAAGCCCATAGCCAAGGATATCTTCGAGAAGAGATGCCTGGGCCTCCTGGAGCTGGACGCCGACCGCGCTTTCCTCGAGTCTTCCTTCCTCCTTATCGTCTCGCGGGGCAGCTACGTCCTCAAGGATAATCTCGACCGCGACGCCCTCATCCGCCTCAATAAGCTCGCGAAGGCCATAGCGGCCAACCGCGGCATCGTCAAGAAAGGCCCCCTCGTCCTCGCCGCCCTGCTCGTCGCCGTCATCGTCGTCTTCGCCCTCTTCTTCATGAATCCCCTCCTCGGGAGGGCTATCGAGCGCGGCCTCGAGTCGGCCTTCGGCGCCCGAGCCGAAGTCGCCGCGTTCCGCCTCGACCTCTTTCGCCTTCGCGTCTCCATGCGCTCGGTCGCGGTGGCCGACCGCGACAAGCCCATGACCAATCTTTTCGCGACCGGCCGCCTCGAGCTCAGGCTCGACCCCGCCTCGCTCCTCAGGGGCCGCGTCTATGTCGAGGAGGCGAGCGCCGCCTCGATAGCCCTCGGCGGGCCGCGCGCGGTTTCCGGCGCCCTCCCCGAGGCCTCTTCGGGGGGAGCCCCGGAGCCGGAAGCCAAGAAGGCAGCGCCTTCGCCGACGGTTGCGCCCATCGTGGACTTTTCCCATTTCGACGCCGTTGCCCTCCTCGAGCGCGAGAAGTCCAAGCTCTCGAGCCTCGCCGCCTACGATAAGGCGGGCGCCGCCTACGATGACGCCGCGAAGCGCTGGAAGGACCGCGCCTCGTCGTCCCAGAAAAACGTCGCCGAGCTCGCCGCCGCTTCCAAGCCGCTCATTGCCCTCGATCCCAAGAGCGTCAAGTCGCCCTCGGAAGCGCTGAAGGCCGCCTCCGACGCCAGGGCTTTGGCCGATTCGGCCAAGACGACGACTAAGGAGGCCGTCGCCGTCGCCTCTGGCCTCCGCTCCGAGCTCGCAGCCGCGACAGCCCTCGAAAAGGAAGCGCGCTCGGCCCTCGATAAGGACCTCGACTACCTCAAGTCCTTCGTCGACTTTCGCTCGGGAGCCGCCTCGGGCATCCTGGAGCCCCTGATCCGCGGCATCCTCACCGACAAGGGCCAGACGTATTTCCATTATGGCGAGCGAGGCCTCGAGGCGGCCCTCGCCCTCGCCAAGAAGTCGGGCGGCGACAAGGCCGAGAAGAAAGCCGAGAAAGCCGGCCTGGGGCGCGGCCGCGACGTTTATTTCCCCCAGGCGGCCCTGCCGCGCTTCAGGCTCGGCCACCTGGGCGCGAGCTTCATTCAGGACGGCGCCTCGTGGAAAGTCGACCTGCGCGAGATCTCCTCCGAGCCTTCCCTCGTCCCCGCGCCCTCGAGCCTCGACGCGAGCATGATCTCGGGCCGCGAGTCGGCGAGCCTGAAGGCGGTTCTCGACCTGCGCAGGGATTCGAACGGAAGCTTTTCCGTCGACGCGCAGGCTGGGGGCTTCCGCGCCGACCTGGGCGATTCCCTCGCTTCGGTCGGCATCGGCGGCTTTTCGGGAAGGGCCTCGGGCAAGCTCGATATCCTCGGCGAGGCCGAGGGCGGCTTCGAGGCGAAGGGCGGCATCGAGCTCGGCGAAACCGCCGCGAGCAAAGTCTCCGGAGCGCTCGGCGAAGAGCTCGCCTCGGGCCTGGCCTCCGCGAAGAAGGTCGAGGTCGACCTAGGCTACGAGCATCCGCGCGAGGGCGGCGACAAGCTCTCCGTCAGCACTAACCTCGACGCCATCGTCGCCAAGGCATTCAACGCGATAGCCGCGCGCTACGCGGACAAGGCCGCCGCGGATATAAAAGCCGCCCTGCGGGACTACGCGGGAAAGGAACTGGAGGGCAAGCTCGGTTCCAAGGTCGACCTCGACAAGCTTCTCTCCACTTCCTCGGGCGGCGAATCGACGGCTTCATCCATCGCCAAGGCCCTGGACGAGAAGGCAAAAGTCCTGGACGACAAGGCGAAGTCCCTAGAATCGAGCGCGAAGGATCTGGGCTCGAAGGCGATAAAGGGCATCAAGGTCCCGAAGTTCAAGCCCTGACCCGCCCGCGCTTCGACGCGCGTCCCCGCGAATTGACGCGCGTCCCCGCGAATTGACGCGCGTCCCCGCGAATTGACGCCCGCGGTCTTTTTCGCCACAATGGCCGCACTATGGATCCACGTTCCCTCGTCAAGAGCCTCCATCCCCTCGAGGTGAAGGTCCTCCTGCGTTACGCAGATACCGATGCGATCGCGTCGGGTACCGATCGGCTCGACTCGCTTCGCCTCGCGTCCGAGCTGGGCTACAAAGAGGGCCACTCGAATCAGGCCTTCTCCTGGCTCTCGGCCAAGGGCCTCGCCGCCGAGGACGGCCGCGAGGCGCGGACGGTCTACGAGCTGACCGCCCTCGGGCGCGAATTCGCCGAGAAGGGAAGCTACGATGAGCGAATCCTCCGCTTCCTCGACGAGAAGGGACCCTCCAAGCTGCCCGACATCTGCGCGGGCCTGGGCCTCGAGCAGAAGGACGTGGGATCGGCCTTCGGCCAGCTCTCGAAGGAGGGCGCCCTCTCCATGGACGGCGACAAGCGCGCGGTCCTCGACAAGGCCTGGTTCGAAAAGGCCCACGCGGCCGGCGTCGCGACTACTGTCGCGACGCCGCGCATCGCGATAATCCGCGACCTCGTCGCCAAGGCGAGCGCTTCCGAAGGCGGCATCCTCGAGGAAGCCGCCCTCACCGCCGAGGAGAAGGCCGCGATGGCCGGAATAGCCCGCAAGCGCGGCGCGGCCGACGCCGCCTTCCGAACGGCCGAGCGCGAGCGCGTCTGGTATCGGCTGACGCCCGACGCGGCGGCGGTAGCCGCGGAGCTCAAGTCCCAGGGCCTCACCGGCGAGGAACTCGGGGCGGTCACCCAGGAACTCCTCGAGAAAGGAGCCTGGAAGGAAGCCTCCTTCCGCCCCTACAACATCAACGCCCCGGCGGCCCGGCTTCAACCGGGCAGGCGCAACGCCTACGTCGAGTTCCTCGAGAGCGTCAAGGACAAGCTCGTCTCCCTCGGCTTCGAGGAATTCGACGGCGGCCTCGTCGAGACCGAGTTCTGGAACTCCGACGCCCTGTTCATGCCCCAGTTCCACTCCGCCCGCGACATCCACGACGTCTACCACCTGGCCGAGCCCACAAAGGCCAAGTCCATCGAGGAGCCCTACCTCTCCGCCGTAGCCGAGACCCACCAGAACGGCGGCGCCACCGGCAGCCGCGGCTGGGACTACGGCTTCGACCGCGAGTTCACGAAGCGCCTCATATTG
>Ga0265330_10002283_pt1 | contig 10551 bp, 5 predicted proteins | sample 41919metaG_FD_202083 | JGI IMG/M metagenome (GOLD analysis project Ga0265330, IMG submission 202083) | Rhizosphere microbial communities from Carex aquatilis grown in University of Washington, Seatle, WA, United States - 4-19-19 metaG | ecosystem: Host-associated > Plants > Roots > Rhizosphere >... | reverse complement strand
ACCCCTCGTGAATCGAAAACGCGGTTATGCCCTTGCCAGGAACCAGCTCGGCCGCATCGAACGCGTCGCCGTGGCCCATTCCCGAACTGCAGTGCCAGGTTCCGTCGCTGCCAATGGTCAGCGGGCCAGTGAGGATCTCCTGGGCCCCGTCGCCGTCCACGTCGGCTGCCATCGCTGAGTGATCGCCCTGGCCAGCGGCCTTGCTATTCCCTGGGTCGTTGCTGTCGAAGGTCCAAACCTTGCTTAACACCGCATCCCGCCAGTTGTACGCCGACACTGTCAGACGCGTGTAGTAGCCACGCTGCTGGATGATGCTCGGCCGCCCTGTCGCCGTCTTACCAGTGCCCGTATCGCTGACGAATGCCATGCCTCCGTTGTAGCGGTCCAGCCGGTTTCCGTAGCCATCACCCCAAGCGTTTACGACCCCGCGCTGGACCGGGTAGTTCACCGTGGCTAGCTCCTTGCCTGTGTCTCCGGCGAACACGGTCAGGTACTCGGGCCCGGTCAGAATGTAGCCCGTTGCATTGCGATAGTCAGCGCTGTCGTCGTCGTTTGCTGCCGGCCCCGTGCTCAGATATGCGCCCGTTCCGTCCTTGGTGCCGGGTGCCGTCTTGCAAGCAAATTCCGCCTTGCCGTCGCCGTCGAAGTCGCCCACCGACATCTGCGTGTAGTGCGCCCCGGATCGAATGTTCGGGCCGAGATTGATCATCCACAGCTGCTTGCCAGCCAACGTGTATCCAGCGATATAGACAGGGTCCGTGGTGCCTGATTGGGAATTGTCCTTCGTGCTCCCTTCCCACTTTAGAACGATGTCGAGTTTGCCGTCGCCGTCGAGATCCCCCGGGGCTGCGTCGTTCGCATTGTACTGCGAGCCTGGCGGTGTGAGCGGGATGCTCGTGTAGTTCTGCCCCCAGACCGTGACCGGACCGGACTGCGCCCCCTCCTTTCCCTTGAGTACGACGCTTACCGTGTACTTCGAGGTGCTGGTGCCAGCCGGATCCAGATAGTTCGTGCTATCGGTCACGTTCTTGAGCAGAGTGCCGTCCTTATAGAGGTTGTACGACGTCTCGCTGTCCGTTCCGGTGTACTCGGTGCCGAGCATGCGCCACCCGACATAGACGCCGCCAGTGATTTTCACAGCGACCACGCCGCGATCCAGGTTCTCCATCTGGAAGTGCCCACTTCCCGAGGGCACTGTGGTGTTCCCGCCTGTTGGCGTCGTGGAGCCGCCAGATGTTGTCAGTCCGCCCGAGGCTGCGACGCCTCCTGAGATCGTCACACCACCGCTGCTGCTCTTGCCACCAGTCGCCGTCGTGGTCCCGCCTGCCGTGGTCTTGCCACCGCTTGCGATTGTGGCTCCGCCCGGCGCGGCCGTCGTCCCGCCTGGCGCCGTCGTCCCGCCGGGCGCGGCCGTCGTCCCGCCAGTCGCCGCTGTCGTCCCGCCGGGCGCGGTCATCGTCCCGCCAGGTGCGGCCGTCGTCCCGCCGGGCGCGGTCGTCGCACCGCCAGGCGCCGCCGTCGTGCCCCCGGGCGCCGCTGTCGAACCGGCGTTCACATGCCCGGCCGCACCGGTAGCACCGCCTGAGCTCGTTGTTCCTGCCATGGAGCTGCCCTTACCAGTGGCAGAGTCGCAGCCCTGAAGCAACGGGATGAACCCTGTGAGGAGCAGAGCCATCGAACCCCGCACGAGAGCCTGCTTCGCCTTTTGAGTTCTCATTCGCATCGTTTCCTCCATTGTGCCCATTCGTTCCTCTGAAATGGACTTAGTCAATGTTTTCGGTTTCGCCGATTCATCACTGAGTGCTATCAAGAAAGATATTCAATGGCCCCCGTAGCGCGCATACGGTCGCGCCGCAGCCGGCGGCGTAACGCCCTCGACCCACGCCGGGCTGCCCTGCGATGTGATGGTGACTGTCGCCGCCGTTAGACCGGGCGACGTCGCCTTGATGACGGTGGTCCCGGAGTAGTAACTGCGAAACTCGATGGCCGCTTTACCCTCGAGGATGGCAATGTCGGACTGATCGGTGCTTCCCGGCGGGGTGAATGTGATGGTGGTTCCGGTAGGGAATTCGCCAGGACCCGAGGTAATTGACAGGGTCACCGCGACATTGTTGCTGATAGGGGTGCCTTTGCTGTCGAGGACCGTCACGATCAGCTGCACATCGTCTGTGCCGTCTACGGCCGCAAGACTGGTCTTGTCGGCTTCGAGTTGCAGCGCTGCTGGCGCGCCGTCGACAGGCCAAACCGGCGGGGGCACGCTTGCGTAGGCGTTGCGATACCAGTACCAGCGCCGTTTGGGCAGACGGAAGTAGTCCACCATTCCGGAGATCTCATTCCTCGTGCCAGCAAGCGTGCCGTGATCAAACATGGCCCAGCGCGACTGGCCGCTGCGCCACGGGTATTCAGTGGGAAATCCATTGGTCAACGTAGTTTCCAAGCTGCCCCAACCGGCATCGTAGCTGCCTGGGCGACTGCTGAAGTCGACGCCGCCATACTCGGTGACCAGGTTTGCCACGCCCGGATTTTGAAAGTCGGAAATGGTCGCGCCATCGCCATTGTAGCCAGCAATGTCGCCGATCTTGTCAATGCGTCCGGTTCCCTTTGGACGTTGCGCCCCGCCGATGCCTGCCGGCCGAGTTGGGTCCAGTTGATGGCTGAGCGCGACCGTCTTCGCGAGCAACGCCTTCATCTGGGCCATGGTGGCATCAGAGGTGTCGAAGACCTCGTTGCACATGCTCCATGCGATGATGCTCGGGTGATTGCGATGCACACGAATCATCGCGGTCAGGCTGTCGGTCACGCTGGTTTCAAACGGGGCCTGGTCAGCGGCGTTGTTGGGATAGGAGCCAGCTGTCTTCCAGTCACCTTCGCCGGTCGCACCGCCATAGCCCCAGAAGTTGTTTTCCGACCACAATAGAACCCCGAGCTGGTCGCAAGCATCGGCAAAAGCTGGGTCTTTCGGGTAGTGCGAGCCGCGGATGAAGTTGAAGCCAGCGTCCTGGACCATCTTCACGTCGCGATAGAGGGCGGCATTGGTCACGCCGTCGCACCAGCCTGCATGGTCCTGATGGACATTGACGCCGTGGAAGTAGTAGTGCGCGCCGTTGATAGAAAATCCGGTGGTGGCGCTCCAGCTGATCCATCGGAAGCCAAATGTGGTGGCAAAGCTGTCCCGGTTGGTTGCACCCTCCGAAACTGTGGTGACGGCGCGGTACAGCGTCGGGTGATCCGGATGCCAGAGAGAAGGATTGGCGATGGCAGGCGTGGTTTGGTCGACGGTCACTGTGCTGTTGGCAGCCACGACTAGTGTCGAAGACACGGTTGTCACAGTCGCACCTTTGCCGTCTACGATGTCGGTTTTCAGGGTGCAGTTCTTGTCCGTCGCATAGTCGTTGCGAATTTCCGTCTTGATGTTCACCGTGGCTGACGTGGCCGAAATCGTCGGCGTGGTCACAAAGGTGCCGTACCAGGTGACGTGCAGGGGATCGGTGACCACCAGGTTCACGTCGCGGTAGATCCCGCCCGAGAACTGGTGGTCGCCGCCACGCGGTGCCAGTTGGGCGTTCCAGCTGTTGTTCAATTGCACCGCTACCACGTTGTCGCCAGTCACCACCGCGCCCGTCACGTCAAAGGAGAACCCGGTATAGCCCCCCAGGTGGCGGCCGATCGATTTCCCATTCAGGTAGACTTGGGCGTCTTGAAACGCCCCCTCGAATTCCAGAAACACCCGTTTGCCTGACCAGTCTGCTGGGACATTGAAGTGCTTCCGATACCAGCCCGTGCCCGTGTAGAACTGGAGCGATGAAAAGTACGGCAGGCTGAACGAGTGGGGCAGCCCGACCGTCGACCACGACGTATCATCGAAGCTGGTCGCCTGCGCACCCGTCACATCAGCCAGCTTGAACTTCCAGAACTGATTGATGTTGAGCGTCTGGCGATTACTTGGCGCACCGGTTCCGCCGGTCGCCGTGGAACCGCCCGCGCTGCTCGTGCCCCCGGATGTCCCCCCTGATGCAATTGTTCCAGCCGGCCCAGCCGTTCCGGCCGACGCGGCGGTGCCGCCGTTTGCCTTGGTCCCTGACGATCCGCCCAAGCCCCCGCTGCCCGATGAGCCGCCGCGTCCCACGCTGCCGCCCAGCGGAGCTCCACTTCCGCCCACCGCGCCGCTCCTCGCGGAGCCGCCTGGCGATGAACTGCCGCCCGAAACAACGGCCGTACTGTCGGTGACGCCTCCCGCAGCCGATGCGCCACCGTTTGCAATCGAGGCCGCTGCCGCCGACGTTTCGCCCGCTGCGTGCGTTCCCCCCAAACCTACCGCGCCGCCTGATCCAAAGGAGCCGCCCTGGTCGCCCCCGCCACCTGCGCCTGCCGCCCCAACGGTCTTTCCTGCATTTCCCGGGTTCCCTGCCGCAGCATCGGCCGACGGATTGGAACTGCCGGAGCTACAATTGACCAGCGCCAGCAAAAACAAGGCCAAGCCCACGGCCACGACCTCATCCGAAAATGGGCGGCGCCTGGCCTTCGAGACCTGGATGGGTCTGTGCATGGGGTGGTCGCTTTCTCCCTCGTGTTGCTGGGCAGATCGATTCTGCGAACTCTTAGGGGGAACGGACCGCACGAAAGCGGGTCTAAAAATCGCACAAGGTCAGGCCTACTTGGCGCAATCCGCGCTCGCGAGTCCCGCAAGGTTGATGCCCGGATGGAAAACCGCTCTCAACGTACTTAAACTCAACCCAACCTGCCAGGTAGCTCCCCCTGCATAGCGAGGAGCTTCCCCATGCAAAGCAAAGGTTCTGTCTTCCGTGTACTTCCGGCAGCGACGATGTTCATATTCGCTTGCTCGAGCAGCGTTAACAGCGCCGAACCCAAGGATGCGAGTTCCAGCGGTGGCGCAACAACTCTTGGCGGTACGTCGGGCGGCGGAGGCACATCATCGGGCATTGGTGCTGTGATTTCAGGCGGTGCGACGGGATCTGCGGCAGGTGGAACTCTCGCCGGTACGCCGGGTGGTGGAGGCCCGTCATCGGCCGGCGGAATCGCTTCAGGCGGTGTGACGGGACCTGCGGCAGGTGGAACTCTCGCCGGCTCCGGCAGGGTCGCCTCAGGTGGAAGAACCTCCAGCACTTCGGGCACAGGCCTGACCCTGCCACAGGCCTGCACGGGGATATGCGCGTCGCAGACCACGAGCGGTTGCCCTGCGACCGACTGCCAAACCAGCTGCGTGAATGAAGCCGATGCGACGGTGAGCGCCATAACGAGGTGCAATGCGCAATATACGGCCATGGCCCAATGTGAAGCCAACCTGGGTGCCGACAAGTGGACTTGTTCCTCAGATGATAACGCCCCGATCCCTGTCGACGGCCAATGCACGGACGCGGTCTGCGCATGGGCATGCTGCGCGACCGATCTGATCGTACCGTCTGACATCTGGGCTCGGTGCATGGATACTTGCTCGCCAACGGGCACCGGCGGAACGTCAGGCACGGGCGGAACCTCTGCGGTTGGTGGCAGCATCGCGACAGGTGGGGCGGGTGGAAAGGCCGGCGCGAGTGGCACCACCGGGACCGCACAAAGCGGCGGAACCATGAGTAGCGGCGGCACCAGGAGTGGCGGCACCACGAGCAGTGGCGGTGCCACGAGCAGCGGCGGCACCACGAGTAGCGGCGGCACGACAACTGGTGGAGCAGGCGGTGCCCCTCCCGCAAGCACAGGGATTCCGGCGGGATATCCCGCGCCCACCGCAGACAATGCCGCCAAGTGTACGACGGTAGCCATGTCCGCTGGCTTCTGTCCTGGCGGGGGCGCAGGTCCAGTCTGTTTGCAGTGCCAGTTCGGCAGCACGACCTACAACACTTCTGAAACACCGCCCGCGCCAGCAGACGCAACATCATTGGCCGGGGACTACGTGGTCACGGTTCAGCTTGGCAGCGTCGCTCCGGTCTTCGTCAGTGCGGAGTCGAGTCGGGGTCTTCTGGCTCAAGGAGCGGCGTCGCAAGAGTACGCATTTGTCGTCGACGTGCGGCCGATGGAGGGGCAACCCAACCACCAGGGCGGTCCGGTAGGATACGCAGGCCTTGATCTGTTCCTTTCCGGCCCAACCGGCCTCAAAGTTTCGGGGATCGGATATGCTCTGGCTTCGGCCGGCACAAAGCCTGTCATGGTTTACATCGCCGGTGACTCCACGGTGTGCGACCAGACCGGGAATGTCTACGGCGGTTGGGGCCAAATGATCCCGCAGTATTTCGGACCTCCCGTTGGGTTTGCCAACTATGCAAACAGCGGAGCCGCGTCCGGGTCATTCGGTAGCTATTGGAATATGATCAAGGCGAAGTGGACAGCGGGCGATTGGGTGATGATACAATTCGGTCACAATGATGGGAACAATACCGACGCCGTAGTCCAAGCGCACCTGGAGAACATGGTGGCCGACGCGCAGGCCGCGAATGTGAACCCAATCCTGGTATCTCCTCCCGCACGAGTGCAGAGCTACCCTATCGGCGACCAATCCAGCCTTCACGCAGCGGCAGCCAAGGCCGCTGCTGCTGCAAAGAATTGCCCCTACATTGACCTCACGTCCCTCTCGACGGCCTGGTACGACACGCTTGGATCCAAGAACGCGTGCCTGGCGTTCCACGCGCTCGCTGGCGCCACGCACACCAACCTCGCAGGCGCTGACAAGCTCGCGGGCCTGTTGGCCAAGGCCATCAAAGATCAGAACATCGGACTGGCGAAGTACTTGAGACCGTAGAGCGCACTTGTACGAGCTAACACGAGCGCTTTCAGGGAGTACTCCGCATGGTCAAGCAATAGACCGAAGCCCGTCGGATTCTTCAACCCGATTCGGCTGTGTCGTGCCCCCTTTGGAGCCGTAGCGATTCGCGGATTGCCGCGAGGAGGAATGCAGACGTGCTCTTACGTGGATCCAAACGCCGAGTGCGGATTTGCTTGGACCCACGCGACCGACGGGCGCATGGAGGATGTGATGCAAACGAGAATTCGTGATTCGAGACAAGATCTCGCGCGAGGGTGCGTGGCTCTGCTGCTTGCGGGCTCCGTCGCTTTGCTGCAAGGCTGCGATTCAACTAGCGCGGGCTCCGGCTCGACCGGCGGCTCACTTGCTGTCACTGGCGGCGCGCCCGCTGTCACTGGCGGGGCGCTTGGTGCGAACGGCGGGACCAGCGCTAGCGCGGGCGGCACTACCAGCAGCACCGGCGGCGCCTCCAACACCGGTGGCGCCTCCATCACCGGCGGGCAGCCCAGCACTGGCGGCGTCTCCATCACCAGCGGCCTTTTCATTACCGGTGGCGTCTCTAGCGCCGGCGGCATCTCCAAGACCGGCGGGATCTCCACCACCGGCGGTCAGCCCACCACCGGTGGCCAGTCCGCAGCCGGCGGCACCGGACCGGCCGGTGCCGGGGCAGCGGGGAGCGGTGTCACTGGGCAGTCAGGCAAGGGAGGCTCGCTATCGGCAGGGACTCCGGCGGGAGGCACAGCAGGCTCTGGCGCCGCGGGAGGCTCAGCAGGCACTGGAGGCTCCACTACGATCTTGCCGACAGCGCGGGCGACCACGGCCCTGGACAACGGCTGGTTGTTCTACGTGGGTGACCCTGCCGATGCGCAGTCGGCGACCTTCGCAGATACCGGCTGGCGCACATTGAACGTCCCCCACGACTGGTCCATCGAGGGAGCCACGCCCCCCAGTAATCCCTTCTCCTCAAGCGCAGCCACCACCGGTCGCGGGGGGTACGCGCCCTCGGGAATCGCCTGGTACCGCAAGCACTTCACTCTCCCAGCCGGTGCCTCGGGCGACAAGTTCTACATCGAGTTTGACGGCGTCATGGCCAACGCGTCCTTCTACGTAAACGGCACGCTGATTGGCCAGCATCCCTACGGCTACGTCAGCCTTCGCTACGACATGACCGCAGCGGTCACGCTCGGGGGAAAGGACAACGTGGTGGCGGTTCGTTCCGACACCAGCGTGCAGCCTGCTGAGCGTTTCTACACGGGCGCTGGAATCTACCGCCACGTGCGCGTGATCGAGACCAATCCAGTGCACATCGACCAATGGGCGACGTACATCCAAACCCCGGCGCCAACCGCCGCGTCGGCCACGGTGAATGTTCAAACCACAGTGCTCAACTCAGGCACAACATCCCAGAGCGTGACCGTACAGGGTGTGGTCAGCAACGCCAGCGGCGCGCTCGCGCCTGTCACAACAGCGGCCCAGACCATCGCGGCCGGTGCCAGAGCCAACTTCACCTTCAGCGTCCCGGTCAGCAATCCCCAACTTTGGGATCTCGAGCATCCCAACATGTATCAGCTGGTGACCAGCGTGAAAGTGGGTGGGGCCACAGTGGACGACGACGTGCAAAGCTTTGGGATCCGGGAGATCAAATTCGACACCGGAATGACCCTCAATGGCAAGAGCCTGAAATTCCAGGGCGTTGCCAACCATCAAGACTATCACGGCCTGGGAATGGCCCCTCCGAAACGGGCGATACAGCGCCGCCTGGCTCAGCTCAAGGCACTGGGTGTGAACGCCTGGCGCACAGCCCACGACCCGCCCAGCCCGGACTTCCTCGACATGACCGATCGCATGGGCATTCTGGTCCTCGACGAATTTGCTGACACCTGGACCACCACCAAGTACGCCGACAAGGGCGACTACTCCAAGTACTTCGATGTGGCCGCGTCGACGCCCACCGGGATGCCGCCGCTGCCGGCGGTGACTGGGGTGAGCGATGCGACTGCGGTCTGGTACCAGGTCGACTTCACGGGCTGGATCATGCGCGATCGCAACCACCCCAGCGTGGCCTTGTACAGCGTGGGAAACGAAATCGGTCATGGCCTCAGCTATCGAACGCCCTACCTCACCAAAATGATCGCGATGAGTCACGCACTGGATCCCTCGCGTAGCGATACCCAGGCGTTGCAGAGCCCGGCCTCGATCGGAGATTATCCGGGCACCGAGACGAGCGATCTGCTTGACGTCTGGGGCGACAATTACGACCTCGCCACCTGCCTCAAGGCTATGGTTCAAGTGAAGACGAAATCGGGATTGCTGACCGAATTTGGCACTGAAACCAGCACCTGGGACAGTGTGACTGCCAATCCCGGCCTCACTGGCGAGTTCATGTGGACCGGCGTCGACTATCTGGGCGAAGCCGACAAGGCGTGGCCCAGTATCGGCAACACGTCGGGAATCATGGACGAGCTTGGGGGCGTAAAGACCCTCGGCTACGCGTGGCAAACCATCTGGGGAGCGCCCAAAACCACGCCGCCAGCCACGGGCACGACCGCGACCCAGGTGGTCCTCACGGCCGACCACACCGCAATCGTGGCCGACTGGGACGATATCTCGTTCGTCCAGGCCACCATCGCAGACGCCGCCGGACATGTTGTGACCAGCTCATCCGTTGCTGTCACATTCGCCATCACCGGTCCGGGCGCCATCGTGGCCGTGGACAGCGCAAGCATGACCAACGAAACCTTCCGCGGCAAAGTGCGCAACGCCTACCAGGGCATTGCCTACGCCCTGGTCCAAGCCACGGGACCGGGAGCCATCACGGTCACGGCTTCTGCCACAGGGCTCACAGGCTCCAGCGCTACCATCCAGGCCAGCGCAGGCAGCTTCGTTCCGTGCTCTGGGACATGCGACTGATGGTTCACAACGACCGCATGAAAAGCGGAATCTACGAATTGCCACTGTTGGGCACGATTTCCCGGCCTTCACACCTCGCGCCGTGGCTGCTTGCGGCGTTTCTCGCCGCGCCTCATGGCGCCCAGGCCGCCGATGGCGGCTTGGCGAACGCACAGGCGACCTACTACGTCTCGCCCCAAGGTAGCGACTGCAATCCCGGCACGCTGGCAGCGCCCTTTCGTACGGTCTCCAAGGCCCGCGACATTGTGCGGACTGTGAACAGCGCCATGACCGGCGACATCATCGTCTACCTCCGTGGCGGCACGTATCCTTTGACCAGCACGCTTTCCTTTGCTGCGGCCGATTCAGGAAGCAAGGGCTTCTACGTCAAGTACCTCAATTACCCGGGCGAAACACCCCTCTTGACAGGAGGCCAACCCATCGGCGGATGGACTCTTACTGACTCGGCCAAGAACATATGGCAGGCCGCCGGCGTCACGTCGCGGTTTCGCCAGCTTTACGTGAACGGCACAAAGGCGATCCGGGCACGCTCCCCGAATTTGGGCGCCGATGGCACGGCCAACTTCAATCGCATCACAGGAGCCGACCAGACTGTCCCCAATGTGCAGGTGGCCAGCTCCCAGGTGGCGACCTGGAACAACCTGACCAAGGTGGAAATGCACTTGATGATCAACTGGGGCGACGCAACTCTGCGTTTGGCGTCGTACTCCACAACGGGCGCCACCGCCTTCCTGAAATTCCAGAGTCCGGAAGCCGACATCTTGGGGCTCTCCTGACGTTTTCGTGGATGGTTGAGAGCGCCGAGGGAAGACAGTTCTCCGACGGAGAGCGGGCTGCGGGACGGTCTCGACGGGTAATTGAAAGGGTGCGCACGAAGGTTGGGGTAGCGT
>Ga0265330_10002282_pt1 | contig 10552 bp, 11 predicted proteins | sample 41919metaG_FD_202083 | JGI IMG/M metagenome (GOLD analysis project Ga0265330, IMG submission 202083) | Rhizosphere microbial communities from Carex aquatilis grown in University of Washington, Seatle, WA, United States - 4-19-19 metaG | ecosystem: Host-associated > Plants > Roots > Rhizosphere... | reverse complement strand
CGCCGCGTGCGCGCACGTCGCTCAGATACTGCCGGATCGTGCCTTCGACCGATTCGTTGAACCGTACCTGCCCCTCCGCGATCTCGCGCAGCGCCGCGACGCCCGGTTTGTTTTCACACTTGACCAGCGTCCGGGCGCCCGAGGAGAGCTGGCGCGCCCTCTCGGCAGCTAGGATGACCAGGGCGAACCGGTTGGGAACCTTGTCGAGGCAGTCTTCGACGGTGACTCGTGCCACGGGACCTCCGAGAAAAGTCGGAAACCCCATTTTTGGGGAGCCAACCCCTCCTGTCAAGGGTCGGCCAGCCCAAGGGTCTGCGCAGTCAAAGACGTTGCAAACATGAGGCCATGATTCTAGGCTAATGTTGTCTTCTTATCTTTCTGCGCACTCCTTGGGAGGGGGGCGCCAGAGGAGTTCCTAGCCATGCCGCCAGTTACCATCAATTGGAGTGATCTGGAGATCGCTTTCGAGCGCAATTCTCCGGAGCAGGAGAGTTTTCTTGACCTCGAGAATGGGGACCTCCTTTCGATCGTGGAAGGCGAGCCCGACGCGGCGGCCCGGCGGGCCAAGGTGGCCAACAACCCCGATCGCTACGTGCGGGTGGATCCCGCGTCGTCACGCGAGCAGTACCGCTGGATGGAACGCTTCGTAGGCTTGGTGCAAGACCAGACCCTGCGCGAGCGGCTGCTCGTCGCCATAGACGGCAAGGGTGCCTTTCGCCGGTTCAAGGATGTGCTACTGGCCTTCCCGGCGGAGCGCGAGCGCTGGTTCGCCCATCGCTCGGAGCTTCTGCACTTGCACATCCAGACCTGGCTCGAGCACATGCAGATCCAGGTGGCGAGTCCTCCTCCCTGGGGTCAGGTGACTGCACACGCGGAAACGCCCGAAGTGCCGCATCTCACCCACACCGGAGAGGCCCCCGGCGAGATCCTGCGGCGTCAGGCGCGCGACCTGCTCGACGAGATACCTGCCGCCGAGTTGCCCACGGCCATTGTGTTCCTCGAGTTCCTCCGCGCGCGAGGCGCGGCGCTGCTGCTGGGCTCGGGCGCGTCCGACTCCGCGTCCGGCCCTTCCTCTGCTGGCCGGGATGGCCACGAACCAGGCGACGATGACCGCGACGCACCTGAAGACGCGGCCGAGTAGAATTTTCTCTAGTCGGCGGCTGCGCGGGGTGTGGCTGCCGTCTCCGTGTCTTCGGGTGGAAGCCAGATCCAGCCTGCAGTCGGGGGAAGGGACGCGAGCTCAGGCGATACGGGCCAGGCGTCGCGGCTGCGCAGGTAGCCTGTGTACGCGCAGATGACGGCGTCGAAGACATGGTCGCTCTGGCGGCACTCTTCACGCCAAACGCCGGGTGCAAAGCTCAGATCGCGCAGTCGGGCCAGGATCTCGATGCGCTTGTCGACCCGCTTCTTGTAGCGGTCGCGAAAACCAAGCAATTCAAGCGTGGCTCGCGGAAACACCTCGATGAGGCTGTCGTTCAAGGTGAACCGATCCGCCAGCGCGCGCACCAGGTGGCTGGCACGCGCGGTGAGTGGACCCATCCCCTGGCCCAGGGCTTCGCGTGGCAAGATCCCGCGTCGTCGCAGGAGGTACGCTTCGGTAGCTCGCTGGGTGTAGGGCGTGACTGCGGGCTTGCCCCGGCGTCCCACGCCGCTGCAGCCAGGATCGAGCCCGAACAGGCGGCGCAAGGTGACTACCTCGGCATCAACACAACTCTCCTGGCCGGGGCAACAGGCCACATCGCAGCGCACGCAGGGAGGCAGAGTCAGCGGCGCGTCCACGCAGACCGTGGCACCCTCGCCTCGCTCGCGCACCGCCGCGATCAGCGCGGCATCGTAGAGCGGCGCCTCGTCCGGGCGGGGATGCAGGGCCGTGACCGTCACCCCACCCTTGCTTCGGTCGAGCACGGCCAGCGCGGTCTTCTTGCCCTTGCCCCCTCCGAGGTCTATCCCGATGAAGCGCTTGAATGGCTTATGCGTCACTTGCTCTCACACTTCGTCCAGTCCACTTGAACGCGCTTGGTAGGGGTGTCTCTGACATTGGGGCATGGCATTCTGACGGTCAAGACTTCTGAGATGGGAACCCTGGGAGGGTTCGCTCCGCCCTTCGGCCCCCCACCTGCCACCACCCACCCCGCTCGCTTCGCTCGGCCTCGCCAAACCCTCCCTACGCCACTGGCTGGCTCGTCGCGGCTAGATCCTTGGCGCAGGTGTTGACTCTGCGTCACTTTGGTCCAGGATTGGTGAAACTGCCTGGACCGGGGAACCGGCCGGGACGGAGTGCTCGATGAAGCGAACGATGTTCAAATCCAAGCTGCACCGGGTGACTGTCACCCATGCCGACTTGGCGTACGAGGGTTCGGTCACGATCGACGAGACCTTGATGCAAGCAGCGAACATTCTGCCCTACGAGCAGGTTCGCATCTGGAACGTGACCAACGGCAGCCGGATCGAAACCTATGCCCTGCCCGGCAAGGCCGGTTCCGGTGTTGTTTGCGTCAACGGGGCCGCTGCCCGCCATGCCCATCCTGGCGACACCGCGATCATCGCCACCTTCGCCGAAGTCGCGGACGAGGCTGAGGCCCGGAGCTGGAGACCCACAGTGGTTCGGGTGGACGGCCACAACCGCATCGTCAACTGTGACCTGGACGAAGAGGTTCCGGGTCCGACGCGACCCTCGCTGTCCTGAGGCCATGCCGGCACGCTTGGAGATGCTGCGCTCGCTCGTGGCGCAGGGGACAGAGGATCCCTTTGCGCACTATGGCCTGGCCATGGAATTGCGGAGGGAGAGGCAGTGGCAGGAGGCGTGGCAGGTCTTCGAGGTTCTGCTTCAGAGCCACCCGGACTACGTCGCGGCCTATGCCCCGGCGGCCGACACCCTGATCGGCCTGCTCAGGAATCAAGAAGCCAGAGATCTCTTGCACCAGGGAATCGAGCAGTGCGAGCGCAAGGGGCAGGCGCACGCCCGCGACCAGCTACAGGCCGCCCTGGCCGCAATCGGGTAGCATGGTTTGAGCGAGGCCCGGTTTGGACTAGGATGCGTCCATGCCTTTGCTCCAGGTCTTCACATCGGCCCACCCCGCGGACGAGCACAAGCGCGCGCAACTGCTGAAGAGCCTATCTGCGCTGGTTGCGCGTGTCCTTGGCAAGCCCGAGAGTTACGTCATGATCGGTCTGGCCGCGCGCACCGAGATGAGCTTTGCGGGTAGCAGCGCACCCGCCTGCTACGCCGAGCTGAAGAACGTGGGCAGCTTGTCACCCGACCAGGTGGAGAATCTTTCCAAGATTCTGTGCCAGGAGCTGGCGAGCGGACTCGGCGTTCCTGAAAAGCGCATCTACATCGAGTTCACCAACGCTGACGGCGCCATGTGGGGTTGGAATGGCGGCACCTTTGGCTAGACGAGCGGGTTAGAACCGCCTTCCACCAGATGCTTGTCGTCCTCCGACGCTATTGGCCCGTGCTGGCCGCCACGGCGGTGCTGCTGCCGCATGCTCGGCTCTTCGACTTCGTAACCGACGACGCCTATATCTCTTTTCGCTACGCCACAAACCTGGCCGAGCACGGCCAGCTGGTGTTCAACCTGGGCGAGCGGGTGGAAGGCTTCACCAACTTCCTGTGGACCGTGCTGCTGGCCGCGGGGATCAAGCTGGGGCTCGGGCCGGTGGCGGTATCGCGTTTTCTCGGCGTGGCGTTTGGCGTTGGCATTTTGGCCCTGGTGGTGCGCATGTCCCTGCGCCTGTCGGGACAGCGTCCTTCGGCCTGGCATCTGGTGGCGCCCACGTTGCTCGCTTCGATGGGCGCGTTCGCCTGCTGGTGCACGGGCGGGCTGGAGACACAGCTCTTCACTTTCCTGTCTTTCCTGGGATTCGACTTGTTACTGGCCGAGATATCCTCGCAGCGCGGTCTTGCCAGCGCAGCGGCCTTTGCCCTGGCTGCCATGACTCGGCCCGAAGGGCTGCTCTTCTTCGGCCTGGGTGCTGTCTTTCGTCTGGTCACAGCGGTCGGCCGCGAACGCCGCCTCCGCCCGTGCCGTCACGAATGGGCGTGGCTGATGCTTTTCGCAGCGCTCTTCGTTCCCTATTTTGTCTGGCGCTGGCGCTACTACGGTTGGCCTTTCCCCAATACCTTCTACGTGAAGTCCTCCGGCGGTTCCGGCACCTTGATGCGGGGCGGATACTACCTGCGCCGCTTTGCCGAGGACTACGGTGTGCCTTTCTTCTTCCTGCTGGCCTTGCTCGGTAGGCCGGCCGGAACCGATCGCCCGCGCTGCGATCTTTGGCGCCTGACGGGTCTGGTCTGGCTGGTGTTTGCCGCCTACGTGGTCAAGGTGGGTGGCGATTTCATGGGCCTGTACCGCTTCATCCTGCCGGTGGTGCCTCTCGGTGCCGTGGTCGCGCAGGAATCGATGCGCCGGCTGATCCAGCGCCTGCGTCCGGCCGTGGGCAGGCCAGTACTGGCGTTGGCCGGTACGGCGCTCGCGGTCGCCTTCGTGGCGGGTAGCCTGCACGTGAGTCGGGTTGCCAGTACCTTCATCGGCGCGGACAACGGGATCGACACCCCTGGCTACCTGAAGAAGTACGCCGAGGATCGCATTCCCATCGGGCAATGGTTCGGCAAGAACGCGCGTCCGGACGACCTGATGACGGTAGGGGGAGCGGGCGTGATCCCGTACTACTCCGGCATTCCCGCCTACGATGTCTTCGGCTTGGTCGATGCGCATATCGCCCACGATCCGCACATGAGCGCGTCCGACCGGCCCGGCCACCAAAAGTGGGGCAGCGACCAGTACATGCTGTCGCGCAACCCCACGCTGGTCACACACAAGTACTGCTTGCCGAGTCCGTGCCCCGAGGAACATTCTTGGATTCCGCCGGGCTACGAGTGGGTGAACGCCACGATCCCAGGGCCACAGCCGACGACCTATGGGTTCTTGAAGCGGCGAGATCGGTCGTTCGGCCCGTTCCCTGGTCGGCCCTAGCGCAGGCAGACTGCGCCGTTGCGCAGCACGATGCAGCTTTGCATCGGAATGGCGTCGCCCTGGGGCAGGTCTCGCGGTCGCCGGATCGGTCGAAAGCGGCGTGTTTCACGGCCTGGGGCCTCTGACGTGCGCCGCAGTAGCGAACTCAACGCGCCTGGAGCGGCGGGGGAGTCGTCTCGCGAGGACGCGGCGCGCACAGCTACCACTGCCATATTGCCATCCTGGAGATCCCGCTAGCCCCGTCAACTTTTTTTCTTCGGCTGCATGCGTTCGCGCAGCTTGGCAGCCCCACAAGGCCCGATATACTGGAAGCATGGCCGGTCAGCTCTTTGACGTGTTCGTGGTGGGTTCGGCCGATCCCAGCGCTGTCGGAGAGACGCGCCTCGCTTCGGCGCTCTCGTCGAAGCATGGTGTCCCGCTGGCCACTGTGGCCAAGGCCATAGCCGCCAAGAACCTGCGGGCGGGTCAAGCCTTGGAGCAGGCTCAGGCGCAGGCTCTGGTGCGTCAACTCCAGGTCGTGGGCGCTGTCACGGTCATTCGGCCTGCCGCTGGCCCCGCAAGGGCTCCCGCGCAAGCAGGGGCCCCGGCGGGGAGAGGCCCAGCCGCGCCCGTGCCGCCCGCCGCGCCCGGGCCCCGACCCGATCGCCCGGCCGGCAACCCTGGACCGGTCTCTCCTCCGTCGGCGATGGGCGGCGCGGTTGCAGGCTTTGGGCCGCCTCTTGTGGCGTCCCCGGATTCCGCGGCTTCCGGCGGTTCCTCCAACCAGTTCTCCTCGCCGTCGGGATCCAACCCTTTCACGCCCCGACCGGCTTCCAACCCATTCGCGTCGCGGCCGGGTACGGGCGCGCGGCTGGCGCCCCCGCCAGTTGGAGCGGTCGTCGCACGCCCGCGCGGCACGCGAACGCCACCGCCAGCCAGTCAGTACTCCAGCCCGGTGCCCGGCACCGATGCCTTCCACTCCGACGTGTCGTCGGGGCCCAGGCTCGAACTCGCCCGCGGCGATTCCACTCATCCTGCCGATGAAGCCTTGCCGGTTCGGGCCGCGCCGTCCGCGGGTAGCTTGCGCGACATCGGCGCCACGGAATCCTCGGGTGTCGCCATGGACGAGGATCCCAAGAACCTGAACCTGGTCCGTTGTGCACAGCACGGGCTCTACTACGACAAGACCAAGGCCTCGGGTTGTCGCAAATGCATGTCGACGGCTCGCGAGGTGGCCATGAGCTTCGAGAGCCGCAATGCCCCCGCCAGCCTGAAGCTGGCCAACTTGCGCGATCGGCCCGCCAAGCGGGCCTTCATCGGCCTCGCCGTGGCCTTTCTCCTCGGCCTATTGCCAGCAGCCTACTATGCTTTTGGTCCCGGCTCCGCCGACGCCCGCGAGCTTCGCGTGCGGCAAGAAGTTCTCTCTCGCCAGCCAGGCACCGAGGAGATCCTGCACCAGTTTGACGAGTTGGACGAGCAGGTCACCCGGTCGCGGGACCGCTCTCTGCGCAACATTGCCCTGGTATGGGCGGCTACCTCGGTGGCCGCGATGGCGGGCTGGTACAAAGTAACGTAGAGCCTCTACCCGCTGGGGAGCGGCTCGCCACGGTCCAGGGCTTCGTCGCGCTTGCGGCGCGCTCGCTCGATGAACCAGACCACCAGGATTGAAATGTTGTACAGGCCGAAGATCGGCGCAGCCAGCAGGCACTGGGTGAAGGGATCGGTGCTGGGCGTGAGGACCCCACCCAGGACCACCGCCAACACGATGGCGTAGCGGTTGAACTTCAGCATGCCACGGCTGGAGACCAGACCGATCCAACCGAGGATCGACAGCACGACCGGGAGTTCGAAGGCCAGGCCACAACCCGCCAGGGTCAACATCTGGAAGTTGGCCACCTCATCCATCATGATCATGGGATCGAGTCGAAAGGGCAGATCGCCCGAGAAACTGGTGAGCAGCCTGGTCAGGTAATAGGCGGCAGGCTCACACAGGAAGGCGTACGCGAACACGGCGCCGCCGGCGAAACAGGCCGTGGTGGCCCCGGTGATGAGCATGGTGAGCCGCCTCTCCTTCTTGTAGAGGCCCGGCGCCACGAATCTCCAGATCTCCCAGAACACGAACGGGCCCGCGATGATGAGGCCTCCGATGATGGCCAGCTTCATGTAGACCCAGAAGGGTTCGGTCAGGCTCTTGGCGTAGAAGTTGAGGTTGTGCCCGGCGTCCTTCATGCCCTTGCGCACGGGACGGGTCAGCCAGTCGAAGTATTTCTGGACGAGAATGAATGAGCCGATCATGGCCAGCAGAAAGGCGATGGCGGCGTTGCGCAGGCGCGTGCGCAACTCGCCCAAATGCGCGAGCAGGCTCATGCGTTTGCCGTCCAGCGACTCCTTGGTTCCCGGACTGGGCTGCGGCGCATCCGACGGCGGCGAGGGCGCCACTGCCACTGAGGCCTGCTGGACCGTGGCGGGCGCAGGGGCCGCTCCGGCGGGCATCATATCCGTCGGCGGTTCGGAAATGATGGTCTTGTCGGATTGTCCGGCGTCGTCTCGTCCTGGCATACTCCGCTAGCCTTTCTTCCGGGGCAACGGTGGCGGGATCGGCCTGGGCACCTTGTCGGCCTGAGTGGACCGCAGGGGCGGAAGATGGCTGGCCGATCCGGTCCGCAATGATGTCGCTGGCACGGGCGGCGGGCGTGTTCCGGCACGAGCGGGCAGCGGCTCGACCGACACCGGCTCGGGCGTGAGAAACTCCGGCTCGGGTGTCAGCGGCAGTCGATTGCCATCGGGCGGTGGGTTCATGACCATGGTCACACCCGAGACCACCGGACCGCCGGCGGCGGGGCGAGCCTCCGGAGCGTCGGCTGTCGGTGCAGCGGCCTCGCTTGCTGGCTGCGGCTGTTCGGCTTCCTCACGCGCCTTGCGCTCCTGTTGTTCCTTCTCGGTGCGTTTTCTTGCCGCCAGCTCGTCATCGCGGCGCTTCTGTTCCTCTTTCTCGGCGCGTTTCTGCTCGGCTTCCTCGCGCACCTTGTGCTCCTGCTGTTCCTTCTCGGCGCGCTTTTTTGCCGCCAGCTCGTCATCGCGGCGCTTCTGTTCCTCTTTCTCGGCGCGTTTCTTCTCGGCTTCTTCGCGCGCCTTGTGCTCCTGTTGTTCCTTCTCGGCGCGCTTTTTTGCCGCCAACTCGTCACCGCGGCGCTTCTGTTCCTCTTTCTCGGCGCGTTTCTTCTCGGCTTCCTCGCGCACCTTGCGTTCCTGTTCCTCCTTCTCGGCGCGCTTCTTGGCTGCTTTCTCGTCATCGCGGCGCTTTTGTTCCTCTTTCTCAGCACGCCGCTTTTCGGCGTCCTCCTGCGCCTTGCGCTCGGCTTCCTCGCCCGCTTTGCGCTCCTGTTCCACCTGTTCGGCGCGCTTCTTGGCCGCTAGCTCGTCGTCGCGACGCTTCTGCTCCTCGCGCTCGGCCCGCTGTTTTTCAGCCTCCTCGCGCGTCTTGCGTTCCCGTTCCTCACGCTCGGCCCGTCGCTTGGCGTCCTGGACCTCATCCCGACGCTTGAGCTCGTCCGGAGAAAGCATCGTGGCATCGCGCAGCTCGGCCAGCGGCTTGCTGATGGCATCGTCCAGCGCGATCTCGTTCTTGATGTCCGCCGCTGCCTTGCGCACCTCGCGGATGGCCTTGCCCAGCCCAGAGGCGATCTCCGGAAGCATGTTGGGCCCGAGGAAGATCAACGCGACAAAGAGAATGACGAGGATCTCCTGAAAGCCGAGATTCAACACGGTGGTTCTTTCTAGATCGGAATCATACGCGGTTCCAGACCGGAACGAGGGCCAAGTGGTTCCGGGCCTCGATATCTACCCCCGAAACAGCTCCATCTGGCGCGGAGGGTCTATCGCGTAGGCATCGTAGCCGCGCTGGCGCAGGATCGCGGCGAAGGTCTCGGCGAATCCCCTGTGCAAAGCGACCTCGTGCGCCCCGGTCGCTTCGAGATACGCGATCAGGTCTGCGAATCCCGCCTGGTTGGACAGAGCGATGCCCTGGTCGGCACGCATGCATTCGACAGCTGTCCGCTCGACACTGAAGCCGGAAACGAAGGCAAAGGTTGGAGAATCGAGTGCGCCAAGCGCCGGAGCCTCGCGTGCCTCCGGTGGCCAGAGCAAGACCTCGTCCGGACCCAGCTTTCCCGCGAAACGTCGCAGCGTCGGCAGGGAAGCCCCCGCCCGACCGAAGCGGGCTAGCGTCCCGACGATGGTTGGGTGCGCGCGTGCGGCAATGCCGTCAGCCTGCAACGCCTCGACGGTTGCTGGCGCGGGGCCGAACGGGGACACAAGCAGGACCGGTGCGCGCCGTGCGGCCAGTGCCGCCTCGACGAACCGCCGCAGCGCCGCCTCGGCCTCCTCGCGCGGTGGCAACACGAAGCGCGGATCCCCGAAGGTGGCGTCCAGGCACACGGCGTCTGCGCAGCGCGCCTCCGCGGGACCCAGGCTTGCGGAGGCGCGCTCGCGGCCGATGGTTCCGGCGTAGAGCACCCGCCGACCGCCGACCTCGCAGAGCAACGAAGCCGCGCCCGGCAGGTACCCCGCGGGCAGGAGCGCCAGGCGCATCCCACCCAGGTTGAACGCCCGCCCGAACCCAGCCGGCAAGGTACGAGAGCGCAGGCGTTCCCCGGCTGCACCCAGGAGCACGAGCGTGCCCTCCGTGGTGAGCAGCTTGCGTCGACCCGCACGGCGCTCCGAGAGACGGAACGACGACCCGGGTGCCAGCGCCTTGGCGTGCGAGAGAAACACGAGGTCGGTGGCAAACCCCGCCGCATCGCAGGTGAGCTGAGTGCCATCCAGGGTGACACCTGCGTGGTAGCTGAAAGCGCGCTTCCGCCGCCGAGGCATGACGGGGTGTTTATACTCGCGATTCTCAGGGGTGGGGCGGGGCAAGATCGCGAATCTCGATGGCTCGCAAGATGCGCTCGCTCTCGGCGACCGGACCCGGGTCGCGGTCGTGCAAGAAACGCGTGGCGGTGACCAGGAACCCCTTGGCTCGCACAACGGCCATGCATACGCGGGGAAAGTCACTGGGATCTCCCGGCCGCACAGCAGGGTCGTCGGCGACGAAGCTGCGGCCTTCCAGGTCGCGGCCCGCGAACGAGCGGAACTCTCCCAGGGTACGCTTGCCTGGCAAACTGCGCTGCGCTTCGACGACAAGGCGGTCGAGATCGGGCGTCTGGCGGCTCTCGATGACAGTCAGCAGCCACAGGACGGGCCGTGGCCCATCGGCTTCAAGGCGGATCTGCGCTGAGACCGGCTGACCCTTCGTAACCTCGAGGTGGTCGGTCCAGCCCGACGGCAGGTCGAGCGCGAGCACCCGCCAGCCCGCAATAGGGTAGTAGCGCTCCGAGGTTTCGTCGACGGCCAGGTCGAGGGCACGGCTCTGGCTAGGATCGCGCCGCCAGAAGCGGTCGGGTAGGCGCTGGCCAGCCTCGGGCACGGGCGGCAGCCTTGCCACAGCGTGGCCTTTGCCGACCGATTCTGTCAGCGCCTTCATCGGTTCCAGGATCTCGACCATTTCCGGGGGCGGCCGGTCTTGCAGCACCCGATCCACCACATTGCGCAGCTTG
>Ga0265330_10002280_pt1 | contig 10556 bp, 10 predicted proteins | sample 41919metaG_FD_202083 | JGI IMG/M metagenome (GOLD analysis project Ga0265330, IMG submission 202083) | Rhizosphere microbial communities from Carex aquatilis grown in University of Washington, Seatle, WA, United States - 4-19-19 metaG | ecosystem: Host-associated > Plants > Roots > Rhizosphere... | reverse complement strand
CTGCGGCTTTCGCGCCAAGCAGTACTACTGGCGCTGTCCCGGCTGCGGCAAGTGGGAGACGTACTCGCCGCGTCGCACCGAAACGCCGGATGGCTACGCATAATCCATTGCCCGATGACCCCCACTGAATCCCGCATCATCGTCGCGCTCGATTATCCCGACGCGGCGCCGGCCCTCGCATTGGCCGCCCGGCTCGAGCCCGCCACTTGCGCCCTCAAGATCGGCAAGGAGCTCTTCGTCGCCGCGGGCCCCGACATCGTGAAGGCCCTGGCGGCACGCGGCCATCGCGTGTTCCTCGATCTCAAGTTCCACGATATCCCGAATACCGTCGCCCAGGCCTGCGCCGCAGCGACCCGCCTCGGCGCATGGATGCTGACCGTGCACGCGTCGGGCGGCAGCGCGATGCTCGCCGCCGCACGCAGCGCCGTCGACGCCGCCGCCCACGAGAGCGGCAGGACGCCGCCGCTCCTGATCGCCGTGACCGTGCTGACAAGCCTGTCCGCGCTCGACCTTGGCGACGTCGGCATTTCGGACACGCCTGCCGGACAGGCGAAGCGGCTTGCGCGTCTTGCCGCCGCGAACGACCTCGACGGCGTCGTCTGCTCGGCGGTCGAGGCGCCGACGCTGCGTGCCGCGACGGCGCCGGGATTCCTGCTGGTCACGCCCGGCATCCGGCCGGCCGGGAGCGGCGCCGACGACCAGGCGCGCGTCGTCACGCCCGAAACAGCCATTGCCAACGGCGCCGACTACCTCGTCATCGGCCGCCCGATCACGCGCGCGCCCGATCCGGTCGCCGTGCTCCGCGCGATCAACGCGTCGCTCGCCGAACATCGCGGGAGCGCCGCATGAAGATCACCGTCATCGGAACGGGCTACGTCGGCCTCGTCTCCGGAACATGCCTCGCCGAGGTCGGCAACGACGTGCTGTGCGTCGACGTCGACGCCGCCAAGATTGCAATGCTCGAGGCGGGCGGCGTGCCGATCCACGAGCCGGGACTGGAGTCCCTTATCCGCCGCAACGTCGTGGCCGGACGCCTTCGCTTCACCACCGACATCGACGCCGGCGTCACGCACGGCACGCTGCAGTTCATCGCCGTCGGCACGCCGCCCGACGAGGACGGGTCCGCCGACATGCAGTACGTGCTCGCGGCGGCGCGCAGCATCGGCAGCCGGATGAAGGACTTTCGCATCGTCGTCGACAAGTCGACGGTGCCGGTCGGCACCGCCGACCGCGTGCGCGCTGCGATCGCGGACGAGCTTGCGAAGCGGAATGCGGCGATTCCGTTCGCCGTCGTCTCCAATCCGGAATTCCTCAAGGAAGGCGCGGCGGTCGACGATTTCATGCGACCGGACCGCGTCGTCGTCGGTGCCGACGACGAGCGCGCGATCACGGCGATGCGTGCCGTCTACGCGCCGTTCATGCGCAGCCACGAGCGCCTGCTGGTGATGGACGTCCGCTCGGCCGAGCTCACCAAATATGCGGCGAACGCGATGCTGGCGACCCGGATCTCGTTCATGAACGAACTTGCCAACCTTGCCGACGATCTCGGTGCGGACGTCGAGCTCGTGCGCCAGGGCATCGGCTCCGACCCGCGGATCGGGTATCACTTTCTCTATCCGGGCATCGGCTACGGCGGCAGCTGTTTCCCCAAGGACGTGAAGGCGCTGCTGCACACCGCAACGGAGCATGGACGCCCGCTGCGCGTGCTGGCCGCCGTCGAGGCCGCGAACGAGGCGCAGAAGCATCGCCTCGTCGACAAGATCGTCGCGCGGCTCGGCGCCGACCTCGCGGGCCGCCGCTTTGCGCTGTGGGGCCTCGCGTTCAAGCCGAACACCGACGACATGCGCGAGGCGCCGGCGCGGGAGATCATCGCCGAACTCGCGAAACGCGGCGCAACGATCGCGGCCTACGATCCGGTGGCGATGATCGAAGCGAAGCGCGTCCTGGGTGGCATCAGCGCGTTGACGCTGGTCGCCGATCCGATGGCCGCGCTGAAAGGCGCTACCGCGCTGATCGTCGCCACCGAATGGAAGGAATTCCGCAGTCCCGACTTCGACGCAATCCGCGCGCTTCTCACCGAGCCGCTGGTTTTCGACGGTCGGAACCTCTACGAGCCGGCGCAGGTGCGCGCCGCGGGCCTCGAATATTTTGCCATCGGCCGCCGCTGACCGAACCATCAACCGCTTCCCGCGACCAAGATGACGCAAGAGGAAACGCGTTTTTCGACCTGGGCACCGCGTGCCGCCGCGATGCGGATGCTGATCGTCGGCGACGTGATGCTCGACCGCTACTGGTTCGGCGATGTCGAGCGCATTTCGCCGGAAGCGCCGGTGCCCGTCGTGAAGATCGTGCGCAGCGAGGAGCGCCCGGGCGGCGCGGCCAACGTCGCGCGCAACGCCGCCGCACTGGGTGCGCAGGTGACGCTGCTGACGGTCATCGGCGACGACGAGGCCGGTGCCACGCTGGGGCGGCTCCTCGGTGCGGAGAACGTGCGCACGTCGTTTCACCGCGATCCCGGCATCGCGACGACGGTCAAGCTTCGCGTCATCGGCCGCCAGCAGCAACTGATCCGCATCGATTTCGAGACCACGCCCTCGCACGAGGTGCTGGCCGGCAAGCTCGTCGAGTTCGAGCGGCTGCTTCCCGACACCGACCTCGTCATCCTCTCCGACTACGGCAAGGGAGGGCTCGCCCACATCGCGACGATGATCGGGCTTGCCCGCGGCGCGGGAAAGCGCGTGCTGGTCGACCCGAAGGGCGACGACTGGACCCGCTACCGCGGCGCGTCGATCATCACGCCCAATCGCGCGGAGCTGCGCGAAGTCACGGGCAGCTGGCGCGACGAGGCGGACATGACGGCGCGGGCGCAGGCGTTGCGCGCCGAGCTCGGTCTCGAAGCGCTGCTCGTCACCCGTTCCGAGGACGGCATGAGTCTCTACACGGCGGACGCCACGCTGAACACTCCCGCCGTCACCCGCGAGGTGTACGACGTTTCGGGAGCTGGCGACACGGTGATCGCCGCGCTGGGCGTTCTGCTCGGCGCCGGTGCGCCGCTGCCGGTGGCAATGACGATCGCCAACCGCGCCGCGGGTGTCGTCGTCGGCAAGCTCGGCACCGCAGTGGCCACACCCGCCGAGCTCGATTGAGACACGGTTGAGCGAGCGGGCCGAGGCGGGCGGCTCGACCGGGCAGGTCATCCTCGTCGTCGCGCTGATCGCATCGATTGCCGGCTGTGCGTTCTACCTGATCGCGATCGCGCCCGGCATGCTGGCCGACACGGCGTTCAGCGCGATGCTGCCGGGCGGCCTCGTCCACAAGGTGCGGCGAATGGACGAGTTCGACTGGGAGGGCAGCGTGCTCAAATTAACATGGAAGCCGTTCGCGGCCGTGACCGTGTTCGCGCTGGTCGCCGGCGTCTTCGCGCAGCACGTCGCGCCGGGCGCGCGGACGCTTTCCGAAATCCTGATGCTGTACCGTTGAGCCTCCGGGCACCCGCACCATGGCAAAAGCGAAGACGATCTACACCTGCACCGAATGCGGCGGCCAGAGCCCCAAGTGGCAGGGCCAGTGCCCGCAATGCGAGGCGTGGAACACGCTCGTGGAGACGATCGCGGCGCCGGTGCAGAAGCGCTTCCAGTCCGTCGCCGGCAAGACCAGCCAGGTGCGTCCGCTCGCGAGCGTCGAGGCGCGGCACACGCCGCGCTTTCCGACCGGCGTCGAGGAGTTCGATCGCGTGCTTGGCGGCGGGATGGTCCCGGGCGGCGTGATCCTCCTGGGGGGCGATCCGGGCATCGGCAAATCCACGCTGCTGCTGCAGGCGATGGCCGCGATCGGCGCCGGAAAGAAGGCGCTCTACATCACCGGCGAGGAATCGGTGGAGCAGGTCGCGCTTCGCGCGCAGCGGCTTGGCCTCGTCAACGCGCCCGTGTCGCTGCTGGCCGAGGTCCAGCTCGAGGCCATCGTTGCCGCGATCTCGGCCGAGGCGCCGGAAGTCGTCGTCATCGACTCCATCCAGACTGCCTACACCGAGGCGCTGACCTCCGCGCCGGGGAGTGTCGCGCAGGTCCGCGAGTGCGCGGCGCAGCTCACCCGGCTGGCGAAGCAGCGCGGCATCGTCGTCGTGTTCGTCGGTCACGTGACGAAGGAGGGCGCGATCGCCGGCCCGCGTGTGCTGGAGCACATCGTCGACACGGTCCTCTACTTCGAAGGCGACCCGCACTCGAGCTTCCGGCTGGTGCGCGCGATCAAGAATCGCTTCGGCGCCGCCAACGAGCTCGGCGTCTTCGCGATGACCGAGCGGGGCCTCAAGGGCGTCGCCAATCCGTCGGCGCTGTTTCTCTCGAAGCACGCGCAGGAAGTCCCCGGCTCGGCGATCGTCGCGACGCTGGAGGGCTCGCGCCCGCTGCTGGTCGAGATCCAGGCGCTGGTCGATCCCGTGCAGGGCGCGATGCCGCGACGACTTTCCGTCGGCCTCGACCCGCAGCGGCTGGCACTCCTGCTGGCCGTCCTGCACCGGCATGGCGGGGTCGAAACCGCGGGCTATGACGTCTTCGTCAACGCCGTCGGCGGCGTGCGCATCAACGAGCCCGCCGCCGATCTGGCGATCATGCTGGCCGTCCACTCGTCGCTGGTCGGACGCGCGTTGCCGGCGCGCACGCTGGTCTTTGGGGAAGTCGGGCTCGCGGGAGAGATCCGTCCGGTCCAGCGCGGGCAGGAGCGCATCCGCGAAGCGGTCAAGCTGGGGTTCGAGCAGATGTTAATCCCGAGCATGAACAAGCCGAAACAAGCCATTGATGGCGCAAGGCTTGTTTGTGTCGATCGTGTGGATGCCGCGCTGGAATTCCTGCGTCGATAGCCCTGCCCGATGACCCGGCGTCTGCGCCAATCGCGCAGACCTGCACCGATGTCCTCCTCCTCATGCGGGTCCGCGGCGGCCAAGTTTCTTCGCCTGCGCGCGCCTGCCGCTTGCCATGCGATGCATCTGTCTTATCGCCTGCCCGCATAACCGACGAAGAAATAATCACTTCTGGCATTAAGCTGTGATCGCTATGCTCGGGCGTTCAGATCGGACTCGCTGCCTCACATCCGCGGTCCTGCCAATTCGATGGCCCATTTCACCCGGAGCATCCCCATGAAACGACTCATCCCAGACGCGACCGCGCTTGCGCTCGCCGCAGCATCGCTGCTGGCGGGCCCGGCTTGCGCAACTGACGGCTATTTCGCGAACGGCTACGGCATGAAGTCGATCGGCATGGGCGGCGCGGCCGTGGCCGTCGCCCAGGAGCCGTTTGCCGGCGCCGTGAATCCGGCGTCCGGAGCGTTTCTCGGCAACGAGTGGGAGCTGGGCGCCTCGTGGTTCAGCCCCGACCGGTCGGCGTCCCGCAGCGGCTCGGGGCTCGCCAACATCGATGGCTCCGTCACCAGCGGCAGCAACAATTTCTTCATCCCGGAATTCGGCATCAACTGGAATTACGGTCCCGAGCTCGCATTCGGCATCACTGTCTATGGCAACGGCGGGATGAACACCAACTATCCCGGCGGCCAGATTCCCGTGACGTCGGCATGCGCACAGTTCCGGCAAGGGCAGGGCGCTCCGTACAACCTGCTTTGCGGCAGCGGCAACCTCGGCGTCGACTATTCGCAGCTGGCTATCGCGCCGTACGTGTCGTGGCAATTCCTCAAGGGACAGTCGATCGGCGTCGCCCCGCTGATCACTTACCAGCGGTTCAAGGCCGAGGGCCTGCAGGCGTTCGACAATCCCGGGTTTTCGACGAGCCCGGGCAGCGTGACCAACAACGGGTACGACGATTCCTGGGGTGTCGGCGTGCGCGTCGGCTGGCTCGGCCAGTTCACGGACGCGTTCGCGCTCGGCGTCACGTATTCGAGCAAGATCAGCATGGGAAATTTCGACAGGTATCAGGGACTGTTCGCGCAGCAGGGCGGGTTCGACGTCCCGTCGAGCTTCGGCGTCGGCATCGCGCTGCGCCCGGCACCGCAGTGGCTGATCGCGCTCGATTACGAGCGGATCTTCTACGACGACGTTCCCTCGGTGAACAATCCCAGCGCGCTGATCGGCAGCTGCGCCGCGGGTCAGCGCAGCGCCTGCCTCGGCGGCGACAGCGGCGCCGGCTTCGGCTGGCAGAACATCGACGTATGGAAGATCGGCGTCCAGTACGCGCTGAACGACCAGTGGACGATCCGCGCCGGCTACAACAACAGCGGCAATCCGGTTGAGCCGCAAAACGTCACCTTCAACATTCTCGCGCCGGGGATCGTGCGCAACCAGTACACCGCGGGCGCCACGTGGCGTCTCGACAGGGAGTCCGAGATCACGGGCGCCTTCATGTATGCGGCGAACAATTCGGTGACGGGCCCGAGCCTCTTCGTCGGCTTCGGACTGCCGCCGACGACGACGGACTCGGTCCAGATGAAGGAATATCAGATCGGCATCGCATACAGCCGCAAGTTCTGACAGGGATGCGATCGAGCGGCTCGAGCGCGAAGCTCAATTTCACCCGGCAAACGCCGCCTCCAGCGCCGCGATATCGATCTTCACCATCTTCAGCATGGCGTCCGCGGCCCGCGTTGCCTTTGCACGATCGGGGTCCGCCATCATGTCGGCAAGGACCATCGGCACGATCTGCCAGGAAAGACCGAAGCGGTCTCGCAGCCACCCGCACTGCTCGGACTTGCCCCCGGCGAGAAGCGCGTTCCAGTAGCGATCGAGTTCCGCCTGGTCTTCGCAGTTCACGACGAACGACACCGCGTGGTTGAACGCATCCAGTGGGCCGGCGGCCATCGCCACGAAGGCCTGCCCGAAGAGCTCGAAATCGACGAGCGTCACCGAGCCCGGCGGTCCGCTCGGCGATTCGGCGGGCATCGTCACCACGCGCGTGACCCGCGAGTCGGGGAAGATCGCCGTGTAGAAGGCGGCCGCCTGCTCGGCGTCCTTGGAGTACCACAGAAACGGAGTGATCTTCTGCATGGATGTTCCTTTGCGCCGTGATTGAACCTCGATCGGTCGCCCGTTCCGGGCGGCCGCCGCGTCCATTATGGCGAAGGTCGGAACCCGCGCGATGCAGTCGCATCGACCCCGGGAACGACTGCGCGCGGAGGCCGGGTTGTTGGCAGCGATGCCCAGCCGGTGCGGGGCCGCCACCAGGGGCTGACGGGCCGGTTCAGCCATTCCGGGGACTTCGGACGTCGCACCCGAACTGTCGTATAATCTATATTATGTCAACTTACGGATAGACGCGTTTCACCCGACGCGACCAGCGCATTGATCGCTGACCCGCCCCACTTCCCCCGGGGCTTTCCTGGTCCGGCCGACGATCATCCGCATATCCGCCATCCGCGTGGACTGGCCGCAGGTCCGACGTCGTTCGCACGTGCTCGCGCCGGAACCACCGCGAAAATTCAGCGCGCCGCGAGCCGCCACAGCGACGTGACCTCAGCCGCGCGGGCTGCGTGAAACGGATCGGCTCGGTCGAACACCCGCGGATGCGTCGGGCGCACGTCGATGCGATCCACGGTCTTCAATCCCGCGGCATCGATCGCCGACGTCAAGTCGGCCCGGGAGCGCAGGCCGAGGCGCTCCGCGAGGTCGGAAAGGACGAGCCAGCCCTCGCCTCCCGGCGCGAGGTGCGCTGCGAGGCCTTTCAGGAACCCGAGAAGCATCCGGCTTTCCGGGTCGTAGATACCATGCTCGAGCGGCGAGCTGGGACGCGCCGGAACCCACGGCGGATTGCAGATGACGACCCCGGCGCGGCCATCGGGGAAGAGATCCGCATTCGTCACCTCGACCTGCGCCGCAAGTCCAAGGCGTTCGATGTTTTCGCGGGCGCACGCCAGTGCACGCGGATCGACGTCGGTGGCAATGACATGCCGCAGACCACGCCGTGCCAGCACGGCCGCGAGCACGCCCGTTCCGGTGCCGACGTCGAACGCGAGATCGATCGAAGGCGCGACGGCGGGCAGCGGCGCCCGCGCCACGAGGTCGACGTATTCGCGGCGGATCGGCGCGAAGACGCCGTAATGCGGATGGATGCGGCCGCCGATTGCGGGGACCTCGATCCCATTCACCCGCCACTCATGCGCGCCGACGACGCCCAGCAGCTCGCGCAGTGAAACCACCGAGGGATGGTCGCCGACCCCATACGCCTCGGTGCAGGCCTGCCGAAGGTCCGGTGCCCGCCGCAATGGAATTCCATAGTCGGCGTCGAGCTGGATCAGCAGCATGCCCAGCGTCCGCGCGCGCTGCGATTGCGCCTGCCGGTGCAGGTTGAAGGCGTCGACGCCCGAAAGCGCCGCGGGTGTTGTCGCCGGCTTCTTCGCCTTCCGCGGCTCGCGATCGGTGCGGCTCGCGAGCGCGTTCAGCAGCTGCCGCGCGTTCTGGAAGTCGCCGCGCCAGACGAGTCCGGTGCCCTGGCACGCGAGCGCGTACGCATGGTCGGCCGTGGTGCCGTCGTCGGCGATGACGACCCGCCGCGGCGGCGCAGCCCCGCGCTCCGAGTGCCAGCGCGCGGAAAAGGCAACGCCGCCCTCGCTCCAGTTGAGCATTGCAGAATCGTCCACGCAGAGGTCCCGGCGCCCTACAGCTCGGTGTACTTGGTGCTGTTGCCGCGCGCCTTGTTTACCGGATACTTCCTGTCGTTCTCGACGAGCTTGCGTTCGGCGGCAGCAATGGGATCGATGCCGAGCTCGTCGCAGAGCCGGATGAGGTAGAGAAGAACGTCGGCGATTTCGTCACCGGCCGCGGCAAGCGTCCTGGGCGCGAGCTCTCGACTCTGCGCTTCGGTCAGCCACTGGAAGTGCTCGAGCAGCTCGCCCGCCTCCACCGACAGGGCGATCGCGAGATTCTTGGGCGAGTGAAACTGTCCCCAGTCGCGCGCCGCCGCGAATGCGCGCAATTGCTCACGAAGACTGTCGAGTTCCGTCACGTTCGTGCTCCAGGGAGATGCGGCGGCGCCGGGTCGGGCGTCACGACGAATGCTGCGCGACGCCGCGTGCTTGCGCCGCGTTCAGAACTTTTCGTCGCGCCGGAGGTAGCGCCACTGGCCGACCGGCAACGGACCGAGCGGAACGCTGCCGCTGCGCACGCGCTTCAGGCCGACGACCGTCAGCCCGACCAGCTCGCACATCCGGCGGATCTGCCGCTTGCGGCCTTCGCGCAGCACGAAGCGCAGCTGGTCCTCGTTCTGCCAGGATACGCGGGCGGGCTTCAGCCTGAGGCCGTCGAGCTCCAGGCCGTGCTTCAGCAGCTTCAATCCTTCGTCCGAAAGCGTGCCTTCGACGCGCACCAGATATTCCTTTTCGACGGCGGAGTCGCGTCCGATCAGCTGCTTCGCGACGCGGCCGTCCTGCGTGAACACGATGAGGCCGGTCGAGTCGATGTCGAGCCGTCCTGCGGGCGCGAGGCCGCGCAAATGGCCGGGCCGGAACTTGATCGGCGACGGATCCTCCGCCCAGCGGTTCTCCGGCTTGATCAGCACCATCGCCGGCTGATAGCCGTCCTCGGCCTGGCTCGACACATAGCCCATCGGCTTGTGGAGCAGGATCGTCACCTGCTCGCTCTGGTGATGTTCGGCGGCCGGATCGATGTCGATGCGCGCGTGCGGCGACACGCGAACACCGAGCGTCGACACGACCTTGCCGTCGACCTTCACCCATCCGTTCTCGATCCACTCGTCGGCTTCGCGGCGCGAGCAGAGGCCGAGCTCGCTCATCCGCTTCGAAAGACGCGGGTCGTCGGGGTTTTCGTGGCGCGGCGCGGACGGCTTGCCGGGCGCCACCGCAGGCGCCTTGCCCGGGTGCGACAGCGACCGGCGCCGCTCGTGCGGCCGCTCGGTCCTGGCTCCCGGCGCAGGCTCCGCATGCGCAGCGAACGGCCGCTTCGCGCCGACCGTGAAATCCGGCTTCGGCCGGCCCGGCCTTCCAGGCGTTGCGGATGCAGCGGACCCGGTGCGTCGCCGTCGCGACGAATCCGCCGAGGGCGCCGCCGCGCCGCCCGAGCCCTGCGCGGCCGATGTCGCGCGGTCGCGACCGCCATGGGCCGGCTTTCCGTGCGCACCCTTGATACGCATCGCGCGATCGGGCTGAGGGTCTCTCGGCGCGGAAGACGGCGTGCGCGCGGGAGCCGCCGCGCTGGTCGGCGGCACCGGTGCCACCGGTGGCGTGACCGCTGCCCTCGGCGGCGGCTTGCCCCGATGTGCAAGTCGCGCACGCGTGGTCAGCGGCTTCGGCGGCGCTGCGGGATCGACGGTCCGGGTGATCTTGAGGGTGGGTCGTGACATGGCTCGGTGATGCGTTCGTTGCGTGCGCGCCCTCACATCATAGCGGTCTCCCGGCGCGGCGTCGCCCGCGATCCGGCGCGGCAGGGGACAAACCCGCGCGCATTCGCGGGGCGCGGCTGACGGAGATCAAATTCGATTTCGGGCGTCTCGTGGATAATGTCGACTGCCCGACTACGCGTTTGCGAGTCCGGTGGCGGGCGTCGTGCGACATTCCGCCGCGCGGACTCCCGACATCACAATGGACACATTGCGTCGCCTTCTCGA
>Ga0265330_10002278_pt1 | contig 10558 bp, 10 predicted proteins | sample 41919metaG_FD_202083 | JGI IMG/M metagenome (GOLD analysis project Ga0265330, IMG submission 202083) | Rhizosphere microbial communities from Carex aquatilis grown in University of Washington, Seatle, WA, United States - 4-19-19 metaG | ecosystem: Host-associated > Plants > Roots > Rhizosphere... | reverse complement strand
TCCTTGGTTGAGTAGGTGTCGAAAATCACGCTCACGACCAACCGGACCGCCGCCCAGGATAGTGACGGGCCGGTCGGATTGATCTGCGAGGCGGCGCCCGATGGGGGCACCGAACATCGCTCCGCTTCCATCCACAATTTCGCTGAGATATTCGGCGACCGCCAATTGGCGCGGCAGCGCTCCCGACGACTCGCGCACACTCTTGTTATCGACGAGCCGCGCCTGCGAGGCGTTCAGCAGTTGCGAGTCTTCGAAGAAGTGCTGATCGGCGAATTGGAGCCGATTTTTCTGCTCCTGAATTTGGCCGAATGGCTGCGCGCCCACCGGTTTACGAGCTGTGCCATCGAAGGCGGTTCCTGGATCGCGCCATATCGCTCTGTGCTCGCAAAGGCCGGTAATGTTTCACTCGAAGTGAGTGGCGACGCCTCGGCACAATTGGCGGGACGTCAATCGATTGTTTCGGCGACACGTAGAGCATTGGCGCGCTTGCGAAGCGCGCGCTTTTCCGGAAGCTCGCTGAGAAGCGAGTGGCGGCAGTTCATGGACCGTATCGATCCTTATCATCGCCGGGCTGCGGCTTTGCCGCAGGCCGGAAAATATCCGAGGGGCGACGTTTGGTTCTATTCGACCGCCACGACCTTCACCAACATCGGTTTGGGCTACGAACCGTTCATCGGCATGCCCTTCCGGTTTCTGGTGGAGAACCCACTGAGAGGCGGCGCGCCGCTAAGGGGCATAGGCCGTTCATTTTCGTCGGTGCATGAATTCTCTTCGACCCGATTTATCCCGTCTCGTCAGGAAATTGAAGAAGGGGCTCGCGCGGTTCGAGAGCATCTTGGCAATCTCGCGGTTGATCAGGTCGAAGCGCAGGCCCGAGAAGCCTTGCTTGATGGCCCGTTCTTGAACGACTTCTTTGAACGGCTTTTGCCTTTGGGATTGTACCACGCGTCGCTTTTCGAAGAATGGACGGAGAGGACGCAGCCTGCCGCATTGGTCGTCGGCAATTTCATTTTCGAGGCATTTGCCCTGCTGGCGTGCCGTCGACGGGGCATTCCGACAATTCTTTTGCAGCACGGGATCGTCGGTGACGCCGAGGTGGCGGATCCTCCTACAGAACGGTATCTCGTTCGCGGCCGGTTTTGGCAAGAGTTCTTACCTGAACCGGCGCGATCGAAATCGGTCGTTCTTAACGCCGTCCGAAAATCGGCGTCGGTCAGTCGCCCCGCAGACCGGCGTTCGATCCTATTTCTCACCGCGCCGTATTCGACGCATCGCTTTTGGACCACAAGCGATCTAAGGGATATCTTGAGAGTGACTTGTAGTGCCGCGGCAGACTTGCAAACTGAATTGATCATCCGAGTTCATCCGAACGAAGATATCGGTTTCTATCGTGGTCAAATTGCACCGATGGTGTCGTCTGATGCGGCGAGCTCGATCACCTACAGTCAAGGGGGGAGTCTGGATGAACTTCTTGCTCGCTCAGCGGTTGCTATAACTCATGGATCGACGGCGTTCATGGAGTGCATCCAATTTGGAGTGCCTATTGTCAGCTACGATTGGCATGACTTTAGCTATAAGCAGCGTATCCGGCAGACGAATGCCTTCAATTTTGCCGCAAACCTGCACGACCTGCGCACTTTGGTAATTCACGGCGTCGAAGGGACGCTACCTTCGTTTTCAGGCGGCATCGACCAGTTCGCTGAAAATACCGATGGCGACGCGCTGCGCCGCAATCTCGCGATTATGATCCGCGCAGATAGGCCGATCTGTGGGCAGAGGCTGGCGGGGTAAGTGACAAGCCCGTGCCGACATCTGACGTGCAGGAGAGCAGACCAGCAGCGTCCGAGTGCCCGATCTGCTGTTCGGCGCGGGGCTTACACGCCGGCGGCCGCGCAACGCGCCGGCGTTCGGGTCGAGCGGGATGAGCCGCCGCGCGAGTTCGTTGCGCTATATGTGCCCACGCGGACTGGCGGGGCGCCTTCGCGCACGACGGTGCCACGTGGTGCGAGCGGGCGTTTGGTGCGGGTGTGAGGCCCAAACGCGTCCTCTTTCCGCGCGCGGTGGATGCGGCGAATATCAATGCGCAAGCCCAGAACGTCCAGGCTATCCTGCGTGGCTGGAACTCACCTGAGGTGCGGCCGACGGCGATTTCGTTTTTGGAGCCGGCCGCTCAAGTGGCGGCCAATCCGAATGTGGATATCGTTCGCATCGCTCCAAATCGGCTTTGGCTCCACAGGCTCGTTTCGACCTACCTGCGCGGATTCGATGCCGTCTTCTGTCCTGGTATTCATCACTTTGCAGATTGGTTCGCGCTCAAGACGCTCGATTGTATTCATGCGCGCCCCATGATGATCAATACGTTTGAAGGGCCGGCGTGCAGTCGCGATAACGCGGCTGCCGAGAAGCTCTACAGTGAAGTGGCCGGCCATAGAGTCTACTGCACGCGAGTGCATGCCGAACAAATGCATCGACTCGACGCGCTAGATGAGATGTCCGATCATATCATCGCGATAACGCCCTTTATGGGACGTTTGGCGCGCTCTAGATTTGGTGAGAAGGTGAGCGTACTTCCGCTCGGGGTTGACACGGCGCTGTTTGCGCCTCGCGCCAAGCCATCGGCTAGTTCTTCTCGCACCCGCGTTGTGGCGGTCGGAGGTGTCTCCGAACATAAGCGCCCGGAAGCATTTATCGGCCTTGCACGCCGGTTCCCGGCGGCCGACTTCGTTTGGGTGGGCGACGGCGAATTGCGAAGTCTGATGCTGAAAGAAGTTCAGCGTTTCAACCTTTCGAACATAGGGTTTCCCGGCGCCAAACAGCCAGCCGAGGTGGCCGAGGAACTCATGAACGCCGACATATTCGTACACACGGCGAGGAGCGAAGGTTTCGGTAAAGTCAGCTTGGAAGCTGCCGCTGCAGGTTTGCCCGCGGTAGTGTTCGGATTCTACGAGACGCCAATCGTAGAGGATGGAAAGAACGGCTTCGTCGTTTGGACGGACGAGGAGATGGCGGTACGGCTTGGACAATTGCTGCGAGATCCGTCTCTCGCCATGCGGATGGGAGCCGCCGGCCGCGCGATGGCGGAGAAATGGGATTGGCTTGATCTTGCTCCGCGGTGGGAGCGCAAGATTGTCGATCTCGTCTGCAACGGGGAGCGCCGCAGATAAAAATGCTGCAGATCTTGCGCCAATCAAATCCGGACGTGCCCCGCCGTGTCGGCGAGCAGCCGAAGGGCGCGATAGAGACGGCGCGGATGAGAATAGCGGACTTGCGAGGGAGGGGGGTTTACAGCGGTTACCCGAACGCAAGCCGAAGTATATTTATTCATATTCCGAAGACTGCTGGCACGAGTGTCGCTCGAGCGCTCAATGTCGAGCCTGACAGCCCCACGCCGTACTACCAGTATCTTCGCGCGAGTCCGTCGAAATTCAGAAAGTTCTTCAAGTTCGCGTTCGTTCGTAATCCGTGGGACAGACTGGGTTCTGCGTTTTTTTATTTGAAGCGTGAAGGCGCCAATCTGGCCGCAGAGTCTGATAATTTCCGAATTTGGTGGGAAGCGAATTTCGTTCCGTATAAGGACCTCGAGGATCTTGTCTGCAATTGGCTGACCCCGGGAAATGCGAGGACCGACGTGCACTTTGCACCGCAGTCGTGCTTTATTTGCGATCCGTCTGGCCGTGTAATGGTGGATTTTGTCGGCCGTTTTGAGACCATCGATCGCGATTTCGAATTCATTGCCCGGCGTTTGGGAACGGATGTTCGCTTGCCGGTCACCAACCAAAGCGGCCACCAATCCTATCAGCAATATTTTACGCCTCGTATGAACGTTTTGATTCAGGAGGTGTACGCGGGCGATTGCAGGATTTTCGGTTACGCAAATCCCTTTGTTGGTTCGTGATGGTGCCGCGATGATCCGCTCTATCGCCCGCAGGCTGATCCGTGGGCTTAGGGGTTTCGTCAGCGAACCCATAGAGCAGGCGTCGATCCCAGGTTATGTCAACCTGAATGCCTGCGCTGCCGTGATCGTCCGCTATAGAAGGCTCGGTGCACGGATAGGCGAAGGTGTTCGTCTCTTCGGTGAAATCGACAGTGTAAACCCGCATCTTATCTCGATCGGGGATCATTCGGTCATCGGGCGAAACTCGATCCTTCTTGCGCATTGCCCGATCAAGGGGCCGCGCGGCGTCACAGTTGGTCGCTTTGTCTATATGGGCTTTGGTGCGATCATACTTCCAGGGGTCACGCTCGGTGATCATTGCGTTGTTGGAGCGGGCGCGGTGGTGACTAAGTCGGCGCCTTCCGAGAGCATCCTTGTCGGAAATCCGGCGCGCATCCTTCGTTCGCTGACCGTTGCTGAAAAGAAAGGCCTTGTTGACGCGCTGACCGAAGGCCGAGCTGTCGGGTGGGATCCGGTCAGACCCGGCGTGGTCAAAAATTGAAGGCCTTGGTCAGGCCATTGGCCTCCACACGCAAGCTCTGATGCTGCACTGATGGACCAATCCGCCCCCAGTGATGTGTCCGACGTCGGACCGGCTGCCGCGGGCACCGAAGCCTGCCGCGACATGGCGCCGGTATCGCGCCGTCTGGGCGTTGCAACGCTCTACGTGCTGCTAGGCAACGTGTTCACATTGCTGGTGGGCTTTCCGCTCCAGATTTACGTGACGCGTGTGCTCGGAGCGGAAGGTGTCGGTACCTTCGGCCTGCTCGAGGCGGCCGCCGCCAGCGCGGCGGGCTTCCTTGGCTTTGGCATCGCGCCGACCGCCATGCGTTTTTTGCCCGCACATCTGGAGCGTGCCGAATATGGCGAGGCGCGCGGCCTGGTGCGCATCGGCGGGCCGCTGCTCGCCGCAATCGGCTTCGCGGCCTATGTCGTATTGCTGTTGCTGCTGCCGGTGAGCGATAGCGTCTGGCCGGCATTTACGCCTTATCGAATGGAAGCCGCGATCATGGGGCTATTCGTCCCGCTCGGTCTCTGCATCCATTTCCTTCAGCAAAGCCTGCGCGGTCTGCAGGAAGTCAGGCAGGTCATCCTCGGTTCGTCCGTTCTGCAACTGACGCTCAAGGCGCTGCTCGTCCTGGCCGCGTTCGCGCTCGGCTTGCGACTCACCGGCTACATCTTGGCCGCGGTGTGTTCGATATTTATTGCAACGCTATGGCTGCTCTTCGTGCTCTGGGCACGGCTGCGCGCGCTGCCCAAGGCGGCGCCGACGAGCACGAGCTATCCGCAATGGTCTCACTATGCGCTCATCAGCTATTTTGGGGCGCTGCTCGGGGCGGCGACTTCGGGACTCGACCGCTTCCTGGTCGGTAGCATGTTCGGGACAGGTGCGGTTGGCGTGCTGATGGTTGCCCGCACGCTGCAGGGCTTGCCAGAGCAATTCAACCGGATGCTGTTGATGGTCGGCGCACCGCTCTTGTCGGCGGCGCATGCGCGCGGCGCTCACGCCGAGCGCGCCCATATTTTTCATCTCATGACCGACTGGTCGGTGCGACTGTCGATGCCGCTCGTGCTGTTTCTCCTGATCTTCGCGCACCCCGTGCTGTCGCTTTACGGCCAGACCTTTGCTGACCGCGGCGGCCCGGCGCTGCAGATCGTCGTCGGTGCGCAGTTCTTCAGCCTGTTGTGCGGGCCGGTCGGCAGCGCCGCGCTCATGAGCGGCCTGGAGCGGGCATCTTTCTACGTCTTGGCCGTGGGTTCTGCTCTGGTCGTGGTCTTGTATTGCGTATTGATCCCGCAGTTAGCGGTGGTCGGCGCGGCAATCACGATAGCGGCGGGGGTCGTGTTTGCAAACGTCACGACCGTCTGGTTGGTAAAACGACGGATCGGCTTGCACTGGTGGGACAAGCGCTATATCGCCTGGCTTCCACAGGCCGCCGGAAGTCTGTTGCTCGCGTACGCCGGGCTGCATCTTCCGGTCAGCTTCGGGGCGGTCGGGCTGATCGTGATGCTCACGGCGATGTATGCGATCTCGGCGGCCATCAATCTATTGACAGGGCTGCACCAGGATGACCGAGATTTCTTGCGTATTTTCGTAGCGCGGTTTTTTCGGTGACGATGACCAACGATCTCTCGCTCCTGCAAATCGGCCGCCGCACCACGGATTGTCGCTGTCGCGTCGGTGCATGGGGAGGCGAGGGAGCGCCCTCTATGTCCTCCGATCTGACGGTGGCGCCGATCCGCGACGAAGATCTCGATGCTGTCTGCGCCTTCCTGCGCGAGAAATTCAGGTCCCGCTGCGACCTAGCGACGTGGCGCTTCGCCTTTACGCGGCATTGGTCGAAGGAGAAGCCGAACAACGGCTTCATGTTGCGTGCGGGCGGCGAGATCGTCGGCGTGCTGGGCGCGATCTATTCCGACCAGAGGATCGGCGGGCGGGTCGAGAAATTCTGCAACATGACGAGTTGGTATGTTGTCGATGAGCACCGCAGCCGCGGGCTGCTGCTGATGGTCGCGCTCATCCGCCAGGAGGGGCTTACCTTCACCAATCTGTCGGCGAGCCCGGCGGTCGAGGAGATTCTCACCCGCATGGGCTTCACGCCGCTAGCGCGCGACATTGTTTCGGTGGCCAACGTCGCGTTGCCGTTCCGGCTGCCGTCGCGAGTGCGGCTGCTGGACGATGCCGACGCCGTCGCGCGTGTCCTGCCGCCGGAGCGGGCGCAAATCTGCCGCGACCACAAGGATTGCCGCATCAGCCAGGTCGCCATCGGCTCCGACGAGGATGGCTATTGCCACGTTATGTTCAGCCGCTGTGGATGCCGGCGCACTCCGTGCGTCATTGTGCACGATCTGGCTTCGCCGCAATTGCTGGCGAGGTTCTGGACGCATTTCGCCGCCTATGCTCTCTACCGCACCGGCGCGCTGGTCACGCGTATCGAGACGAGGCTGCTCGAGGGCGCAAGGTGGCCGCTGGCGATTGCGATGAAGAGCCGCTCCGGCGCGTTGTTTCTCAGCCGGACGGTCGGCGCCGATGCGATATCGCGCCGCTACACCGAAGCGATGAATCTTACCGGTTGCTGAGACGATTTTTCGATTGGGGATGCAAGTGGCGCCCGAAGCGATTTACGCGAAGCTGACGCCTGTGTTCTGCGAAGTGTTCGATAATGACGGGATCGTGCTCAGACCGGAGACGACTGCCAGCGACATCGCAGGTTGGGACAGTGTCAACCACATCCGCCTGATCGTCTCGATCGAAGCAGAGTTCGACGTGCGCTTCACGATAGACGAGATGGTAACCGTCAGCAATGTCGGGGATTTCGTGGGCTTGATCGAGAAGAAGCTGTCATGAGCCCGGCCGCGGTATTGGCTCTCGCGGATCTGCGTGAGGGCATGACGGCCGGCTTCGATTTCACTATCGATGATGCGGACATGGAAGCATTCGCGGTGCTGTCGGGCGATCGCAATCCGCTTCATGGCGATCAGGATTTCGCCAAAAGCCGCGGCTTCTCCGGTTGCGTCGTCTATGGCGCATTGCTCGTTGCCAAAGTGTCGCGCTTGGTCGGAATGGATCTACCCGGACGCGACGCATTGTGGAACTCGCTGCAGATTCAATTCGTCGCGCCGCTGATCGTCGGCGAGCGGGCGCGGCTGGAAGCGTCCGTCACACAAGTGTCCGAGTCGACACGCAGTGCGGCTCTACAATTGACGGTTATGTCCGGGTCGAAGACCGTCGCGCGCGGCAAGGCGCTGGTCAGCGTGCTCTAAATGCAGTCGGTTCTCGTATCGGGCGGCAGCGGCGGCATTGGAGCGGCGGCATGCCGTCGGCTACGCGCGGCGGGTTATCGGCCGATTGTCGGCTATTCCCGCAACATGGACGCGGCGGAGACCGTTGCCAGTCCCGGTTTCACCGAGACCGCCATGCTCAATGCCTCCGATCCGCACTTCCTCGATATCGCGCGCGGCCGCGCGCCTTTCGAGCGGCCGGAGCACGCGGCAGTAGAATTCGTTTCGGCGTCCGCAGAGGCGCGGACCGGCGCCGAACGGCGGTCATGACCGGCCAACTGCTCCGCGACCTTGCATGGCTGCCGGCTCCACCGGCCAATTTTCGCGGCCGGGTGAAAGCTTTAGACGGTGCGCCCGCGGGCGGCATCGGGCGCGAGATACGGTATCTCGCGTGTCACGCCTTGAGCGGCAATCAGCTTACTGACCTTGCGCGCGCGATCGGCAAACTGCGCAAGGCGAGCGCGGATTTCATGCCACTCGCACCGCTCCGGCTCGGCATCGTCTCGAACGCCACGACCAGCCTGCTCGCGCCGGCTCTCGTCGGTACCGCGGCCCGTCACGGCTTCGCGCTCGAATGCGTGGAGACCGAATTCAATCAGGGGCTGCAGGCGGCGCTCGACCCGCAGTCCGATCTGAACCGCTCGAAGCCCGACGTCGTCCTCCTCGCCGTGAATTGGCGCGGTCTGCCACTGCATAGCGCGATCGGCGACGCTGCAGGGGCCGAGCAGGCGATCGAAAAATCGATTCGCTATCTCACGTTGATTGCCGATGCGATCGGCACCCACAGCGGGGCGACAGTCATCTTCGAAACGATCGCGCGACCGCCCGATCAGCTTTTCGGGAGCTACGACCTCCGCGTCCCCGGCACCGTGCGGCATTTGACCGACGGGTTCAACCGCGCGCTCGCCGATCGTTTGCGCGGCACGCCGCATCTGCTGCTCGACGTCGCGGCGCTCGCCGAGAATGTGGGGTTGGCCGATTGGCACGACAACACGGTGTGGTATGCCGCGAAGCTCGCTTTCTGTCAGCGCTTGCTGCCTCTTTATGCAGATCACGTCGCGCGTGTGCTGGCCAGCCTGCGGGGAATGAGCCGGCGCTGCCTGGTGCTCGATCTCGACAACACGTTGTGGCGCGGAGTGATCGGCGATGATGGCCTCGAGGGTATTGTCCTCGGCGCGGGTTCGGGGATCGGCGAGGCGCACCTCGAGACGCAACGGCTCGCGCTGAAGCTGCGCGAGCGCGGCATCGTGCTGGCGGTGTCGTCAAAGAACGAGGACGGCATCGCCCGACGTGCGTTCCGCGAGCATCCGGAGATGCTGCTGAAAGAGGTGCATGTCGCCGTTTTTCAGATCAACTGGCAGGACAAGGCTTCGAACATCAAGGCGATCGCGGACAGTCTTTCGCTCGGCCTCGAATCGATGGTCTTGCTCGACGATAATCCGGCCGAACGCGAGCAGGTCCGTCAGGCTCTGCCGGAGGTCGCGGTACCGGAACTGCCGGCCGACGCCGCGCTCCACGCCCGATACCTGCTGGCCTCCGGCTGTTTCGAGGCGCTGTCATTCTCGGAGGAGGATCGTGTCCGGGCGGACTATTACCAGGCCGACGCCGCGCGCGCGGCGATGATCGAGACGTCCGGCAACCTCGACGCTTTTCATCGTTCACTCGAAATGACGGTCACGTTCGCGCCCTTTGACGCGGTTGGCCGCGACCGCATCGCGCAACTGATCGCCAAGTCGAACCAGTTCAACCTGACCACCCGCCGCTACACGGCAGCTGAAGTCGGTGCCATGCAGGGCGCCGACGACGTCTTCACCTTGCAGGTACGGCTCAGCGACAAATTCGGCGACAACGGCATGATCTCCGCCGTGATCTGCCGGCAGGTGGCCGACACGTGGGAGATCGACACCTGGCTGATGAGCTGCCGCGTTCTCGGCCGCCGCGTCGAAGAGGCCGTCCTGCGCGAGATCGCCGATCAGGCGAGACGGAGTGGTGCGAGACATCTGCTCGGCCGCTATATCCCGACGGCGCGCAACGCGCTGGTGCAAGGCCATTACGAGAAGCTGGGCTTCACGCGCGTCCAGGAAGAGCTGGACGGTAGCACCGTTTGGCTGCTGGACTTGGACGCCCTCGAGCCGGTCGATCTGCCCATGCACGTCGTCCGTCCCGTCGCGAGCGGGGCCGGCCAGCCGCTGGAGAAGGTCTGAGCCGTGAATTTGCGGCTGAATGGCGAGGCCGCACAGACGGATGCGTCTCTCGCTTCCGGCGCCCCCGAGGCGGCCGGCGTGCTGATGATTTTTCTTGAGCCGGCTCCGTATATTCGTGCCTTCGTCGAGGCCGCACGCCGGATATGGCCGGGCCGGATCGATGTGCTCTACGCCGCTGCGCAGATGACGCAGAACTGGGATTTCGGCGGGGGCGGCCCAAACGACACCGTGCTGTCTGCATCGCGGCCGCTGGCGATGGCCGAGATCAAGTCCCGGATCGCGTCGGGGCGGTACGCTCTGCTGCACCTAGCCGGCTGGGGGCACCCGCTGCTGTGGCGTGCCATGCTGTTCGCGCGTGGGCGAATTCCGGTGACGGTGCAGTCCGACACACCGGCGCCGCGGGGCGAACCGGTGTGGCGGCGGCTGGCGAAACGTCTGCTGTACGGCGTCTTGTTCCGGATGCCTGCCATGTTCACGCCGGCCGGCACGCCGCAGGCCGAGTACATCCGCTCGTTCGGGGTTCCCGCCTCGCGGATCCGCATCGCCCAGCTCGCGGTCGACGTCCAGGACATTCAAAAGGTCTTACGTATGCCCGGCCGCCTCGCCGCGGTGAGAGCCCGCCTCGGGCTGTCGCCCG
>Ga0265330_10002276_pt1 | contig 10559 bp, 11 predicted proteins | sample 41919metaG_FD_202083 | JGI IMG/M metagenome (GOLD analysis project Ga0265330, IMG submission 202083) | Rhizosphere microbial communities from Carex aquatilis grown in University of Washington, Seatle, WA, United States - 4-19-19 metaG | ecosystem: Host-associated > Plants > Roots > Rhizosphere... | reverse complement strand
CGGAGATGGTGGGGTTCTAGGATACCTTCAGCCGCAGCGCTATCCGATCGCGCTCTGACGCGAGTACGTCGGCGGCTGGACCGAGTGCAGTGTGGCGGCCGTCGCGCAAAAGCAGAACATCGGCGGACGTGGCGAGCGCGTCGGTGGCATCGTGTGTGGCGACGACGGCCTGCACTTTGTTGTCACGCAGCCACGTCTGCAGTCGGACAAGCAACGCGTCGCTGGCGACGCCGTCGAGCGCGGAAAAAGGTTCATCGAGTAGAAGAAGACGAGGTGCTGGCGCGAGCGCTCGGGCGAGGGCCACGCGCTGCGCCTGGCCGCCTGATAGATCCTGTGGGCGGCGGGCGGCGAGGTCAGTTGCGCCGACCAGGTCCAGCATTTCGCCCACGCGGCGCTTGCGCGCGGTGCCATCGAGGCGGCGCAAGCCGTAGGCGACATTGGCGGCGACGGTGAGGTGAGGGAAGAGCGCGGGCTGTTGCGAGACCAGCGAAGTTTGGCGATGACCGGGCGGGATTCGTAGACCCATTGCGGTTTCAGTGAGAGCGCGGCCGTCGAGAGCGATGCGGCCGCTGATCGGATGATCGAGACCGGCGAGCAAGCGAAGCAGTGTGCTTTTGCCCGCGCCTGATGGGCCGAAGATGACGGTCCAATCGGAGGCGAAAGCACATTCCACCTGGAGGTGAAAGCTGCCCCGACGCGTATCGAGTGAAAAATTAAGCACGCCCCACTCCGTGGTTTCGAGTTTTGGAGTAGATGAGGGCGAGGGCGAGGACGCTCAAGCCAAGGAGTAATAGAGCGGTGTGGTCAGCGGCCGCGTAGTCAAAACTCTCCACCTGGTCATAGAGAACGATGGACAGTGTGCGCGTAGCGCCTGGTATGTCGCCGCCGAGCATAAGGACGACACCAAACTCGCCGATGGTGTGAAGAAAGCTGAGCACGATTGCAGCGAGAAGCGAGCGGCGCGCAAGCGGGATGAGAATGCTGGAGACGAGGCGGACGGGGCCTGCGCCGAGAAGGCGGGCGGCGTCGACCAGAGCCGTGTCAACAGATGAAAAACCTGCGACGAGCGGCGTCACCGCGAAGGGAAGGCTGTAGATGACCGACCCCACAACGAGGCCATCGAAGGAAAATGCGAGCGGATGGCCGAGCAGGGCGGCGATGCCGCGGCCGAATGCGGTTCGAGGCCCGAGCAGGACGAGAAGAAAAAAGCCGAGAACGGTTGGCGGCAGGACCATGGGCAGCGTAGTGAGTGCTTCAACAGCGGCAAGCCAGCGACCGCGGCCCAGCGCAATGAGCGCCGCGAGAGGCACCGAGATGATAAGGAGAATCGCAGTCGTGACTGCGGCGAGACGAAGCGAGAGCGCGAATGCTTGCAAGTCCATCGCGGTCACTTTACCGGCGTGAGGCCGGATTTGGCGAGTTCCGCCTGCACCGGCGGCGAGAGCAGAAAGTCGAGCAATTTTTGAGCCGCGGTCTGCTGTTTGGATTTGGTGACGATCACGGCGCCCTGCTCGATGGGTGGGTAGAGGTCGCGGGGAATGACAAAGTACGAACCGTCAGCGGAAAGACGCGGCACGAGCGCCGAAGTGAGCGAGATCAGGCCTGCGTCGGCGTTGGCGGTATCAACAAACTGCGCGGCCTGGGCGATGTTTTCGGCGGTGACGATGCGCGGCTTGAGCGTGTCGTAGAGTTTGAGACTCTTAAGCGCGGCCACTGCGGCGCGGCCATAGGGCGCGCGATCGGGATTGGCGATGGCGAGGCGTTTCAAGTCTGGGCTGCGGAGAAGATCGAGCGACGGCGGAGGCAGGCGCGAGTCTTTCCGCTCCCAAAGGACGAGCGTGCCTCGCGCATACGTGGTGACGGTGGAGGAATCGGCGAGCCGGGCGTCAATAAGGCGCTTTGGAAAACCGAGGTCGGCCGAAAGAAAAACATCGAAAGGCGCGCCATTCTCAATTTGCGTGGTGAGCGTGGCGGAGGATTGATAAGTGGCCTCCGCATGAATGCCGAAATTCTTCTCGAATTGGACGAGAATGGTAGGCAGAACAGGCTCCAGATCGGCGGCGGCGGCCACGCGGAGAGGCGCCTGAGCGCAGAGCGGCGCGAGGACCAGGAGCGGAAACCAAGCGGCGAAGAATTGCTTCAACATCAGCGCGAGCAGCCTTCCATCCACAACTGGAATCACCGTACACCTGCTAGGCTAACACTTAGGAATGAGCGACAATCTGCATCAATTGCGTTGTTTTGGATGCGGCAGCCGCATCGCGGGCGCTGACGCGCGGGCGGACTTTCGCTGCGCAAATTGCGGCGACCTGTTTGAGGTTGAGTATCCCGGCTGGAGCCAGCGCGGCGGGAATGACCGGCCCAATCCGGGTGCGCTGAAGTGGCTGTGGCGGGAGCGGCGCTGCTCTGGCGAGGCCCTGAATCAATCGGGAGTATGGCGCTACAGGGAACTGCTGCCGATTCTGGACAGCTTTGGCGACGCAGTATCGCTGCGCGAGGGGAATGTCCCGCTCTATCATCTGCGGCGGTCGGCGAAGGCGCTGGGAATCGATCAGCTCTACGCCAAGCACCAGGGGATGAATCCGACTGGCTCGTTCAAAGACACGGGCATGACGGCGGCGCTGAGCGTGGCCAAAGAGCGGGGATTTACCTGGGTCGCGTGCGCCTCGACAGGGAACACCTCGGCATCGATGGCGGCCTATGCGGCGCGCGCGGGAATGCGCAGCCTGGTTTTGATTCCCGAAGGAAAGATTGCGTGGGGCAAGTTGTCACAGGCAATGGACTACGGTGCGGTCACATGCCAGGTGAAGGCCGACTTCGACGGCTGCCTGCGCCTGCTGACGGAGATCGTGAAGACAGCGCCCATCTATCTTCTGAATTCTGTGAATCCTTATCGGCTTGAGGGACAGAAGACACCGGCCATCGAAATCGCGGAGGCGATGGACTGGAGTGTGCCCGACCATCTGATTGTTCCGGGAGGCAACCTGGGCAACAGCTCGGCGCTTGGCAAAGGATTCCGCGAGATGCGTGAGCTGGGGTTGATAGCACGGCTGCCGAAGATCAGTGTGATTCAGGCGGCGGGAGCCAACCCGCTGGTGCGAAGTTTGAAGATGAATCACGGCGCGGTGATGGAGCCCATGGAAGCGAATACGCGGGCGACGGCCATCCGCATTGGGAATCCGGCGTCGTGGCGCAAGTCGGCACAAGTGATTCAGGAGAGCGGCGGGTGGTGCCTGGACGTGACTGAGGCCGAGATCGCGATTGCCAAAGCGGAGATCGGCGCGGAAGGGCTGGGTTGCGAGCCTGCTTCAGCGGTGACGCTCGCCGGACTGAAAAAGCTGCGCGCTCAGGGAGTGATTCGCTCCGGGGAAACCGTGGTGCTGGTCCTGACCGGCCACACCCTGAAGGATGCGGATTACACAATTGACTTCCATCGCGGAACACTGCTGACTGATGAGGAGAAGCTGGGATCAGAGCATGCGATCGAGGCCTTGCGGCGTGATGCGGTCACCGTGGATGCGACGCCGGCTGCGGTGCTGGCGGCGATCGAGGGCGAGGCGATCGGGGGCGAGATTTGACGAGCGGCCCGGCGATCGATTTGGGCAGGCCAGACGCTTTACGACTCCGCCTGCCCGCAACTTCAGCGAATCTCGGGCCGGGATTCGACGCGGCGGCGGTGGCACTGGATTTTTTTCTGGAGATAGAGGCTGAGCCGGCGCAGAAATTCTCAGTTATTGCCAGCGGTCGGGACGCTGAGCGTTGTGCACGCCTTGAAGATCATCTGATCATCGAGACCTACAAGCAAATCATGCGTAGCCAGAAGCTGGAGATCGTTCCGCTGTCGATCCGGATGGTCAACGGAATTCCGTTGGGGATGGGATGCGGATCGTCGGCTGCAGCACGACTGGCGGGGATCACTCTGGCGGTGCACTTTGGGAAGTTGAACTGGAATACCGGGCAGGTTCTCGAAGAAGCGTACAAACTCGAGGGGCATGCGGACAACGTGGCGGCATGCTGGCTGGGCGGGTTTGTGACCGTGGTGTGCGAGGGAACGAAGGTCCACGCGGCGAGAACGGATGCGCCGCCTGAGTGGCGAGCGATTCTTGCGTTACCCGACGAGCCGCTTTCTACCAGCAAAGCGCGCGCGGTGTTGCCATCGAGTTTTCCGCTTGAAGATGTGGTCTCAAATCTGCAGTCGGTGGCCGTGCTGGGACTCGCGTTCGCACAGGCGCGGGGAGATCTTTTACGCCTGGCGATGAAAGATCGCATTCATCAACCGTATCGCGCGGCGATCTGTCCGCTGCTGCCGGTTCTGTTGCCGCTGATGGGAGAGCACGGAATTCTCGGTGTTGCGCTGAGCGGCGCAGGCCCCGCCGTGCTGGTGGTTGTCGACCGCGAGGAGAGCGTGGTCAATGCTGCAACTGCAGTGCAAAATCGCATGCGTTCAGAGCTCTTGATTTGCCGGTTTTCCGGGATAGGTGCTTTTCAAGCGATTGAAAACATTTGAGTTGCGGGAAGCTGTGGCGTTTTCTACGAGCAAGCCTATGCGTTATGAATAAGTTACGGTGGTTGCTCAGGTGAGCAGTCATCAAAAAACTGATTACCACGCCTATTACTGAAGTTTGCTTGCTATTTATCGATTGAACACCTTACAGTCGCACCGTGGGCAGTTCTGGGGGAGGGCTGCTCTAGCGCCTGTGATCCTTAACGGATCCGGGCGCTTTTACTTTGCGCTCAAACGATTGCGCGGACAAGAACGGCGATGAAAGCGGCGGAGAAATTTCGGTCCGCGCTCACCAGGAACAAGCTGAAGAAATTGGTTCGCGTTCGAGCATGGAGCGGTGCCGACCTCTGCGACTTTGCGCGCATTTCCGCATCGAATAGAAGAAACGGTTTCCTGTACAATCAAGAGGTGCGGGTCCGCAAGGAGGATCATGTCTGGAGTGGGCGTTTTGGAAGTGACCGATGCGAACTTTGACCAGGAAGTGCTGAAGAGCGAGCAGCCGGTTCTGGTGGACTTTTGGGCCGTCTGGTGCGGGCCATGCAAGGCGATTGCACCCATCGTGGAAGGCGTGGCAGCGGCGTATGCGGGCAAGCTGAAGGTGGCCAAGGTGAACGTGGATCAGAACGGCGCGACACCATCACGCTATGGCATTCGCGGCATTCCGACGCTGCTCTTTTTCAAAGGCGGCAAGATTGCGGATCAAGTTGTTGGCTATGTTGCACAGGACGTGATTGAAGAGAAGGTCAAGAAGCTCATCGCGTAAACGATTGTGTTGGGATGAAAGCCCGGCTTTTTGCCGGGCTTTTCTGCGTCTGGGCGATTTTTCTACATGCCGCGGCGGAATTGGATGATGCGACGGCGGTCGCGCTTGGAGGGCCGGCGCTCGGGCAGGCGGACATACTGCTCCATTGCCTTGCGCTCTTGCGCCAGATGAAGGCGCGCCTTGCGGCTCGCGTCCGACTCGCGATAGAGAGTCTGCGCGACTGCGGCGGGGCCGCGCGCGGCGCTGATCGCTAAAACCTCAACCTCGAAGACGCCGCGCTCGTTTTCAATGCGCAGCTTGTCTCCGGCGCGGACTTCGCGGGAGGGCTTGGCTCGGACATCGTTGGATTGAACGCGCCCCATGTCACAGGCGCGCGAAGCCACGGCGCGCGTTTTGAAGAATCGCGCGGCCCAAAGCCACTTGTCGATGCGCACACCGTCCATCACAAATTCACGAACTGCGCAAAACAAGAATGTATCAGGGTTTTTGTTCAGCTTTCCAGAGATAAAGATGACTGGAATCGCTCGATGTGGCGACTGCCACTCCTTTTTGATGCGTGGCGCGATTCAGGGCGGCGCGAATGTTCGCCTTACTATCGGGCAACGCGGAAAGCGGCACTTTGAGGGCATTTCCCGATGGCAGCTGCTCGAGTTGACTCAACAGGAGCGTGACAATGCGCTTATGCTTGCCCGCCCGGCCTTTAGGAACCTCGTCCTGTTGAACCAATTGAAATCTCATGAAAAACAGGTTCCGTTTCATCGCATCGTGCTCACGGAATGCTCCTCTGTCATCGTGAGATGCAGAAGCGCTTGAAGCGTATGCCTCTTCGGCGCGAATGGTATGAGAGTTGATGCGTATCGAAACCGTATTCGCGGGTCGCGGAGACCGTATTGCGAGCGTACGGAAATGCTATTGGCAGGGTAAAAATATCCTAAGCGTGTAAAAAATCCAGAGATTTCTGTGGGAAAAAGTTCGCTTAAGTCATGCTAAGCTCGTGCAAGAACAAGGAGTTTGGATCGTTCAGTGACGATTGGCACGATGGTTGCTGAATAGGCATCGAGGCTTCGAGATAACTATGAGCGGAACACGAAACACCCCTGTCGTGCCTGTCGGCGAAGCTCCAACCTTCCACGAGTTCAATTTTCGCCCCCGGGTTTTGGTTGTCGATGACGAAACATCGATCGCGGACACCACTGCAACCATCCTTTCCATGAGCGGCTATGAAGCAACGGCAGCATACGATGGAAACGATGCTCTTGAAGCTGCCTTGCTGGCGCCACCGCACCTGGTGATCACCGATGTGGTGCTGCCCGGAATGAACGGGATTGAACTCGCGATCACGCTTCAACGCGTTTTTCCCGACTGCCAAATTGTGCTTTTCTCCGGTCAGGCGTCTACGGTCGATTTGCTGTCCGCGGCAGGATCCGCAGCACGCCGCTTTACATTGCTCAGCAAACCTGTGCCACCGGAACGTTTGCTAGCCACTGTCAAAGAGAAACTGCGTCCAGTGGCGCGTCAATCGATTTCTTCAAGCGCAAATTAGAACAAACCTGACAGAGATGGTGGTGCGCACGCGTCGTCGGTGACGACAGCGTCAGTGCGGCGAGAACGGCTCGGCGTGCACCTGTGCCTCAATTGCATCGATGCTTGCTTCGTCAATCGCCGAGATGACGAAGGGATCTGCGGTGGGAATCACAGGCATTTTGAAGTCGAGGGTCCACCTCTCGGCGGGGTTGAGCACGCGCGCGTAAGTGACGATGCCGATGGGTATTGTGGCGGCAGGGCTGAGGCGCGTTACGGAGAGAACGTCCTGCGGGTTCGGCTCGCTCCAGTTCTCGCGGACGGTGAAACTGCGATCGGCGTAGCCCGAAGGAAAACTGTAGAGGACGCGGTTGAAGCGGTAGAAGTTCGCATCGTCGAAATTATTCGTCCAGGTAGGATTGAAGGCCTCGCCGTCCTTGCTGTGAGGAATGCCTGTGGCGCTTGGGTCTTGATAGCGAACGCCGGAGGCGAAGACGGCACGGCGCGGCTCGTGAGCCGTGTTCGTGATGTCGACGCGGATAAAGTTGACCTCGGGCTCGATGATTCCAGACTCAATATTGAAGCCCGGCATAAAAGGAAACTTGGCGTGCTGCCGGGCGACGATAATGGCGCTCTTGTCGATCTTGCCCGCGAAGATGGAAAAACGGTAGGTGATGCCGTCGCGCTCGAAGTGGTAATGGGCGATGGGCAGGCCATCTTTCGTGATGATTTGACCACTCGCTTTGGTCGGATCGAGATTGGGCCCCGCGAAAAACATCAGCTCTTCAAAACCGGTGCGCAGATAGCCCTCGTGCGTAATCGCGGTAGTATTCTCAAAGCCCGCAAGGCCAAGCTCCCCGGTCTGTTGGTTGAACCAGGAGGATGGCTGGGGGGGCGCCTCGGCAGCGGGAGAAGCTGTCTGCGCACGCACGAAACAGGCGAAGGCCTGTGGCAGAGCTAGAACGAGGAGAAGGACCGTAAAGCGCAGATTTTTCATGACAGAAGCAAGCATAGAACGTTGGCCCCTTGGAATTCGAGGGTGGTCGCGCGGACCTGCAAACCAGCGAATTTAGCTCTGTCACCGCGACGTTTTTTCGGCCGCCGTCCCAATGTGAAAGTGCTGCCAGATAGTTTCGGCGGTTTTGCGGCTGACGACGGCGGCAAGCGACTCGGCCGTGGCCTGTTGCACGTCGCGCAAGCTGCCGAAATGAGTGAGAAGCCGCTGGCGGGTTTGCGCGCCAACGCCAGGAATGCTCAGAAGCTCCGAGTCTCTGTCTCTCATGGCCCGGCGCTGGCGGTGGTAGCCGACGGCGAAGCGATGGCTTTCGTCGCGAATGAGCTGCACCAGATGGAGCACCGGCGAGCGGCGGTCGAGAACGATCGGCTCGTCTTCATTGCCGTACACGTAAATGACTTCTTCGCGCTTGGCGATTGACGCCAGCGGCTGCGAAGTAAACCCGAGGGATTCCAGAGCTTCGGCCGCGGCATGAAGCTGCCCGAGGCCGCCGTCGATGAGGATGAGGGAAGGCATTGTTGTTGGTTCTTTGCTTTTGCCGGATCGGCCTTCGGGAGCCAGCGCCTCCGATTCCTCGCGGACCTTTTCGGCACGATCGAAATCCTGCCCCTTCAAGACGATTGGATCAGAAGGTTTGCAGGCTCCATCGCGAATGCGGCGATAGCGGCGCTCGACCACCTCGCGCATGGAAGCGAAATCGTCGACGCCGGCGACGGTTTTCACTTTGAATTTGCGATAGGCAGACTTGTTCATCTTGCCGTCTTCCCAAACGACCAGCGAGGCAACGGTTTCAGCGCCCTGGATGTGCGAGATGTCGAAGCACTCGATGCGGCGTGGAAGCTCGGGGAGCATGAGGGCGTCGGCAAGCGCTTCTTGAATCGCCTTGCGCGAAGGCTCAAGGACGCGGAAACGCTGCGTGTAAGACTGGTGCGCATTCTGTCCGGCGAGATCGACGAGGGATTTTTTGTCGCCGCGCTGGGGGACGGCGATTTCGATCTTGTGGCCAGTGCGCTCGCTGAGCAGCGCGGCCAGTGTCTCGCGGTCGTCGAAATCGGCTGGAACGAGAATGGAGCGCGGGACGTACTGCTGGTCAATGTAAAGCTGTTTGAGAAGCGCCGAGAAGATTGGCCCGGCGTGAAAGGCCTGCGCCTTTGCCTTCGCGGATTCCCCGGTCTCAGGATCGAGACCGGGGGCACCCATTTCTTGTGTGGCTTCAAGCAGGCTCGGCAGATCTTCCCAGAAGAATTCTCGGCGATCGACGATTTTGCCGTTGCGCATGTGGAAGAGATTCACCGCCAGGCTGCCGTCTTCGAAGTGATAGCCGAAGACGTCGGCATCGTCATCAAGCTCAGCCGTCGCGATGCGCTGCTTCTCCTGGAGCTGATGCACGGTGGAGAGTTGATCGCGCAATCGGGCTGCGGCCTCGAACTGTTCGGCTTCGGCGGCGGCCATCATGCGCGCGGTTAGGGTGCGCTCGAGCTCCGCGTGGCGGCCCTCGAGAAAAAGCTGAGCGTCGCGTACAGCCTGCTTGTAGATTTCGGGAGTAGTAAGGCCCTCGACGCAGGGGCCGAGGCAGCGATGAATATAGTACTGAAGGCAGGCGCGCGGATGGTAGCGCGAGAGATCGACCTTGCAACTGGGCAAAAGAAAGCTGCGATGGATGAGCTCGACGACGCGGTAGGCGAGGTTGCCGGGGAAGTACGGGCCGTAATAGGCTGAGCCGTCCTTGCGCAGGCGGCGTGTGACAAAGACTTTTGGGAAGCGGTCGGCAAGAGTGAGCTTGACGTAGGGGTAAGTCTTGTCGTCACGCAGCAGGATGTTGAAGCGCGGCTTACGCTGCTTGATGAGGTTGTTTTCGAGGGCGAGGGCCTCGTGTTCGTTGGCGACGAGGATGGTTTCGATGTCAACCGCCTCGCGCATGAGCGAGCCGGTTTTCGCGTTGGCCTGCGAGGCTTCGAGCAAATAGGACCGCACGCGGGAGCGCAGGTTGTTGGCCTTGCCCACGTAGATGACCTCGCCCTCAGCGTTTTTGTAGAGGTAGACGCCTGGCTGCGTGGACAGCGTGCGGATTTTCTCGTAGAGATCCATGGTGGGGCGGCGTTCGTTGCGGTCCTTTCTAGAATAACGAGATTCGAAACGACGCGTTTGCCGTGGAGGCATCACAGTCGTGGATTTGGCGGCGGCGAGTGAAGATTGGGCAAACCTTACCAGAAAGCGTAAAAATTACATAGTTTTGGAGTGTGTGGAACTCAAATGAGTTCGCTGCTATAGCCTTATTATGCAACAAGTTGCATCGCATGAACCGATTGGATGACGGCGTGCAATCACTGAAACCAGGACGAGAGTCCTTCCCGGCGGAAGAGCGCAAAACGCGCCGGCAGGGGAATGGAGAGGTGAGGAGAATGAAAATGCAGCGTTTTGGATTTGCGTTGACGGCAGCGGCGTTGTTGGCGTTCGGAGTAGCGGGATGCGCCACAAAGAATTATGTGCGGACTCAGACGACTCCGCTTATCGATCACACTGACCAGCTTGAGCAGAAGACAGCGGAAAACAACCGTCAAATTCATGACGTGAACGACCGCGCGATGGCGGGCATTTCGAAGGCGCAGGGCACGGCCGATACGGCAGAGACCAATGCGCAGACCGCGAGCCAGGCTGCGAACGCCGCCGATACGGCTGCGAACGACGTAGCGCACCGCGCCGACTCGCTGGACAGCGTGGTGAAGGGGCTGGATAACTACAAGCAGGTGGCCGCG
>Ga0265330_10002273_pt1 | contig 10565 bp, 6 predicted proteins | sample 41919metaG_FD_202083 | JGI IMG/M metagenome (GOLD analysis project Ga0265330, IMG submission 202083) | Rhizosphere microbial communities from Carex aquatilis grown in University of Washington, Seatle, WA, United States - 4-19-19 metaG | ecosystem: Host-associated > Plants > Roots > Rhizosphere >... | reverse complement strand
CACTGGGTGCGGTAGAGGTGATACTGCTGGCCACCGACCAGTCCCTGCCGCGCGAAGCTCGAAACTCCGTCTTGCGACCCTTCCTTGATCCAGGTCCCGGTGACGTCGGGCGTGACGGTGCCGAACAGCTGGATCTGGGCGGCTGTCTCGAGCCCGGTGGGAACTTCGTTGTCGGTCGTGTCGGGCCAGCGTGCGAGTTGTTGCGCGACACCGTCGAAGGCAAGCTCCATGGCGGCCTTGTTGCCCGAGTTGCAGAACCCGCGTCGCTGGAGAGTGCCGTAGTCCGCGATCCCGAGCGCCTTCAGATCGATCTGCATGACCTGCCCGCGAACGCTGGCATCGAGGCGGGCGTAGGCGGAAGAAGTGCTGGGCACCGCGACGAAGCTCGCTGGATCGAGAGTGCGTCCGCCGAGAAAGCGCACGGATACGCCCGGCGCGGCTCGATAGACAATCGGCGCGGTTGCCGTTCCCGAGTCAGCCGCGGCCAGGGCAAAGCTGGCGGTGCGCTCGTAGTCGCCGGTCAGAAGCAAGATCGCAATCCCGCCCGCCGGAAGGCCCGCCTGGATCCTGGTGCGCACCACCTGCTTCGCGCCATCGAGGGAAAGCGGATGCGCCGCCGAACCGTCGGCCGTGGCAGAGCCCGTCGGCGAAACGTACAAGACCGAGCCATAGGTCACACACTGGCAGGCGCCGAAGCCGCTACCCGACGGGTGACAGTAGCTCGTGCCAATCGCGCTGCCACCGCAAGTGCAGGCCAGGGTTTCATCGGCGGTGCAAGGCGCTGCCGAACCTCCTGTTCCACCTTGGCCGGTCGCACCTCCCAGCGAAGTCGTTCCGCCTTGAATGGTTGCGCCTCCTTGCGAGGTCGTTCCGCCCATTGCAGTCGTTCCGCCCAGGCGGGTTGTTCCTCCCGCTCCAATTGCACCACCGGTGGCCATGCCGCCGCTGCCGAGAGTCCCACCTCTGCTGTCCACCCCACCCGTTCCACCGGTACTCGCGCCCGAATCGGCCCCCGACGCGGCTGACCCATCCGCGCCGGGAGCGCTGGCACCACCCGAGCTTGCAGCGCCGTCGGTGCTGGCCTGACCGCCCTGGGTGGTCGACTTGCAACCGCTCGTCGCTGTCGCGACCAGCGCGGCGCCTATCGCGCAGAACCCGAAAAGGTTGGCCCAGTAGGTTTTCGTGACGCGTTCTCCCCCAGCTGGAAGACATCAGTCTACCTGGTCGAGGGGACCAGCGGCCACGGTCAAATCTCGACACAGGGCCCGTCTGCCCGTGCGCCTTGGCCCCTTTACAAGATTGGGCGTCCAGAGTTGAATGTCTGCCGGCTGCAGTGAAGGACGGCCCCGTGCCACACGCGTCGAGCGGAGGATCGTGTTGAAGCTGTTCTCGAAGGGAAAGATTGGATCTCTGGAGATCGCGAATCGCCTGATTCGAACCGCCGCACTGGCAGGGTAGGCCAATAGCCGAGGCGAGAGGATCGTTTCTTACGTAGCCAACAAGGAGAAAGACACATCGTGGACACCAGCATCTTCGTGGTATCGGACCTGCACCTGGGTGGTCGGGAAGGCTTCCGCATGTGCGAGCGGCAAGCACAGGCTCGCCTCGCGGAGCTGTTCGGATGGATTCGCGAGCAGACGTCAGCGTCGCGGCGGGGCTGGATCGTCATCGCGGGCGACGTGGTGGACTTTCTCGCCGAGGAGCCGTACGCGGCGATCACCTCCGACGAGAAGGCCGCGACCCAGAAGCTCGAACGGATCCTGGGGGACAGCGACGCGGTCTGGACGGCCCTGGCCGCCGCTGCCGAGCGGTGCGCGGTCACCCTCATGCTCGGCAACCACGACATCGAGCTGTCGTTGCCCAAACCCCGCCGGCGCCTGCTGCAACGGATCGGAAGGCCGGTGGAGTTTCTCTGCGACAACGAGGCGTTCACCTTTGGGGCGCTCCTGGTGGAGCACGGCAACCGATACGAAGGATGGAACGCAGTCGATCACGATGCCCTCCGCCGTGCCCGATCGAGCCTGTCGCGGGGCGAACCGAGCGCCCCGTTCCCAACCCAGCCAGGGAGCGAACTGGTGGTTCGCGTGATGAACCGCTTCAAGCAGAAGTACCCCTGGGTCGACTTGTTGAAGCCGGAGACGGCGGCGACGATTCCCATCCTGGCTGCCCTGGGCGGCTGCACCTTGACCATGGCGGCCGAGGTCGCCAAGGCAGCCGCGGGCGCCGCATGGCGGGAGCGGCAGTTCGCGTCCGATGGCGTCCCGACCGATCTGCGCTTCATCGGCGCGGGCCCTTCCGATGGCGCCTCGACCGAGTCGCGTTTCGCCGGCGCGGGCTTTGAGCGCCGCCCGGTTGACGAGTTGGCCGAGGCGTTCGCCCTGATCGACGGCGCTCCCGTTCCAGCCGCCGACACCAAGAGCGATCCCCGGATGGTGGGAGAGGGGGCGATCACGCTGCGCGAGGAGCTTCTCTTCCGTGGGTTGCACCATTGGGGGGAAAAGGATGGCCGGAGCTTTCAGGTCGATCGCGAGAGCGAGCGCTATCTGAGGCCTGCGCGCGCGCTGGCGGCCCGCGACCATCGCAAGGCGATTGTCTTCGGTCACACGCATCTCGCGAAACGAGTGCCCCTGGATTCCAAGAAGCGCGCGCCCCTGGATTCCAAGGAGCGGGTGTCCCTGGATTCCGGACCGACCTATCTGAACACCGGCACGTGGGCGGACCTCATTCGGGTTCCGGAGGCGATCTTTGCCAGCGACGACCGCGCCGCGCGTGGTGCATTCGGGGACTTTCTCACAGCGCTGAAGACCGACGCCAGCGATCTGCGCAGGCTCCTGCCAACATTTGCCCGCATCGATTTCGATGGCGCCGACAACCTTACGGCCGCCGATGTCTTCCTGTTCGACGAGGGCGGCAAGACCTCTCCGATCGCGACGGAAGAGATTCTGCGGAGGATGGAGTGATGCCGGCTGCAGGCGTGCCCGACCCCGGACTGCTTGCCCGCCTCAAGGCCGCGTGCGCGCGGCTCGAAAGCCCCGTGGCCCAGGGCACCGGCTATCTGGTGGGCACGCGGCGTATCGCCACGTGCGAACACGTGGTCCACAATCTCCCCCCTGGGACGCCTGTGACGGCGCGCTTTGGCGACGATGCCGATGCACCCTTGCTGCCCGCCACCGTGGTGGAGTCCAGGGCAGCCTCTGACAGCGCAATCCTGGAGATCGAGAATCCGCCCGCGGGAGTGGACCCCCTGCCGCTTGGCGCTCGCCCTCTGCCTCATCCGGGGTGGGCGGCGTACGGCTTCCCGGCATTCGCTGACGGACTGGGCGTTGCCATGACCGGCGTGGTCATGGATCAGAATTCCCAGATTCCGGGCGGGATGCGGGGCATGGCGGTCTTCTCTGAAATGCTGGGCGCCCATCCGCCCCAATCCGTCGGCGGTCTTTCGGGTAGCCCGGTGCTGGTTGACGGCCGGGTGGTCGGTCATCTTTCGAGCGTACTGGGCGCTCAAGGTGCCATGCAGCAGCCTCACCTCGGCCAGGCGTACGTCGCTCTGTCGCCGGGAGTGGCTGAACTGCTCGGGACTCCAGTGGACGACACACCGCCCGCTCAGCTTCCCACGCCCGAGTCCCAGATCCTTTCCCTGAGCGTTGTTTTCCACGCACTGCAATTCAGCGCCTCCAGTGACGAGGTCAACCGCATTCTCGCGCAGGCAGCGTCGGACGGGACACTGACACCCGAGGTGCGCGTCTACGCCGCCGAGGTGCTGATTGGCCTCGTCCTGCCGGAGCAAGCCTTGAAGACACTCAAGGACGTGCCGGGACCTCGGGCCGAAGAACTGCGAGCCCTTGCCCTGTCGCTGCAGGGCGACCACGCCGGCGCTCTGGCGGGCGCACGCGCCCTGCGTGCTTCGGCCGAGGCGCGGGGTATCGAAGGAGGCATCCTCAAGCGCCGCTGGCTGGCGACGCGCAACCAGGCCTTTCTGCGTTCGGCGTTCGCAGTGTACTTCGAGGCGTACACCGCGTACCGCGACCACTATCCCGGGATCAATGCCGCTGCCTGCGCCCTCTACCTGGGCCGGCGTGACGAGAGTGCGCGCATCGCCACTGAGATCGTGGCGGCGCTTGCCCCAAAGCGAGACCGCAACAATTGGGAGGAGGCATCACTGGCCGAGGCATACCTGCTGACCGGCGCCCTCGACAAGGCGAAGACCCGATACCGGGCCGCGGTCGATGCCAGGCCCGAGAAGACGCGCGAAATCGCGGTGATGCGTTCGCAGGCCAGACGCGACCTCAAGTCACTCGGTCGCCCGACGGACGAACTGGGTGACGCCTTTCCACCGGCACGGCGGGCGGCGGTTTTCGCCAGTTCTGCCGTCGCAACCAACCTGTCCGCCCAGCGCATTCCTGTCGTGCGTGGGCGGATTGACGAGATTCTGGACGAGAACGGCATTCAGTTTGGTTTTTGTTCCGCGACATCACGCAGCGACCTGATCTTCCTCGATGCCTTGCTCGATCGCGGCGGCGAGGCCCGTGTCTTTCTCCCGTACCCGCGGGCGGATGTCCTCCGGCTGTGCGTGGGGGATGACCCCGCCTGGCGCCATCACTTCGACCGAACCATGGCTCGCGTCGGCGTCGATCGGACGGCCGAGCGTCCGAGCGCATCGGCCGCGGACGCCGCTGTTCTGTATGCGAATTGCAACGACGACATGCAGGAGGCTGCACGCAAACAGGCCGGGCTGCTGGCCGAGCCACCGCTGCTCGTCGCGCTCTCTCGGGAACAGGATGAACCTGACCTCGGCGGCAAAGGAACCGCGCTGGCCGTGCAATCGTGGCTGGAACGGGGAGAGCGAGAGATCGTTCGCATCGAACCCCTGGAGTAGAGGTCCGGCATCGCCTGGGCCAAGGGAATCGAGGAGGAGCCGGCGGCCCCGAGGCCCCGAGCGTGCAACCTTGCGCGAAGAGATGAGTTTCAGGTCACCTGGACGAAATGGCTTTCGGGGATGCAGCTGTCGGGCGTCTTCCACAGCAGGAAGTGCGTGTGCGGGTGATGGCCTTCGTGCTCCACCGTCCATCCCGCGGAATCGCGGACCGCGAAGGGCACGCCGCAGGTGATGTTGCTGGTGCGCGAGCCCAGGTGATCGTGGCCGAACACAAAGCAGGATTGCTTCGTGAAATCCTCGGGCACTCCGGCGCTGCGCTGGAAAGAGCCCACCGGGGTTGGAAGTTCTGGGTCGGCCAGGGCGATATTCAGATACCAGGGCACGAGAGGCAGAAAACCGTCTCTGGGCGAGCTGGGATCGAGGTTGTCCGGGACGAGCTGACTCTTTGTTCCGAAAAGCGGGCACGACTGCGAGTGGTCGAGCCGCCGATTGAGGAGATTCCAGTAGACATAGCCAAGCTGGGTGTCTTCGCTCCAGATGTTGAGGATGAATGATTCGGTCGCCTTCGCCAGCATCTGCATCGAATCAATGTCCCGGTCCACGGCCTTGCTGAGCCCTATCAAGTACAGCGCCTTGCTCTTGGCGTCGTCGTTCCATCCCAAAACAAAGGGATCGAATAGATGGCCGTGGTGAAAGAGGATGTAGGGGAATTCGACGTCCGTGGCGAAGTTGGGATAGGCGATGCGGAATTCCGCGTTCTGCGCCTTCGCGGGCAGGAGTAGCTCGAAGAAGTTCTTGGCGGCCTGACTGTCCTGCGCCGTGAGGCGGACCCCGCCGGGCGACGTGTAGAGGGACGGCAGGTTGCGGGCCTGGGCAAGTCGCCTGAACAGGGTGAAGTCGTGGTTTCCAGCCAACCACACGACCCGCTTGACCGCGATCTTGTCGAAGATGCCGCCGAAGAGCTGCATGGAAGCGCTGACCACTGAGGGAAAGAAACCGTTCTGCGGGTTGTGACCATCGTGAGCCGGGATGCATTGTTCCCAGATGTCCCCGTTCAGCACCAGAGTATCGATGGTGTTCTGCGACACCTGCGCCAGATAGTTCGCCAGCGCCGTTGCGGCCGGCGCCGCCTTGAGCGCGCACCCAACGTCGCCAAGATGCAGGTCTGAGAGACATACGATATGAGCCATGGATTTGCCTTTCGTGGTGCCGGGCTGCGGTCAGCCTAGAGCAGGCCAAACCCCAGCAACTTGTTGACGGTGTCCTTGACCGCCGCAAGGGCCGCGTTGATCGCGGTCTGGGCGGCGATCAGGCCGATGCCCTCGACGGCCATTAGCACGGCCTGCATGGATTGCTTTTGCATATCAAGGAGGGCCACAGCCTGGGCTTCGCCGATCTTGCCGGCGGCCTTGAGCGATTCTATGTTGGCGAGAGTGTGCGCCATCTTGACCGCCTCGGTCTTCGCATAGTCCTGGACCTCGCCCCAGTACTTGGCCAGAACCGGCTTGAGGGCGTCGAGCATCGGTCCAGTCAGAGTTTGAACGTCGATTCCCATGTTGCTCTCCCGTTTCGCCGACAGGGTGGCACAGACATTGTCACTGTGTCTTGTTGAGGGCCTTCTTTTCCAGTTCTAGCTTCAGCACGGCACGGAACGTCTGGTCGAGAATCTCCCGGGTTGGGCCGACCATGGCCTGGTTGAAGGTCCCGGCCTGGTGGAGCTCCTCCAGCTTTTTCAGCTGGTCCCGCAGGATGTCGAGCTGCTTCACTGTGATGGTGTTGTTGGGGCGCAGCTCGTTGCGAAGATGGGTGGCGCCAAGGTCGCCGCGGATCCCGTCGTACGTCTTCTTCAGTGAGGGATAGTCGGGCACAGGATTCCGATCAAGCTGGTCCAGTAAGCCGCCGACCGTCTTGTGAAGGGCGGTCACGTCCCGGTCGGTCGTCTCGTCATAGGACGAAACCAGCGTGACCGTGCACGCAACGCAGAGCCCGGCGAGCAGGAAGAATCTCGGCAGTGGGGGCAAGACCCGTCGGCGTGCAAGATGCTGAGACGTCGTCAAGGCTTGCTTGAGTCGAGAATGATTGCTTCCTAGGAGCATGGCCTCTCCTCGGCAGCGCCAACCTCACGCTGCTTGCTTCAGTTGTCTCTCGGTCCAGGTTTCGTAGAGCGAAACAACATCTGCGCACGCCGGCCTGACTTCCTCGGCGTGACAACGCGAAAATGAATACGCCGGAACTAGAGACGGGGCAAGCGGAATCTGTGGGCCTCTAGGGCGGATAGAGAAGGTACTTGAGCCGCTTGGCGCGGAAGGCGTCGAGATCGTCTTTGAAAAGGGCTTCCACCTCGGAGAGACGGCGAGGTTCGCGGATTGCTGCGGCGACGGCGGGGTCACCAACCATCTTGTGCAATCGGGCAGAGTCCCAGTCGTTGCGAAACAGCTTGCGCAAGGCGATCGCGAGCGCAAGGCCGGCTCCCACGGGCTCAAAGGCCGTGCGACTCTCGACCCGCAGGCGAATACCCTGGCAAAGCTTGCCGGCGTACGGGTTCGTCTTCGGCGTGAAGCTGGTGGCCTCGAACGAGACGCCAGCAAGGCCGACCCCGGCGAGTTCGGCGGCCAGACGTCGGCCGTCGATCCAGGGGGCCCCGACGACTTCGAACGGCGTGTCGGTGCCGCGGCCGACCGAGACATTCGTCCCTTCCAGAAGGGCGACGCCGGGATACAGCACGGCCGCGCCGACTGTGCGCAGGTTCGGCGAAGGGGGCCACCAGGTCAGCCCGGTTTCGTCGAAGTAGGCTCTTCGATCGTAACGAGGCATGCGCACGACATCGAGACGGAGAGAGAGATGTTCGTCGGCGTTCATCAGCTCGGCCAGCTCCCCCATCGTCATTCCGTGCCGAACCGGCAGGGGATGGTGGTTGACCGCCGACCGCTCGCTGGGTTTCAGCATGGGGCCGGCCACGTCGACCCCGTCGATGGGGTTCGGGCGATCGAGGACGATGACCCGGAGGCCGCGTTCTGCGGCGGCTTTCATCGTCGCGTGCAGGGTCGAAGCATAGGTGAAGAAACGCGCGCCCGCGTCGGGCAGGTCGACCACGACCGCGCCGATGTCGGACGGCAGAGTCACCGGTCGTGCCCCGGTCGAGGTTTTCGTGTGCGGTCCGCGGGAGCCGCCATAGAGACTGTAGACGGGGAGGTGGGTCTTGGCATCGATGCTGTCGTCGATGAGTTCGTCGCGGCTTGCTGCGAGGCCGTGCTCGGGGCTGAGCAGCGCGACCAGCGCGAGATCGCTTCGGCCGGCAAGCACGTCAGTCGTGCGCACGTCCTCGCGCGAGCGGGCCGCGTCGTTGGTGAGCAGCGCGAATCGCACGCCGCGTAGAGGGGCGAAGTCTTGCGCGGCGAGCGCGTCGATTCCCACGGCGAGCGGTCCGGCAGCGAAACGCGGATCGGGCGTCGCGGGCCGCCCGAGGGTCGACCCCGCGAGCGTGCCAATCGCGCTCGCGAGCGCGTTGACCGAACCCTTTCCGTCGGGGTGCACCCGATTGCTGAGGAAGAGCACGAACAGGTCCTGCTCGGGATCGATCCAAAGCGACGTGCCGGTGTAGCCCCCGTGCCCGACCGCTCGCCGCGAAAGAGAAGCACCGCGGTTGGTCGAATACCCGGTCTGCATGTCCCAGCCGAGTGCGCGAATACCTCCCGGAACGTCGTGCGGGGCCAGCATCCTGGCCGTCATGTCGGCTGACAGAACGCGGGCGCCGTCGAGCGCCCCGGACCCGAGCAGCATGCGCGCGTAGCGTGCGAGGTCCTGGGCGGTCGAGAAGAGACCGGCGTTTCCGGCCACGCCGCCCAAGCGAAAAGCCCGCGGATCGTGCACGTCGCCGCGAATCCACGCGCCCTTGCGCAGCTCGGTCGGGGCGGCGCGCGCCCGCTCCTCTGCTGGCGGCAGGAAGCCGGTCCGGTTCATACCGAGGGGCCGAAAGACGGCGGCGGTTGCGAAGCTGGCGAGATCGGTGCCGGCCACCCGCCGGACCGCTTCCTCGAGCACGAGGTACCCGACGTCCGAGTAGATGAATTTCGTGCCCGGGGCCGCCTTGAGCGAAAGGGCGGCGATGCGTCGGATGGCTTCGGCGCGCCCGTGTTGGTAGTCGTCGAGCGGCGTCTCGGCCGGCAGGCCAGAAACGTGGGTGAGGAGCTGTCGGAGCGTGATGGAATCCTTGCCGTGCGCTGCGAACTCGGGAAGGTAGCGGGATGCCCGATCGTCCAGATCGACCTTGCCCCGGTCTGCTAGCACCACGAGCGAAGTGGCGGTCGCGATGGGCTTGGTCAGCGAGGCGAGATCGAAGAGGGTATCTTCGGTCATCGCCTCTTTCTCCGGCAGGATGGCGCGAAATCCAAACGCGCGCGAGTAGACGATGCCGCTCTTGCGGCCGACGACGACGACGCAGCCCGGAAGTTTTCCCTCGGCGAGCGCATCGGCCACGAGTCGATCGATGCCCTCGCCCAGGACGGTAGGCGCGAGGGCATCGCCCGTGTCGGGTGGCACCGCGTCGGTCGCGGGGCTCGCCGCCAGGACCGGGGGCCGATGCGCCGCAATCAGGGCGAGCGTGCAGACCAACGGGACAAAGCGCTCGCGCGTGCGAGGCGGGCGAAACTGCGGCGCCTTCGCGCTGGTCGGGCTCATTCCCCCAAAATAGCATTCGGGCGGCGCTTCGGTCTGCTGTCGCGACGCGCCCGCCGTCGCCGCAAGATCCCGAATGCCACCAGAGCGAACACCCCAGCCGGCGTCGAGCGCAACGTTCCACCCGCCACGCGGCAGCTGCAACCGCCGGCACTATTGGAATTGCCTGCCGCGGTTCCACTGGCGCCTGCCACCCCTCCTGCGCCACCGGCATTGCCCGCCCCGCCAGTGCTGGCGGCCCCGCCCGCGCTTGCGGTCGTACCACCCGTCGTCGCCACACTGCCCGCGGTTGTCTTTACCCCGCCGGTCTCCGAAACGCCGCCAGTGGGCGAGGCGCCACCCGTGGCGGACAGGCCGCCGGTCGCAGCAACCGTGCCGCCGGTACCGGGCGCCCCGCCCGCGTTCGTCGTGCCGCCGGCGGGCCTGGTCCCCCCGCTGCTAGCCAGGCCTCCCGTGGCAACGACCGTGGTGCCCCCGGTCCCGATGGCGCCACCGGCAGCGCTGGTCCCGCCGTTAGCCAGCGTCCCTCCTGCCGCGCTCGAACCGCCCGTGCCACCACCTGTGCCACCGGTGGCGACGCTTCCTCCGGTCGGGCGCGAGCCGCCCGCGCTGGTTGTACCGCCGGTGGCGACGCTTCCCCCGGTTGCGCGCGTACCGCCGGCACTGGACGTACCCCCCGTACCGCCGGAACCGCCAGTACTCGTGGTGCCGCCGGTTGCGGGCGTGCCGCCCGTGGCAACCGTGCCGTTGTACTCGTACGCTCCGATGTCAGGGCTGCTCGATCGGGTCGCGGGATTGAAACACTTCGCCACCCCGCCCAAACTTGCGATGGTGGTGTAGTCGACGGTGTAGGCCCACCAGCTCGCTCCGCCCGGGCTGCCCTTCTTGATGCACCTCGGGTCGAATCCGATGTCCTTGGCCGGCGCCCCGGAGGCCGTCCCCTTGTCGACAACGTCTGCCGTCGCGGAAGCCGTCAAATGGAAATCCGGGTTCGTGCCAGCGGGATCCGTGAAGA
>Ga0265330_10002272_pt1 | contig 10571 bp, 9 predicted proteins | sample 41919metaG_FD_202083 | JGI IMG/M metagenome (GOLD analysis project Ga0265330, IMG submission 202083) | Rhizosphere microbial communities from Carex aquatilis grown in University of Washington, Seatle, WA, United States - 4-19-19 metaG | ecosystem: Host-associated > Plants > Roots > Rhizosphere >... | reverse complement strand
GCGGCGATCGGGCTCGCGTCGTTCCTGCTCCAGACGACGGCAAATCGTCCCTCTCTCGACGTCCTCGGTATCGGCGGGACGATTGCCCTGATGCCCGCCGCCGTCGCGGGCGCCGGCACGTTTGCTTTGGCAATGCCGTCGCTCGTCACGGCGGCGCTGCAGCGAGGCGCCGAAGGGGTGCTGCGCGGGTCCCTTTTTCGTTCGGCTTACGAGGTGCTGTTCACGCCGCTGCCGCAATCGCTCAAGCGGCCGACCAAGACTTATATCGACGTGACCTTGGACCGAGTCGGCGCCTTGGCTGGGGGCGGTCTGACGATGGGGCTCATCGCGCTGTGGCCGCACGGCTCGCTCCGTCCCGTGACGACCGCTGCCGTCGTCATGGCCGCGATACAGCTGGTGGTCGCGTACAGGCTGCATCGCGGTTATGTTGCCACCCTGGCTGATCGGTTGCGTTCGGGTGCCCTTCAGCTCGACTTTGCGTCCGTCGTCGACGCGACGACGCGCAAGACGCTGTCGCGAACGCTCTCGAACCTCGATCGTGGGACGCTGCTCGCGAAGATCAACGAAGCCTGGATTGCGAAGAACGCGGCCGTTGCCAACCCAGGGTTCCTCGGCGCGGTCGAAGGCAGGGGCGATTCCTCCGACGCCGCCGCGACCGTTCCGGCCGATACCATTGTGCATTCCATGACGCAGCTGCGATCGAATGACCCGGCGACGATACGCGCTGCCCTTCGAAGCGACGACGTCCAATCCGATTTTCTCGCGCCGCAGATCATCGATCTCCTATCGCGCGATGACGTCGCGCGTGAGGCGATGCACTCCCTCGCGCCGCGAGCGCGCGAGATACCGGGGATGATTCTCGACGCCGTGTTGGACGAGCGGCGAGAGACTTCGCTCCGGAGACGCGCGGCAAGACTGCTGAGGGACGTTCCATCGCAGCGCGTCGCGGACGGACTGGCCCTCGGACTGTCGGCGGAGGCGTTCGACGTACGGTATGCGTGCGGAAGGGTCTTGGTGGGGTTGCGAGGGCAGAACGCGGAGCTCCGCTTCGAAGCCAAGGCCATGTTCGACCGGGCCAAGCACCAGCTGGAGCTTGCATCGAAGGACCCGCGCTCGCTCGAACATGCGTTCGACGTCCTCTCGCTGACGGCGCCGCGAGAGCCCATTCAGCTTGCTTACGGGGCCTTGCAGTCGACCGATACGTTTCTCCGTGGGGTAGCTCTCGAGTATCTCGACGTCGTTCTGCCCGTCGACGTACGCGCTGCCATGACGCTCCGACTGTCGCAACGCCCTCCCGCGGCTGCGGCGCCCAGGACGAGCGATCGATCCTTGAAGGATCTGCTCGAATCCAAGGAACTGATTCACAAGCAGCTGGATGATCTTCGCCGCTCGCGAGACCCGGACACCGAGTCCGTGGCGTAGTCCGGAGATCGATGGTGATGACGCCCCTCCATGCCCGTCGCGGCGCGTTCCTGGGATCCGCTCCGCGCAGCGCCGGCGAGGAGCGCGCGTTCCTCCAGTCGCGTCTGTCGGCGTTCTACCGCCTGGCCCTCACCGTGAGGATCATTCAGCTCGCGCTCGGCGCCCTTGTCTTTGCCGCCGCGGGGGCGCCGAAACCGAACGAACCGTCGATGAACGTGTCCGATGCGGTCTACCTCTGGGTGACCGACGCCGTCTTTCTCTTGGCTTGCTTTGCCGTGTGGAGGATTACTCGTCGCGGCGAGAAGGCGTCCGCCACCCTGATCGGCATCGACGCCGTAGGGACCCTCATCGGCTCGTTCGCGATGTTCGTGGGCGGGTGCATCCTGCCGCACTATTTCCGTCCATACTTCTATCAGCTCATCTCCGTCACGCTGTTCCTCGCGCTTCGCGCCGCGATGGTCCCGAGCAGCGCCCGGCGCACGGCCATTCTCGGTGCAGCGCCCGTCACGGGCATCGTCGCGTACGCCTACTTCTTTTACGCGCACCACTACGTGACTGAGGAGTTGCCGCGGCCCGAAGTCTATGCCGGGTTCGTGGCAAGCCTCGGCGCGCCCTGGGTCGCGGTCACGGCGATCATGTCCCACACGCTCTTCGGGTTAAGACAGAAGGTGCTCGAGGTGATGCAGCTTGGCCAGTACACGCTGGAAGAGAAGATCGGCGAAGGTGGCATGGGTGTTGTCTACCGCGCGACGCACTCGATGCTGCGTCGGCCGGCGGCGATCAAGCTCCTCCTGCCCGATCGCGCCCAACCGAGAGACCTCGCGCGCTTCGAGCGGGAAGTTCAGCAAACGAGCCGGCTGGCGCACCCCAATACGATCTCGATCTTCGACTACGGCCGCAGCGCCGAAGGCGTCTTCTACTACGTGATGGAGTATCTCGACGGCTTCGATCTCGAGAAGCTAGTCAACTCCGAGGGACCGTTGGCGCCCGGGCGCGCGATTCATGTGCTTCAGCAGGCGAGCGGCGCTCTCGCCGAGGCGCACGCCCTCGGCCTGATCCACCGCGATATCAAGCCAGCGAACATCGTGCTCACGGAGCGAGCCGACGAGTCGGACGTCGTCAAGGTTCTCGACTTCGGCCTTGTCAAGACGCTGGACCGCGCGAAGGACGACGCGGCCGTCACGAACGTGAACACGATCACAGGCACGCCGATGTACCTGGCGCCGGAGGCGATTACGTCACCTGACGCGGTCGACGCGCGCTCGGATCTCTACGCGCTCGGTGCGGTGGGCTACTACTTGCTCACGGGCCAACACGTCTTCAACGGCGCCACAATCGTCGAGGTGTGCAGCAAGCACCTGCTCGAGACGCCGACGGCACCGTCGCAGCGACTGGGCAGACCGTTGCCGAGAGACGTCGAGGAGCTACTGCTCGCGTGTCTGGCCAAGCGCCGCGAAGATCGCCCCGCGACGGCGCAAGCCATGCGGGCCTCACTGCTCGCATGCGCGGAGGCGACGCCGTACGATGTCGATGTCGGCCGCGCTTGGTGGCGGGAGCGCGGCGCGGCGCTCCGCGCTCGCCCGACGACCATGCCGAGCGAAAGACACGAGACCATGGCGATCGATCTCCGCGGACGCGCTCTTTCGCAGGCCATCTCGCACTAAAGGGAGCGAGGGCGACCTCGCGTCGTCGACGCGGCGAGCGCCGCCGTCGGAGCGACGTTCGGGACGGTGCTGTGGGAACCGGTGCTCATCCTCGGAAGCCGTTCAGTCAGAGGAGGTGCACTGCACCGGGCCGGGAAGCTTCTTCCACGCGCGGCTCGCCCAGTCAGTCCCAGGCGCAAGACCGAGGCGAAGCTCAACGGGCGCTCGCACAGTGCCAGCGCCCGAGGTGCGAGCGGAGTACGGCCCTGGCCTTGCACATTGGATAGCGCATGAACGCCGCCACCCAGACACCTCTCCCCCAACGCGTACCGGAGCTGCACGGACAGACCGTCGTCGTAATCGGCGGCAGCGCCGGCATCGGGTTCGAGACGGCGCGACGCGCACGCGCCGAAGGGGCAAACGTGATCCTCACCGGGCGGAATCCGGAGCGAATCGAACGCGCCGCGAAGGAGCTCGGCGCGCAGAGCTCCGCGGCCTTCGACGCGACGGACCCAGCCGCGCTCGAGCTGTTCTTCGACGGCCTGCCGAACGTCATCGATCACGTCATGGTCACGGCCGGTCAGCCACACTACGGCCGTCTCGTCGACATGAACTTCACGGAGGCGCGGGATGCTCTCGACAACCACCTCCTTCTGGTGCTCGAAGTCGCCCGCGACGCGGCGTCCAAGATGAGACCGGGAGGCACGCTCCTCTTCATGGGCGGCACTGGTGGCCGCCGCCCTGGCCCGGGCCTCGGAATTGTGCCGACGGTCACGGCCGCTCTGCCCGCGCTTGCGGCGAGCCTGGCGCTCGAGCTCGCGCCCGTTCGCGTCAACGTCATCGCGGCCGGCTTCGTCGACACACCCTTGTCGGCGTCGCTCCTCGGCGCCGACCTCGAGAACCGTCGCAATCAGCTGCGCGCCACGCTCCCCATCGGACGTGTCGTCGGACCGGTCGACGTCGCCACGCTCGCCGTCCACATCATGACGAACACAGCGCTGACGGGCGCGACATTCGATATCGACGGCGGTCAGCAGCTCGTCGCGAGGTGAGCCCTGGCCTCAGGCTAACCCAACCATCGAGAAAGGACGGAGCATGTCAACGATCCATCTCCACGAGACGACCCGCTCCACGCCCGAGCAGTTCCTCGCCGGGCTCACCGACTTCGGGCCGGGTCGCTCGGAACTGTTCGGCAACAGTTCCGACGAGTACCTCAAAGTGCACCAGAGGGGCCCCACGAGCGCCGACGTCACGGAGGGCTCGGGTGGCGTCTGGGAACGTCTGCAGTACGACTGGTCCGACCCCAACCGCGTTGTCATGAAGACCACCGATTCCAACGTATGGGGCGGCGCCTCGGGGCATACCTACACGTTCGCGCGACGGCCCAACGGCACGACCGACGTCGATGCCACCGTGGTCCGCGACGGCAAGAACCTGAAGGGACGCATGCTCGGGGCGGTCCTCGCGCTCTTCGGAAAGCGCGTCTTGGGAAAGGAGTTTGCCAAGACCGCCAAGGCCATCGAAGCCCGGAACGCGAAGGCGACGTAAGGACGCCGGCCGCGAAGAGTTCGAGTCCGACGAGAGACAATCGATGTCTCAGGTCAATCGAAGGCTGCAGATCCGAGGTCGTCTCGTGCGTACAATCCGCGCTGATGCCTCCGCGAGGGCCCACGAAAGGCAAGCCCGGATCGGTTGGCGCGCCCGATCCGCGCGTCACCGCGCTTCTGCGCGCCTTGCGCCGTGACCCGACGCTCGCGTCCGTTGTCGACGCCTACGAGAAGGAAGGGGCCACGCCCGGTCGAAAGTTCGGGAAGAATGCCCTGAAAACGAGGGACGGGAAGCTGTTCGCGCTCTTCACGCAGGACTCGCTGGTCGTCAAGCTGCCGAACGAACGAGTCGCCGCACTCGTTGCCGAGGGGGTCGGCAAGCCTTTCGACCCAGGACATGGGCGTCTCATGAAGGCGTGGCTGAGGGTGACGAGCGCGCAGGCCTCATGGATCGAGCTGACAAGAGAGGCCTTCGTCTTCGTGGGAGCCAACTCATCAGCAAGATCGATCGTAGGACCTCGGGGAGTGCACAGGCCGAAGAAGGGCGAGCGATGACGACGACCCTTCGCGGCGGCTGCCACTGTGGCAACATCACGGTCGCCTTCGAGACGGCGCTCAATCCGCACGCCCTCCCGCTCCGGGCCTGCCAATGCTCGTTCTGCGTGCGCCACGGCGGCGTGACGACTTCGGACCCAGCCGGTCTGCTGGTCGTCGAGGTCCGCCAACCCGGTCAGCTCCAGCGCTACCGTTTCGCGCTCGGCATCACGGACTTCCTGAACTGCCGGTCGTGCGGCGTGTACGTGGCCGCCGTCATGGGGTCGGAGGGCCGGTCGCTCGGCGTCCTTAATGTCAACGTCCTCGATGATCGCGAGCCGTTCGCCCGAGCGGCGCAGCCGATGCAGTACGGAGCCGAGAAGGTCGAGGACCGCGAAGCGCGTCGGGCGACGGCCTGGATGCCCGTCGTAGTCCGGTCGGGACCCTCGACGTGAGGAGCGGGGGTCAGCCGACGCGCGCTCGGACCTCTCCGCGAGCCTGGTACAGCTCCCAGAACTTGTTCGCGATGGTTGCGCCGCTGAGGGCCGCGCTCCCGTTGTCCCAGGCGGTTCCCTTGACCGTGCCGGCGACCATGACCTCTCCGACGTAGACGCCGTCGCCCTTGAGTCGCTGCGCGAGTAGGCCCACGAGCTTGTGCTTCGCCGCGTTGCCGAGCGCAAGGCCCATGGCCTTCGCATGAACGGCATACTCGTCGATCGGCGGGCTGATCTCGCCGAACGCGCCGTTGGTGATCAGGACCGCCCCCTCTTTCGTGCTCTTCAGATCGGGAAGCGCTTCCTGGACCGCGGCGAGAAGGCCGACCACGGCCACGTCGAATACGCCACGGACGGTGGTGGCGTCGGCCGTCATCAGATCGGCCGCCTCGCCGCCGCCGTAGGCATTCCAATGGACAACCGTGATAGGGCCGAGCGCGGCCCGCGCCCTTCCCACGGCACCGCCGACGGAGACGGGGTCGCCGGCCTCGGCCGCGAACGCGGCCGCCTCGATGCCCTTCGCTTTCAGCGCTTTCACGCCCGCGGCGAGCCGCTCTTCGTTTCGTGCGACGAGCGCGATGCTGAAGCCTGACGAGCCGAACTTTTCGGCCACGGCGGTCGAAATGCCAGGTCCGAATCCGACGACGAGCACGGTCTTTCCCATGCGGCCTTTCGATGCCGCCCGCGACGCCGTCGTTGCGCGGCAACTGAAGTCGCCGGTCGGCCCTGGCGGTGCCTCTCGCTTTTCAACGGTCTGTCAGGGGTCGTCCAAAACCATGAACGCAAACAGAGAATATCCGTTCGCGTTGCCCCGTTTCGTGCCATTCATCCGCACGTACCGCGCGGAAGTCGCTTTGAACGTGACGTCAGTCACGGAGTACGACGCCCCAGTCGTCGTGCTGTACACAGACGTCCACGTCATCGAATCGTTCGACACCTCGATGTCGAACGCCTTGGCATAGTCCGTATACCACTTGAGAATGACCCTATCGACGTTCATCGCAGAGCCGAGGTCCACCATGATCCATTGCGGGTCGCTCGCCTGGCTCTCCCATCGGGTGGCCGTGTAGTTCTGGTAGGTCGTGGCCGTGGTCACGCTGGACGCCGTGTTCGTAGCGATCTGCGACGAGGCCGTCGCCGTTTTGCCCAGAGCCAGATCGCGCGACGTCCGATCGAACGCCCTCCACGCGCCCGAGGTCACGTTGAGGTCCCAATCCTGATAGTAATCCATCGTCGGCGCACCCGCGGCGTCGAATGTCATGGGCAGCCAGAGGTAGTCGCCCTGAAACCCTCCGGTGGGTATCCAGCGATCGGCGTCCAACATGTAGACAGTCCCTTGCGTCCCGGTAAACGGAAAAACGAAATCGCACTGGGTTTCGTACGTAGTGGTCGAGCCGGGGGTGACGAGCATCGTTGCCGCCGACCAGGGGCCGGTCAGGACCGTCGCAGTGTAGTATCGGGTCGGCGATGGCTGAATCCCGTTGGTTTCCGAGACTCCATAGTAGTAGGTGCCGTTGCGCTTGAACATGTGCGGAGCCTCGCGGCTCGGCACGTTGAACAAGTACATTCGCGTGTCGAGCGACAAGTAGTCCGCCGACATTCGGTAGATAGCATGTTGTCGATTGGGGCCGGCTTCGTCCCAGACATAGGCCAGATAGGCCTTCCCGTCGTCGTCTTTGTACATCGACATGTCGCCGATGTAGTTGCCGTCTACGAGGGTATCGCCCAAGAACGTGTACGGTCCCTCGGGGGCTGAGGCCGTGGCTGTTCCGAACGACGCCTTGTCGCCGTTGTATTTCAGGAACATTACGTATTGTTTCGTCGTGTCGTCGTACAGCACGTCCATTCTGTCGCACAGCTGGGCCGTCACGAGCGGAACGCCCTTGTAGGTCCAATGGACCAAGTCGGTCGAGGCGTAGCAGGTCTGGTCGAGGCCGCCCGGCTGGCTGCCATACCAGTAGTAAATGCCATTGAATTGCCGCAGGGCTCCGCTGCGGACCTGGATTAGCGTTCCGGTGTCGTCGTACCAAAAGAAATCGTTGTGTATGGTGACCCAGGCCTGCGAAAGGGCTCCGCCGTCCGCGGTTCCGCCACCGCCGGAGCTGCCCGCACTTCCGTCGCCTGCCACGCCCCCGCTCGAGCTGCTGCCGCTGCTGCCGCCGCTGCTCGAGCTGCCGCTCGAGCCCTTCCCGCTGCTCGAACCGCTGCTGCCGGTCGAACCGCCGCTGCTCGAACCGCTGCTGCCGGTCGAACCGCCGCTGCCGGAACCACTGCTGGTCGAACCCTGTCCGCTGCTCGAGGCGGAGCCGCTGCTGCCGGTCGAATTCTGTCCGCTGCTCGAGGCGGAGCCGCTGCTGCCGGTCGAACCGCTGCTGCCGGAACCACTGCTGGTCGAACCCTGTCCGCTGCTCGAGGCGGAGCCGCTGCTGCCGGGGCCGCTGCCGCTGCCAGACGGTGTTCGGTTCGGTTGCCCAGTGCCCGAATTGCCGCACCCGGTGATCAACACGGCCGCGCTGACCGCGAACATAGGCGACGCCCGTCGCGAACACGGGGCTCTTCGCTTTCCACGCTCTGGGCCCATGGCACTCTCCTGACCAAGCCGGCGGTCCAACTATCCGTCGGATGTTACCAGTCGACTGGGCGCGCGGTATCCCTTCCGTCTGTCGTGGATAGATCAAGCCATGACGGCCCGGTCGTCGCCTTCCAGAGCGGCGGGGGACGCTCGGTGGTACGACGGGTGCGTGCAGCTCATGCCCAGTCCTGATCAACGCCAATATCCTGTTCACGCTGGCGGCTCGCGGTATGGGTCTACCCCGTGTATCGCGATCTCGGTTGCTTCGGTCTTTGTCGTGGCGTTCGCACTGTCCTGCGCGCCGGGGCGTCTGGGTCCCGGTTATCCCCTGTATCCAGATCCGCAGGTCCGGCGACCTGACGACCAAGTGGCCCGGCTCGTGGGGCCCATTGGCCTGGTCGATGGTCGGGACGTCGCCGCCCAGGGAGAGGTGTTCGACCTTTTGCCCGGATGTCACGTCGTGCAGCTTTACGGCGACATGGCCAGAAGCAATGGCTACGTCACCCTCTTGGGACCGGTGCCCCGCTTCGTTTTTGCGCTGCGAATGAAGGCGGGACGCCGCTACTTCATCCGGCGCGAGTTCGTTCAAAACATGAGCTCCACGACCGGCAGGGTGGTGGCGATCGCGGAGGAAGAGGACTCCGCCCGCGCACGCACGGCGCTATCGCCAGCGCGCAATGACAACGACATCCGTGCTTGCAAGGAATGGGAAGGCGAAGGCAAGTAGAGCGAACGCCCTATTTGCAAGCGAGCACGTTGTATATCGTGTCACCCACTTGGAGGGGCTGCGGCCGGCACCGGACAAGACGGGGTGCGAGGGGCCCTCGGGACACTAGAAGCCTGGTGATTTTCGTCGAGACCAAGCGATGGGTTCGGCGGCCGCGCGACGAATACTACTGTATTTTGAGCGCGGCCGACGAAGCCAGCGCGCCGGTATCGGCGAAAAGCGCCAGGCTTCTAGGCGTGGACGCGGGCGCTCCGCGGCGGTTTCGCATAGGCGGCCGCGCTCCGGTACTGCCGACAGGTGTCGATGAACGTGGCGGTGGTCTTGGGCATCGGCACCCGCGCTCGCGTGACATGCGTGACGACGCTCGCTCCCTCGCGCAAGAGCTGCATGCCCCGAGCGGCGTCCTCCTTTTGGCGTGCCTGCGCGCCCTCCGGCAACTTCGGTGCGAAGCGGGCAAGCCGTTCGGCAGACACGACGAAAGAAGTCCACACGTCGAAGATGTCCTCGTCGGTATGCAGCGTTTCGCAGCGGATCTTCGCGTCGCGCGCGAAGTCGCGCAATAGCGGGTCAATCCCGTCGAACATGGGTCGCCGGCCGAGCGTGGCCATGAGCGCCTGGCTGATCTCGTCGATCGCTTGCATCGTTTGCGCGATCTTGATGTATCGGCCGCGGTAAAACTCTTCGATGGGAAACGAGAAAGCGCGAAACGGTTCGCCCCACAGCTCGTCGAGGCCTTCTTCGCCGCTCCGATGCAGCACGAGCCTTCCCAGGGTGAGCGCCTCCATCAGGTGGTCGCCGCACTCCCTCATCAGCGCGTTCTCCGGTCCGATGTGCACGCCGAGCGCCTGAATATCGACGATCTTGGTGAAGATGTCGCACGCTCGATTGAAGAGAGCGCCCGCCAGCATGGCCGCCTTGACGCGCCCGCGGGCGGGGTCGGTTTCCGATTCGTAGGCTTGCCGTGCCTCGTCGAGCCGGCGTCCCGGGATGTTGATGCCGTGCTCGACATGGTTGAAGAGGCGTCGCGTCAGCGCCTCGATGAGCCGCTTCTTCGCGTGCAGCGTGTCGGCCGGAGCATCGTACGCCCGCACCCAGTAGCCGAGATAGTAGACGCGTCGCCGGCCTTCGATGATCCGCACGGTCCCTTCCGCGGTGATGTCTTCCACGATGACCTCCTCGCTATTCCCGCGGAGGCGAGCCTAGCGCGAGCGCACACACAAAAGCACATAAGTGCGCGCGCACATTGCGGAAACCAGCACGAAACCGAGGCGCCAACCCGCGTTGCAGGCGGGTCTTGCCCGTCGCGCGAGTCCGCTCATTGCGAACCAGCGCCGCGGTACGTAAAGGAGAGACAGCCATGCCTCGGAACACGCGGCCGCCAACGTTCCAAGCGAAGCCGGCCATCCTTCGTTCCGCTCCGTCTCGGGGCGCTTCGCCGCTCGAGCTCCCGATCCCCAAGCTCACGGGCGGCCAATCGCTGCCCAAATCGCTCCGCGGACGCCGGACGATCCGCGAGATCAGCGCGAAGAAACTGCCTCTTCAGATGCTGTCAAACCTGCTCTGGGCAGCGTGCGGCGTCAATCGCAGAAAGGGGCCGTTCGGGCTGCCGGGGATAACGGCCGCTTCGGCGAG
>Ga0265330_10002269_pt1 | contig 10581 bp, 9 predicted proteins | sample 41919metaG_FD_202083 | JGI IMG/M metagenome (GOLD analysis project Ga0265330, IMG submission 202083) | Rhizosphere microbial communities from Carex aquatilis grown in University of Washington, Seatle, WA, United States - 4-19-19 metaG | ecosystem: Host-associated > Plants > Roots > Rhizosphere >... | reverse complement strand
TATTGATAAGGGGGCTGTCCCCTTCGGTCAGTCGCGCCGCGATGTTGTCGATCTTAAGAAGCGCGCTGGAGGCGGCGGCGAGCGAATCCAAAGTAAAATTCTGCCGATCGCGGTAATGCGAAGCGATAAGCGCATAGCGCACGGCGCGCGGCGCGTAGCCCTTGGCCAACAGGTCATCAAGCTTGTAAAAATTATTCAGCGACTTGCTCATCTTCTGGCCATCAACCAACAAATGATAGGCGTGCATCCAATAACGGACGAACGGCTTGCCGGTGGCGCCTTCGGTTTGCGCAATTTCGCATTCGTGGTGCGGAAATTTATTGTCCTCGCCGCCGGTATGGATATCGATCGTCTCGCCCAAGTATTTGGTGGACATGGCCGAACATTCTATATGCCAGCCGGGATAACCCTTTCCCCACAGCGCTTCCCATTGCAAGAGATGGTTGGGATTGTTGATCCACAACGCAAAATCAAACGGGTTTTTCTTTTTATCGTTGACCTCAACCCTGGCGCCGGCCTTTAACGATTCGATCGTGTTTCCCGAGAGCGCTCCGTAGGCGGGAAATTTTGAAATATCGAAATATATATCGTCCCCCGCCTCATAGGCAAAGCCCTTTTTGAGCAATACGGCGATCATCGCGATCATTTCCTTGACGTGCTCAGACGCGCGCGGATATTTAAAGGCCGGCTCGATGTTCAAACGCTTGATATCGTTCATGAACTGCGTCTCGTATTTGCGCGCCACCGCGAGCGGATCGATCTTCTCGCGTTTGGCCGCCGCTTCCATTTTGTCTTCGCCGACATCGGCGTCGCCCAACATATGCCCGACATCGGTGATGTTCATGACCTGCTTGACCTTGTATCCGTCGTGTTCAAGGGTGCGGCGCAAAATGTCGGCAAAAAGATACGTGCGCAAATTTCCGATGTGCGCAAAATCATAAACCGTCGGCCCGCAGTTGTACATGGTCACGGTTTTGCCTTTTAAGGGCTTGAATTCTTCCAATTCGCGCGTATAGGAGTTGAACAGTTTTAGCATATTTACAGTATCAGCATATCCATTTTCGCCGATCCAGTCCACCCCAATGACTTAAGCGAAACCCACGCTCATCGGCACGCCCATGTCGTAGGTTTCGCTCACGTCACGATGCAAAGAAACTCACATTTTGTTCTGTTTTAACAAAGCTCCGATGTCAGTAACCGCTGACATCGGAGCAAAAAAGAGGTCATGCGCGGGTTGGCCGACTAATTGCATTTATAACAAGATCTTGTGGACGCTTGATTTCCATTTACCGTCCCTGCAGTTAGACTATATCCCGCTTCTGTCCAACCGGTTGGGCACGCAGCGGCAGCAAAACCCGCACTATTGTAACCGTAGGTATAAAGAGTTGAACATGCTTTACTTGTATTATAACAAGATCTTGTGGACGCTTGACTTCCCATTACCGTCCCTGCAGTTAGACTATTTCCCGCTTCTGTCCAACCGGTTGGGCACGCAGCGGCAGCAAAACCCGCTTGATTGTAACCGTAAGTATATAACGACGCGCTGGCGCCTCCGCTCTGACAATTCGTGCCGTTTGAAAGACAGACAGCGGTACCGTTTTGAGTGATCGCGCCGGTGGTGTTGAGGGCGCCATTTATCTTGGTTGCCGTTACTGAGGTATTTCCGATCACCACTTGATTGCTGGCTGTCACTTGCGCACCATTGCCCAAAGCCATGGAGTTGGTAATTCCATCAATGCTGGAACCGGTTCCATAACCGACGAATGTGCTGTTGCTAACCGTTGACAGATAAGGGACTACCAAATTTGTTCCGGCACCGGCGCCAACTGCAACATTGTTACCGCCCGTATTAGCACCCCAAAGAGCATCATACCCTACAGCCGTATTATAAGAGGCGTTGCTCCCCTCTAGAGCTTCATAGCCAATTGCGGTATTTTGTCCTCCCGAGAGAAGCGAATATAAGGCGCTGGCGCCAACGCCGACATTAGAAAAACCGGTTTGGCTAGAGCCCCCTCCCACCGCTTTCCCCAGGAAAGTATTGGACTTAGCGTCAAAATCGATAAGTCCGGCGACTTGTAACTTGCTGTCCGGCGTCGTCGTGCCGATGCCGACTTTTCCGGTGTTATTGTTATAAATATCATTCCCGTTCGCCGTCCAAAAACCGCTCCCGCCCGAGGGCCATGAAGAAATGCAGTTGGCGCCGCTTATACAATACTGACCGGCACTCATTTTATTGTCCGTATAAACACCATATCCGGTTGGACTATCGGATTCCCCATAAACCCCATAGTTCTTGCCTGTTGTTGCATGCGCTTGTCCAAAAACACCTATTCCTGTTGTGCTTTCGCTCATTCCGTAAACGCCCATCCCGTTGCCGGATGTTACGGTACTATAACCGTAAACACCGCTGGCGGTTGCTCCCGAACTTCCGTTTTTACCATAAACGCCATATGTTGAACCCGAACCGTAAATACCCGTACCGCTCGCAATTTCAACATCCAGCAAGCCGTTGGTCGGCGTTGACGTCCCTATCCCGACATTGCCGGAGGGGTCGATCCTGACCCTTTCGGCTCCCGATGTGAAAAACGCTTGTGTGTTGGCGGCCGCCGCTTTTATATAACTTCCACCGGCGTAGGAATAGTTGCCGTCAAAAAATATGCTGGCCCCGGTTGCCGTACCGACCATGACATCTCCCAAAGTTCTCAAATTTATGCCGTTGCCGTTGGCGGGTCCGACAATATCCAACTGCGCTCCGGGATTTGCCGTCCCGACGCCGACGTTTCTATTCCCGCCGCTTTGAATGAATAACGCCGAAGCGCCGCGGCTTTGAAGATCAATGCTGCCGCCGATGGTATTGGCATTGTTAACGACCACGTTCCCCGTGGTATCGCTTCCAACGATCGTAAAAGCGCCGGCGCCGCCGTTTCCCAAGCGCAATGTGCCGGCGCCGCCCACCAGGTCGTTTCCCGACATTATCGTACCGCGAACATCCAATTTGTAATTCGGCGAGTTTGTTCCAATGCCTACGCTAGCGGTGTTGTTGTTGTAAATATTATTGCCGTTCGCGGTCCAATAGCCGCCGCCGCTTGCTTGGCAATTGGTGCCGTTCGACAAACAAACATTGGTGCCGTTCACCTGCAACCCGTTCACCGCATTCATGGTGCCGTTCACATAAACGTTGCCCAAGAAATAACCGGCGTACGTGGTTCCGCTTGAGGCGTAAAGGCCGTAGTTGGAAGTGCTGGAAGCGTATACGCCGTAGCCGGTATTGCTTTCACCGACCACGCCGTTTGATCCGCCCGAAGAAGCCGCATCAACGCCGCATACTTTGCCGCTCGTGCAGTAAGCGTCGCCGGTGCCGGTCGTGTCGAAGCGTCCTTTGCCGCTCACGTAAAAACTGCCGGCCTGCGCCGAAGACGTTTGATTCCAAATGGGCGCGCTAACATTGTTGCTTGGCGGCGCGCCGGTCGGTTCGGACCAGCTTTGCGCCAAAGAATTCTTGCCGATAAGCCCGAAGACCGCAAACACGCCGACAACCAGCGCCGCGCCGGCCAAGCGAAAATAGAAAAAACGTTTCGCCGACCTTTTTGATATGGATCGTTTTTTAAGAGTTTTTTTGTTCATAGGACTTTTATTAGTCATATGTATTCTAACACGGTTGGGTTATCCACAAAAGCGCACGGGGGAACTTTGGAAATATGCCGTAACAACACCTTAAGACATGGATATCAAACGACCGTTCAGCTTTAGCCGAACGGTCGTTGCTATTGTTGCTTTTTTAATACTCTTCTATTTGAGCAACCACTTGCCTGACCGTAGATGTTCCTGCGGACGGCGATACCCCGAGTTCCAGATACCAAGTTCCGGCCGCCAAACCGGTTGCGGTTCCGCTAAGAGAGAAGGAAGTTGACGTACTGGTGGAAAACGGCACAAGATTGGTTGCGGTTCCTCCGATCGCCGTACCGTCGGGGACGGTTCCATTGGCATGGTTGGTGGGTGAAATGTACGCCTGGAGAGAGGTAGCGGCTCCCGAAGAATTGTTTTTTAACGTGCCGGTGATCATAAACTTGATCCGGCCGGTTGTTGCGGCGGAGAGAACAATGGGCGTATTCAGTCCCATTGCAACCCCGGTTGTAACCGATGTACCCGCAGGATTGACCGGTCCGGTATAATCAAAAGCCAAAACCGATGATCCGCCGCCAAGACAGTGCGTACCGTCGGCGAGACAAACATTGGTGCCGTTCACCTGAAGCCCGTTCACCGCATTCATGATGCCGTTCACATAAACGTTGCCCAAGAAATAACCGGCGTAAGAAGTGCCGCTTGAAGCGACAAGGCCGTAGTTGCTGACGCTTGAAGCGTACATGCCGTAGCCGGTATTGCTTTCGCCGACCGCGCCGTTTGATCCGCCCGAAGAAGCCGCATCAACGCCGCATACTTTGCCGTTCGTGCAGTAAACGTCGCCGGTGCCGGTCGTGTCAAAGCGTCCTCTGCCGCTTATGTAAAAACCGGCGGTTTGCGCCGTGGATGTTTGATTCCAAATGGGCGCGCTGGCATTGTTCAACGGCGGCGCTGATGTCGGTTCGGACCAGCTTTGCGCCAAAGAATTATTGCCGATCATCCCCAAGACAACAAACACGCCGGCGACCATCGCCGCGACAGCCAAACGAAAATACAAAAAACTTTTTACGGCCCGCTTTGATTTGGAACGTTTTTTAAGAGTTTTTTTGTTCATAGAACTTGTATTCATCGTATCTATTTTAGCACAGATGGGTTATCCACAAAAGATGCATACGCTAACTAATCGCTAATCCATTACTAATTTACAAATAGCTTAACGAATATGCCACTATTGGTAAATTAGTAAGTTATTGGGATTGGTTAGCATGTGATATAATATTTTACTAATAATAACAGCGTTCATATGAATGGAATTAAAACAATGTGGATAGCGGTGGCCGCGGTCGCCGTTGTCGCTTTATTTATCGTCGGTTACTCTTGGGGCGCCACCCGCACAAGCACGACGCTCATCGGCGCGGGCGGCGATTACGCTAGCGGGTACTCCGCCGGAGTTGCCGCGGCAAAACAGAAACTCACCGCGAGCGGTTTGATCCCTCCGAGCCCTGCGACCGTTACGATAATAGCGGGTACGGTCAATTCGGTTGATACTGATAAATTCATCATCAGGGCCAATCCGGTCTCCCTGAACCCTCTGGACGAGCAAGGTCCGGCCGTGCGCACGGTGGTTGTAAATAAAGATACGCAATTCATCGCCAATGTTCCCATGACGCCCGACGAATCCGCGGCGGCGATGAAGCTTTTTCAGGACAATATGAAAGCGGGAAAAACCGGCGCGCCGCCGCTTCCCTATACCGAAAAAACGGTTGATCTTAGCGCGATAAAGATCGGCATGGTGGTGACGATAACCTCAACCGATGACATTAAGCTGGCCGGAACGATAAACGCCAAAAAGGTCACCTTCGACGCGTTGCCGTCAACGAATCCGACAAAATAAATTAAAACGATAAAAAATACCGCCCCAATAATCATCGGGGCGGTATTTTTTAATCTCGCTTTCTTTTCCCTCGTATCACGATAAGCGCGGCGATCGGCAGAACCGTCCAGATGAAAGGCGCCGGCTGTTTGGCGAAGACGGTTTGCATTATGCCGGAAACATGCCCCAAGGCAAAACCCGACATCGACGAAAGCACGATCGAGGTCAAAAAGCCGATCTGCACGACCGAAAGCACGAGCACGTCGCCCAAGCTTCCGCGGCCCTCGGAAAGATGCTGGTGAAAAGCGCTTCTGGAAAGAAGCAAGAAAAGCAGGACAAAGACGATCATGAAAGCCGCGAGATAAAAAACCGTATGATCGAGCGGGGTTCGCGCTTCGACCTTGTCGAGAAACGGCGCCGAGGCGAGAAGCGCCATTGTCATATAGGACGAAACTATTTGCACCACCACGCGCGCGCGGCCCAAGGTAATTCCGTAAAGAAAGGTGGCGATGATAAAGAACAGGATGATAAAAATATCCCAATACGGGCTGGACGGATTAAAGTAGGAAAAGAATTGGAGCATGTTCAGCTTTTTAGGTTGTAGCTTGTTAGCTTTTTAGCTTTTTAGGACGCCGGAACTCCCCCTACCCCCTCTTTTTCAAAGAGGGGCGGCGGACAAACCTCCGGAGGCCTGATACGACCCCTCCCTTTGGAAAAGGGAGGGTAGGGAGAGTTCCGGTCTCCGCAGGTTGGATACGCCCCCTCGCCCGAGCACGGGAAAGGGAGGGGTGAGGGCTGCCGGCGGGATTTAAGTTATATCTCGAAATTCCTCAAGCAGTTGTTTCTGCTTCTTTGAAAGTTTCTTCGGCACTTCGACCGTGATGGTGACCAAATGATCGCCGCGTCCCTCGTGCTGCAAGTGCGGCACGCCTCGGCTTTTTAATTTTACCACAGTTCCCGGTTGCGTGCCTGCGGGTATCTTTAATTCAACTTTCCCGTCGACCGTTTCCACGAAAACCGTCGTGCCGAGCGCCGCCTCGGCGAACGGTACGCTCGCCTCGGATAAAATATCGTCATTGCGTCGCGCAAAGCGAGGATCGTTCTTTACGAGAACCCTCACATAAAGGTCGCCCGACGAGGCGCCGCGCTCGCCGGCTTCGCCGCCGCCCGCCACTCTTATCGTGTTGCCGTCGTCAACGCCCGCGGGAATGCGCACCTTGATCGCTTGGCGCTCGCGAGTAACCCCGCTTCCGCGGCAAACGGTGCAAATTTTTTCAAACTTTTTTCCCGACCCTTGGCAGTCCGGACACATTCCGGTTGTCTGAAAAACCCCGAACATCGTGTTGCGGGTTTGGTTCACCCTTCCTGCGCCGCGGCAGGTCGGGCAACTCTCTTGTTTCGATCCGGGTTCGCCGCCCGTTCCGTAGCAATGTGAACAGCGGGTCGGTTTCATTATTTCCGTCGAGTAATCAACGCCGAAGACCGCTTCATGGAAATCGATCTTCGCGTCAAGGTTAATGTCGCGGCCGTTCTGTTGCCGCCCGGCGCCCGCGCCGAACAGATCGCCGAAGCCGCCGAAGATATCGCCAAGATCATTCATGTTGATGTTGAATCCTTGGCCGCCGAAGCCCTGAGCGTTAAAACCGCCGCCGAAGCCGCTCATGCCTTCGGGCGCGGTTCCGAAACGGTCGTATTGAGCGCGTTTGGACGAGTCGGACAAAACCTGATACGCCTCATTGGCCGCTTTGAATTTTTCCGCGTTGCCGCCGCGGTCCGGGTGATGCTCCAACGCCAAACGGCGGAAAGCGGCTTTCACCTCTTCCGCCGATGCGTTTTTTTCGATGCCGAGTGTTTTGTAATAATCTTTGGGCATGAAATATATTATTCGAGCGAGGCCGCAGCCGAGTCGAGAATTACATTATAACTGAAACGCTTCGTATATCGGGCTTCTCGATTCCGCTTCGCTGCACTCGAAGAATATTATTCGAGCGGAGGCATGAACAATCTGCCGCAGTCGAGAATTACATTATTTTTTCGTCCATTCTTTTCCCCACTCCCCGCTTATCAATTTTCTTTTTTTCGCCTGACTCCAATCCTTTATTTGCTTTTCCCGATATCGCGCCGTTTCCAAGTTTTCATGTTCTTCAACATAAACCATCTTTTTGGGTTTATGTTTGCTGGTATATTTCGACCCCATCAACGAGATGTGTTGGTCCCAACGGTTGGCGATGTTCCAAGTCATGCCGGTGTAGTACGTACCGTCTTCGCATTCAATGATGTAAACGTACCACCGCCAAGGTTGCATAGAATATTAGATAGCTGGATGTAATTGACTCCAAATAAATGGAAAGATTGTTACGAACGCAACAATTATCGTAGCAACTATTAATACCCATGTTGTTATTACAAGAGCTCTAGCTATACCATCTGAACTTTTCGAGTTTTGTTCATTCGACTTGATTAGATCTCTCGTAGAATCAGCGATGGTTGTACGTAAATCCTGAAGTCCTGCCATCAGATTTAATTGAATTTCGGCATTAAGGAAAGCAGCGTGCTTATCCGCATTGGGGCCAGGATCAGCGGTCCTCAAATTTTGAATTTTCTCATTTATTGATTTCTCGAGTTGTGGAGTCATCATAATCCGTTCTCGATTTCACTCGAAGAATAATATCGTTTTACCTTATTACCTACAATTGTATGGTTTTCACCTCCAGCATCGATGGCTGTTTCGCAATTCTCAAAGGAATTTCCAACAACGACACTTCCCTTACCCCTCAAACGCAACCCCGTTGATCCTCGTCGCTTTACTCCGAATACAAGGGTCAATTTACCTATTACATTTTCGAATATTTTGAACATAAATTACTGTTCAGGCGATGCGATGGCGGTGTCGTTAATTTCCTTAAGCTAATTACCGTTCAAGGCTTCAAACTTCTCGACTCCGCTGCGCTACGCTCGAAGAATATTATTTACTATTCGAGCAAGCGAGCCGATGCGAGCGCAGTCGAGAATTACCTTATTGACCGGTAACACTATGGAAATTCTCGACTCGCTTCGGCTCGCTCGAATAGTATTATCTTTTACTTCTTCTCATCCACTATTTCCCCTTCAACCACTCCCCCATCGTTCTTTTTCGGTTCGGCGGAAGGGTCGCCGGCCGGCGGCGTTGGCGGCTGGTTCTTATAGAGTTCGGCGCCGATCTTTTGCACGGAATCGGAAAGCTCGTCGAGCACTTTCTTGAGCGCGGCAACATCAGACCCGTCCTTGGTTGACTTTACCGCGGCGAGTTTTTCTTCGATCTGCTTTTTAATGTCCGCCGGAACTTTGTCGCCGAATTCTTTGATCGTTTTCTCGGTTTGGTAAACGACCGAGTCGGCCTGATTCCTTAGCTCGATCATTTCTTTCTTTTTTCGATCGTCTTCCGCGTGCGCTTGCGCTTCTTTTTGCATGCGATCGATCTCTTCCTTCGAAAGCGCCGAACTCGCCGTTATCGTTATGTCCTGGCTTTTGCCGGTCGCTTTGTCCTTGGCCGTCACCTTGAGAATGCCGTTCGCGTCCAAATCAAAAGTGACCTCGATCTGCGGCATGCCGCGCGGAGACGGCGGAATGCCGTCGAGCATGAACTTGCCCAAGGTGCGGTTGTCGGAGGCCATCGAGCGCTCGCCTTGGAGCACATGCACCTCAACTGACGGCTGATTGTCGGCCGCCGTCGAGAATACTTGGCTCTTCGAGGTCGGGATGGTCGTATTGCGGTTAATTAGCGGCGTGGAAACTCCGCCCATGGTTTCGATGCCCAAGGTTAGCGGCGTGACGTCCAAAAGCAGAACATCCTTGACGTCGCCCGCAAGGATCGCGCCCTGGATGGCGGCACCCTTGGCCACGCATTCCATGGGGTCAACCCCGCGCTCGATCTTCTTGCCCAAATATTTCTCGACAAAATTGGAAACGATCGGCATGCGCGTCGGGCCGCCAACCATGATGACCGCGTCGATCTTGTCGGGTGTGAGCTTGGCGTCGCTCAACGCTTGTTCGAGCGGATGCTGGCAACGAGCGATCGTCGGTCCGACCAGCTCTTCGAGCTTGGCGCGGGTGAGCTTCATGACCAAATGCTTCGGCCCCGCGGCGTCGGCGGTGATGAACGGCAAATTAAGCTCGGTCTCGAGCACGGTTGAAAGCTCGATCTTGGCTTTTTCCGCGGCTTCCTTGAGGCGGACCAGCGCCATCTTGTCGGTTGAAATATCAATGCCGCTTTGTTTCTTGAATTCGGAAGCGAGATAACCGATGAGCGCATTATCCATGTCCGTGCCGCCCAGTTTGGTGTCGCCCGAGGTCGAGATGACCTCAAAGACGCCGCCGCCGAACTTCATTATTGTCACGTCGAGCGTGCCCCCGCCGAGGTCGAAGACCAAAATGGTCTTTTCTTTATCGGCTTTGTCAAGGCCGTAGGCCAATGATGCGGCGGTCGGCTCGTTCACGATGCGCACGACTTCAAGCCCGGCAATGGCGCCGGCGTCTTTGGTCGCCTGGCGCTGGGCGTCGTTAAAATAGGCCGGCACGGTGATAACGGCTTTCGACACCGGCTCGCCCAAAAACGCTTCGGCGTCGCGCTTGATCTTTTGCAAGATGAAAGCGGAAATTTGTTCCGGCGTGTAGTCCTTACCGGCCATTGTAATTTTTTCGCCGCTGCCCATTTTACGCTTGGCCGCGTAGACCGTGCCGTCGGGGTTGGCCACTGCTTGGCGGCGCGCCGGCTCGCCCACAAGAAGCTGTCCGTCCTTGGTCATGGCCACATACGACGGAAAAGCTTTTCCGCCGATGGACGCGCCTTCGGCCGCCGGGATCATGACCGGCGTGTCGCCCTGCATGACCGAGGCGGCGCTGTTTGAGGTTCCTAAGTCGATTCCTATAATCTTAGACATAAAGTTACTGGGTTTATTAATTATAGTTGAAAGCTAATTAGCAATGCTCTGATTCAAGATTCATGATTCACGATTCAAGAATCCGGTCGTATTCCTGAATCATGTGTCGTGAATCTTGAATCGTCGAGCCGAGCTCGACTATTCCGCTACGATCACTTTTGCCGGACG
>Ga0265330_10002266_pt1 | contig 10583 bp, 9 predicted proteins | sample 41919metaG_FD_202083 | JGI IMG/M metagenome (GOLD analysis project Ga0265330, IMG submission 202083) | Rhizosphere microbial communities from Carex aquatilis grown in University of Washington, Seatle, WA, United States - 4-19-19 metaG | ecosystem: Host-associated > Plants > Roots > Rhizosphere >... | reverse complement strand
AAAATACGAGGGGGATGAAAACGGCTTCGAATACCGGCAAGAGCCGATTCCCAATACACCTTCAGCGCAACAGGACGACGCGCCTGCTGCTCCTGCTGCCAGCACAGCACAGCAGCAACCGGCACTTGCCGCGCCGGAAATCAATACCGAATCGCTGCAGGACAACGCACCTGCCGCTCTTCCTGCAGACACAGCACAACAGCAGCAACCGGCCTTTGCCGCACCGCAAATTGATGCCGATCTTCCCAGCATCCACAAGATATGGATTGCACAGCGCACCGGCATACGCTAGCGTAGCGCTTCGTTCTTCTTGCGACTTGATTACTAAATGGCATTGGCTGCTGTAGGTCGGCCTGAAGGCAGACCTACATGGAAAGGAACATGCATGAACAGCAACAACAACAGGAAAAAATAATGCAGGCAATATTTGCTCCTGCCATCACCCTGCTGAACCGCATGGGTTACACCAAAAAATTTACGCTGCTGTGGCTGTTGTCCATGATTGCGATTGCCGTGGTGGTGTACAGCCTGTTCGTCAGCCTTGACCGGGTTATCCATCCCTCGCAGCGCCAACTGGAAGGCATCGTGCTGATCAAGCCGATCTCCCAGGCCGTGCAAGCCATCCAGTTGCACCGCGGAATTTCGGCCGCGCTGCTCGGCGGCAACGAGACCATGCGCGACAGGCGTGCTGTCAAGGAAAAGGAAGCCACTGTAGCATTTAATGCAATGGAAAAAAAGCTGCCTGCCGACTTGGCTTCCGGCAAGGATTTCCAGCTTATCAAGTCAAACTGGGAACAATTACGCAAAGCAGGTTTGAATTTGACGGTAACCGAGAGTTTTGCCGCGCATACCCGCCTGATCGAGCAGCTCCAGCAATTCGAGGCATTCGTCGCCGACGAATATTTGCTGACCCTGGATCCGGAGCTCGCCACGTTTTACCTGATCGACACCGCCGTCAACAAGCTGCCGCATACGCTCGAGCACCTTGGGCAGATTCGCGCGTATGGCACCGGCATTCTGGCCGGCAAGCACATTACCGAACCGCAAAAGACCGAATTGAAAGTCATGGTCGCCGAACTCGGCAACACGCTCAAGCTCCTCGACATCAATCTAGGCAAGGCCGGCAGTCATAATCCGGCGGTGCAGAAGCCGCTCATGGCAGTGTTCGACGACATCGCCGGTTCATCACGGCAGATCACCAACCTCGTGGCATCGGACATCCTTACCGGCCGTTTTGCCACGCCGCCCGGCGAATTTCTGGATATAGCCACGACAGCAATCGACAAGAGTTATGCGCAAATGTATGACTCCCTGCTGCCGACGACCGAGACCCTCATCAAAGAGCGCATTGCCCGGGCAAAAAGTACGCTGTACACGAGTACCGGTATCGCCCTGCTGGCGTTTCTGGCCGTGGTCTATTTGTCGGTCAGCATCTATTACGCCATTATCGGCAGCATCCTGTCGCTTGCCCGCTCCGCGCGCGCCTTTGCCGACGGCAACATGAACACGCGCATCAAGCTCGACACGAGCGACGAGCTCAGCTGGGTGGGCGACAGCTTCAACGAAATGGCCGATGGGTTCAATGCCATGCTTGACGCGCGCCGCGAAGATGAAGCGCGCCTGCGCGCCACCATTGAAACCGCAATGGATGCTGTGGTGCAGATGGATGCGGCAGGGACCATCACCGGCTGGAACAGCCAGGCGGAAAAAATTTTTGGCTGGATGCACGATGAAGCGATCGGGCGAACGCTGAGCGAAACGATCATCCCGCCCCAGTACCGCGAAGCGCACCTCCGCGGCCTGAACCACTTCCTGGCTTCCGGCAAAGGGAATATATTGAATTCACGAGTCGAGTTGCTGGGGCTGCATCGCGACGGCTGCGAGTTTCCCATCGAATTATCCATCACCGCCATCAACACGGCGGGCAAGTATGAATTCAGCGGCTTCATCCGCGACATCAGCAAGGAGAAAGAATCCGAGGAACTGATCTGGAACCAGGCCAATTTCGATACCTTGACCAGCCTGCCCAACCGCCACATGTTCCACGACCGCCTGGCGCAGGATATCAAGAAAGCGCATCGCGCCGGCCTGAAAACAGCGCTGCTGTTCATCGACCTCGACAAATTCAAGGAGGTCAACGACACGCTGGGGCACAGCATGGGCGACATCCTGCTGACGGAAGCGGCGCGCCGCATCGTCGGGTGCGTGCGCGAGACCGATACTGTAGCGCGGCTGGGCGGCGACGAATTCACCGTCATCCTGGCGGAACTTGACGATACCAGCAGCGTTGAACGGATCGCCGAAAATATCCTGCAAAGCCTGGCTAAACCGTTCCAGCTGGGAGACGAAATGGCCCATGTGTCGGCCAGCATCGGCATCACGCTACATCCCAACGATGCCGACGAGGCGGAAGACCTGCTCAAGAATGCCGATCAGGCGATGTACGCCGCCAAGAATGGGGGGCGCAACCGCTTCTGTTATTTCACGCAATCCATGCAGCAGGCGGCACAAGCACGGCTGCGCCTGACCAACGAGTTGCGCGGTGCGCTGACCGCCAGCCAGTTCAGGGTTTATTACCAACCTATCGTGAACCTGGCTACCGGCCGCATCAACAAGGCAGAAGCACTGATCCGCTGGCAACATCCGGAACTCGGCATGGTCAGCCCGGCGCAGTTTATCCCGCTGGCCGAAGAAACCGGATTGATTGTCGAGATCGGCGACTGGATATTCAAGGAATCGGCGCGGCAACTGAAGCTGTGGAGGGCGTTGTACAACACCGGATTCCAGATCAGCGTGAACGTGTCGCCTATCCAGCTCGGCAATACCATTGGCAGTTCGTACCGGAACTGGTTCAGTTATTTGCAGGAACTGGGGTTGCCGGGGCAGAGCATGGTTATTGAAATCACCGAAGGATTACTGCTGAATGCGGATCCCGGCATTACCGACAAACTGCTCGAATTCCGCGACGCGGGCATCCAGGCGGCGATCGACGATTTTGGCACGGGTTATTCGTCGCTGTCCTACCTGAAGAAATTCGACATCGACTACCTGAAGATCGACCAGTCGTTTGTGCGCGACCTGGAGACCGATCCGGACGACATGGCGTTATCCGAGGCCATCATCGTGATGGCGCACAAGCTCGATTTGAAGGTGATTGCGGAAGGAGTGGAGACGGAGGCGCAGCGCAAGCTGCTGGTCGAGGCAGGTTGCGACTACGCGCAAGGGTATCTGTTCTCGAAGCCGGTACCGGCAGAAAAATTCGAGGAATTATTGAAAGAGCAGCCACATGAAAGCCATCGCTTCCAGATCTGATCCGGCATAAGCCGAGAAGCCTGCGCCAACCCAATAAAAAAGGCCTGCATCATGCAGGCCTTTTTATCTCCATCGCCCCGATGCTCAGCGCCCGGAACGCAACGCTTCGATCCGCTCGTCCAGCGGCGGATGGGTCATGAACAGGCGCATCATCCCCTTGCCGCCGGAGATGCCAAACGCAGCCATCTTTTCCGGCAAAACAGTCTGCTCATGGTTTATTTTCAGCTTCTCCAGCGCGGCAATCATCTTGTTGCGCCCGGCCAGACCGGCGCCGCCCGCATCGGCACGGAATTCGCGCTGGCGCGAGAACCACATGACGATGATACTGGCCAGTACGCCCAGCACCAGTTGCGCCGCGATCTCGGCAACAAAGGCACCGATGCCGGGGCCGTTGCGCCCGTCATTCTTGAGCAGCACGCGATCCACCAGGATGCCAAACAGCTTGGCAAAGAAGATCACGAAGGTATTCACCACGCCCTGGATCAGCGCGAGGGTCACCATGTCGCCGTTGGCAACATGGCTGATCTCATGCGCCAGCACCGCTTCGGCCTCGTCGCGGCTCATGTTGTGCAACAGGCCGGTGCTCACCGCCACCAGTGCATCGTTGCGGTTCCAGCCGGTGGCGAACGCATTCACGTCCGGCGCGTCATAGATCGCCACTTCCGGCATGCCGATGCCCGCCGCGCCCGCCTGCTTGCGCACGACTTCCACCAACCAGCGCTCGGTCGGATCGATCGGATTTTCGATGACCTGCGCACCGACCATGCGCTTGGCCGACCATTTTGACATCGCCAGCGAAATCAGCGAACCGGAAAAGCCGATCACCAGCGACATGACCAGCAGTGCATTGAAATTAGTGCCGCCGCTCTGGTCGAGTATCCGGTCCACGCCTAACAGGCGCAGCGTGATGTTGATTACGAACAGCACCGCCAGGTTGGTCAAAATGAACAGGAAAATTCGTTTCATACTATTGTCTCCATCGTCAAAAATACGGTGCGCAGTCTAACACCACCCACCACTCGGCCTGTTAAGTGGGGCGCATCCCCATTTTTTCAAGCGCACGATTGGATGGGTAAAGACCAAAGAAGTTCGCATGCTTGCCATACGCGCCAAACGGCACTAGCATTGCCTGGCCAAATCAAAAAATTGCCATGCCCAATCACTACACCCGCACCGCCATCGCCCTGCACTGGGCCGTGGCGCTCCTGATCTTCGCCAATCTCCCGCTCGGCGTGTACATGCACGACCTGCCACTATCGCCCATCAAGCTCCGGCTATTCAGCTACCACAAATGGATCGGCGTCACCGTCTTCCTGCTGGCCGTGTTGCGCATATCATGGCGCTTCACCCATCGCCCGCCGCCGTTGCCAGATACCATGCCGCGCTGGGAAAAGCTTGCCGGACGCGCCACGCATTACCTGCTGTACGCGCTGATCTTCGCCGTGCCGCTGAGCGGCTGGCTGATGAGCTCCGCCAAAGGCGTCCAGACCGTGTGGTTCGGCGTGCTGCCGCTGCCCGACCTGGTAGGCAAGAACAAGGAACTGGGCGACCTGCTCAAGGAGGTGCATGAAAGCCTCAACTTCACCATGCTCGGCTTGGTGCTTGTCCATGTCGGCGGCGCACTCAAGCACTATTTCATCGAGCGCGATGGAATACTGGCGCGCATGATTCCATTTCTCAGGAGGAGCGCATGAAAAACTTACTGGTTGTTCCGTTGCTGCTTGCCACCTCGCTGGCATCCGGCGCGGAATTCACCGTGCTGCGTCCGCAACAAAGCAGCATCACTTTCGTTTCAAAACAGATGGGCGTGCCGGTGGAAGGCAGCTTCAAGAAATTCACCGCCCGCATCGCGGTGGACCCGGCCAAGCCGGAGGCCGGCACGGCGCGCGTCGACATCGACCTCGCCAGCATCGACACCGGCAACACCGATGCCGACAACGAGGTCGTGGGCAAGGCATGGTTCGATGTCAAGAACTATCCCACCGCTAGCTTCATCTCCGGCAGCGTCAAACTGTCCGGCAAGGAACGCTATGAGGCGCTCGGCAAGATGACCATCAAGGGCAAGTCGCTGGACATCAAGGCTTCCTTCACGCTCAAACAAAATGCCGACACGCTGATCATCGACGGCCTGTTCCCGATCAAGCGCCTCGGTTACGGCATCGGCTCGGGCATCTGGAGCGACACCGATACGGTCGCCGACGAAGTGCAGATCCGCTTTCACTTTACCGTTGCAAAAAAATAACCACCCTGAAAGGAAAATAGCATGAACAAACCCCTCGCAATCCTCCTGGCCAGCCTGCTTGCCGCACCCGCCTGGGCTGCCGACAACTACACCATCGATCCGCGCCACACCTGGCCGGTATTCGAGGTCAACCACCTCGGTTTCTCCACCCAGCGCGGCCGCTTCGACCACACCAGCGGCAAGATCACTCTCGACACCGCCACGAAAAAAGGCAGCGTCGAACTCACTATCGAAACCGCCTCGCTCGACATGGGATTCGACAAATGGAACGAGCATATGAAGTCGGACGAATTCTTCAACGTCGCACAATTCCCGACCATACGCTTCACCTCGGACAAGCTGGTGTTCGATGGCGACAAGGTGGTGGCCGCCGAGGGCAGCTTCACGATGCTCGGCGTAACCAAACCGCTGACGGTCACCGTGAACAACTTCCGCTGCGCCCCGCACCCGATGGTCAAAAAACCGGCGTGCGGCGCGGACATCACCGCCACCCTGAAACGCTCGGAATTCGGCATGACCAAATACCTCTCGGCGGTAAGCGATGAAGTAAGAATCTCCGTTCCTGTAGAAGCGATAAAAGACCAATAACCTTCTTCTTTGCACCCGCAGGGGGCTCTAATAAAGTCAAGTAATCCACACGGTTTGCCCGTCCACTAAATCGGGCTCTGCTCGCATATTTCCCCGCTCGCATTCATTTGACAGCCGACACGGGGCGTCATAGCATTCGACAGACGGCATAGCAGGCGAGCCCATTTGGTTGCCCCGCATCGCAATCCCGCGCTCAGCCCGGTGTCGACCGACAGGACAGATGAACGTACCGACCACGCCACGCCACGCTATAACGCAGGCAGCCGCAGATATCCGTCCCGGCGCGACGCCGCGCGAACTGCGCTGCGAGGGTGCGTGGCTGTTGCGCTCGGCGGCACAGACCGAGGCCCGGATCGAGGCGTGCATGGAATCACTCGCACAGCCGGTCGAAGGCGAGTTGCTCATCGATGCACAAGCCGTCACCGCGATGGACACCTCGGGCGCATGGCTGCTGCATCGCATTCGACGCACTCTGGAAGCCGGCGGGTGCACCGTGCGCTTCATCGGTCTGCGACCGGAATTCGAGGCACTGCTTCGCCTGATCGCCACGCGCACTACGGAACCTGTCATCACACCATCGCCCACACCCGGCGTGTTGGCCCGCTTCGGTCGCAACGCATGGGAAGGCCTGCTTGGCGCGCTCGGGCTGCTATCCTTCCTCGGTGCCAGCGCGACCGCGCTGATGCGCGCCTTGGTGCAGCCGCGGCGCATCCGCTGGCGGCCCATCCTGTATAACCTGCAAACCGCCGGTGTCGCGGCGCTGCCGATCACCGGGTTGCTCTCCTTTTTGCTCGGCATCGTCATCGCCTATCAGGGTGCGGAACAACTGAGGCGTGTCGGCGCAAATATCTACATCGTCGATCTGGTCGGCCTGTCGATGCTGCGCGAGCTCTCGCCGCTGATCACCGCCATCATCGTCGCCGGACGCTCCGGCTCGGCCTACGCAGCGCAGATCGGCACCATGAAGGTGACCGAGGAGATCGATGCGCTGCGCACCATCGGCATCGGGCCGCTCGATCTGCTGGTGCTGCCCAAGGTGCTCGCGCTGGTGATTGCGCTGCCGCTGCTCACCCTCTACACCGACATCATGGGCGTGATCGGCGGCATGGTCATGGCGCGCGCGCAGCTCGATGTCAGTTTCACCACTTTCGTCGACAGGCTCGACGACGCAGTCAGCCTGACGTCGTTTCTCATCGGCATCGGCAAGGCGCCGGTGTTCGCGGTGATCATCGCCCTGGTCGGCTGCTATCAGGGATTCCAGGTGAACGGCAGCGCCGAGAGCGTCGGGCACCAGACCACGAAAAGCGTGGTGCAGTCGATCTTTCTGGTGATCCTGGTCGATGCGCTGTTTTCCATCGCCTTCAGCTGGCTGAAATTGTGAGTCCCGCCGTGAACGCCGCTGCAAGCTCCGCTGTAACGACCACCCCGGACAACGTCATTGAAATCCGCGACCTGAACACCCGTTTCGGTGCCGCAGTGGTGCATCGCGACGTGAGCCTCTCGGTACGCCGCGGCGAGATATTCGCACTGGTCGGCGGCAGCGGCTGCGGCAAATCGACCATGCTGCGTGAGATCATCATGCTGCAACAGCCAGTGTCGGGCTCGATCCGGGTGTTCGGTCAGGAAGTGATCGGGCTCTCCGACGAGCAGGCACTGCCGCTCAGACGCCGCTGGGGCATGATGTTCGAACGCGGCGCGTTGTTCAGCTCGCTCACCGTGACGGAGAACGTCACCATGGTACTCAGGGAGCATACCAGCCTCGGCGCGGCACTGGCCGGCGAGATCGCCGCCCTCAAGATCGCTCTTACAGGCCTGCCTGCCGATACCGGCTCGAAGTACCCGAGCGAACTCTCCGGCGGCATGCGCAAGCGCGCGGCGCTGGCGCGTGCGCTGGCACTGGATCCGGAACTGCTGTTCCTGGACGAGCCGACCGCCGGCCTCGACCCCCTGAGCGCCACCGGCATCGATGAACTGGTGCGCCAGTTGCGCGATGCGCTCGGACTCACCATCATGATGGTCACCCACGACCTCGACCTGCTGTGGCGCGCCGCAGATCGCGTCGCGGTGCTGGGCGAAGAGCGTATCCTAGGCAACGGCACGATGCAGGAGCTGGCACGCTCGGAGCATCCGATAATTCGGGAATATTTCTACGGCCCACGCGGGCGCGGGGCTCGAGAGCAGGGAACACGGGAGCAGGCATGGAATCAAAAGTAAATTTTGCGGTGGTCGGGGCGTTCGTGCTGATACTCGGCGCGCTGCTGATCGGCGGTGTATTGTGGCTTTCCAGCGGCAAGTCTTACAGCAAGGCTTACGACACTTATTTGATCTACATGAGCGAATCGGTGTCCGGCTTGAGTCTGGATGCCCCGGTACGCTATCGCGGCGTGCAGATCGGCAGCGTGCGCCGCATCGCGCTCGCACCGGGCAACGCCAAGCTGGTGCAGCTTACTCTGGACATCGAACGCGGCACGCCGGTGAAGCAGGATACTGTGGCGGTGCTGCAAGTGCAGGGACTGACTGGTATCGCCCACGTCGATCTCTCCGGCGGCGGCAGCGACTCGCCGCCGCTAAAGGCCGGCTCCGGTGAGAAGTATCCGGTGATCAGCACCGGGCCGTCGCTGATGCTGCGCCTGGATACCGGGGTCACCGCGCTGCTCGGCAATCTCAACCGCAGCAGCGAAAGCGTCAACGCACTGCTGGACGAGGAAAACCGCGCCGTACTGCGCCGCACGCTGGCCAATCTGGAGCGCCTGTCGGGTACGCTCGCGGCGCATACCGGTGAAATCGACGCCGGACTGTCCCGCGCCTCGCGCACTATGAAAAACACTGAGCGGCTGACCGCGCTTGCGAATGCCGAGCTACCGCAACTACTCCAGCGCATCCAGCGCAGTGCCAACGCCTTCGATCGGATGGCCAACGAAACCGCGCGTGCCAGTTCGAGTGCCGCGAGTACTATCGAGAGCGTACGTACCGAAGCGCTGCCCGAAGCACGCCAGGCGATCACCGAACTGCATGAACTCACCGCCTCGCTGCGCCGCTTCAGCGAGGCATTGGAGCGCAACCCCGGCATGCTGCTGCAGGGCCGGCCCGCCGTGCCACCCGGGCCGGGCGAATAAATTTTATGATGGAGCTGCCAATGAAATCGAACAACACTGCCTGGCACGCGCGGCGCGCGGCCTTCGCGCGATTCGCAGCGGCCGCACCTACCTCAGCAGCCCTCACATCTATCATCGCGATGTCCTTACTCGGCGGCTGCTCGGCACTGCTGCCGCCCCCGCCTCCACCGGACAATATCTACCTGCTCGAGGCCAAGATGGCCCCAATATCACCCCCGGTATCGACCCCGGACGATGCTCGTTCCTCACCAGCGACGCAGCACCAGATTGTGCTCGCAGTCAGCATGCCGCGTGCGCGTGCCGGCTTCGACACCGCACAGATGGTCTGGGTGCGCCAAGCGCACGGACTCGAGGTGTACTCACGCAACCGCTGGGCGGACACGCCGACGCGCATGCTCGCGCCGCTGCTTGTCCAGGCACTGGAGCACTCCGGGGCATTCCACGCGGTGGTGCAGATACCTTCCACGGTATCGGCCACGCTGCGCCTGGATACAGAACTCATCCGGCTGCAGCAGGATTTCAGCGTGCAGCCAAGCCGAGTGCAGCTCACACTCAACGCGCAACTGATCGACATCAACACGCGGCGGGTAATCGCCAGCGCGGAGTTCGACGAGACCGAGAATGCCGCGACTGAGGATGCCTATGGCGGCGTGCGCGCCGCCAACCTGGCACTGGAGCGCCTGCTCGTCAGGCTCGCTGCCTTCTGCGCCGAGCACGCGCCACCACCCTGATTGCGCGCCTCAGCGACCCCGCCCGACCCCTACGATGGACAATATGCATGATGCCGCCACGGGATATTGTGAGCGGAGTCCGCACATAGGATCCCGGTCGAACAAGATGCTTTCTGTGCGGCTCACTCAGCTCATGGTCGCGCGGCGCGACGGCTCATTTCCTCGAGGCGCAACCTCTCATGCTGCAGGCTGCCGAACCACAGTGCGTAATGCCGCGTGAACTCCGCCCCCAGAAAGAAAATCTGTGCCGAGTAGTACACCCATAGCAGCAACGCGATCAGTGATCCGGCGGCGCCAAAGCTAGATGCCACGCCGCTGTTGCCCAGATACAAACCGATTGCATATTTTCCCAGGCTAAACAGCCCCGCCGTGAAGGCGGCGCCAATCCAGACGTCGCGCCACGATAGCGGTGCGTCTGGCAGGGTCTTGTAGATGACTGCAAACATACAGGCTATGACGCCGAACGAAATGAAGGAGGAAACTGTCACGAAAACGGCGGCGAAGCTGCCCAAGATGCCGCCCACACGGTGTTCAAGCATGGCCAGTGCGGCGCTGACGACGAGGGAGACGAGCAGCAGAAAAGCCAAAACAAGC
>Ga0265330_10002265_pt1 | contig 10588 bp, 8 predicted proteins | sample 41919metaG_FD_202083 | JGI IMG/M metagenome (GOLD analysis project Ga0265330, IMG submission 202083) | Rhizosphere microbial communities from Carex aquatilis grown in University of Washington, Seatle, WA, United States - 4-19-19 metaG | ecosystem: Host-associated > Plants > Roots > Rhizosphere >... | reverse complement strand
CGGTCTTTGCCAGCTTTCAATATGCCGTCACGTTCAATGTCCCGGAGCATACGAGCTATTGCCCCTTGCCGAATGATTGGGAAGGTTCGGACCACGGCACCGTCATTTTCCTGGAGCCGCCGGCAGATTGTTATGGCGCTGGGTATCCATCCTCCGGACGTGGCTTCGAGCCGTTGGCGACACCTCGTATCGAGGTCTTTTATGCCTACTGCACGGACGATTCGTGCAACGCAACGCGGAACACAAGACTCTTTACGTCCAAGCCGCAGCTGAAAACCACTACGAGCGACGGGCTTTCCGTCACCACGGTTCAAGCTCTTTATCTCGCCGACATACCGGCCGAGATCGACATCTCCCTGGTTACGACGCCAAAGGACAAATCGAAATATCTCGGTTCGTTTCTGGCTCTGGTGGCGTCTGTCCGCACCTGCAAGGCGACGTGGTTCGACTCCAACAAGCCTAAGAAGCCAAATTACATCGGCCACGGCACGCCGTGCGAGAAGGGCCAGTGGTTCTGAGTCGAGCCGAAATTATTTGCTGTCTTTGATCTTCTCCGACGCTTCGTCGGGGTCGAGGAACAGCGTCGCGCGGTCGACCTTGCGGTCGGTGACGTGGGCAAGTTCGGTAATGAAGTCCACCACCTTGTCCTCGAACAAGGGCGCGCGGATTTCCGCCTGGGCCTGCGCGTTGCGGGCGTAATACTCGAAGACCTGCTGCTCCTGGCCGGGGAACTGGCGGGCGCGCGCGCTGACGGCGCGCTGCATCTCGTCGTTGCCGATGGTGAGGCCGTTCTGTTCGCCGATCCGCGCCAGCACCAGGCCGAGGCGCACCCGGCGCTCGGCGATGTCGTGATATTCCTTCTTGAGGTCCTCTTCGCTCTTGCCTTCGTCGGCGGCGGTCTTGCCTTCGCGTTTCAGTTCGGCCTCGACCTGTTGCCAGATGCCGTTGAATTCGCCTTCAACCATGGTGGGCGGCAGCGAGAAGGAATGCACTTCGTCCAGCGCGTCGAGGATGCGGCGCTTGAGATGGATGCGGCTGGCGGCGGCGAATTCGCGCCTGAGCTGATCGCGCAGACGTTCTTTCAACATACCCAGCGAATCCACGCCCAGCTTCTTGGCGAGTTCGTCGTCGATTACCAGCGGATCGGGCGATTTCACCAGCTTCACGGTGACCGTGAAGACGGCGAGCTTGCCGGCGAGCGAGGCTTCCGGATAGTCCGCCGGGAAGGTCACGGCGACGTCGCGCACCTCGCCCACGATGACGCCGACGAGCTGGTCCTCGAAGCCAGTAACAAGCTGGTTCGAGCCGAGCACGAGGTTGAAATCCTCCGCCTTGCCGCCGGTAAATTCCTCGCCGTCGACGCGGCCGACGAAATCCATCGTCACCATGTCGCCCTGCTGGGCGGCTTCGCCATCGCCGCGCGGCGAAAAGCTGCGCGCCTGTTCGGCGAGGCGCTTGACCGCATCGTCCACGTCTTCATCGCCGACGTCGGCCGTCAGCCGCTCGACCTCGAGCTTGGAGACGTCGGCCAGTTCGAAATCGGGCATCAAGTCGATCAGCACGCGGAATTCGAGATCGGCCTTGCCGTCGATCACCTGCTGCACGTCGCCCACCGCCTCGACGCGCGGCGGAAACGCCGGCTTGAGCGAATTGTCGCTCACGGCCTTTTGGCTGCCCTCGTTGACGGCGGCCTCGACGATCTCGCCCATCATCGACTTGCCATAGGTCTTCTTGAGGAACGAGACGGGGGCCTTGCCCGGCCGGAAACCCTTGAGGCTCAGCTTCGGCTTGATCTCGTTGAGCTTGCCAGTCAGCCGCTCATCCAGATCGGCGGCAACCACCACGACCTTGTATTCGCGGCGCAAGCCATCGGAAACGGTTTCGGTAATCTGCATAGGCGTATCCCTAAACTTTATCTTCTATGGCCTGCCACGCGTAGCTCGCCGTAACCAGCCCGGCTTCGCCGAGTGGCTACGCCGGGCACGCTTCTCCGCTGCGCGAGCGAAGCGTGGTGCGGGCGGAGGGATTTGAACCCCCACGACTTTCGTCACTGGAACCTAAATCCAGAGCGTCTACCAGTTCCGCCACGCCCGCGTGCGGGCCCTCCCGCCTTCGCCGGCGGAAGCTGGCCGCTATAGCAGGGGTTTTCGAGGGTTGCTAGGGCCTTAGGGCAGCGCCAGGCCATACCAGCCGACGTCCCAAAAGCGCCCGAATTTGCGGCCGACTTCGCGGTAGGTGCCGACATGGGAAAAGCCCATCGCCAGGTGCAGGCCGACCGACGCCTCGTTCGGCAGGGTGATGCCGCCGAAGGCGCGGTGAACGTCTTCCCCGGCCAGCGCCTCGAACAGGGTTTGATAGAGCCGTCGGCCAAGGCCCTTCCCCACCTCGCCCGGCGCCAGATAGATGCTGGTCTCCACCGAGGTGTCGTAAGCGGCGCGGTCCTTGAACCGTCCCGAACCGGCCCAGCCGATCGGCTGCCCGCCGCGCGCCGCGACGAAGCACTGATGGCGCCCGGTCGGCGCGAAACTGTCGAACCATGCCTGGCGCTGCTCCAGCGTGCGCGGTTCGATGTCGAAGGTCACCGGCGTGTTCGCGACATAGTGATTGTAGATATCGAGCAGCGCGGGCAGATCGTCCTGGGTCACGCGGCGGATGACGGCTTCGGCCATGGCAATTCCTCAGTTGAAATCCGTCGGCAAGGATGGCGTCAGCACATGTTCGTGCAGGCGCCGGATTTGCCAGGGCAGCACGCGCGATTGCGACAATTCGGGCAGATCGTCGAGCGGGAAAAAGCGCGCCTCGCCGGTCTCCAGCGGGGACTTTTCGCACTCGCCGGCGATGTCGCAAAGGAAAAACAACTTATAGATATGGAACGGATGCGGCCGCGGATGGCCGCTCTTGTCGCGATCGTAAACCGCGGCAAGCTTCTTCACCGCGACGATCACGCCCGCCTCTTCGCGCGCCTCGCGGATGACGTTCTCGCTGGGAGATAGGTTCACGTCGGCCCAGCCGCCCGGTAGGGTCAAGCGCCCGGCGTCCATCAATTCGCTAACCAGCAGCACGCTCTTGTCGCGGAAGATCGCGGCGCGCACGTCCACCTTGGGCGTGGCGTAACCGGCCTCTTGCGCGAACAATTTCTCGACCGCCCCCGGTTCCTCGCCCGCCCCCTCCGCCATCATCTTCGCCGCCAGCACCCGCAGCTGCTCGTAGCGCTCGCGATCATAGGGGTTTTCTGCGAAGGTTAATCCGCTCTGCGCCACGGACTGCAATTCGCGCGCCCAGGAAAGCCATTTCGGTTGCATGTCACAGTCCGTCGCGCAGCCGCCGCAGTAACGCGGGCAATTGTTCGGGCAAATCCTCCGAGATCAACCCCGGGCCGAAAAGGTTCGCCGCCTCCCCGTGCAGCCACGCCGCCGCCGCCGCCGCCTCGAACGCCTCCATGCCTTGCGCCAAGAGGCCGCAGATGAATCCCGCAAGCACGTCGCCCGATCCCGCCGTCGCCAGCGTCGGGGGTGCATTGGTCGAGACGCAGACCTTTCCGGCCGGATCGCAAATCGCCGTATCGGGCCCCTTCAGCAACACGACGCAGCCCGCTTCTTTCGCCGCTTCGCGCACCGCTTCGATGCGCGAGGCCGAACGGGCGAGCAAGCCGGGAAACAGCCGCTCGAACTCGCCCTCGTGCGGCGTCAGCACATTGTCGGGGCCGAGCTGGCTAAACAGCCGCACCAGATCGTCCTGAAAAGACGTCAGAGCATCGGCGTCGAGCACGCATTTGGCTTTCACAGCCACGCCAACCAGTTGCTTCGTTGCCTCGCCGACGCCGCAGCCTGGGCCGATCACCACGGCGCTAAAACGTTTGTCCTTGAGCAGTTCGCGCAAGCCATCCGGCCCGTCAAACGGTTTGACCATGATCGAGGTCAGATGCGCGGCATTGACCGCGACCGCATCCAGCGGACTGGCGACGCTCACCAGTCCAGCGCCGATGCGCAGCGCGCCGCGGGCGGCCAGACGCGCCGCACCGGTTGCGTGCGCCGGTCCGCTGACGATCAGCGCATGGCCGCGAGAATATTTGTGGCCGAGTGGATCAAGGCGGGGAAAATCCTTGCCCCACAGCTCAGGCCCGTTGGCGAAGATCTGCGGCCGTTCCAAGGCAGCCTCCGGAATTCCGATCTCAGCAACCACGATCTCGCCGCACATCAGCCTTCCCGGCATCAGCACATGCGCCGGCTTCATGCGGAAGAACGTGACCGTCACCTCGGCCCGCACGCAAAGATTGTCAAGCGCGCGGCCGAGATCGCCGTGCAATCCGCTCGGAATATCGACGGCGACGACGGGGACGCTCATCCCGTTCAGCGCGAGGACGGCTTCGCGCGCGACGCCTTCGAGCGGACGCTGCAGCCCCGCGCCGAACAGCGCGTCGACGAAAAGTTCGGCGCCGTCCAATGCGCGCACCGCTAGCTTCTCGGTCGAGCCCGTCCAGCGCGCGGCCATCGCCGCCGCATCGCCCTTCAGCGCATCCCGGCGGCCCAACAACGCCACGCGCACATCCCAGCCGCGTTCGCTTAATAATCGCGCGACGACGAAGCCGTCGCCGCCATTGTTGCCGGGACCGCAGAGCACAACGGTCTTGCGCGCCGTCCAGCGCTTGACGATTTCGTCGGCGACGGCGCGCCCCGCATTCTCCATCAGCGTCAGCGAAGCAACGCCGTGCTCGGAGGCGTAGCGGTCGGCCGCGTACATTTCGGCGACGGTGATGATTTCGTTCGTCATGGGCGTTCGGCACAATTGCAAAAGCGGCTTGGCACTGACAATGGACCGGCTATGCCTGTTTATCGCGCAAGCTGGCTAATTTTTGTGCAGCATTTTGGGCGAGTCGCGAATTCCCGCTATAAGTAACTGAAATTACTTGTTATTAAGTAGGCCGGAAGTTGGCACAACCCCTGCTACTTTCTTAACGGCGCGGTATCTAAGGACTGCGCAAGGAGCTCCAGATGAAGAAGATCGAGGCCATCATTAAGCCGTTCAAGCTCGATGAGGTGAAGGAGGCATTGCAGGAGGTGGGCGTCCAGGGCATCACGGTTACGGAAGCCAAAGGCTTCGGCCGCCAGAAGGGACACACCGAACTCTACCGCGGCGCCGAATATGTCGTCGACTTCCTGCCCAAGGTGAAAATCGAGATCGTGATCGGCGAGGATCGCCTGCAAGCCTCGCTCGACGCCATCCAGAAAGCCGCGCGCACCGGGCGCATCGGCGACGGCAAGATTTTCGTGCTGAATGTCGAAGAGGCTATCCGAATCCGTACCGGCGAAACCGGCATAGACGCGATCTAGCGGCCGGCCGCAACGCGTGACGTTTCAACATAAGGGGAAAGAAAAAGACTATGGCTAACGCACAAACCGTCCTGTCGATGATCAAGGCCAAGGACGTCAAATTCGTCGATTGGAGGTTCACCGACCCCCGCGGCAAGTGGCAGCACGTCACCTTCGACCTCTCGCAGATCGATGAAGACACGCTCACAAACGGCCTGATGTTCGACGGCTCTTCGATCGCGGGTTGGAAATCGATCAACGATTCCGACATGACGCTGATCCCCGACTGCGACACGGCGGTGATCGACCCGTTTTTCGCGCAGACCACGCTGGTCCTCACCTGCGACGTCATCGAACCGATGACCGGACAGCGCTACGGCCGCTGCCCGCGTTCGATCGCCAAGGCCGCCGAGCAATATCTGATTTCCTCCGGCATCGGCGACACCGCCTATTTCGGCCCCGAAGCGGAGTTCTTCATCTTCGACGACGTGCGTTTCGAAGTCAGCATGAACAAGTGCTTCTATCAAATCGACCAGATGGAAGGGGCCTACAATTCCGGAACCGAATATGAGGCGGGCAATCTCGGCCACCGTCCGGCGGTCAAGGGCGGTTACTTCCCGGTTCCCCCGGTGGATGCTTTCCAGGACATCCGCGGTGAAATGCTCTCCATCATGGGCGACATGGGCATCAACCCGGAAAAGCATCATCACGAAGTGGCCGGTTCGCAGCATGAGCTGGGCTGCAAGTTCAACACCCTGACCAAGTGCGGCGACGCGATGCAGATCTACAAATATGTGGTGCATCAGGTCTCCGCCGCCTACGGCAAGACCGCGACCTTCATGCCGAAGCCGATCGCCGGCGACAACGGATCGGGCATGCACGTGCACCAGTCGCTGTGGAAAGGCGGCAAGCCCTTGTTCGCCGGATCGGGTTATGCCGACCTGTCGGACACCTGCCTTTACTACATCGGCGGCATCATCAAGCACGCCAAGGCGGTCAATGCCTTCACCAACTCGCTGACCAATTCCTACAAGCGGCTGATCCCCGGCTTTGAGGCGCCGGTGTTGCTGGCCTATTCGGCGCGCAACCGCTCGGCGTCGTGCCGTATTCCCTTCGCGCCCGGCCCCAAGGGCAAGCGCGTCGAAGTGCGCTTCCCCGATCCGGGCTCCAATCCCTATCTCGCCTTCGCCGCGATGATGATGGCCGGCCTCGACGGCATCGAGAACAAGATCCATCCCGGCGATCCGGTGGACAAGGACCTCTATCACCTGCCGCCGGAAGAGCTGAAGGAAATCCCCACCGTGTGCGGCAGCCTGCGCCAGGCGCTGGAGAACCTCGACGCCGACCGCGCCTTCCTCAAGAAGGGCGGCGTCTTCGGCGACGACTTCATCAACAGCTGGATCGAACTGAAGATGGAAGAAGTCTACGCCTTCGAGCACTCCCCACATCCCATCGAGTACAAGATGTATTATTCGGTGTGAGCTTCTCCTGAGGTCGAAACTGCGCAAGGGCCCGGCGGCGACGCCGGGCCCGCGTTGCGTCATGGACAAGGCCGTGAACATCCGATGGTGCGCCCGCACCAACACCAGCGGACTCTGAAGATCACCTTCGGCTCTCATGCCGCCAACGAATATTCCGGCACTGCAGGCACGCGAGGTCAGTAGCAAATCGTCCTGCGAACAAACAACCTAATGAAATCAATACGGTGGTAGTTTCTTGACGCCTCGTCCGTTCAGCGGACGCGGACTTCCGTAATGCATATTACAATTATTTAAATTAACTGGTAGCATCCCGCTTGGGGCGTCGTGACGCGCATTGCAGCCTTTTCGAAAAATATCGGAATGGTGATGCGCGATAGTCTTTCAGCTTTCCATAACGAGCACGAAACCGAGCGGTCGTCTGATCACGGACTCAGATCACGGGGGATCTTCATGACCATGCGTGCGCAAAATCTTTTGGCCGGTCTGGTATTCGCGGTGACTGCAATACTCGCCGGTAGTGCCGAGGCGCAGCAATACGGCAATCCGGACGAAATCCAGGCGCAGAGCGCGCATGACTACAACACGCCCGCGCTGGGTGGAAATGGCGGCCGTCCATACAGCGAGGAATGCGAGACAAACTACTTGTATCTAAGCGGCATCCGCGTTCGGTTCGGCGCATGGACCAACAATGTCGCGCCGCTTTGTAATTACGTCTCCAGCGCCAGTGGCGCGGACGATGGGCGCGACTATTCCACCTTTGGCGGCGGCGGCGGCGAACATAGCGTGGATCTTGTCTGCCCGATTGGCATGTTTGTTCGCGGTCTCGCCGCCACACGCACATCCGACAGGGGCCCCTTTGTCGCCAATGTCGGCATCACCTGCAGCCATCTGAACGGCGATCCTTCGGGCGACGTCACGATCTGGCAGAACCCGCGCGCCTATGGCCCCGACAGCGTCGGACAGATTCCCGTGACCTGCGACACGCATGGCGGCTGGATCTATATTGCCAAAGGCATTCAGGGCCGCGCTGGGGATTTTGTCGATTCGCTTGGTCTCATCTGCGCCGGCTTTGCAAAGGTTGCGCCCGTCGATCTTCCGCCGGATCGGCGCCTCGTTACCGCATCCGAACGCGACCACTACGGACAGATTGTCGCCAACGGCAATTCCGGCAAGCGCGATTGGAGTCGTGACGCGCTTGCGATGCGAGGTGACAACATCACGCGCGGGCACGACGACAATCCGCCTTGCGATGGTTCCCATCAGCCATGCCAGCCTCAAGCGACCCAGCTGCCGCCTTGCCCGCTGACGCACGACCATCCACGGCCGTGCAATCCGGGGACCGGTGCTTCGAGCGGCAGCACGCAACCGAGCGGCCTGCCGAACAACCTTCAGAGCTATCAAAACCCAATTATTCCCACTCAGTTCGGCCGCACAGAATTTCGTGCGAACGATCGCGTCGATTGGTGCCGCGTCGCGGGCGCTTGCGGCAAACCCGCTGCGGACGCGTTTTGCGCTCTAACTGAAAGGGGCGCGCGGCCCAACGCGGTGAGGTTCTACGCGCAGCCCGGTCTCCCACGTACGCGCATGATTGGATCGCAGCAGGTCTGCAATACGGGAAACTGTACTGGCTTCGGCCTCATCGTTTGCGGCCCATAGGAGCGAAAGATGCACAACCGAATTTCGTTTCTTTTCGCCCTGATTGCATTGGTCGCAGTGGCGCTGCCGCAAGGCGCGCAGGCGGGCACGCCGGTGCCTCAGACCTATTCCTGCGCGGCGGGAAGCTTCCTGGTCGGCTTCCAGGGACACACCGGGAACTGGATCGATGAATTCCAGCCCATTTGCGCGCCATGGGATCCAGTTCATCAGCGACTCGGCGCACAAGTTGCCGGCGACGCTTTCGGCAATATAAATGGTGGCAGTCCAAACTTGAGCAGCGCGATCTGTCTGCCTGATTCTGTGATATACGAAATAGATTACCATCTCACTTTTCCCAATGGCCCTCCGGGACATCTTCAATGGTTGCGAATTTCTTGCCAGAACATCATCACCGGGTCACTAGATTTGCCCCAATCCAACATCTGGGCCGCCCCTATCCGCATGCCCCAACCCATATTGGGACCGTATCCCGGTGATAATCCCGACGCCAATACCGTGGACGATACGTGTCCAGGGATATTCTCGTCAGAATTTTCGCCGTCCGATCTTTTGAGAGTTGTAGCGTACAGTCTTATAATCAATCTGGACGGCATCAATGTCGCTGATCTCCAGCCTAGGTGTGACAAGCCGAAAAACATCGAGGCTGCGGCCGGCCCGGCGCCTGTACACATAACCGCGGAGCAAGCGTTGAAGACGCGTGAGGCTTCGAGCAAGCCGCCGGCGTTCACAGATCGAGCGTTGAGGGCGCGTGTGGCTTGGAATCAGCCTCCGGCGGCCGCACCGGTTCCCGGCAGTTGGTACCAGAGCTGCTCGAACGCATCGATCTACCAAAATGTCCTGACGGCCTCGTGCAAGAGCACGACTGGGCTCGACGTGACAAGCTCTCTCAATCTAACGACCTGCAACCAGCCGGCATCGGCGGCCAACATCAACGGCATGCTCGTCTGCCAGAGCGGCACGGCGAGCACAGGCCACAACCGGCCTAACTAGTGGACCGGATCAGACGGAGGAAAGCCACGGAACCCACCACTGTCCAACGGCACCTGGATCGCAACGCGGCAATGATCTGTCTGTGACCATCCACGAATTACGAAAGGGCATCAATATGCGTCATGTAATCGCGCTTTTCGTTACGATGATGATCTTAGCAGCCGGGGCGACGCCCGCCATGGCGGTGGATTATGGCGCGAGAGGCGCGCCCACGCCAAACCCTGTTTATCGGGTCGACTGCAACCCGGGAGAATTCGTCATCGGCTTTCGCGCGCGTGTCGGCGTATGGGTCGATCAGTTGGGTGTGGTCTGCACCACGTGGGATATTGGAACAAACAGCGTCGCGGCGGCCCGGGACGCCGGAGTATTGGGAACCGCCGGTGCAAACGATCCGGTGACGACGACAACGTGCAGCGCCAACCACGTGCTCAGCGGATTTAAGTTCGTCCGTACAGAGGTAGTAAGGCCTGGCGATCCGCATTATATCCAAAACGTCGTAATGTTCTGCGTGAGGCCGACGGGCGCTCCCGAGACGCAGTTTATCAATCTAACGAATTCGCAGCCGCTCGATCCCGGAACGCCGCTCGGCGATCCGGCGGGCCCGTCGACGACCGATAGGCGAACGATCGTCGATACAGTTTATTGCCCACCCGGAATGGCTGCGACGGGTGTTCTCCAATACTCCAACTACGACCATCCCGTTGAGCCCGGCCTCGCCTGCAACAAAGGCAGCGACGTGCTCGCCGCACAAATGAGAAGCCGCACGAATTCGAACATGCGCTCATATGCTGAGATGCAGGCTGCGGCGAACCACGCGCCACCGCCAATTTCGGCGCACAACAGTTTATCGGTTCTCGGAAGCCACAGTGTTGTCGGCGGAAGTGGCGGCAGCAGTTCCGGCGGCGGTAGCAGCACGGCGCCTTCTACCCCACCGGCTGGCGCGGGTTCTTCATCGGCGGGTGGCATTCCGGCCAGTCCGCCGCCGCCTCCTCCTCCGTCGCCGCCCGCGCCGGTCGATGCCGTCGCTCAAGATTTCGCCGGCAATTGGCAGGTGCAGGTGAACGACGGCTCGGTCTTTCCGATGACGCTTATTGCGTACGGCAAGAAAGTCGGCGGCAATTACGATCCCGCGAACCGCGTCGGCACCATCAT
>Ga0265330_10002264_pt1 | contig 10589 bp, 9 predicted proteins | sample 41919metaG_FD_202083 | JGI IMG/M metagenome (GOLD analysis project Ga0265330, IMG submission 202083) | Rhizosphere microbial communities from Carex aquatilis grown in University of Washington, Seatle, WA, United States - 4-19-19 metaG | ecosystem: Host-associated > Plants > Roots > Rhizosphere >... | reverse complement strand
CCATCCCCCTTGGCGCCACCGTCAGCAGCAGCTCCGGCATCGGGTCTGGGCACGGGCGCATCATCGCCGCAGCCGCCGATGCCAGAAACTGCCAGTCCCAACACTAGAACCGAAGCCAACTTCTTCATCGATTGAAATCCTTTCTCCTGCCGTTGTTCGCGCCGGATCAAACCAGCATAGGAGTCGTCTAGCGCAATCGCCGATCGCTGTCAAGCATAGGAGACAGCATTCCCGCATAGAGGACTCGGTTTCCGCCCGCACCCAGGTTGATTTCGCACCGGGTCCGTTTCCGCCCGCACCCAGGTTGATTTCGTACCGGGTCCGCCCGCACCCAGGTTGATTTCCGAGCAACTTTTCCCGCTGGCTGCCGACAACAGGATATGTCCCTCCCCCGCGAAGTCCTGCCCGGCCGCACCTACATAATCACCCGCCGCTGCTCTGAGCGCCGCTTCTTGCTGCGCCCTGATCACGAGACCAATAACGCCTTCATCTACTGTCTCGCCGTGGCCGCCCAGCGGTTCGGCATCCAGGTCATCTTCACCTACGCCGCCGCCAACCACCACCACACAGGCATCTTCGACCCCGATGGCCGTTACCCTGATTTCATCGCCTATTTCCACAAGTACGTCGCCAAGTGCCAGAATGCCCTGCGCGGCCGCTTCGAGAACTTCTGGTCCTCTGAACACGCCAGCGTCGTACGCCTCGTCCAGCCCGACGACATCATCGCGAAGATGGTCTACGCCTTGACCAATCCGGTGAAAGACCTGCTGGTCGAGCACGTCCGGGAATGGCCTGGCGTGAACTCGTACAGCGCGACCGTCGACGGCGCGACCCTCACCGCAAACAGGCCCGCCCACTTTTTCCGCAAAGATGGCACCATGCCCGAAACGGCCACCCTGACCCTCGCTCGGCCACAGGGCTTCGAGAAGATGTCCGATAAGGAATTCGCGGCCCTCATCAAGACACGCGTGGCCGCCGTGGAAAAGCAAGCCGCAGCGGATCGCCGAGCCAAGGGCATCAACGTCCTCGGGCGTGAGCGCGTCCTGAAGCAGGATTGGCGTGCCCGGCCCAAGAGCGCCGCGCCCCGCTTCAAGCTCAGCCCGCGTATCGCCGCCAACGACAAATCGGCGCGCATCGAAGCCATCACTCGCAACACGAATTTCCTTGCCGCCTATGTCGCGGCCAAAGAAAAGTTCGCCAAGGGTTTCCGCGATGTGGTCTTTCCCGCCGGCACCTGGTGGCTGCGCAAGCACGTCAAGGTACGGTGTGCGGAGGCCCCTCCGGCCGCTACCGTCGCGTAGAACGTCCAACTCCAATTGACCCCGACCTTGGCCCCGAGCGTGCCAGCGGCGAGGTCCGTCCGGCGCCCGATTGTGAGTCGGTCTTGGGCCCACTACTGGCCCGACCCTGCCGGCTCGCCAGCCCGAAAGTCCGCCTGTCGGCGGAACCCTGGCTTTCCATTTGTCATGTCCATTGAATATCCGCCTCGCCCGGCGCCCCAGCAGGACAATGCAACCTGGTTCGGGGTCTCAACGGGGACAACGCAACCTGGTTCGGGAACTCAAGGGACTAAACAAACTGGTTCGGGAACTAAACGCCAGCAGACAATTCAACCTGGTTAGGGAATTGGGGCTCGCTCTGCGCACATCGATCGGCCAGCGCCACCACAAAGGCCCCAAACCATGCGTCCCGGCCTAATCCCTCGCTCAGCATCTTGCGCGTCACCAGGCGTACAGAAACATCAGTCACAGCCTCCACAGTGGCACTGCGTGGGCCCGGACGAAAAACCGTTTCTTCGCCAAAGACCGAGCCGACCCCAAGCTGGCACACGGCACTGCGCCCGCCCTCTCTCGTGGTGTATGCGACGCAAGTTCCCCGCACGATGACAAAGCCAGTGTCGCCTGTCTCACCCTCGGTCACGATGTGCTCTCCCGCCGCGAAGGTTTCAATGGGAAATGCGATTCCACCCTGCAAAACCACTTCAACCTCGCGCTTGAGCTCGATCACACTTTGATAGCGATCCTGCGGATCAACTGCCAACGCCTTGCGTGCGATCCGGTAGATATGTGGCGACAGGGGCAGGCTGGCACAAGCCTCCGGCAGGGGCGCAATCTGTCCTGCGCGCGCCTGTTCCAACACGTCGTCGATCGAGTCGGCCAGATAGGGCGGCCGGCCCGCCAGGATCGCGTACAGCACCGCGCCCAGGCCGAACACATCGGTCCGCTCGCTCACCAGATTGCCCGCGCCCATGGCTTGCTCGGGTGACATATAGGAAGGCGATCCCACCACACCGGACACCACGCCGCCCGCGGCCTCGGCTGACAGGGCCACTGCGTCGCTGCGCGCGGGATCGGGGTCACTCAATCGCGACAGTCCCCAGTCCATCAAGTAAACCGCCCCGAAGTCCTCCATGATGATGTTCTCAGGCTTGATGTCCAGGTGGAGCACGCCGCGGCTGTGGGCGAAGGCGACTGCATCGCAAACCTTGAGAAAGGCCGCCAGTATCTCGCGTGTGACTTCCGATGGATTCGCTGACAGCCGTGCCGCTGTGATCCGGTCGGCCAAGGTCCGGCCGTGCAACAGACGCATGGTGAAGTAGTTGGTTCCTTCGTGGTCCAGGGTCAGGTCATGCACGGGCGCGATGTTGGGATGGTCGAGCTGCGCCTGGATCTGCGCCTCGGCCAGGAAGCGGTTGACGTATTTCGGATCAGTCGCCAGGGCTGGGGCAAGCACCTTGATGGCCACTTCACGCAGCAGGTTCTTGTCGCGCACGCAGTGAACCGCGCCCATGCCGCCCGCTCCCACTTGGCTGACATACTCGAAGCGCTTGGCTGCTTCTCGGGTCAGCACTGGGTCGGGCGCGGAATTCTGGTTGGCAGGCGCTGTGTCGCTCACGGCCTGAGCCACCACGCGTCGCTGCGGCTCGGCTCGCGTGATTTGCTCCGCATTGGCGCCGCTGCGCATTCCTTGTGTCGATATCAAGTCCCACAAACCGCCGGTCATACTGGTGAAGCGCTGCAAACCGCATTCCTCAGTTGCACGCCTTCGACCAGCCGCGCAGAGCCGCAGACCCATGGCGCGAGTGTTGCATAGCTTTTGTATTCATGAAGGGCAGAATTCTAGTGGTGGATGATGATGCAGACTCGCGGGCTGCCTTGGCCGAGGCCTTACGCGACAGCGGCTATGTCACCGAGACGGCTGCAGACGCATTCAAAGGATTGGGCAAGCTGGCAGATTTCGCCCCAGACCTGGTGCTCACTGATCTGAAGATGCCAGGAATGGACGGATTGGAGCTGCTGCGCAAAATACATAGTGGCGGGCACGATCTTGCGGTGATTGTGACCACGGCTTTTGCCGACGTGGAAACCGCGGTCACCGCCCTCAAAGAGGGGGCGGCCGACTACCTGACCAAGCCCCTTGATCTCACCGTGCTGTCCGTGGTGGTGGCGCGCGAGATGGACCGGCTGCGGCTTCGCCGCGAGGCTGGTCAGCTGCGCGCCCGCCTGGCCGAGCGATACAGTTTCACCAACCTGGTCGGAAGCTCACCCGCCATGCAAAACGTGCTGAAGATGCTGCCTCAGGTGGCGGCGTCAAAGGCCAGCGTTCTCATCACAGGCGAGCCCGGGACCGGCAAGGAGTTGCTGGCCTCCACGATTCACGAGCATAGCCCGCGGGCCAAGGAGCCGTTCCTTAAACTGCACTGCGCAGCCTTGGCTGAGCCGCTTCTCGAAAGTGAGCTATTCGGCCACGAGGCCGGAGCCCTGGCCGCCAGCCCAGGCCGTCGCGACGGGCGACTGCAGCAGGCGGCCGGCGGCACCCTCTTCATTGATGAAATATCGGCCATTCCGCCCGCTTTGCAGGTGATGTTGCTGCGTTTCCTGCGCGAACGAACCTTCCAACGCCTGGGTGGTGAAGAGATGTTGAACGTAGACGTGCGCGTGATAGCGGCCAGCACCCGCAACCTGCGCGACGAGGTGGTTCGGGGCAATTTCCGCGAAGATCTCTACTATCAATTGAATGTGGTCAACATCGAGCTGCCGCCCCTGCGTGCGCGATCCTCGGACATCCTGGCCCTGGCCATGCACTTTCTGCGCAAGTACGCCGACGAAGACGGCAAGTCGCTGGATGGTTTTTCCGACGAAACCCTGGAACGGCTGGCAGCCTACGAATGGCCGGGCAACGTACGCGAATTGGAGAACGCCGTCGCGCACGCGGTGGTGCTGGCCAGCGGGCCGCGGGTGAACGCAGCCGATCTGCCTCCCAGTGTTGGGCCCGCCCCGATGGGGACAGCGGGCATGCGTATTCCTGGTTCCAAGATGGAAGACATCGAACGGCATGCGATTCTGACCACGCTAGAGGCCACCAGAGGCTCCACAACCAAAGCGGCCGAGATCCTGGGCATGAGCGTGCGAACCATCCAGTATCGCCTGCAGCAGTACCATAGCGCGCCCAAGAACGGGCTGCACGCACCCGCCATCCTTCCCAAGCGTCCGGATTGATGGGTCGGTTGCTGAGCGCGCTCTACCCCGCCGAATCCAGCCGGACTTGGGCTTCGCGCGGATATAGCATGCGCAACCGCTTGATCCCGCGGGTGCGCCGGCACGCCGCCCGCACGGCCGCCACCAGTCTGGGAGCGACCCAGGCATCGGCGCAGCGGCCATCTCCGACATATTCCTCGTGAACCGCCAGGTGCAAAAGCAGCATGGTCTCCGGCGACTCGCGCACAAACATGACCACACCCACCAGTCGCGCGGGCTGGTCACTTTGGTCGAACGCAAAAAGGCTTTGAATAGCTCCGAAAGCGGGAACACGGAAGCGAAGCAGGCCGCCGTCCTCGAAGATGCCGGGCACGCCGTATCGCCTAACCGAGTCGAGCAAGGGCCCGGTCACGCGCTCTTGTTCGGGATTGAAGAACACTATCCTCTCCAACTCGTCCCGGTAGGAAACCGGCAGAATCGAGGAGAATTGAAGCGTTCGCACCTTCCGCCTACTTGATAGGATGACCGCCGATGAAAACAGTCACAAGGATCGCGGCCACGCGCGCGCGTGGGCTTGGCACGAGCTGTGCTGTCAGTTGATGCGTGAACGTGTTGCGCACTGGCCATGGCGAGATTGCAGCTCAGTCGAGCCGCCGGTGCCTAGTGCCTGGGGCTATTGAGGCGCAGCGGCGGAGCAGCGAGGGCTGGCGACCAGCGGCAGACTGGCGTCACCTCTGGGTAACGGGCGTTACCTGCTGGTGTGCGAAGATTGCGGGTCGAAGCGGCCACCCCGTGCCAACGGTGCGTTGGTTGACGCGTCGATCAGATAATAATTGATACAGTGAGGAAACTATGTGCGGAATCGTTGGATACGTTGGAAAGAAGGAAGCGGCTCCTATTCTGGTCGATGGCCTGCGGCGACTGGAGTATCGGGGCTATGACTCGGCCGGAATCGCGGTGGCCAATGGCCAGGGCGCGCGCTTGGTGCGTTGCCGGGGCAAACTGGCCGCGCTCGAAAAGCTGTTGGCGGTGGAGAGCCCGCATGGCTTGGTGGGGATCGGGCACACCCGCTGGGCCACCCACGGTCGACCGTCAGAAGAAAACGCTCATCCCCACAAGGCAGGTTCTGTTTCTGTGGTTCACAACGGAATTGTGGAAAACCACGCCCTGCTGCGCGACCAATTGATCGCCGCCGGCAGACACTTCAGCTCTCAGACCGACACCGAGGTTCTCGCGCACCTGATCGATCAGGCCTTGATCGATGGCGCCTCGTCTCTGCCCGAGGCGGTCCGACAGGCGCTCGGCAAAGTGGAAGGGTCCTACGCCATTGCGGTCCTGTCCGATCTGCACCCCGATGAAATGGTGGCAGCAAAGAAAGCCTCGCCGCTCGTGGTGGGCGTGGGACAGGGCGAGATGTTCGTGGCCTCCGACGCGCCCGCCATCTTGGACAAAACCCGCGAGGTTATCTTTCTCGAAGATGGGGACGTGGCGCACATTGCCCGCGACCGAGTCAGCATCACCAAGCTCGACGGGCGGACAGTGGATCGGCCGTCGAAGACCGTGACCTGGACGCCAGGCCAGGCCGAGAAGTCCGGCTATCCACACTTCATGCTCAAGGAGATTCACGAGCAGCCGCGCGCGGTGACCGATACCCTGCGTGGTCGTCTGATGCTCGCCAACGGCGACGCTGTGCTGTGGGAAAAGGAAGTCACCGAAATCCCCCGCCGCATGGTGATCATCGCCTGCGGGACGTCCTATCACGCGGGTCTGGTGGGGAAATTCCTGATCGAGAAAGTGGCCCGCATCGCCTGCGAGGTCGATCTGGCCAGCGAATTCCGTTACCGCGAGCCAGTCATTGGTCCCGGCGATTTGGTGGTGGGGATCTCGCAAAGTGGAGAAACCGCCGACACCCTGGCGGCCATGAACGAGGCCAAGGCACGCGGCGCCCGCACATTGGCCATCAGCAACGTGGTCGATTCGGCCATCGCGCGCATGTCCGATCTCGCGCTTTACACCTTTGCCGGGCCGGAAATCGGCGTCGCCTCCACCAAGTGCTTCACTTCGCAATTGACGGCCCTGATCCTTTTGGCCATTCACCTTGGACGGCGCAATGGAACCCTGGACGACATATCGGCCGTTCGCCTTGCCAACGACGTCATCCAGATGCCGTTCAAGATGACGGAGGCCCTGCATCTGTGCGGCGACTTGAAGGAACTGGCCCGCAAGCACAAGGATGCGCACGACTTCCTGTTTCTCGGCCGCGGAAGCAACTACCCGATTGCCCTGGAGGGCGCGCTCAAACTGAAAGAGATTTCATACATCCACGCCGAAGGCTACGCCGCGGGTGAGATGAAACATGGACCGATTGCGCTGATTGACGATGGCCTGCCCGTGGTGATCATTGCCACCAAGGGCAATGGTTACGACAAGGTGCTGTCCAATCTGGCGGAGGTGCGGGCGCGTGAAGGTCACGTGATCGCCGTGGCGACCAAGGGTGACACCGAGATTACCAAATACTGCCAGGACGTCCTGTGGGTGCCCGACGCGCCGGCCCTGCTGCAACCGCTGCTGACGGTGCTGCCACTGCAGATGCTGGCCTATGCGGTGGCCGTGGTGCGCGGCCATGATGTCGACCAGCCTCGCAATCTGGCCAAGAGCGTGACCGTGGAATAGATGACGGTCATTGGCCAGGCGGCTTGAAACGCTGCTTGAAGACCGCTTCAATCCTCGCCGCGCGCGCAGCTTCGACGACCTGGCGTGCGGTGGGCAGATCGGGATCCTTTGCATCCGCCTGGTCAATGAACTTCTGATAGGCGACCGCGATGCGCGGGTCGTAGTTCCCGCCACTGCGCGAAAGGATCTGATAGGCGACGCCCAGATCCTTCCACAGCTGGGGACCAAGCTCCAGCTTGCGCAGGCCTGGCCACCCCGCGATGCCAAGCTTCGAATCACCGCCGGCCTTGGCAATGACGTCCTCAAGCAGTCCGACCGCGGTGCGCGCTGGTTCAGGGGCATCGCCCTCTGCGCTGCTGTAGACCAGGGCGAGGTGAGCGCGCCCGACCTGGGTTCCGAGAACCCGCTGACCGAGGGCATTTTCCCATGATTGCTCCGATGCGCGGAGGGCCGGAACGACATCGTAACGGCCCATGGCCTTGCCATCCCGATTAAGCCATTCTTGGTAGGTCGGAAATTCGCCTGGTCGAACCAGCGAATACACCAGCCCATAGGTCACAAGTTTGTACCCCGCTTGCCAGCTTTCATCCCAATCGTCCAGATGACCAATGACCATGAGCGGCCGATTGGGATTGCGGTCGAGCAGCCATTTGATGTTCCAGCCGCGTGGGCCATAGCCGCCCTCGGGCAAGTGGAGATCGGGGTGAAGACGTCGCTCGCGTGCGGTGTACCAGTCGGCTGCCAGATATGTACGCCCCAGGTGAATGACGTCGGGGCGGAGTTTCTCCACCTCGTGCAGGTAGAAGGCCGAGTTCGTCACTTCGTCACCCACTGTAATCGCAATGGCGTTGGGGGGAAGGGACGCAAACGCTGTGGTCACAAAGTCCTGCAGCGCAGTGCTGGGGCTTCCCATCGCTTCCCCTGCATGAACCGCAACCGCGACGCCGAACAAGGCCCCTGTACTGACCGGTAGCAGGCCCAGCCACGCGCGCAGCGCAGGCCAGCGCGTGTCCAGCCATTGCAGAACAGCGGCAAGACCGAACCCAGAGGCAATCGCCAGCAACAAGTCAGACTCGATGCAGAACCGGCCAAGGATAGAGACATAGAGCGGCCGGGACAGCGACAGGTTGGACAGGGCGCAATAGCTCAGGCCATAGAAACCGAAGACGAAAAGAAGAACGGCAGCCGCCTTGCGGGTTGTGCGGCTCTTCATGCCGAGATGCAGGCCCAAAAGGGCGAGGACTGGCCCAAACCAAAACAGACGGGGAAAGGCCCGGCCCCACATATGCGCAAGAGTCGGAAAGAAGGTGCCTTGTGTGACGAAGACCGCGTCCTCGGTGGGTCGACCCATACTGAAAGTCCCGTAGTCGCGGCGAAGAACGATGGCGGCCAGCCCGTCGACGGTGGTCGCATCACCCCACGACACGGCCGCGGTCGAGGCAGAGGCCGCCACGAGATACAGATGAGGCAGCAAGCCCGCGATCCCGCATCCGAGAGCCAGGGCCACGCCCTTGCCACCCAGGTTGTGCCGTGCCACCCACAGTGAGCGCAGAACCAGGGGCGCGCCCACAAACACAAAGGTGTGGTGGTTGCACATGGCCAGGCCGCTGGCCGCGAGGAGCGCGAACACCGCGCGGCGTGAAAGCGTCATTTCGACGCGCGACCAGAGGTAAAGCGCCAGCCCCACCAGCATGGCGTTGAGCCCAAATACCTCGGCGCTGGTCGCGTTCGCCCAAACCACCGGGCTGGTACCGAACAACGCTGCTGCCATGAGCCCGGCCGTCGCGTTGCGCGTCCACGATTGAACCACAGCGCACACCAGCCCTCCTGCCGCTGCCATTGACAAAGCCGAAAGCAGATTCACCCGCCAGGCCGGGGAATGCCCGAGTGGAAGTGCGGCGAAGAGCCGCGCGAGGAGCGCAAAGAGTGGATAGCCCGAAGGATGGGGAACGCCGCCCGTAATGGCCGCTGCCGTGAGTTCGCCACTGTCGCCGCCCGCCACTGAGGGATTTAGCGTCACAATGTAGAGCGCTGCCAGAGCCACAAAGGCGGCAAAGGGAGCGACCCGAGACCACGGTGTGTCGGCAGCCCCTGACTGCCATGGGTTGCGAATCTCGGCGACAGCACGCTTGCCCTTTTTCGGTACCGATCTGTGTCTTCCCATGGACCCTTTTCAAGGAGTGGTGGCCAGCAAGTCTGACAGCCAATGGCTGGCTCGGGCGCGAAACCCGGCACCGTGGCCGCGGTTGATGTGGCGAATGATCGACTTTCTGTCCAAGAAGAACGCGGTGGGCAGGCGATCCTCGCCGAAGGCACGCGCCAGCGCGCCGTCCCCGTCCAGCGCCACCACGGTGCCGGCGGGCAAAGAATGGTTGGCGATGAAATCCCGCAAGGCTGGCACGTCGCCCTCGACCGCGACCACCATCAGACCGAAACGCGACGCCAGACTCTCCCGAATCGCGACGACCTCCGCCAGGCTCTCCTGGCACGGTCCGCACCAACTGGCGAAGAACTCGACCACAGTCACCTGTCCCCGCAAGATGTCGCCGCGCACCCGCTTGCCCGCCAGGGTGGGCGCGTCGAACGCGGGCGCGGGCTCGCCCACATGCGGCCGCGCGGCGCCCGCCGCAAGCCAAGACGCGAGCAAGAGCGTGATCATCGGGCGAGTCTATCCCGCCCGCCGCCCGGTTGCTAACCCGTCTGTCGGTTTACTCTTGGGGCAGGACCAGCATGTTGTCGGACAGGCCCGACCAGCGAATGACCTGCAATCCGGCAAAAAGGGTGTACGAATGAATGTCCCCGTCGGGCATGGCGCGAAAGTTGATCGTCGGGGTCAAAGCCCATCCGCCGGTCAGGCGATGGCGCCAGGGGAAGAAGTCGTAGCTCACGCCCGCCAGCCAATACGAACCCGCGCCGCCCCGTAGGGTCTTGTCCTCGCTGTTCTGGTCGGTCAGCGTGACCACACCGAATCCAGCGCCTGAGTGTACCGAGAGATTGCGCCAGGGGTTGGCGTTGACCTCAATCGCCAGGCCATCCAAGGAACCTGCGTCCCGATTCTTCCTGATATAGGCGTAGTCGACCGATAGTCCCACCCCCCACCGTCGCGTCAGCAGCTGCCCAACGCGAAAGCTGAAACAGCCGCCCGGATAGATGCCGATGAGTTTGCCCTTTTCCACCAATTGCGCTCCTGCGCCGGTCAGGCCCCAGCCCAGCCAAAAGCCCTGACGAGCGCGCGGTTCCTCTAAATTCTGGGCCCGCGCCTGACCCGCCAACAATGCCAACAGCAAAAATGCGCCCGCGCAACCAATGACTCTCGTGTGCGTCACGGAAGATCTCATCAGAATTCACCCCGGACGCCGAGAATTGGCAAGATCGGGAAGCCCGGCGTCGACGAGCCCTGGCTGTAGTCGTTGTTGTACTGCGGATCCTCGGCGTTCC
>Ga0265330_10002262_pt1 | contig 10590 bp, 7 predicted proteins | sample 41919metaG_FD_202083 | JGI IMG/M metagenome (GOLD analysis project Ga0265330, IMG submission 202083) | Rhizosphere microbial communities from Carex aquatilis grown in University of Washington, Seatle, WA, United States - 4-19-19 metaG | ecosystem: Host-associated > Plants > Roots > Rhizosphere >... | reverse complement strand
GAAGGTTTCTACAACCCTTGCCGCCGTCATTCGGCGCTCAATTACAACAGCCCGATCGAATTCGAGCTGATACACTCAGTGAAGAAAGCAGCGTAACGAAACCGTCCACCAAATCGGGTCAACTCCATCCTTCGGCTGTTGCCCAAAAACTTTCGAATGGCCTCACGCTGAAGAATCGCATCGAAACGTGCAAGAGGCGATTCCTTTCGGAACCTTTCAAGGTACCTAGATTCGCCTGACGACAGAACATTCGAGTCATTCGGATTGTCGGGATCAAAAAGGCGAACAGGGCCATTGAAAACCCACTCTCGCGTACCAGGACCATGGCGCCACGACAAGTACAGTGCCCGGCCAACGTCAGCGTCGTGCGTAATGATCATCTCGGGGCGGTACAACCAATCCGGGCCGTTAAGGCTGACAGCCTCCGACGAGAATATCGCGGTAAACACCAACCCCCCTAGGAGGATGGACCCACCAGCACACTCGTCGCCACCGGTCATCATCGGAACGACACCGGTTCCCAAGCCAAGCGTGTGGGGAAGTGGGGCAGCATCGTAGTACATCCCCCACCCTTTGGGCATACGCGCTCCGTGGAAGATGCACTTGAGCCAAGCAAGTGGCGGACGTCGTGAATGATTGACCACCGTGACCCCGGCCAGGACCTTCATCAAGAAACGTTCGATTGCGTCTCCAGAAAATACCTTGAAGGCCGATCCACGTCTTCCGAGACGAAAAGCATCCCAGTATCTGTTCAGTGTCCGGGCCAATCGGACGCCCTCACTGTCGCATTCCGAGAGAGCATTGTTGTGTCTCTTGCAGAGAATCCGGCTGCCCATCGATTTGGCGCCAACTAGCACGCCTCCGGGAGGAGCCCATCGTTGCCCGCTGGTGATGCAGCTGCCGCCCATGTCGCGAATAAGGCTCTCAGGAATCGGGTGCTCGCATGACATCTCAGCTACGCAGTCGTGGAGTTCGGCTGCATAGCAGTCTGGGTTGGCAATGCCCGTCGGCGTGGGAGGTTCTCGGCCCGATGGCACATTCCGAAGCCATCGACCGCCAGAAAAGCAGCACTTTGCGGCTACCTTTCCACTGTCGCAGGGGCACTTGTCGGTGGGCTCGGGTACGGAGACCACGAACGTAACGCCTCTGTGAGTCGCCTTGCGAATCGTCATTGAGTAACACCGAAGACCGGAGGTCGGCTCCGATCCGTCAAGGATCCATTTAGGACCCGTGGATGTCCGTGCGCATAGGCGAATCGATGGGGGCATTTCCGATCCGAGAACCCCTTTCTCCCCGCACCCGCGCACCTTCGCGCGTGCCTGGACGGCCCGGCAGGGCCCTTTTCGGCCCTCGATCTGCACGCTGAGATTTCTGTCTGAACCACGAGGCGCAGTGTACCCTATTGCGGCGTCGCGAAGGCTGCTGTCAGTTGAGCCAGTCGTCACTGGCCCGATCTTCGCCACCCGCCACGCCGGACGAACGAGGCGGAGGTCGGGTCACAGCCAGACCATCACGCTGGCCAGCGCGTAGGGCATCGGCACCATCACGCTATCGTTGCGCACTTCGAGGTCGCGAAGCTCGCGCTCACGAGCATCGCACAGAGTGGCTTTTCGGATGGGACGGCTGGGGCAGGACAGGCGCACCGCGACCGCGGCGGGCGCGAAGCTGGCGAGACGGACCACCACGGCGTCGCCGCGAAAGGCCGGCTTGAGAGCAGTGACCTGCACGTCGTCGCGGTCGACCAGCATCACCGAGTTGGCCAGGTCGTCCAGATCCGGATCGTTGGGGCCGAAAAGGGCGGCGCGCAGGGCCCGTCGCACGTGGTGGGGTAGACGGTTGCTTCTGGCATCGCCCCCGGCCGTGAACCACACGGCGTAGTCGAGTTGCCCTTCATGGGGATCGGTTCCCGAGGCCGGATGCGCGAGAATCGGCAGCAGGTGAAACGCGGTCTCGCGAGGCGCGTGGCGCAGGGCGATCCACTCCAGGCCGCCCGCCCCGTCGCTGGCGATCGCCGCAGGACCGCCCAGAAAAGCGGCCAAACCAATGTCGCTTTCTCCGTCGCGCAGGTGCGCGAACGAACGAGCAGGCCAGAAAGTGGGGTCGTAGAGCTTGTGCGCGGGACGTTCGACGATTCCACCCGGCACGTCCATGGTGAGTACCGGCGAGATCAACCGCGTGGAAAAGTGGCACGTGATGGTCCGGCCGCGGCGAGCCGAACCCTCTAGGCGCATGCGCAAGACCGGCGAGGCCTTGCGCATCCACAGCCGCCGAACAAAGTGACGCTCGTCGAACTCCGAGTCTATGCGCACTTCGAGCACGCCATCGCGCACATGCACCTTGATGCGAGCCGGGTGCTGACTGGCTCGCGCGTGCTCGACAAAGAAACCGCCACGGAATTCGTGACCCAGACGCCACAAACCGCCGCTGTCCCGGTAGCTCACAAGGTCGTTGGCGGGACCCGCGAGCAACTCTTCACCTGACCCGTTGAGGCGGAAACTGGTGATGGCACCTCCATGGTGCTCGCTGAGTTCGACCCGATAGGCGTCGGTCTCCACCACCAGCCTGCCTGAATCGAGGCTGAACCGGGGCGGTGGGCTGGGCGGAAAGTCGCGCGCCGGGGGCCGAATGGTGCGAATGCGGGCGAGCGCCTGATTGGCCATGTCCTCGGCTTGCTCCAGCCAGGGCTGTTGTTCCTCGCGCCAGATGCGATCGGGCGACGTCCCGGTGATGAAGTCGTGGTGGTTGCTCAACACCGCCAGATCCCAGGCGCGGCGCAAATCGCGCGCAATCTCAGACTCGACCGAGGCACGCTCGGGCGGCAAACCGGACGCCGCGATCGCAGGCAGCACGCTCAATTTTTCGGCAATGACCAGCTGGCGCACGATGCGGTTGGCGCGTCGCTTGGCTTCAGGCCGGCTGGCATAGAACCCCATCCAGTAGGGATTCGGGTCCAGCGGCAACACGGGCAGAGCCGAGCGATGACAGTCGACCAGCGCGAGGTAATCGTCCAGCCCGGCGTTGATGACCCAGACTTTGCTCGATTGGTAGCGAATGCGGTTGTAGCGGTCGAGCAATTCCCAGAAATCCGCGATGGGACCGTTGAAGTCGCCGCCCACGGGACAGTATAGGTAGGGCGTGCGCGCGAGCGGCGCTAGGTCGCGGACATAGCGGTGGATGCGGCGAGCGACATGGGCTTCGCTTCGCCACCGGAATCCATAGATCCGGTCCATCCAGCGCACCACGCCCACGTGAGCCAGAAGATCGCCCTGGAAATAGGTGAAAGGATTCCAGTGGCACAACACCTGCGAGCCATCGGGACCGCGCCACACGAAATCGGCCGTCTTGAGTTCTTTGCCCAGCAACTCGGCGCTTGATCCCGACAAGGGAAAGTCCGACGAACGGCGATAATCGCTGCCAATGAAGTACATGCCGTCAATGCGCGTGATGGCTGCCATGTCGAAGCCCAAGGCGACCAACATTGTCGGCAGGGCCGGCGAATGGCCGAAATCGTCGGGCAGGTAGGCGAGCCGCGGCTCCACGGTCATGCCGTTGTCATTAAGCCAGTGCTGTCCGTCGGCATAGTCGCGTAGAATCGCCTCGGTGTCGGGCAGCACGGTGTCGGGCGTGGTGATACCGGTGCCAGTGAGGCGCAGCCGGCGCTGGTTGATCAGGCTGCGCAAACGTTCGTGCTGGGCCGGATTCGACTGCCAATAGCGTTGCAGAAAAAACAGACTTTCAATGGAAAACACCCGGCGCGGTTCCTGTTCAAGCGCAGCCAAAACTCGCTCGAAGATCCGCGGAATGCACAGCTGGTAGTACTCTTCAGTGGTGTGCAGCCAGTTCGGATCCCAGTGACTGGTTTCGCCGAATACCAGAACCCTGGTGGCCTCGGCGGGAATCCCCAGGCGGGCGCGAAGTGCAGCTTCCGCAGAACGCGCAGCGTCTTCAGGGCTGAGCTTTGATTCATCCTTCCCGTGGCCCAAGGTTCACTCGTCAAGCCTCCCAGCCGCCTCGTTCAATAGCAAGAACGACCGTTGAGGCTTTGCCTGCCATGAAAGCACGTAGTCCTTGGTGTGCGCCGGGGCGAAGTTGGAGCTGCCGAATAGGATTCGCCAACGCGTGACGAAACCGCGGTTGTGGCGCCACTCGTATCCCAGCTGCAGCAAGCCGGCAAGCCCCAGCCGGAATGGGTTCAAGTGCAGTCGGGGCGAGCCCTGCAGCCCTATGGGGGGAGGGGTTTCGCTGGGAGAGACATATGTGCCGAAGACGCGGTCCCATAGCATGAACAGCGGCCCCCCCAGGTTGACGAGCGAGTGGCCCGGCAGCGCCGAGTGGTGCATGTAGTGATAGGGACCGTCGCCAAAGAAGGCACCGAGCGCTCGCAACGGCCGGCTCCGCAAGAATGTCGTGTAAAGGGCCGTGTTGTGCGAGCCGATGAGCGGGATCTGGCCAAGCATGTGCACGAGCAAGGCTTCCGTGATCATGGCCTCCGAATGGAAAAGCTTGGCGGACACGCCGAGTCCGAGCTGGAAGGGCACGCTCAGTAGAAGAAACAGCGGGAAGGCGGCGAACACCGGCTGGGTGGTTGGGATGGTCAAGAAGGGGGGCATGTGGTGTGGGCGATGCCAGAGAAGCCAGAATGGTCGCCAGGTGTGGCCGAGCCGGTGAAACCAATATTGAAAAAGATCGACAAGAGCGATGCTTACAAACAATGGCAGCGGGTAGGGCAGCCGCGCCAGGGTCGGCACGCGAGCCACAGCGGCGTTGCACCATTCGGTGTAGTGGCGAACAAGAGAGAATCCGAAGAAGAAACCGTACCCCAGCGCAGCGCTAACGGCACCGGCCAGCGCCAGGCCCACATAGAGCATCAGCGAAACGATCACGGTGAGCAGGAAGAAGGACACGATTTGCCGCCGCGGCAGCCCTTCGGAGAGAGAGAAACCGCGATAGAGCATGACGCCGTTCCAGGCAAGCACGAAGGCTGCAAGGGGAAACATCACAACCAGCCAGCGGGCCGACACGCCGGCGAGCTGGCTTTCCATGTGTGTCAGCGCGTTGCCCGCTTCGTCGACCAGCCCGAGGCCGAGCGTGACGGTTTCATGCGCAAAGGCATCGACGACCACGGTGAGCGAGAAGGCGATAGCGAACACCACGTAGCCGGCGCGAATCCAGGGCTCCCAGCGACGGCGCGGTTCCGCAGGCTCCCACTCGAAGATTTGCATCGAATACCGACTTAGCATGAGCGAAGAGAGTGAACTAGCCAGCCTCGCGTGGACTACGGAAGGAAGTTAGCTGTTTCTCACAGAGACACAGAGGCCGCGGAGGCGGAGGAGAAAGGGAAGGGTCGGAGACAGCGCAGTCCAAATCCTTTCTTCCCATCCGATCTCTATGCCCTCTGTGCCTCTGTGTGAAATAGGTAACTAGCATCGCGGTGGTACGTCTGCCCACTGGCGCTCGAAGTCCAGTTCGGCTTCCAGGCTCTCCCGATCGCGGTTGATGGTGGCCACGGCCAGGCGTTTCCCGGACGCGAGGTAGTCGATGCGCGCGTCCAGGCCATCGATGGTGCCGTCCACCCGCGCCTCGTCCCAGGCCGCGGCGTGGCCCACGTAGCGCAGAGTCACGTCGTAGTGTTGGCTCCAGAAGAAGGGCACAATCGCCAGGCGTTCTTTTCTGTCCAGCATGTTGTGGGCGGCCAGCGCCCCCTGTCGCTGCGCCACCACCCAGTGCTCGATGCGGATGCGGTCTCCTGAGACTGCATCGGGGAATCGCGCGACGTCGCCGGCCGCGAAGATTCCGGGCACGCTGGTTTCGAGCTCGTCGTTGACCAGAATCCCGTTGTCCACCTCGATGCCGGTTTGCTCCGCCAAGTCAGTCACAGGCCGCACGCCTATCCCCACCACGACCAGATCGGCTGGCACATCTTCGCCGCTGCTCAAAGTCACAGTTCGCTGATTGATGCGAACGGGTCGGGAGCCAAGGCGAAAAACGACACCATGCTTTTCGTGGCAACGTCGCAAGAAATCGGCCACGGCGGGTCCGAAGAGGCGCTCCATGGGACGAGCCGCGGGCGTGACCACCGTGACCTGGATTCCCAGTGTCCGCAGCGCGGCCGCGACTTCGAGACCGATGAAACTGGCTCCCACCACCACGGCATGCCGGGCGATGCGGGCGGCGGCTCGGATCTTGTTGCTGTCGGCCCAGGTGTGCAGGTTCAACACCGACGGGCGGTCCGCGCCCGGCACGTCAAGGCTGATGGCTCGCGTTCCGGTTGCCAGAAGAAGGGCGCCAAAGGGCAGCGAGCGGCCGTTGCCGAGTTCTACCGATCGCGATGCCACGTGAAGCTTGACCACCGCAGTGTCGACAAGAAGGCTGATGTTCAGGTTGCGGTAGTAGTCGGCTGGTCGCAGGGGGATCCATTCCTCGGGCGCGGTGCCAGCCAGATAGTCTTTCGAGAGGTTGGGGCGATCATATGGCTCTGATGGATCGGCGCTGACCAAGGTGATCGGCCCGGCGTAGCCCTCTTGGCGCAAGGTTTCTGCGGCGGCGTGGCCAGCGGCTCCGCCGCCCACGATCACGACCGAGGCTGGTCCGTGCGCCGGTGTTGGTCGTGCGGCGGCCGGTCGCGGCCCTCGCAGGGTGACCCTTCCGTCGACTTCTTCGACATTCCAGCAAGCCAGCGGGCTCAAGGCCGGTGCGCGCGTGGCCTCGCCCGTGGCCAGCGCGAAGCGAGCGTGGTGCAAGGGACAACAGATCTGTCCGTGGGCCACGACCCCCTGGGCGAGCGCGCCACTGTAGTGCGTGCAGCTGGCGCCCACAGCGAAGGCTCGTCCATTCTCGCGAACCAGCAGTACCATATCGTCGGCCAGCTTTCCGACCAGGGGCTTTCCTTCAACCAGTTCGCCGCTGGGAATCCCGAGCGACAGGTCGGGTACAGTGTTGTCAGTCGGCGTGCTCATCAATGGCCCCCGGGGTTATGCAGCCAAGCGGCGCACGACCACCAGGGTCCGGTCGTCGCGGGGCAACTCGGGGGTACGCCGCTCCGCGGCTTCAAAGATGGCGTCCTGGATTTGGTTCGCTCCGCCGGTGCCGGCCTGCCGGACGATGTGGGCCAGTTCGCGGTCAGCGGCTTCGGGTTCGGGCCAAGCGTCGCTGATGCCGTCCGAGTACACCACCAGCGTATCGTTCGGTCGCATGGCCACTTGGGCCTCTTGGTAGCTCGAGTCGGCAAAGGTGCCGAACGCCGTACCTCCTTCGCCCAGTGTCTCGAACTGACCATTGGCGCCGATCAACAGTGGACGATTATGGCCCGCATTCACATAGGTGAGGCGGCCGTCTTTCGCGGACAGTCGGCCAAGAAAGAAGGTCGCGTATCGGTCAGCGGGAATGTTGAGATGAAAGTGGCCGTTGATTCGCGTCGCGGCCTCAGCCAGCGGCCCTTGCAGCCAATTGGCGCGCACAGTGGAGCGCAACTCGACCATGAGCATGGCCGCGCCCACGCCCTTGCCTGCGACGTCCCCGAGCGCCAGGTGAAGGAAGCTGCCGTCATAGGCGAGGTCGTAGAAATCGCCGCCCACGGCTTCGCTGGATTGGGTGCGGCCCGCCAGATCGTAACCCGGCACGCGCGCTGGAAAGCGCGGCAACAGGTTCGCCTGGATCTCGGCGGCCACGCGCAGCCCTTCCTGCAAACGTCGCTGATCCATGCCCGCCTCAAGCAATTGCGCGGTCTCGATCTTGGCGGCCGCAGTGTTGGCAAGCACGGTCAGGATTTCCAGGTCCGCTTCGCGGAAAGCCGGCCGATCCAGCCGCGCGTTCGCGTAGAGCACGCCCAGAATGCGCACCGGCTCGCCCTGGCGGGTCGACATCCACAGCGGAGCGCAGATCACCCGGTGGATCGGCTCATCCGCCAGATTAGGTTGCTGGCGCAGGTTGAAATCATCAAAGGCATCGCCGGCCATCACCGCCACCTGTGCCTCGATGACTTTTCTCACGATGGTCTGACTGATCCGCTCCTCGACCGGTCGCCCCTGCCGATCGCGACCTGCTTTGAGCAGGGGTTCGCGGGTTTCTTTGTCGAGCAAGATGATGGCGGCGAAATCGGCTGGCACGGACTCGAACACCAGATCAAGGATAAGGTCGAAGAGCACGGGAAACGGGTGGTGCACCAGCAAGCTGGCCGTGGCGTTCGAGAGCACACGCATGGCGCGGCTTTGCAGCAGAAACTCGGTAACTCTGATGGTACGATTCGGAATCGTACTCGTGCCCAGGACGGGAGTCGCTCGGCGCACGATGGAACTGGCTTCGTCCGCATCTAGCTCGTCAGGATGGGCCATGCGGAAACGAATTTCGCTGTCTCCCACCCTGATGACGTCATGTTCGCGCAGGTGGGCTTCGCCCAGAACTCGCCTTCCGTTCACCAAAATGGGTTCATCGTCGGCACTGGCGACAATGAAGAACTCACCCTGCCGCGATACGATTTCCGCGTGCCGCGGACAAACACCCTGGGCTCTGAACAGCGCGTCTCGATCTCCGTCGGAACACAGGATGACGCGACGCCGGGAGTCCCTGGTGCGGGCGGCGTCGCCGGGCCATCGTATTGTAACGGTCGGAACAGGTTTCGCATCGATGAGCCCTGTCGTGTCACTCGCTTCTTGCATATTCCTCGTCCTCGCGGCGTCGTTCACGTGCCGACAGGTATGCAAACCCGACGCCACGACGTGGCCCAGCTGTCATTTGATCAAGGGCGGCACTGTGAAAGCGCGCAATTATCGCGTTCGGCTGTGTTTGCCCGATCCTGGCCCGGTTTCTGCTTGGTTTCCAAATTGTGGCGGCAGCGGCATTGATTTCGATGGTCGAGCGAGGTCAAGAGGAACTGTTCCCCGAGGGAGTGGCTCTTGTGACTCGCAGGGAGCAGTCGGACGATTCCGCCTTGTTTCCTGAGGAATTCCGCGCCATCGCGCGCGCAACGCCTGCGCGTCGGCATGAATTTGCGCTGGGACGGAGCTGTGCGCGGGAGGCGTTGGAGCTGCTGGGTGGGCCGCGGGTTGCCATCCCGGTGGGCCGTTTCCGTGATCCCGTGTGGCCCTTCGGTTACGTTGGCTCGATCACACACTGTCAGGACTTCTGTGCTGTTGCGGTTGCGCGGACCCTGCCTGCCAGCGGCTGCCCGGCCATTCGGGGTCTGGGCCTCGACAGTGAGCCGGCCACGCCGCTCTCCGAGGAACTAATGGGCGTTGTTTGCTCCGCCACAGAATGCACATGGCTGGCCAATCGGCAGGGCGATCACTTGCCCTGGGATCGCCTGCTTTTCTGCGCCAAGGAGAGCGCCTACAAGTGTCTCTTCCCGACAACGCACCGTTTTCTGGAATTTCGAGACATGGGCCTGCGCTTCGATGCCGACCACGCTTCGTTCGACGTGACACTACCCAGCCTGTACGGTTCACCGTCGCACTTGTTCGGGCGCTACCTGATGCGGGATGGGCTGGTGCTGGCGGCGACGACATGGAAGGACGAATCCGCCTGTCCTTCGCGTGCTATTTGCCAATGCCCTTAGCGGTGAGCCAGTCGAACATGGCCTTTTCCGCGTCCGGCCAGGCGGTGGCTGGGGTGGTGAATCCGTGACCGGCGCCGGCCACCAAATGTATGCTGGCATCTGCGCCCGCTGCCACTAGGTTGGCGACCAACTTTTGACTGTCCGCCACCGGTGCGGTGTTGTCGTTCGCCCCTTGGACCACGATGAGCGGGGGTGAGCGGTGAGGGACCCGTAGGGGAAATTGCCTTCCACGGTGTAGCCAGGCGCGCTCGAAATGGGCACTTTGGACGCGGTATCGCGAACTGGAGGCGCGAGCGTGCCGGTCGTGGTCGTGCCGCCACTGCTTCCGCCGCTGCCGCCCTGCCCGCCACTGGACGTGCCGCCAGCGGCAGTCGACGAGCCACCTTTCGATCCTCCAGTCCCACCGAGACCACTCGCGGAGCCGCCGGTGCCGCCGGACGCCGAACTCGCGTCGCGACGGGCCGCGGGCGATAGGGTGACGAGGGACAAACGAGGCAATGCGCTGGAGGATCGGGTGACGATCGACTATCCTCCTTCCTTGGGTCGAGCGGAGTGCCGCCATGTGGCGGGGTCAGAGAGCGGCCAAGATGCGAGGAGCGTGTGGCGCGCCGCTCGGGCGACGGACCCGGATCGGCATACCGAGAGGAGCCATCAATGCGAACGACAACCAGCCATCAGCAAGCAGACGCCCCGTCGCTGAGCGGCCACGATCGCTGGAGAGACGTGATCTGCTCACTAGCCGTTGTCCTGGCCGCCGCCTGCACGAGCCCCAACGGGCAGCCCGGCCCCACGGGAAGCGGTGGAAGCGGTGGCGCATCCAGTCCGCTCGCCTCGGGCGGCGCGAGTGCGGCGTCGAGCGGCGGCGCACTCGCGGGGTCCAGTGGAGGGACAAGCGCAGCGTTGCCTGGCGGCGCAAGCTCGCTGTCCGGCGGTGGTTCAAGTGCAATGTCGAGTGGCGGAGCAACCTCGCCGCCCGTCAACACGGGCGGTTCGAGCTCGATGCCTGACACGGGTGGCTCCGCGGGCGCTGTCGGGGGAGG
>Ga0265330_10002260_pt1 | contig 10602 bp, 6 predicted proteins | sample 41919metaG_FD_202083 | JGI IMG/M metagenome (GOLD analysis project Ga0265330, IMG submission 202083) | Rhizosphere microbial communities from Carex aquatilis grown in University of Washington, Seatle, WA, United States - 4-19-19 metaG | ecosystem: Host-associated > Plants > Roots > Rhizosphere >... | reverse complement strand
CAGGGCGCGCGCGATCTCGGGCCGACAGTCTTCGCGCGCCCGGATCTTGAGCACCACCTCATGGGTGGCGGAATCTGCGAGCTGCGCATCCAACACGCCGGGAACTTGCCGGGCCACCTCCAGTGCAGTGGCCGCGGGTCCGCGCAGCGCTACCTCGATCTCGCCGGGCGTGCCCAAGGCAGACGCAATCTCTTCCTCGGTTCCCTGGGCTACGATCTCGCCGTCCTGAATGACCAGCAGCCGATCGCAGGTCTGGCTGATCTCGGCGAGGAAGTGACTGGAGATGAGCACCGTGTGTTCGCCGCGCAACCGTCGCACCAGGTTCCGCATCTCGACGATCTGGACCGGGTCGAGTCCTGCGGTGGGCTCGTCGAGAATCAGCAGGCGAGGGCGGTGAACCAGGGCTTGCGCCACCCCCACCCGCTGACGGTATCCGTACGATAGGTTACCTATGATCTCGCCGTGCATCTCGCGCAGGGCGAGCTTGTCTTCACTTTCCTGCACGCGCGCCGGGGTGTCACGACCGGTGACGCCGCGCAGGCGCGCCGCGAATGCCAGGTACGCACCCACCGTCATTTCATCGTAGAGCGGCGGCACATCGGGCAGAAAGCCGATCTTGCGCCGCACCTCGTGCGGCTCGGCCGTCACCTCCAGACCATCGACCCGCACCTGTCCCGAGCTGGGCAGAAGCACGCAGCCCAAGATCTTGAGCGTGGTGGTCTTGCCCGCGCCGTTGAGCCCGAGAAAGCCGACCACCTCGCCGGGCCGGATGTCGAAGTTCAGGTCGCGAATCGCCGCCCGCTCTCCGAAGTACTTGGTTAGCTCTCGTACCTCAATCATGATGGAACCGTACAAGTACACAGGCCAGCCATGGGGCCGCAACAAAAATGGGCGAGTTCATCCAGCGACGGGTAGCTGGCGGGCGAGAGTCAAGGCCGAAGTCATGGCGCGACATCCGCTTATCAACCGCGAAGGGTACGAGATCATTCCCGAGAAAGTTCCCCCCTTTTGGGAGTCCGGCTTGAAGCTGCTAGAATCGCGCGAAGTGCGGGTACCATTCGCGCTTTCCCTTCTCTTGCTGGCCAACGCTGCGGCTTGCGCGTGGGCCGGCGGCACTGTGCAAGGGGATGGCGCGGTCGACCGCCCGATCGCGAGGGGAACCGACATACCGGGCAGCCCAGCAGGGTTCATGTGCACGGCCGACGCGGCGGTGAATTTGAATCCCAGCGTGGTGGACGTCTTGATCGTGCTTGATGGGTCGGAATCCATGGGTGTCGGCTTTGGATCGGGCACCCGCTACAACGCCGTGGCCGACGTGCTCTCGAATCTGGCAGACGCCTATCAATCGCGGATACGGCTCGGCCTCGCGAAGTTTCCCGGGGACGATGCGCCTTGCTCCAGCCAGACGGTCGTGGGGTGTTGCGCCGGGCCTCCTTCGATTGGGATCGCAGCAAACAATGGGGCGGCGGTGCGGGAAGCCCTGAGCGACGTGCGCCCTCTGTCGGGTAATACGCCCACGGCCCTGGCCTTGCAGCAGGCGCGAAAGTACTACGCGGAACTCGCCGACGGGGTTACCGCCCGCTACGTGTTGCTGGCCACGGACGGCTTGCCAAGCTGCACTCTCGCGGGTGCTCTTTCGGCCAGCCAGCCGGCGGAGGCAGACGGAGGACTGTTCGGCGCGTGTGAGGATGCGATCGCCCAAGTCCATGCCTTGGCGGACGACGGTATCAAGGTCGTGGTGTTGGCAGTGGGAGTCGAACCGGACGACGATCCTGCTGGGCCACCAGAGTGTCTGGACCAAATGGCCCAGGTGGGGCACATGCCGTACTACTCAGCGGCCACCCCTGATGATTTGCAGGCGACCATCGAGCAGATTTTCGGCGGCGTGGCGCGGACCTCCTGTCGGCTGGATCTGACTCCGCCTCCCGCCTCGCCCGATCTGGTGTCCGTGTACCTGGACAACCAGGAAATACCGCACAACTCCGCCAATGGGTGGATCTTTGTCCCTGCCGGCGACGCCGGCGACACGCAGCCCATTCTCATCGTCGGCGAGTACTGCAACCGGATCGAGCACTTTCGCTATTCAAGCATCGAAGTGCGCTACGGTTGCAAGCCGTGCGCAGACCCCGGAAGCTGTCCGCGGTGACGTCACGCTACTGCAGCACGTAGTGCGCGTCGTAGCCAAGGGCGCTGCCGACGCTGTCGGTGCTGTAGCGCATGGCATGGACCGCGCCCGTTGGATCGACCGCGAGAGAAATGTAGGCGTACCCGCCCTGGTAGGGCTCGCTGTGCAGGCTCGACCAGCTCTTTCCCGCGTTCGCCGTCCGCCGGATCTCCAGATATCGGTTGCTGCTGGCGTCCGAGAAGATTCCACACACGTAGGCCGTGACCGATCCGAGAGCGGAAAAGGCGAGGCCGTCGCTGAGGCCGACGACATCGCTGCCGGTTCCGACGGTGCCGCCAAGAATCGGTTGAAAGGTTCGGCCCCCGTCCGTGGTCGCATACACCCAGAATGGCGAGGTCCAGGCGGGTAGGGGACCACGGTCCGCGAACAGCACTCCCTCGACGTTGGGTGAGGACCGCCACCAGGTCCCGGTCTGGTCGCCTGCCGAGGACGGCGGGAACACTCCCTCCACGGCGACAAACGCCGAGCCGTTCCACCGGTACAGGCCCAGCGAATTGTCGCTCGCGAGGAAGCCCAACAGCAGGTTGTTCTGGGTTGCGATCAGACTCCGACTCGAAGCCGCGCCGAAGTCAGGGGGGGGAGCGACTTTCTTCCAGGTCAATCCGCTGTCTTGCGAGACAAGCAGAGTTCCTCCTTGCGGGAGCACCCAGATCTTTCCGCCGGCGGCGACGAGTTGCCACAGCGGAACGCTGGGCGCCCCACCGTCGCCAAGCGTGGGGCTGAAGACCGCGTTCACAGTGCTGGTGAGCGAAGTCCAGGTCTGTCCGCCGTCGATGGAGTGTCCGATGCTCCCTGATTGGCCGACGCCGACGAAGCCCGTAATGAACCACATGTCACTCGGCGACATCACATAGACATTGATGCTGGCGTCGAGAGCGCTGGTTTCCGTATCGATCGCCGAGACCATGCCCCAGCTCTTCCCCCCGTCGCTGGTCTTGAATATGTTGACGTGCAGGGAGGCCAGGCCGGGAACCGAGCGAGGCGTGTCGCTGCAGAAGCCATCGGTGGCCGAGAACCAGGTGCACTTGGTGAAGGTGTGCGGACCGAAGGGTATCCAGCGCTGTGCACCGTTGTGGACGTCCGCATCCGCCGGCATCTTGCCGCCGTCGGCACCGCCCGCGATCGATGCATCAGGCCCGCCATCAATGCGCGCGCCGATCCCTGTCGCGCCACCCGAGCCCGCGACCGCGGCGTCAGCCCTTATCCCACTGGCGCCCGCTCCCCCATTGCCCGCAGGACCAACGCCTCCAAGAACTCCGCTGCCGGGCCCGGTTCCATACATGACGGGCGCGTTCGCACCGGAACTGCCGTTGTCGGACTTGGAGAACAGGCTGCAACCGAGCGCAAGCCACGCCACCGACAAGATTGCGATTCTAGTTAGTTGCATTGGTGCCTCCGATGAACGGCCTTCGACCAATCTCGACGAAAGCCAGGACGCTTGAGGGTGCTCGCATCTGCGCCTGACTGGTCAGCCACATCGCCTTGTCTCGGCTTGTGGGCGTTGCAGGATTTGAACCTGCGGCTTCCACCGTGTGAAGGTGACACTCTTCCACTGAGTTAAACGCCCGATACCTACCTGCCAATAATAGCAAACGCATCGACTGTCAATCGTTCTTCTGGTCGTGGCGCACCATCGCGGGAGGAATGGGCAAGGCCGAGCGCGAGGGCGCGAGGCGAAGATCCCGAAGTCCCTGAAGGGGGAAGGAGCGGGGAGGTGATGGCGGGTGGGGGGCCGAAGGGCGGAGCGAGCCCTCCCACGGTTGCCTTGTCAAAACGACGGCGCCAGCACGCCGTCTTCATCCAACGGTTTGCCGCTCTTGCCGCGGCGGGTTCCGCCCGACCTGCCCGTCGATGACTTCCCCGAAGCCTTGGTTGCCCGTTCTGGTGCCGCGCGGAGAGTTGGTGTTACGGATTCCAGCGCCGCGTCCAGAAGACTGGACTCTTCGGGAACGATGGAACGCGAAGCCTCCTTGAAATTCGCCTTTTTGAAAACCACGTCCAAGGGAGACTTGCTCTGGGAGAGCTCGATCTCAAAAGGCGTGACTCCCAGTGTTTCTCCCGAATCCTTGCGGGTCACTGCGGCGCCAACCGGATCGGAGCGGAACTTGATGGTCACCTTCGCCGGCACGGCGGGAGCAACCGGAGGAAGGGGAGGCGCGGGCGCGGGAGCTGGGCTGGTCGCCGCAGGTTGCACAGGCGGCACGCGCCCGTTCGATCCCGCACGCACTACCAGGAACGCCGCCACCCCACCAACTGCCAGCGCCGCAACCAAGATGCCAGCCAGCAATGCGCCGCGCGACTTTGGAATCACCTCATCCGCCTCGACCGAAACCGCCGAGTCCCGGAAGGTCGACGGCATCGGCGCCGCGGGGGCGCCCAACTGCGTTCCCCCATTGCGCGCCACACCGGCGCCGGCCTGGGGTAGTGCCGCAATCGTTTGCCCGCCGTACCCGGCCAGCGGGCCGGGCGTGGGCACGATTGAAGGTGAGAGCGCATAGCGTTCCGGATCGAGCATCGCCACACGGAAGTCCTCCATGCCCTGGAATCGCTCGTCGCGGTTTTTTGCCAAGGCACGCAACAGGAGGGCTTCGTGCGCAAGCGAGAGGCGCGGGTTGATGGCCCGTGGCGAAGGAACCGGCGCGGTGATGTGCTTGACTATGATCTCCCCGTAGCCTTCGCCCGAGAAGGGCACCTGGCGGGTCATCATCTCGAACAGGATGATGCCCAATGAGTAGACATCGGCTCGATGGTCGATATTGGGTCTGCCCTCGCATTGCTCCGGCGACATGTAGTAGGGCGTGCCCATTACCGAGCCGGTGCGCGTTTTGTGCGAAACCTTGTCGGCGCCCAACGTCAGTTTTGCCAGGCCGAAGTCGAGCACCTTGACAAAGTCGCTGGTGCTGCCCTTGTGGATGAGAAAGATGTTCTCGGGCTTGAGGTCGCGGTGGATGATTCCATGGGCATGCGAGGCCGCCAGGGCGTCGGCGACCTGAGCCGCGATGTCGAGAGCACGCGCGGGATCGAGAGGAGCCTCGCGCTTCACGCGATCCGCGAGGGACTCGCCCTGCAGGAACTCCATGATGAAGTAGAAGTCCCCATCAGCCGTGGTTCCGAAATCGTGGATGTCGACGATGTGTTCGTTGCCGATCTGGTTGACCGCTTTCGCCTCGGTCACGAACCGAGACACCACCTCCGGATTGCGCGACAGCTCGGGGTGGATCGCCTTCATGGCGACCTTGCGTCCGATGACCGGGTGCTCGGCCAAATAGACGACCCCCATCCCTCCTTCGCCCAGTTTGGCCGTGATCCGGTAGTTGCCGATCGTCTGACCGACCGCGATCAAGGGTGAAGATGCAGGCGAAGCCACACTAATAGTCCTATAGGAGAGTATCTCTAACCTTCGGCGATTTCCACGTGTCCGTCAAGGTTTGGCGGGTGGACGTTGTCAGATCCGATAGTGTTTCCGAGTCGTTACTAAATGGGATGCGACGTTGCCATCCGACCGCCGACGTCGCTCCCGTTCGACACTCTTTAGACACCGCAGGTGAAGAATTCAGCCAAAGAAAATCGACCGCCGATCGAGGAGCAGGTCCGCAATCATCCGGTCGACAACGCTTCGCACCTGCTCTGCGACTTCGAGAGTGTCGCGGTCTGGCTGCGCCATGGGCGAGATCGCCTCGCCGATCCGGATGCTCCACCTCGCTGGTACAGGAAGCAGGCCGAGCGGTCCGAAAAGCGGAAAGGTGGGTGTGATCGGGATGTACGGTAGTCCAAAGGGCTTGGCTAGTCGTGTCAGTTTTGCCACCACGGGATGGGTTTCCTCGGCGCCCACGATGGCCACCGGGACGATGGGCACCTGGGCCGCACGCGCCAGCCGAACGAAGCCGCCGCGTCCGAAGTTGGTCAGACGGTAGCGTTCGCGATACGGCTTGCCCACGCCGCGCAGGCCCTCGGGGAACACGCCCACCAGGTGGCCGCGTTCGCACAGGTCGAGAGCGTTGCGCATCGACGCGCGGACACCTCCAATGCGCGCCACCACCGGACGCATCCAGGACGATCGAACAGCGAAAGTTGCGACCAACGGCCTCAGTGGGCGGTGCGCGGGATGGATCGAGTGGCAAGCGTGAATGAGCATGGCGCCGTCGTAGGGCAGGCCGCCCGAGTGGTTGGCTACCAGCAGCGCGGCCCCGCTGGCAGGCACGTTTTCCAGACCGCTGAGCTGCACGCGAAAGTAGCGCGACCAAAGGAATTCCAGGGCGGGGGTGGTGCGTTCGAGAAAAGCAGGGTCGAACCCGAAGTCGGGGAGGCCGGCCGGGTCAGGCAACGGCTGGCGCAGGGCCTCGACAATCGCCTTGAGCGCGTCCTTGATCGCCGGGTCCATCATGGTCGAGCGCGGACCGCGGTCTCAGGATTCGATGAGAATCTGCAGCTTCTCGGTCCAGCGTTGCACGATGTCGTCCAGGGTTGCGTCCGCAGGCAGAGCAGCCCCGCCTTGCGCCATGTCCGGCCGGCCGCCGCCCTTGCCACCTAGATCCTGCAACAACAAGTTCACGATCTTCCCCGCGTTGAGCTTCTTCTGCGCGGCCGACGTGACGGCGCACACCACCGCGACCTTGCCCTCGACTGCGCCGAGCAGGACCAGCACGCCGGGGTCCATGCGCGGTTTCAGCTTGTCCGCGGTTTCGCGCAGGATCTTCGGGTCGCCCACGCCCACGTCGTGCACGAGCAGCCAGTGCTCCCCAACCTGCCGGCGATTGGCCAGAGGATCGCGCGAGCCACCGGATGCAATCTGCGCCCTGAGCTTGCCGATCTCCTTGTCGCGGTCGCGTAGCTCGGCCTGCTGCTTTTCCAAGCGCGAGGCGACCTCGAAGGGACCGGCGCGCAAGATCGCGGCGGCGTCGGCCAGCTCGTTTTCCATGCGCCGGACCAGCGCCAGTGCGCCTAGGCCGGTCACAGCCTCCAGGCGGCGCACACCCTGGGCTACGCCGCTCTCCTCCACGATCTTGATGAGCCCGATGTCGCCTGTCCGCTGCACGTGCGTGCCGCCGCAAAACTCCTTGGACTCACCCATGGTCATGACCCGCACCGTGTCCCCGTATTTCTCGCCGAAGAACGCGATGGCGCCGGCTTGCTTGGCTTGGGCGATGGGCAACACATTGGTGGTCACCGGCAGGTTGCGCAACACGCGGACGTTGGCCAAGTCTTCGACTTTCTGCTTCTCCTCGGGGGAAAGCGGCGCCAGATGAGAGAAGTCGAAACGCAGGCGCTCCGGCGCGACCAGCGAGCCCTTCTGTGCCACATGCTCGCCCAGCACCGTGCGGAGGGCCCAGTGCAGGAGATGGGTGGCCGAATGATTGCGCCGGACGGCGTTGCGGCGCTCGACGTCGACAGCCAGGTCGAGAGTATCCCCCACCTGGATGCGCCCACGCTCTATCTCGCAGAGGTGAACAACGAGCGATGAGAGGGGCCGCTTGCTGTCGACCACCTTGAGTGCGCCCTGCGGGCCTGTCGCGGTGCCCGTGTCGCCGACCTGACCGCCCTGTTCGCCATAGAATGGAGTCTCGCGGCAGATGACCGCCACCGGACCCTTGCACGGGGCCGCGACGGTGGTGACTTCCTTGCCCTCGGCCACGATGGCCACGACGGCGCTCTTGGCGGTCACCTCGTCGTAGCCGAGAAACTTCGTCGGACCGACCCGGTCGAGGATACTCTGGAACACACCCTCCACGGCCACGTCGCCCGACCCGACGAAGTCGGCCCGGCGGCGCTGTTCGTCCATGCTCGCCTCGAAGCCGGCTTCGTCCACCGCAAAATGGTTTCCGGCGGCAATCACGCGGGTCAAGTCGAAGGGGAAGCCGTAGGTGTCGTAGAGCCGGAAGGCAACCGCACCGGGAATCATGCGGTCCGGTCGCTTGCCCATCTCGTCGTCGAGCATGCGCATGCCACGGGTCAGTACGTCGCGGAAGCTGTTTTCTTCTTCGCGCGTGATGGCTTCGACGACGCTGCGCCGATCGCGCAGTTCGGGGTACACGTCCCCCATCATGTCCACGACTAGACCCGCGAGCTTGGGAAAATGATCGCCGCTGCGCAGCCCCAGCAACCAGCCGTGGTAGATGGCGCGCCTCATGATCCGGCGCAAGACGTATTCGCGGCCGGTCTTCTCGGGGAAGACGCCATCGGCGATGAGAAACGCGGCGGTGCGAGCGTGGTCCGCGATGGCGCGCATGGAAACCGCGATCGAGCCGTCGCTGTAGTCTTCCGGCACGAAGGTCTTGCCCGTCAGCCTTTCGACTTCGGCGATCAGGGGGCGCAGCAGGTCGGTTTCGTAGTTGGATCGGAAGCCGCCCAGCACAGCGCACAGTCGCTCCAGCCCCATGCCTGTGTCGACCGAGGGTTTGGGCAGCGGCCGGCGCGTGCGATCCGGGAGCTGTTCGAACTGCATGAACACCAGATTCCAGATCTCGACCCAGCGGTCGCAGTCGCAGGCCGGTCCCAGGCAAACGCGGCCAGCCGCCATCTCGGGGCAGGGGATGTCGTCGCCCTGGTGGTAGTGGATCTCGCTGCAGGGGCCGCAGGGGCCGACCTCGCCCATGGCCCAGAAGTTGTCCTTGTCGCCCAGACCCAGGACCCGCTCGTCGCTCACGCCGGCCACCTTCTTCCACAGCAGGCGCGCTTCGTCGTCGCTGTGATGGACGGTGTACACCAGGCGTTTGGGATCGATGGCGTAACCCTTGACCAGCAGGTCGTAGGCGAATGCGATGGCGTCGGTCTTGAAGTAGTCGCCAAAAGAAAAGTTGCCCAGCATCTCGAAGAAGGTGTGGTGCCGGGCGGTGCGCCCCACGTTTTCCAGGTCGTTGTGCTTGCCGCCGGCGCGCACGCACTTTTGCGAACTACAGGCACGCGAGCGCGGTCGCTGCGTCTTTCCGGTGAAGATGTCCTTGAACTGGTTCATCCCCGCGTTGGCGAAGAGCAACGTCGGGTCGTTGGCCGGCACCAGGGACGAGCTAGGAACTTCCTCGTGGCCCTGGGCTACAAAGGTGTCGAGGAACGTGCGGCGGACCTTTTTCGAAATCCAGTCTGACATGGGCCGGGGAGACTAGCGCGAGTGACCGCGCCCGTCGACTGCCTCGCTACCCCTTGTTGAACCGATCCACGTCGTACTGCGCACCGTAGCCGGGGTCTGCCGTGCCCCCGCCGGTACCAGGCTGGTTAGTCATCGCGTTGAAATCCTGGCTAACCTGGCCCCCCTTGCTGACCCCGCGGAAGAAGAGCGCGAAGTCGTCGGGGTTGGTCGACGCGGCGATGGCGTCCTCGTAGGTGACGAAGCGGTTCTTGACCAGCTCGGTCAGCGACTGGTCGAAGCTGATCATGCCGTATGGGTCGCGGCCGGTGGCGATGGCTTCGTGGATCTCACGCGTACGATTCACGTCGGCGATCAACTCGCGCACGCGCGCGGTGCTGATGAGAATCTCAACCGCTGGGACCATGCCCATGCCATCGGCCCGCGCCACTAGTCGCTGTGAAACCACGCCCTTGATGACCGAACAGAGCTGGAGGCGGGCTTGGGCCTGCTGGTGGGGCGGGTAGATGGACACGATGCGGTTGATGGTCTCGACCGCGTCGACGGTATGCAAAGTCGAGAGCACCAGGTGCCCCGTTTCGGCAGCGGTCAGCGCAATTTCGGTGGTTTCCAGATCGCGCATTTCGCCCACCAGGATGACGTCAGGATCTTGGCGCAGCGATGCGCGCAGGGCGCGCGCGAACGACGTCGTATCGAACCCCACTTCGCGCTGGTTGATCACGCTGCGCCGGTCCTTGAACGCGTACTCGATGGGGTCTTCGATGGTCACGATGTGGACCGCGCGGCTGGTGTTGATGTAGTCGACCATTGCGGCCAGGGTGGTGGACTTTCCCGATCCGGTGATCCCTGTCACCAAGATGAGACCACGCTCTTCATCGGCGAGCTCCAAGACCTTGTGTGGCAGGTTAAGACGCTCGAAGGGTGGCACGTTGGGCGGGATGAGTCGCATTACGACGCCCATGCATCCCCTCTGCTGCAGGATGTTCACCCGGTAGCGGAAACCGTCGGCCGTGGAATAGGCAAGGTCGACGTCCCAGTTTTTTTCGAAGAGTTCCCGCTGTCGCGCATTCATCATGCTCTGCCCGAACTCCTCTACCGCCTCCTTGGTCACGGGGGGAACGTTGGCTACAGTGCGCAGATCACCCTTGACTCGAAAGATGGGCGGCAGGCCCACTTTCAAATGGACATCGGAGGCGCCCAGCTGTCGGGCCGCTTGTAGCACCCTGTCGAGTACGCTCACCATGGTTATTGCTTATCGATCGACGTGTTGGGGACAGACTTGAACGGCACTCCGCCGCCTCTTCAGAGTACCACGCTGTCTTCTATTATGCGCTGT
>Ga0265330_10002259_pt1 | contig 10606 bp, 7 predicted proteins | sample 41919metaG_FD_202083 | JGI IMG/M metagenome (GOLD analysis project Ga0265330, IMG submission 202083) | Rhizosphere microbial communities from Carex aquatilis grown in University of Washington, Seatle, WA, United States - 4-19-19 metaG | ecosystem: Host-associated > Plants > Roots > Rhizosphere >... | reverse complement strand
CTTTCTGGTTTGACCCGCGAGGAAGCGCATGATACCGCATCCATCAATGAAGAGGCAGAGCGCGAAGAGGCGTACCGTGGCCGCGACGCGGGTGGAAACCGCCCAGGCCGTCATGCCCGGCCACACCAACGGCATGGGCACCCTGTTTGGGGGCGTCGTCATGCAGTGGATCGACGTGGCCGCGGCCATCGCGGCGGCCCGGCACGCCAGCGGTCCCGTGGTGACCGCTTCCATGGATCGACTGCACTTTCTGCGTCCCGCGCGCGTCGAGGAATTCGTCATCGTACGCGCCGAGGTCAGCTACGCGGCCCATAGCTCGATGGAGGTTGAGGTGGAAGTCCTGACCGAAAACCCGTGGACCAGCGAGCGCGCCATCACCACGCATGCCTTCCTCACCTTCGTCGCCATCGACGAGCAGGGCCGGCCGCGGTCGGTTCCTGCGCTAATCACGGAAACCGCGTCCGAGCGTCGGCGATTCCGCGAGGCCGCCAAGCGGCGGGCCGAACGCCTGCGCGAACGGGCGCAACTTGCGCGCCGTCCAGCGCATCCTAGAAGAAACCATGGTTGACATGACAAGCTTGCAGGCCTTGCGCGAATCCGCGGTGTTGGTCGACGGCGCTGGCCACGACGTTCTGCGCGCCACGGGCAATGACCGGGTGACCTTTCTGCACCGGATCACCTCCGGCACCATCGCCGGAAAATCGCCGGGACAGGGCAGCCGCACCTTGTTGCTCGACGTGCGCGGCCGCGTGCTGGCCAGCCTGCTTGCGTTCGTGCGCGCGCGGAGCGTCCGCATCCTGGTTCCTGGCGGCCAAGGTTCCGAGGTGGCGGCTGGCCTCGGCAAGTACGCCATCATGGATGACTTCCAGATTGTGCCCGAGGCAGAGCTGGCGACGCTGGCCATTCTGGGCCCGCGGGCCGCGCTGGCGCTGGAAGCAGTAGGCGTGTCAGTGCCTTCGACGTTGCTGGAATCGTCGCTCTACGACCACGTCGATGTTGCCAGCGATACCTTGGGCCCGCTTTGGATCGCGCACGGCCGCTCTTGTGGCACGGACGGGCTGTGCGTGGTCGCCAGCCGCTCCGGGCGCGATGCCCTGGTGACCGCGCTACTTGCCCAGGGCACGATCCGGCTTGAGCCCGCTGTCGCCGAGGCGCTGCGCATTTCTGCCCTCGAGCCCAAACCCGGCAGCGAAATCCTTCCCGAGCGCTTTCCCGTCGAGGTTGGCCTGGGCTCCGCCATCGATCACGGCAAAGGCTGCTACGTCGGCCAGGAAACCATCGTGCGCATGCGCGACCGCGGAATCATCCGCAAGCGGCTGGTGTTACTGCGGCTGACTGGCGACGACATGCCTGCCCCCGGCGACAAGATCGTCAGCGCGGAACAGCCCGCCGCCGGACAGATCACCAGCGTGGGCTGCCTTCCTGATGAACGCCCCGTTGCACTGGCCATCGTCGCCAGCGCTGTTCCCGTCGGCGCCACGGTCCACATCCAGCACGCAGGCAACACGCTGGCCGCAGACGTGGCCGCCGAATCCGCGCCGTGGGGGAAGGTATGATCTCCTGCCGTCGATGGGGCTGGCTTCTGTGCCTGCTGGCCGGTGTGCCGGCATGTTCCGATGATACGGGTTCGCTCCCGGTCTACCATCCCGCTGTCAAGCTGCTGGTCTTCTCCGATCCGCACTACTTCGATCCTTCGCTCGGCACGTCTGGCTCGGCTTTCGCGGCTTACCTGGCCAGCGATCGCAAGCTGATCGCCGAGAGCGACGCCATCATCCGCGCCATGGTGGCGCAAGTTGCGGCTGAAGACCCGCAGGTCGTGCTCGTCTCGGGCGATCTCACCAAAGATGGCGAACAACTCTCGCATCAGACCATGGCCGGCTACCTGGCTCAGATGAAGGCGGGTGGACGCAAGGTGTTCGTGGTTCCGGGCAATCATGACATTCAAAATGGTGGGGCCTCCAGTTATTCCGGGGACACAGTGACACCCGTGTCTGCTATCTCGGCGAGTGACTTCGCCGACATCTACTACAAGGATTTCGGATTCAGCGACGCCATCGCACGAGACGGCAACTCGCTCAGCTACGTCGCCGAACTGGTGCCAGGGCTGTGGCTTCTCGCCTTGGATTCTTGCATCTACGGCGATGCCCGTGGCCCCATGCAGTCGTCCGGCCGGTTTCTCGACGGCACCAAGGCGTGGATCCAGGCCCAGCTCGATGAGGCGAAACAGCGTGGCGTCCGCGTGATGGCCATGATGCACCACGGGTTGGTCGAGCACTTTGCCAATCAGGCCTTCATCTTTCCCGAGTTCGTGATCAATGATCGGGATGCCGTGGCCGGGTTACTGTCGAATGGCGGTGTGGGCGCAATTTTCACTGGGCACTTTCATGCCAACGACATCACGCGCGGAACCCCGAGCACCGCGACCCAGTCGATCTACGATGTCGAAACCGGTTCGGCCGTGACCTACCCGTGCCCGTACCGCATCGTCGACGTCAGCGACGACAGTCTGGCCATCACCACCCAGCACATCACCAGCATCGATTACGATCTTGGCGGCGCACCCGACTTCCAGACCTACGCGCACGACAGCCTTCGTCTCGGGCTCGAAACGCTCATTAGCACGCTGATCGAGGCGCCACCGTACTCCGTGGCCCCGACCGACGCTAGCCAGCTTGCGCCTTGGCTCGGTGATGGACTCGTGGCCCACTACGCCGGCGACGAGGTCATGCCCGCCGACGCCCTGGCCGAGGCCCAGACCTTGATGTCGTCGAGCAACGGGGTCATGCAGCTCTCGGGCAGGATGTTGCAGAGCATCTGGACCGATCTGCCCCCGCCCGACAATACCGTGACCCTGGATCTCGCCGCCCGATAGCGGAGGCTACCCCTATTAGAGCAACTGCCCGCGCACCCACGTCAGCAGCGTGGCGCTGCCGGCGGTGGGGGCCACGGTGCTCGGGAGGTAGCGCAGCAACCAGTGCATGGTCCAGACAACAGTGCCCCCGGCCGGGATCTCCTGGTACGCGCCCTGCTGCTCGAACTCCTCGTAGCTGTTTTGGGCGGCGTAGATCTCGACCTCCTTCTCGGCGGGCGCTGCCGCGGCCGCAGGGATGTCGGTCCACTCCTTGATCAGGATCGGACTCTTTGGGCAAGTGGGGTAGGCCCAGGAGCCCTCCAGGCCGGTCCCGCAGGCGATGTGCGCGGCCCAGCCCTCGAGCCCGTCGGCGCCACCCTTCAGGCTTGAAGTGGCAAAGCCGGCCGTACTGTACTTGAACCACAGTGCGCCCTGCGCACTGGTGAAGGGCACCGCGCTGAAACTTGCGTCGCCGAGCTTTACCGCCGGCTCGCCGTTGGGGAAGAAGGTGAGCCCGCCCGTATGAACCCGCGTGATCTCCCAAGGCGCCTTCGACACCGCGGCCGAGTTGTTGTTGTGGATGGTGTACTCGAGGGTGATCGCTTGATGTTCGACGTTGCCCCAGTAGCGCTTGGACATGGAGAGCTTGTCGGTCCCGACCGGTCCGGTCATCGTCAGCACATTGCCGCTCACGCTGGGTGTGTAGGCCACGCTGTCCATCTCGGTCGGCGGCGGCCAGGTTTGCGTGGGGGTTGGGTACCACTCGTTTTGCGGGCTGGTCCAGAAAACGGATCCCGTGGCCGCGATATTCTTGGCGACGACGTCAACGCCGTCGATGCTGAAGGTCGCGACCTTGCCCGCCACTGCCGGATCCACCTCGAAGATCACCGTGCCAAGGGTCATTCGCCACATGTTCCCGCTTTGGGTCACGGGCGCCGTAGCGGCGAAGGAATCGGCACACTTGCCCGAGGCGCAGCTTCCGTTGCGGCAGTCGTCGTCGCTCTTGCACATCAGGCCGGATGCGCACTTTGTGCAGGTCCCGCCACCGCAATCCACGTCCGTCTCGGCGCCATTCTGCGCATTGTCCGCGCAGCCTCCACCGGCCTCGCCTTCACCACCGTCGACCCCCGCCGTCGTGTCGTTCCCGCTGTCCTCGGCCATGTCGCTTCCAGGGGTATCCCGCGCATCGCCCTGGTTGTCGCCAGTCGTCTCGGTCCCACCATCAGGGGGCGAGGTTTCCCCGCCTCCGCCCGCCGACATTCCTCCGGTTCCTTCGGTCGTGTCCCCGCCGGCTCCAGTGGAGCCGCCGGTCGTATCGGACGTGCCGCCGCTCCCGCCGGTGTCGGTCGAGCCGCCGGTCGCGTCTCCGCCGGTTCCGCTGGAGCCGCCGGTCGCATCCGATGTGCCCCCGCCGGTCGCGTTCGTGCCGCCGCTGCCCGTCGAACTCGTGCCACCGCTGCCGCCGGTCGTTGAACTCGTGCCGCCGCCGGCTCCTCCGGTGCGGGCGCTGCTGCCACCGCTGCCTCCGCTCGTGGAAGAACCGGGCGACGACGTGCAACCGAGCGGCAAAGCCACGAGGAATAGGAACGCCACAGACAGGCGAACGCTGATCTTGCGCATTTCAACCTCCAGCACTCGTCGAGAGGTACAGTATACGCTGAACGCCGTGTAGAGGGACGAAGCAGACCAAGTCCTGCCACTGGACATTCGGATGCCTTGGTGACGCACGGAGGGAATGAGGGGTCTATCCTCAAGACAACCGGCGAAGTGCCCGAAAAATCGATAGAGGGTTCCCGGCACTCGGGCACATTTGTACCAAGATGGACTTGTCTCGCCTATTTACACCTGTCTTGCCAGTCGTCGCGGCGACGCTTCTGTTCGTAGCCTGTGTGAACCTCACACCGCCGTGGGAACGGATCAACGGTGCCAGTGACGCGAGCGCTGGTGCGGTTTCGGAGGCCGCAGCAGGGGGTAGCGCTGGAGCGTTCGCAGCTGGACCGGACGCTGCGAGAGGTGGTGCGGGAGGCAGCGTCGCGACGGCTGGTACGACGGTCGGCGGGATAGCGACGGGTGGGATGGCGGGAAGCGTCGCCTCGGACGCAGGGGCCATGGCCGGATCGCCTGGAGATGGTGGCGTCGATGTTCCGTTTTCTGCCGATGGCAATCCGCCTGCGGACCAGGCAATGGGCGGTATAGCAACGGGCGGCGCGGCCACAGGCGGAATGGGCGGGACCACAGTGGTGGGCACAGGGGGAACCGTCGCGACGGACGTCGGAACCTTGGCTGACACGGCTTTGCCTCGGGATGGCGGGAGGGACGTTCCGGCCGATATCAGTCTGCCGACGGATCTGGCGGCCGGGGGGGCTGGCGGTGCCGGGACAGGCGGCACGGGAGGCAATGGTGGAACGGGCGGCGTTGCGGCGGACGCCGCGATTGTGCCCATGATCATTAGTATCGACTTCGTGGGCGGGATGCCGCCCGGCGATTCTGGAGCCGGGACGTCCGCGATGGCCGCGACCGAATCCGCAGGGTACAAGCCGGCCACGAACTGGAATAGCGCCGCAGGCAATGTTGGTACGCGGGCATCGCTGAAGTCGGCAGATGGCACCACCACTTCCGCGTCTGTTACCTGGAACTCGCCCATCGCAACCAATGAGACCTGGGCCACCTGGACTCTCTCCTTGGCCGATTCCCCGGGTGACGTGCGCATGATGAATGGCTACCTCGATCCCAGGGCGATTGCGTCGCCAGCGACGATTAGCGTGACCGGTTTGGCCGGCGCGATGAGCGGTGGATATGACGTCTATGTCTATTGCTTCGGAGAGATGACCTGGGCAGACACGCGCACGTACAAATATAAGATCGGCTCGACGACACACACCGTGACACAGACAGAACCGCCACTGGTCACCAACTTTTCAGGATACACGCTGGCCCCCGAAGCCGGCGCGGGCAACACCGTCGTGTTTAGGAACGTGACCGGAACCAGTTTCACATTGACGGCAACGCCGGGATCGTCGCTGCATCAGACCGTGCGTGCGCCGGTCAACGGCATTCAGATCGTGTATCCCCCCGGATCCTAGAGCCGAACCGGGAGGTCCAGGCGCGAGCCCCCAGGAAGAGAGCGTTCGGCTCTTGCCCTACGGTGCGGCACCTCGTTGGCTGGATCTTCGACGGTAGTACTCTTCCAGATGGCGGCTGACGTCGGAATCGTCAGGTTTCAGCTTCAAGGATCTCTCGGCGTAGGAAATGGCCAAGTCCAAACGGTCTTGTTTGGCGTAGACCAGCGACAGGTTGCCAATGGCGGTGTCGTAGTCTGGCCGGAGCTTGATGGCCTCTAGGTAGGTGCGTTCGGCCTCGGGATAGCGGGCCAGCTTGTAGTAGCACAGACCGATATTGTTCAAGAGCAAGGGGTCGGGCGAGTCCTGACTCTTCTGTAGAGACAATGCTACCTGCAGGGCTTCCTGGTATTTCTTTTGGCCGAGCAGATCGACCAACAATGCCCGGGCGTCCGACGATTGGCCTTCGGTTGTGGCGGGTGTTCCGGCCAGGGTTGCCTTCAGTCGTTGCAGTTCACGCAAGAGCGGCTCGTTCTCGTGTCGGCGCCCGGCTTTTTGGATGGCTTCGTCGAGCAGCGCTTTCGCTTTCGCTTGCTCACCGGTTTGCATGTAGGATTTGGCTAACAGCCCAATGACCTCGATACTATTGGGTGTCAAGTTCAAGGCTTTCTCCAAGATGCGTTCGGCTTGCGCCAAGCGGCCCAGACGAAACAACGCGAAGCCCGCGTTCTGATAGGCGCTCGATAGGATGGGAAGGCGCTCGATGCTTTGCTGGTAGCAGGACAAAGCCTTTTCCAAGGCCGCGACAAATCCGGGCTGATCGCCCGCCTTCTTGCGCGCATCTGCCATTTTGTCGTAGGCAAGGCCCATTTGGAAATAGTAATCGGCGGTTCGATAGCCATCCAGCTCGGTGTTCGAGATCGCCGCAATGGCGCTTTCCTGAAGGGCCACGGCTTTTTCGTAATGGCCTGCTTCGCGTTCGACAATACCCAGTGCATTGCTGAGTTCCGCCAAATTGTACTTTTCAAAATTCACGAGAGAAGGGTTGGTGACTTTGGCCCGTCGCTTTTCGGCAAGTTGCATGGATTGTTCGAGGTAGGGCACCGCCTTCTTGGGTGTCGACACGGTGATGGCGTAGTAGCGTCCGAGCGTGCGCACGGCGAAAATATTGCCGGGATCCGTGCGAAGGGTGTCGGTAAACAGTGTCTCCGTATCGTGCCAGGCTCGGACCCGTTGCCAGGAGACGGCCGCAAAGAAGACCAAGAACACGACGGCCAGTGCTGTCAGCGCCTTGCGTGCCTTGGTTGGCAGTCCGTCGGGCAAGAGGCCTCCTTCGCCGCGCGCCGAAAGCAGCGCGATCGCCGCAAGGATGAGCCCGAAAGACGCAAGGAAGACATAGCGGTCGGCCATGCCGGCCGCCTTTCTCCAGACGATCAGTGTGGGCAGCAGACCCACGAAGAACCAAAGAAGTCCGAAGGCTGCCAAGCGGCTGCGTTTTCTCAATCCCAAGATCCCTGCGCCGATCAGAAGAAGACAAGCAGCTCCAGCCAAGAATCCCGGATCGCCGAGCCTCTCGATGTATTCTTCGTAGGGAGTGTGCAGACCCCAAGGAACGACCATCAGGCGCAGGTAGGAAAAGAGGTTGCCCAGCCACGTGCGTGCTGCCACCGCCGAATCGAAAGTGGTGCCGGAATAGCGCTGTGGAAACGCCACGAAGTTCAGGTACACAATGCCCACCGCCTCCGCCGAAATCGTTGCAAAGTTGATTGCGCGGCGCCGCCGCTCCCCGGCTTCTTTGGCCGGAAACAGCCACAGATGCGCCCACACCATCGCCGGCATGACCACGGCTGGTGGGTTGGTCAGCGCGGCCGCGGCAAAGACCAACGTGCTCGCCCAGGTTCGTCCCGACAGGTACAGCGCGAAGGAAAGCAAGGCGAAGGCTCCCGCCATGGCGTAACCGCCGGCCATGATCCAAGCCACCGCTTCAACGTGGATGGGATGAAAGGCGAAGACAAGGGCGCCAAACAGAGCAGCCAGACTTGAAGGTAACAGTCTGCGAAGGATCCCATACGCGGAGCCGACGGCCAGCAAGTAGAAGAGCAGGCTGGTCACGTGGTAGCCCATCGGGGAAGTCCCGTAAAGCCGGTAGTCAATCGAACGTATCAGCGTGTAGATGGGCCGGTAGTAGTCGTGGAGCATCTCTTGCGTGGAGATGCCACTAAACATCTGCACCAGGCCGGCGAGGTTCAGCGGTCGGTCGTAGTGGCCGTATTGGACGATGTAGCCATAGTCGTCAGCCAGGTTGAGTTGGCCCGACAGTACACCTGCAACGGCATAGAAGAGCGCAGAAGCGGCCAACAGGGCTGCCAAGGACAAGTGCCTTCTGTAGAACGGCACCCGGACAGGCAATATCCGGACGGGCGGCGGCGCTTTCTTGATTTTCCGCTTGGCCATCGCGTTTGTCCGGAAGGGGTAGCCGCAAGATCTACACCAAACCCGTGCAGGGTGGAATGGTGCCTTTGCCTGGGGGAAGAACTGCTCCTCCCCGCGGATTCTTTTGTGTTACGGTTTTGCCCGGCCCGCGCGGCCGACCAGAACCCCAAGGAGAACCCATGCCCGAAGCCGATACCGCGTCGAAAGCGGAAAAAGAATTCCATGTCAACGTGCCACAAGAGAGCCGCGCCTTTTTTCTCAAGGGCTCGAATGCCCACGATTGGGGCATGAACAACCGGCTGGCCCGCATCTTCAATCCGCAGTCGGGCAAGGCCGTGATGCTGGCCTTCGACCACGGCTATTTCCAGGGGCCGACCACGGGGCTCGAACGCGTGGACATTTCGATCTTGCCGCTGGCGCCGTTCGCCGATGCACTGATGCTCACACGCGGGATCTTGCGCAGCGTGATTCCGCCCGAGTCGCGCAACGCGATCGTCATGCGCGCCAGCGGCGGCCCCAGCATCCTCAAGGAACTGTCGAATGAACAGATCGCGGTCAGCATGGAGGATGCGGTCCGCATGAACGTGTCGGCCGTGGCCGTTCAGGTGTTCATCGGCGGCGAGTTCGAAACCCAGTCGGTGGCCAACATGACCCGCCTGGTGGACGAGGGTAATCGCTACGGCATTCCAGTGCTGGCGGTGACGGCCGTGGGCAAAGAGCTGGTCCGCGACGCGAAGTACATGCGCCTGGCCTGCCGCATTTGCGCCGAGCTAGGCGCGGCCTTCGTCAAGACCTACTACGTGCCCGAGGATTTCGAGACCGTGTCGGCTTCCTGCCCGGTGCCGTTGGTCATCGCTGGCGGTAAGAAACTGCCCGAGCTGGAGGCGCTGCAGATGGCCCACGACGCGATCTCGCAGGGCGCGGCCGGCGTGGACATGGGACGCAACATTTTCCAGGCCGACGCGCCGGTTGCCATGATCCAGGCCGTGCGCAAAGTCGTGCACGAGGGTGCCACGCCGGCGCAGGCATTCGACTTCTACAAGACCGCCAAAGGCGAGCCGCGGAAGCGCTAAATGGCCAGCCGCGATTCAAGGACAGAAAGCGTTCTTCTCCGTTGGAAACACGCCATGACCGGTAGCCAAGATGGATTGTTGCGACGAATACGGCGCTCTCGAGAAGGCCACCCTCTCCCTTCGGGAGCGGGCTGGGGTGAGGGAACTGCCCTGCACGTCGGATCGGGCCGGGAACGCGGCTACAGCACCGTCATCACCTCAGCATCCGGATTCAGAAAGAACTTCACCCTCACCCCGACCCCTCTCCCGAAGGGAGAGGGGCAACCGGAGAGCTACCTTGTTCTCGAATCACGGGCGGTCATTTAGTTGATGCAGAATCGGTGGTCCGAATCCGAAGCGGCGGGTTTCGTCGAACGCGCGGCCTGCGACAAGGATGTCGCCTTGCTCGCCTACGCCACACGCTTGCTCGGGGCCGATCCCGACCTTGCCATGCATGGCGGCGGCAACACCTCAGGCAAGGGCGTGCTCGCGAACGCGCTCGGCGAAACGCAGCGGGCGCTGTTCATCAAGGCCTCGGGCGTGGATCTGGCCACCATCGAGCCAGGCGATTTCGTGGCTCTGGATCTCGCGTACCTTGCCCGGCTGCTCGACCTGACTGCGCTGTCCGACGAAGGCATGGCTGCCGAGTTCGCCTGTCACAGTCTGCGTCCGTCGGGCTGCCGAGCTTCCGTCGAGTCGCTGGTGCACACCGTGCTGGCAGCGCCATTCGTCCTACACACCCATCCCCGCGCCATCCTGGCCCTCACCAACCGTACGCACGGCGCCGAGGCCGTGGCGGCGGCGCTGGGCGACCAGACCGCGACGGTGCCATATGCCAGGGCCGGGCTGGAACTCGCGCGTGCCGTGGGCGACACCATGAAGCGATGTCCACGGGCGACGGCACTGGTGCTCATGCACCACGGGCTCGTGACCTGGGGTGCGACCGCGCGCGCGGCCTACGACGCCACGATCGATCTTGTCGGTCGCGCCGATTCCTATTTGGACAAGAGCCGCGTCCGTGTTTTGCCCGCTCCGCTCTCGTCTGTCGCGGACCGGGAACGGAACTACCTTGCACTCGCGCCCGTCATTCGCGGAGTCCTTGGCCCAACCGACCCGGACGCGTTGGGCGAGCGCGTGATCTTGGCAGCCTCGTTCGACGCCGAAGTCGTGTGCGTGCTCGACGCGCCGGAGGGCAGGGGTCTCGCCGTCTC
>Ga0265330_10002258_pt1 | contig 10608 bp, 9 predicted proteins | sample 41919metaG_FD_202083 | JGI IMG/M metagenome (GOLD analysis project Ga0265330, IMG submission 202083) | Rhizosphere microbial communities from Carex aquatilis grown in University of Washington, Seatle, WA, United States - 4-19-19 metaG | ecosystem: Host-associated > Plants > Roots > Rhizosphere >... | reverse complement strand
GCTCCTCCTCACAATACCTACGGGTATTCCTCGTCGTCGCGCCTCGCGGCCGGCTCGGCTTGCCGGCCTCGGTATTGACGCTATTTCGACGGCGGTGCACTAGACGCTCGAGGAGAAGCGGTGCGTGGGGACTTCCTCGGTGGGCTCGGGGACGGGGGACTCGTCGCTCGATACCCCGGTCGGCACCGCGCGGGCGGTCAGCTTCGACCCTGGACGCTTGGCTCGGCTCTTCTCGTAGTAGGCGTCGAACACCACCGCGACGTTGCGGACGAACATCCTGCCGAGGGGCGTGAGCTCGATGCCGTCGTCATCCACGACCACGAGGCCCTCGGTTGCCAGTCCTTGCAGCGCCGCGAGCTCGGCCGCGAAGGTCGGCTCGAACGGAATGCCGAAGGCGTGCTCGACCCGCCGCCGGTCCACCCGGAACGTGCACATGATCTGCCGGATCACCTCGGCGCGCAGATGATCGTCGAACGAGCGGATGGCGCCGCGCTCGGTCGGCAAGCGCCCCGCATCGATCGCGGCGTAGTACTCGGGGAGAGTGCGCGCATTCTGGGCATAGGCCGAGGGGAGATCGCTGATCGCCGAGAGCCCGAGCCCGACCAGCGCATCGGTCCGGGTCGCGGTGTAGCCCTGGAAGTTGCGGTGCAGGCGTCGCTCCTCGGCGGCCTTGGCCAGCGAGTCGGTGGCGAGCGCGAAGTGATCGAAGCCGATCGGAATGTAACCGGCTCCCGTGAACTGCGCGTGTGCCTCCGACACCAGCCGGAGCCTGCGGTCCACTCCCGGGAGGGTCCGGACGTCGATGCGCTCCTGCTGCCGGCGCATCCATGGCACGTGGGCATATCCAAAGAGAGCCACCCGATCCGGACGCAGGGCGATGGTCTCGGCCACCGTGCGGGCGAAGGTCGCCTCGGTCTGCTCGGGCAGGCCGTAGCACAGATCGACGTTGATGCCCTCGAACCCCGCGGCCCGCGCCAGCTCGAAGGCCGAGCGCGAGGTGGCGGCGCTCTGGTCACGGCCGATGGCGTGCTGCACGTTCTCGTCCAGATCCTGAAATCCAAAGCTGATGCGTCCCACGCCGAGGCGGCGGTAGCAGGCGAGCTTCTCGCGATCGGTGGTGCGGGGATCGGCCTCGATGGCGATGGCGGCGTGGTCCGCGAAAGGGAAGCAGGCCCGGAGCTTGGTCACCAGCCGCTCGATCTCCTCGGGTGACAGCAACGAAGGGCTGCCACCGCCGAAGTGCAGCTCGGCCACCGGGCGCTCGGATCCGAGCGCCTGCGAGACGAGCTCGATCTCCCGGAACAGCGCGCCGAGGTAACGATCCATCCGGTCGGGAGTGCGGGCCACCATGGCGTGGCACCCGCAGAAGTGGCAGAGCGTGCGGCAAAATGGGAGGTGGACGTACAGCGCGAGCGGCGCGCCTGGGCCCACCCCGGCCTCGTGCAAGTTGGTCGCGTGCACGCGCGCGTCGACGATCGGCGAGAACTCCGCGGCCGTCGGGTAGCTGGTGTAGCGGGGAACCTCGATGACCAGGCGCTTCAGGTCCTCGACGCGAATCTGAGGGCTCTGCATGTTGTCGCTTCCAAATTGCAAGCCGTGCGCCGGGTCCCTGCCTCGGGCCGTGTCGTGGGAGCCACGGGCGTCTCCGCAAGATCTGCGCATCACCTGCGTGACGGCGCAAACCTTCCGCGGAAGGCCAACCCGCACCACCACCATTCGCTGGTCCTTTGTTTGCAAAGCGGAATCCGAACGGTGCCCGAAAATCCATCCAGAACGACCGCGCCCGCGTCGAGGTCGAACCCACCTTCTCCCGTCGGGACTTCCGGTGGGACCCGCTCCGTGACCCTGCTGGTCATGTCGGCGGTCGCGTGCTTGATCGTGGGCGGCATCGGCGGCTCGTCGAGCAGCCGCGCGGCGGTGCCGGCCGCGGCTCCGATCGCTCCGGCCGCTAGCCCCACGCCAGCTCCGTCGACATCCCCGTCGTCCGTCCGGACGTCGGTCCGGGCGTCCGTCGAGATCCCCGCCACCGCCGCCACGCTGTTCTCCGCCCGTTGCTCGACCTGTCACAACATCGGAGGTGGAGTGAAGGTCGGGCCGGATCTGCTGGGGGTCATCACCCGACGGGAGAAGACCTGGTTTGCCCGGTTCGCGCGCGGTCCCTCGGCCGCGATCGACGGTGGGGATCGCATCGCGGTCGACCTGTTCTCGAAGTTCCAGCCGATCCGCATGCCGGACCAGCCGCTCACCGACGTCGAGGTGGACGGGCTCTGGGCTTACTTCACCGAGTGCACCGCCAAGGGAGGATGCCAGCCGGTGCCCATCGGTCCCCGCTGGGGCACCGACGGGAGCGAGCAGGAGATCGCCTACGGCCGCGATCTCTTCTCGGGCAAGCATCACCTGCATCGCGGCGGACCACCGTGCTTCGCGTGCCACGCCGTGCGCGGCACCGTGGGGCCCGGCTCGGCGGCGGGCCCGGTCGCGCGGGCGACCGTGGGAGACGAGCTCGGCATCATGGGCGGCGGGACGCTCGGGCCGAACGTGACGTTTGCTTACGCCCGCCTCGGTGAGACCGGGCTCGGGCCCTATCTCGGCGAGATGTCCACGCCGGTGATGCACGCCGTCTACCAGGGTACCCCGCTCGAGGACGACGAGCAGTTCGCCCTCAAGGCATATCTCGCGCAGCTATCACGCGATGGAACCAGGCCGCGGAGCGAGCGCGACTTCGTATTCCTCGGCTTCGAAGGGCTCGGCATCGTGCTCGGCGCATTCTCGCTCGGCGCCGGGCTCGGGCGTCGAGCCAGCAGAAGCGGAAAGCCAAGGGAGCCGTGAACGCCATCGTCTTCGCGTATGGTCCGTACTTCGCCGTCTTCGGTTTTCTGGCGGCGCGCATGTACCAGTGGGGCATCCTGCGAAATCGGCCCGCGCCGTCGGTGGCGCCGGTGTCGCCGGCCACCGAGGCCGCGCTGGTCCTGGGGGTCATGACCGTGCTGGTCGGACACGTGACCACCAGCGTGGCGCCAGGAGCCATGCGGGCGCTGCTGTCCGATCCCGATCGGGTGGCGGTCATCGAGACCGTCGGCCTGGTGGGGGCCTTGCTGGTGGCCTACGGGGTGGCGGCGCGCCTGCGTCGGCGCGTGCAGGCCTTTCGCGCGGGCATCCCCTTGCAGGGCGGCCCCGTGGCGGTGCTCGCGCTCTTGCTGGTGGTCTGTCTGTCCGGTGTCTATCTCACCGTCTCGTATCGCTGGATGACCGTGTGGTACGCGTACATCTTCGTTCCCTACACCCGCTCGTTGGTGTTCATGGAGCCCCTCACCGACGCGGTGGCGGCCAGTCCCTGGGCGGTCCGGCAGCACACCCTCCTCATCATGCTGCTGGTCGCGGCGTGGCCCGCCTCCGGACTCTCCTTGGTCGAGCTCTTTCCGATCCGGGCGGTCGCGCGGCGTTTTGGCGAGGGCGCGGGCGCGCGGATCGAGGGCGCGCCGTCCGATGCGGCCGCGGAGCAGGGCCGATGAGCACTTGGCCCGGCCGAAAGGCCTGCTTGGCGGCTCTCTCGCTGGTCGTCGTGCTGGCGGCCACCGGGTGTCCGGGCAAGCTCGGTGGGCAGCAGGGCCACGCCCCGGTTCAGCCGATCGCCTTCTCGCATGCGCTGCACGCCGGGCTCTACGCGCTCGATTGCCAGTACTGCCACGCGGGCGCCGAGCGCAGCCGACACGCGGGGGTCCCCACCGCCTCGGTCTGTCTCAATTGCCACGCCCAGGTCAAGGTGGATGCCCCCGAGATCCGCAAGCTGACGGCGCTGGTGCGCACGGATCAGCCGGTGCCCTGGGTCAAGGTGCACCGGCTGCCGGACTTCGCGTTCTTCAGCCACGCGAGCCACGTCTCCGCGGGTCTCGTCTGTCAGACCTGCCACGGCCAGGTCGAGCGCATGGTCCGGGTCGAGCAGCAGGAGACCATGACCATGGGGTGGTGTCTGCGTTGCCACCGCGACACCCGCGCCGCGGACGCGCCGGCGCCCGTGCCGCTCGCCACGCTGGCCATGAACCACCTGACGGCCACCAACCCGACCGAGATCCCGCCGCGCCACCTCGAGCCGCCCACCGACTGCTCGGGTTGCCACCGTTGAAGAAGAGCGCCATGCCCACCACCAAACCGAACCCAACCGCACCCCGAACCCCCGGTGACCCGCCCGCTGCCGGGCCGCGGTGGTGGCGTACCCTCGGGGAGCAGGCCTCCGCCGAGGCGGCGCGTGCCGACGAGCATGATCGGGGCGACGACCGCCTGAAGGCGCTCGAGATCGCCGGGACCGACGATGGCGCCTCCCGGCGCGACTTCTTCAAGGTGATGGGCCTGTCGGCCACCGCCGCGCTGGCCGCCTGCCAGCGCGCGCCGGAGCAGAAGATCTTGCCGTTCACCTACAAGCCCGACGAGATCACCCCCGGGCTGGCGCTGTGGTACGCGAGCGCATGCGGCGGCTGCGCCGCCCGCTGTGGATTGCTGGTGAAGACCCGCGATGGTCGGCCCATCAAGATCGAGGGCAACCCGTCGCATCCAGTGTCGGCGGGCGCCGTGTGCGCGGTGGGACAGGCCTCGGTGATCGGCCTTTACGACGCCGATCGCTCCCGCGGTCCGAGCGCCCGCCTGCGGGCCGGGAGCGGCGCGGCCGCGGGCCCGACCAGCCACCCAGTGTCCTGGAAGGAGCTCGATGCCGCGGTGGCCGAGGCGCTGGCGCGGACCGCGCGCGAGGGAGGCGCGATCCGGCTGGTGGTGCCCTGGGGGCTCGGCCCGACCGAGGAGGCGGCGCTCGATGGGTTCATCGATCGGTTCGGCGATCGCGCCGGGACGCGGGGCGGCGCCGCATCCCGGGGGCGCGACGGCGACGGCGCCGAGCCACCACGGCCGATCCACCGGGTTGGAGTCGTCCGCTTCGATCCCATGGGTCAGCGCGACGCGATCGCGGCCGCATACCAGGCCCTCTATGGCGTGCGCCTGGTCCCCGAGTACCGGCTCGACGAGGCCCACGTGGTCGCCGCCTTCGAGGCGGACTTCCTCGGGACCTTCGTGAATCCGGCCGCCCTCGCGCGCCAGTGGAGCCAGGCGCGCGCTCCGTCGCGGGCGCCGATGCTCCGGCACATCCAGATCGAGGGCAACCTGTCCCTGACCGGGGGCGCGGCCGACCAGCGCATCGTTCTGCCCGCGTCGGCGCAGCTCGAGGCCCTGGCCGAGCTCTTGCGCACGCTCAGCACCGGCGCTCTTCCGGGTGGCCACGGCGCCGCTGCCGATCCTGTCGGGCTCGCCCCGCGGATCCGGCTGGCGTTGCAGGCCGCGCAAGAGCAGTCGGGGCCGAGCGGTCCCGCGGCGCTCACGCCCGCCACCCGCGCCGCCATCGGGGCGCTGGCCCGGGACCTGGCGGCCGCGGGGTCCCGTGGCCTCGTGATGTGCGGCAGCGACGATCCGACTGCCCAGCTCCTCGCCGCCCTGGTCAACGCCTGGCTCGGCAACGGCGGGACCACTGCGCGGCTCGACGCCGCGCTCGCGGTGCGGCCCGACGAGCTCTCGCTCGACGAGCTGGTGGCCGAGCTCGGCGCCGAGCGGGTGGGTGCGCTCTTCTTCATGGGAACCAACCCCGCGGTGGTCGACGCGCGCCTCGGAGCGCTGGTCGCGCGCGTTCCCTTCTCCCTCTCCACCAGCGAGCGCTTCGACGAGACCGCCGCCCTGGTCGACCTCCACGCCCCCCAGGGACACTTCCTCGAAGGCTGGACCGACCATCGCCCCAGAAGCGGAGTTGAGACCCTCGGGCAGCCGTGCGTGGCGCCCCTGTTCGACACGCGCCCCGCGACGGCGTCGCTCCTGGCCTGGACGGCCGGGGAGGCCGCGGCGGCCCCCACCGACGGGGGACACGCCTTCCTCGAGGCGCGCTGGCAGCGCGAGGTGATCGCCGACCTCGCTGGAGCGGACAGCCCTGCGCTCACCTGGGACGCCGCGCTGAGAGAGGGCGTGGTGGTGCACCCCGTGCAGCCGATCATCTCGATCATGCCGATGCTCGCCGCCGCGCCCGAAGAAGCCACGGCGACGCTGTTCAAAGCCGCGCGCCGCGCCCGACCCGCGCCCGGCGGCGGCGAGCTCGGTGAGCCTGGCGCGGTCGAGCCACCGGGCAGCGCGTTCGAGCTGGCGCTCTTCGCCTCGGTGGCCTTGCGCGACGGGACCTTGGCCACCGCCAACAACGGCTGGCTGCAGGAGCTGCCCGATCCCATCACGAAGGTCACCTGGGGGAACCACGCCGCCCTGGCCCCGGCGCGCGCGGCCGCGCTCGGCCTCGCCGACGGCGACGTCGTCGAGCTGCGCAGCGGCGGCGGGGCCAGCCTGCGCTTGCCGGTGCTGAGCCAGCCGGGCCTTCCGCTCTCGGTGGTGGCGGTGGCGGTCGGCCACGGTCGCAGCCGCGCCGGGCGGATCGCCGCCGGGCACGGGACCGACGCCTGGCCCCTGGCCGAGGTGGTGGCGGGGCGCCTCCGGCGCGATGGGATCCCGGTGACCGTCGCCCGCGTCCCGGGCGAGACCAGGCCGCTCGCCCAGACCCAGACCCACGCGTCCCAGGAGGGTCGGGAGCTGGTGCGGCAGGTCAGCCTGGCCGCGTTCGTGCGCAATCCGCACGCGGGCGACCTGGAGGCGGGAAACCTGGACGAAGGCGCGCCGGGAGCGGCGGGGGCTGGGCACGCCCGGGCGGGCGGTCCACGCAAGCACCTCGGGCTGTGGTCGGGCCACGCCTACGAGGGCCACCGCTGGGGGCTCTCCATCGATCTCAACCGGTGCACGGGCTGCGGCGCCTGCGTGGTGTCCTGCTCGGCCGAGAACAACGTGCCCATCGTGGGTGAGACGGAGGTACGCCGGCGCCGCGAGATGCACTGGTTGCGGATCGATCGCTACTACGGCGGGACCCCGGAGGCGCCCGAGGTGCTGCATCAACCGATGATGTGTCAGCACTGCGAGAACGCCCCCTGCGAGACGGTCTGCCCCGTGGTGGCCACCGTGCACTCGAGCGAAGGGCTGAACCAGCAGGTCTACAACCGCTGCGTCGGGACCCGTTACTGCGCCAACAACTGCCCGACCAAGGTTCGCCGGTTCAACTGGTTCGACTACGACCACGGCGGTGATCTGGCGCGCATGGTCCTCAACCCCGACGTGGTGGTGCGCAGCCGGGGCGTCATGGAGAAGTGCTCCATGTGCGTGCAGCGCATCGAGGAGGCCCGCGCGCTGACCCGCCGCGAGGGCCGGGTCCTCGCCGACGGCGACATCCGCACCGCCTGCCAGCAGAGCTGCCCGGGCGAAGCCATCACCTTCGGGGATTCCAACGACGCCCGCGGTGCCCTGTCGGAGGCGCGGCGCGACCCGCGCACCTACACGATCCTCGAGGAGATCAACGTGAAACCGCAAGTCAGCTACCAGGTGCGGCTCAAGAACGCGGGCGACCCGGCGGCCGCGGCCGGGGCAGCCTTGCCGGCCCCGATCCCCCCTGGGGCGGAAGGAGGCCGGCGCCATGGCTGAGCACGGCAGCTTGTCGGCCCTGCGCGAGCCGCTGATCTCCGAGCCACGTACGCTCGGCGGCATCACCGACGACATCCTCGGTCAGATGCAGAGCCGGCCTACCGCCCGCTGGTGGATCGCGTTCGGCGTCGCGGCCTCGTTGCTGGTGCTGGGGATCGGCTCGGTCACCTACGAGATCCTCACCGGCATCGGGGTGTGGGGCCTCAACCGCACGGTCGGCTGGGCCTTCGACATCACGAACTTCGTGTTCTGGGTCGGCATTGGCCACGCCGGGACGCTGATCTCCGCCATCCTCTTCCTGTTCAGGCAGAAGTGGCGCACCAGCATCAACCGATCGGCCGAGGCCATGACCCTGTTCGCGGTCATGTGCGCCGGGGTGTTCCCGCTCATCCACATGGGCCGCCCGTGGGTGGGGTTCTTCGTGTTCCCGTATCCCAACGATCGCGGTCCCCTGTGGGTGAACTTCCGGTCGCCGCTGCTCTGGGACGTGTTCGCCATCAGCACCTACTTCACGGTCTCGGCGGTCTTCTGGTACGTGGGGCTGATCCCGGATCTCGCCACCGTGCGCGATCGCCTGGCGGCCGGCATGAAGAAGCGCATCTTCTCGGTGCTGTCCTTCGGCTGGACCGGCTCGGCGCGCATCTGGGCCCGCTACGAGACGCTCTACATGCTGCTGGCGGGCCTGGCGACCCCGCTCGTGCTGTCGGTGCACACCATCGTCTCGATGGACTTCGCCACCTCGGTCATTCCGGGCTGGCACACGACGATCTTTCCACCGTACTTCGTGGCGGGCGCGGTCTTCAGCGGATTCGCGATGGTGCTCACCCTGATGATCGTGGCCCGCAGCGTGATGGGCTTCGAGCACCTCATCACCATCCGCCACCTCGAGAACATGGCCAAGATCATCATCGTGACCGGGGGCATCGTGGGCCTGGCCTACGGCACCGAGTTCTTCATCGCCTGGTTCTCCGGCAACGCCTACGAGCGCTTCGCCTTCATCAACCGCGCCACGGGACCTTTCGCCTGGGCGTACTGGATCATGGTGAGCTGCAACGTGATCTCGCCTCAGCTGCTGTGGTTCAAGCGCCTGCGCACCTCGGTCCCGGTCCTCTTCGTGCTCTCGCTGGTGATCAACGTCGGGATGTGGTTCGAGCGCTTCGTCATCATCGTCACCTCCCTGCACCGCGACTTCCTGCCCTCGAGCTGGGCCAGCTATTCGCCGACCCGGTTCGAGGTGTTCACCCTGATCGGGAGCTTCGGGCTGTTCTTCACGCTCTTCCTGCTGTTCGTGCGGGTGCTGCCGGTCATCTCGATCGGCGAGGTCAAGAGCGTTCTGGGGTTCGCCCGCGCCGCGACCAAGGCGCCCCCCGCCCCCGCGCACCCGGCGCCGGCCCGCACCCGGGAGGTGGCGTGATGTCCAGGCTCGTCGCCACCTTCACCGACGAGGCGGGGCTCCTGGCGGCCACCCGCGCCGCCCGGGCCGCCGGGGTCCCCATCGACGACGCCTACACGCCATACGCGGTGCACGGCCTCGACGAGGCCATGGGGCTTCGCCGCTCGCGCCTCACCTGGGTGTGCTTCGCCGCCGGGATCACCGGCGCCACCGTCGCGCTCGGGTTTCAGCTGTGGACGTCGGTCGTGAGCTGGCCGCTCAACGTGGGGGGCAAGCCCTTCGCGTCGGTCCCGGCCTTCATCCCGGTCACCTTCGAGCTGACCGTGCTCTCGGCGGCCCTGGTCAGCGCGGCCACCTTCCTGCTGCGGTCGCACCTCGGCCCTGGCCGGCGGGTGGTGCCGCTCCCGCGGGTCACCGACGACAGGTTCACCCTGGTCCTCGGGGATGGCGGGGAGAGCGCCCGGCGGCTGATGCGCGAGGCGGGGGCCGAGGAGATCCAGAGCACCGGCGGAGGGACGTCGTGAGATCGCTGGTGATGGTCGTGGGCGTCGTCGTGGGCATGGGCGCGGCGTCGGCGCTGCTGACCGGATGTGACGACGATCCGACCGTTCCGAACCTCGAGTACATGCCCGACATGGTCTCGTCGGTCGCGTACGATTCGTTCGCTCCCAATCCCAACACCCGCGACGGGCGGACCCTGCTGGCCCCGCCGCCCGGGACCGTCCCGCGCGGTTACCAGCCCTTCCACTTCACAGCGGGACCAGCCGAGGCGGCGCGGGCCGGCCGCGAGCTCACGAACCCGATGCCCGACGTGCCGCTGGTCCGGCAGCGCGGGGAGATCGCCTTCCAGCGCTGGTGCTCGCCGTGTCACGGCCACGAGGGCCAGGCGGACGGGCTCGTGACCCGGAAGTTCCCGCGGCCGCCGTCCCTCACGGCCGAGCACGCCCGCAACCTCCCCGACGGCCAGCTGTTCCACATCGTCACCTTTGGACAGGGTGTGATGCCCGCCTACGGGGCCCAGGTGATGGACGTCGATCGCTGGAAGATCGTGCGATTCGTGCGCCGGATGCAGGCCGATGCCAGGCCGGGCGCCGCGCTGGGCCCTCCACTGCCGGTACCCACGTCGCCTCCCGCGCCACCCGCGGCGGCGCCCCCCGCGGGAGACACCAGACCATGATCAACCCAGGGCCGACTCCCACCTCGAGCGTCACCACCTCCACCTCCACCTCCACCTCGACGCGCAGCTTCGCGCGTGTTCAGGTCGGCGCCCTCGCGGTGGCTCTCGCCGGCTTCACCGCGCTCGCCGTCGGCATGGTGTTCGAGCCCGCGCGGGCCTTCAGCAACCTGCTGGTGGGTGCCTACCTGGTGCTGGGGCTGTCGGCGGGGGGGGGGGTCCTGCTGTCGCTCATGGCGGTCGCCAACGCGGGCTGGGCGGTGGTGCTCAAGCGAATCTTCGAGGCCTTCGGCGCGTTCTTGCCGTTCGCGGCCGCCCTGCTCCTCGCCGCCACCATCCCCGGCATGCGGGTTCTTTACGCCTGGGCCCGGCCGGCGGCGGCCCACGCCGATCCCTTGCTCGTGGCCAAGGCCGCGTTCCTGAACGCGCCGTTCTTCATGCTGCGGATGGGCGCCATCCTCGCCATCTGGATGGCGTTCGCGACCGCGCTGCGCCGGGCCTC
>Ga0265330_10002254_pt1 | contig 10613 bp, 8 predicted proteins | sample 41919metaG_FD_202083 | JGI IMG/M metagenome (GOLD analysis project Ga0265330, IMG submission 202083) | Rhizosphere microbial communities from Carex aquatilis grown in University of Washington, Seatle, WA, United States - 4-19-19 metaG | ecosystem: Host-associated > Plants > Roots > Rhizosphere >... | reverse complement strand
GTCGGGGCCCAGCCCGCGCACCAGGCGCACCTCGTCGGCGCCGCGTTCCTCGATGGGGATCTCGGCCACGCCGTCGCGGATGGTCCAGTCGATGCTGGGACTGGGCAGGCAAACATAGAACGGCACCTGGCAATCGCGCGCGGCCAGCGCCTTGAGGTAGGTGCCGATCTTGTTGCACACGTCGCCGGTCGCCGTGGTTCGATCCGTGCCCACGAAGCAAACGTCGACGGCGCCGTGTTGCATGAGGTGGCCGCCGGCATTGTCCACGATCGCATGGTGGGGCACGCCATGCTGGCCCAGTTCCCAGGCGGTCAGCGAGGCGCCCTGGTTGCGCGGCCGCGTCTCGTCCACCCAGACATGAACCGGGATCCCGGCATCGTGGGCCTTGTACACCGGCGCCAGGGCGGTGCCCCAGTCGACCGTTGCCAGCCAGCCTGCGTTGCAATGGGTGAGCACGTTCACCGAACCGGATCTCTTGTGCGCGGCGATGGCTTCGATGATGCGCTTGCCGCGATCACCGATGGCAGAACACAGGGCCACGTCCTCGTCGCAGATCTGCGCGGCCCGACGGAAGGCGGCCGCGGCGCGCTCTGTGGTTGGCAACTCGGCCGTCGCAACGCGGATCTGGTCCAGGGCCCAGCGCAGGTTGATCGCGGTGGGCCGGGTGGCAAGAAGCTGTGCATGCGCGCACGCCAGGCCCGCGTCGCTGGCGTCGTGCCGCAAGGCAAGGGCCATACCATACGCGGCGGTGGCCCCGATGAGGGGCGCGCCCCGCACCACCATGTCGGCGATGGCTCGTACCGCGTCCCCCAGGGTCTGCAGTCGCACCAGGCGAAACTCGTGCGGCAACAGGGTCTGGTCGATGACCTCGACCGACCAGCCGTCGGCGTGAAGACGGATCGTGCGATAGGGAACCCCGGCGACGTTCATCAGGGCTAGTCCAGGTACTTCGCCGTCAGCGGCGCCAAACGATCCCGCACCTCGCGCGGGATCCTGCGCCGGTCGCTCCAGATGGCCAGCTTCAAGGCTTGCTGGCAAGTACACGCATTGCCGGGCAACGACGCGATGGCCGGCAAGGCGGCGCGGATCAGAGCCAAGGCATTCTGTGTCGCGGACTGCACGTTGGCGATGATCTCCTCCAGCAAACGAAGCTGATCCACGTCGGTCCGGTGCGCCCGCCAGCAGTCGTAGTCGGTCGACAGGGCCACCGAGGCGTAGCAGATCTCGGCTTCGCGAGCCAGCTTGGCCTCGGGCATGAGGGTCATGCCGATCACGTCGCCCCCCCACTGCCGGTGCATCTCGCTTTCGGCGCGCGAGGAGAACTGCGGGCCTTCCATGCACACGTAGGTGCCGCGCAGGTGGACCTTGACGGGAACCGTGGTCGCCGTATTTGTGAGCGCCGAGCGCATGGCCGGACAGAAGGGCGCGGCCATCTCCGCGTGTACAGCCAGGCCTTCGAAGAAAGTGCTGGGGCGGCGGCAGGTGCGGTCGATGGCCTGATCCGGCAGCACCAGGTCGCGTGGCGCAATCTCCTCGCGCAAGCTGCCCACCGCACCGCTGGCGATGATGCGGGTTGCCCCCAACTTCTTGAGGGCGAAGATGTTGGCCCGATAGGGCACGCTCGAAGGATTCAGCATATGGCCTTCGCCGTGACGGCACAGCAGGGCGACCGGGACACCGCCTACCTCGGTGGTGAGAATGGGCGCTGATGGACGGCCAAAGGGTGTGTCGATGTCGTGGGTCTGCCCCTGGCCAACGGTGCCGAGCGCGTCGCCAAGTCCGGTGCCTCCGATGATGCCGATCATGAGAACCTCCGTGGGTGTCTTCGTCGAGGCCCCAGACTGCATCGACCGGCGCTGCGGTGCAAGCGGGATGCGCCAGGCGGGTTCGCTAGAACTTGTACGTGATCTTGCCGGCCAGCTTCAGGGTCACATCCACGGTCCAGTTCTGTTCGGGCACGCGTCCGGCCATTTGCAGCTCGACGACTGTGTTGTCGGCGGACCAGACGCGCGTGATGTCGATGGGCGCGGGCGTGGTGACTTCGATGAGTGAGCTGGACGGTGCGTTCTCGCTGCGGTCATAGTCGACGAGCTGGGTGCTGTCTTCCGAACTCGCGGAATCGGCGATGGTCAAACGGGCGGCCTTGACGAAGTCCAGGTTGGGCACGCCCCCACTGGCCGCGACTGTGACCTGGTGGAGGAAGACTTGGGAATTCATACGTTTGGCCCACGCGATGTTGGATGACGAAAATGTGAAGGAGGTGGTCACCGAAACATCACCGAGCAGACTCGCCTTGGGCACGCCCTGCATTTTCACGCCGTGCTGGGTGACCTCGACCTCGGGCACGGTGGCCTCAATGGAGAGTGTGCACGCGCTCGCCAGGGTGGCCAGCGCCGGGATGATGGGAAAATGTCGAAGGGTCATCGTCCGTGCCTCACCAGATGTAGACGATGAGTCCCAGCTTCACCGAGGATCCCACCGCCTTGACGGTCGGATCCTGGCGCACGACCACCTCGGTCGTGCCTGTGGCGTTGGGGTTTTGAGGGGTGGCGTCGCGGATCGCGGCGTCGACGTTGTGCACCTTGCCTCGAACCACGGTGACGCCGCCGTGGACGAAGAAGACGAACCTGCGCGAACCGAAATCGAGACCCAGGTGGGCATTCATGTAGTCGTAGCCGACCCGTTCCAGCAGCGGGCTGCCGTCGAACCCGCCGCCGATGACCTTCACGGCCAGAGGGTTGGCGTCGCCGTCGCGAAAGCTGCCGTATTCGAAGCTGGCCGACGGGCCCGCGGCAAAGGGCAGAAGCGTGATCCCGGTACGCCAGCCGCGGCTGATGCCGTTGCTCCCGCCTCCCCCTGAAAGGCGCACCCAGCTGAACGGCCGAACCACGAGCGAACCAATGAGGCCATCCGGCACGCCCACGTCGGCCGCCAGACAGAAGATGGGCAGGCGATTGGGAGAAGGAGGAGCGGCCGGCACGGTGACCGTCGGCACGTTCTCGCCCTGCTCGTAGTCTTCCCAGGCCCAGGCCGGCAGGGCCGCGTCGAGGAGCAGCGCAGCAGCTAGAGCCAGGGGGAGACGCAGTCTCATACTCTAGTATATCGCCGCTTCAGCGGTAATCTTCAATACTATTTGTATATGATTAAAGGTCTTGTGCGATATCCCATCGTTTTGGTGTAACTTTGCTGAATCATTTGATAATGCAGCCACCTCGGTGCAGCACGATCTGATCGCATTTCCGAGGAGCAGAGCGGCATGAGGCAGGGCTCGATCCGAACCCAGCGCTCGCGTATCAGGATGCCTTGCCGACCACCCGGGAGGCGCGCTGCCGTCTCGGATCAGACGGCATCAGGAAACGCCATACCCTCGCACAAATGGTTCGATCATTTTGGCCCGGGCATGAGACTCGACAAAGGCATTCCGATCGGCGACCGATCGAAACAGATACACCGCATAGCCCCCCCATCCGCCGCCGCAGTACTTGCACGCGAGACACTCTTCCCGATGGGGCAGGGGATCCATTCCCTCCTCCATCTGGACGGCGTAACTCATGCGCACGGCCTCGGCCAATCTCCCGATGTCTTCATGCAGGACCGCCTCACCCGCGACCAGGCTTGCGTTGTAGATCGAGTCGTAGTCGCGCTTTCGAGAAGCGATCTCCGGCGTATCGTGTTCCTGCTCGGTGTACAGGAGCGCCATCAGTCCATCGAGCATGTCCCCACGACGCTTCAGGTGCAGCGCCGGCCGCATCCCGCTCTTCCACACACACAGGCCCGTCTCCGCGATCGCGGCCGGATCCTGCCAGCCAACCCCAAGATTCAGTTCGCTGTCGACTCCATCTCTGCCGTTCAGAAGCGCCCAGGCAGCACTGCCGCCGAGGCCCGAACGCTTTTCATACTCCCAGGAACGGATCGAGACCAGAGGCGAGATAGCACAGTTTACGATCAGGCCGCCGGCCCGGGAAAAGCGGGGCACATCCAGCCACCCGCCCGCGAAATCGACCCGCAAGGGCGCTTCGCCGGGCGCGCGGATCCCGCGCACGATTCCGGTCGTCGAGACCGGACTGAACTTGGGCGGCGTTTTGGGCAGCACGACATAGCTGGCCCCGGTTCTCGAACACAAAGCACGTTTCAGCTCGCCGTATCGGTCGTCATCAGTGACCGCCAAGACATTCGGTCTGAGCTGCAGAAAGTGATCTTGAAAATCCAGCCCCAGTTCGAGGTTCTCTCCCACCACCACGCTGTCGACCATGGCAAGAGACTGCAGCAGCGCCAGCTTGTGTTCCTCGGGAATGGAGGATCGCCGCTTCTTGTGCGTCCACAAGACCTTGTCCGAAGCGAAGCAGACGGTGAGGTGGTCGCCGAGCGCCTTCGCTTCGCCGAAGAACTGAACGTGACCGGCGTGGAGGATGTCGTAGCATCCGGACACAAAGACGCGCTTCATGGCAGATTTCTATGAATCGGACTGAACCTGGAGTCCGGAAAGGCGGGTGGTAGCGATCGTGTAGCCGCATACCCCGAGGAAGAACAGAGCCAGCACCAGATAGATCCAGGTCATGGTCACGAAACTGAGGGCGGTGAGGCCGAACAGCCGAAACGCCACAATCAGGAAGAGCCCAAACGCCGCAGATGTGACCAGCTTCGTGCGGACTGGCACCGCGGAGTCTGCCTCCAACCACACGATCAGGGCCGGCACCATTCCCAGGGTCGCCACCGTATGATACTCGTACGAAATCGTTCCGAAACAGACCGAGAGGTTGGTAAGCGCGAGCGCGAACGGGGCGCTTATCGCGGCCAGGATCCGCGGCCGATCGACAGTCGGGAAGCGAACCAGGGCGAAGATGGTCACCGACGCCGTGGCCAGGACAGGGGCGAGTTTTGTCCAGATACGCGGCAGGAAATTCTGTAGGGTCAAGCCATAGGGCGCCGGGTCGACTTCATAGAAGCGGAGGCTGGCCCAGTATTCCTGAATGCCTCGCCAGAACGGGCCCGTCGCAAGGGCGACGACCGCGAGCATGACAACAAAGGCCCATCGCCTCGATCGCGACCCCAGCAAGAATCCCAGCACGGCAAAGCATCCGAGAAAGGGAATGGCGGTCCATTTGAGAGCACCGAGGAAGCCGGACAGTACCGCCAGGCCGAACGGCCTTCTTGTGGCAAAGACACAGGCGAAACACAGCAAGAGCGATGTCGCCACCAGCAAGTCGAATTGTCCCCGCTCGAAGTGAGTGAACCCAATCGGCGTCAGGAAGAAGAAGCTCGCCTGCACGAGGAGTACCGCTCCCACGTGGCGCTTGAGACCCATTCTGACAAGCACAAACGCCGTGGCTCCGAACAGCGCCAGGAGTGAGAGCCCCGTATGAATCAGGAGCGCGACGTAGTACCGGAACAGAGACAGCGGGACGGAGATCCAGTTCATGAGCGGTGGATAGTTGGGAAGCCGACCGAAGCGGTCGGCAAACTGTGGGCTCGTCGGGTGATACGCAGACTCCCCGTGCCGCAAGGCCATCGCAGAGGTGTAGACCTGACTGAAATCTGCGCCCGCCGCCCCGGGCGTGTCGGGGATCGGGGATGTTCCCGGTACCGTCATCAGGGCGTATATGGTTTGCGGGTAGGGCCCGGCCGGCCGCGAGGTCAAGAGACCCCGGAACTCCTGTTCCACCGTGGCGACCACCAGCGCCGCCAGCACCAGGCCCACAAGCCCGAGGCAAAAGGCCCGTGCGATCCTGGTGCCGGTCAGGGTTGCAGTTCGCGGAACGGTGGTCTCGACGTGGTCCATCGGCTCGCAGCATGCCACGGGGACGTTACGCCTTGTCAACTGGACACGCGGGCGGGCCGCCGGGAATTCAGCCGCCGCAGCGCGACCCGATCGGCGGAGTGCTGAGAGACTGGCATCAGGGCATGCGCAATCTCTGTCTACAGCGTGCCCACCAGGAATTCGTGGACCATCGCGAGATCGTCGAGGGCGAGCCGTCGCTCGAGGTCACCATCGCGCCGAACGTGACGAACATGGTCGGGGGGAAGCGGCCGGTGCACGAAGATGCCACGCGAGCAGAGCCGAGCCCCGGCGCGAGCGGTTCGGACGATCTCATCCATGAGGGTGCCGAAATCGCTCTCGCTGAGGTAGGAGGACACGTCGGCGATCGAGTAGCCGTCGAAGCTGCCATCGGCGGCATCGGCCAGTGCGGCAGCGGCCGGCGCCGTCACAATGGTGACCCGCGTGGTCTTGAGGGCTTCGCGGATGCGCTCAAACGGCCCAGGCAGAAGGTAGATCGGCATCGCGGGCTCGTAGACATAGCGGGCAAAGAAGACGAGTTGCAGAAGGTGACTCTCGCGCGCGAGGTGGTTGTAGAGGTACCGGTGCATGAGATCGAAGATGCGTCGATGCAGCGGCACCTCGGGCGGCACGAAGCGCCAGAAGCCCGGATCGCGCGAGAACAGCTCGAGGAAGGAGCGGCGGCATAGAGTCTCGCCGACAAAGCGCCAGGCCCGCGTGTTCCACCCGTCAAGGAAATGGCGTTGCTTGGCGATGTCGTCGAATTTGAACAGCCGCCTGATCCACAGCGGTCGCACCACGTGCGAGATCCGCGCGACATGGACGAGAAAGCGCTCGAGGCTCCCCTGGAAGAGGACGCCGCGCCGTACGAGCTGCGGGTACTTGTCGAAGTAGGCCGCCGCGGTGCTGGACAGGGCTGGCCGCAGTCCCTGGTAGACCTTGAGCCGATCGCGCGCGCGCCGCACCCCCAAGAACGAAAGGAAGGGCTCGTAGCTGAGCGCTCGCATGGCCGCGATCTTGAGTTCCAGCAGAAAGTTCTGTGTCGGGTTCACGTCGACCGCCAGAATCTCCCGTGGACGATCGTGGAGGAGGTTGAGCACGCGTCCTCCGCCGGCGGTGATGCAGAACACGCGCTTTCCGGGGCCGAGCCGCAGGGCTTCGAGCTCGCTGCGGGAGTCTTCGTTGCACGATGAGTAGCTGATGCGCCCGCTGAATTTCTTCCACGGAATCGCAACCGGCTCTTTCCCGGTCGGGGCGTTCTTTGCGCGGCTTCGGGGTGGGTGCGGTTTTGTCATGAGTTTTCTTCGGGACTCTTTTGGGCCTCTGGCTTCATGCCGAACTTCCGCATGCGGCGCAAGAGCTGAAACCGACTGATGCCGAGGAGCTTGGCCGCCTCGGTGCGCACATTGCGGGCGCGGCTCATCGCCTGGCGGATCATACGCACCTCGACGTCGACGAGCGAATCGACGCCCGCCACCACGTCGAGCGGCTGGGTGAGGGCGAGAGGTCCTTTGCGACCGAGGGAGAGCACACGCTGAGGCAAATGTCTGAGCTCGATGCGCGGCGATTCCGTCAAGATCACCGCACGCTCGATGATGTTCTTCAGCTCGCGCACATTGCCCGGGTAGGCGTAGCCCAAGAGCGCTTCACTGACTTCCGTGGCAAATGGCTCCGTCGGCTTGTTCAGACGCTCGCTGTACAGGGTACGAAAGTGCTCTGCCAGAAGCAGGATGTCGTCCCCACGCTCGCGCAGCGGCGGGATGCGGACCGGGAATACCGCGAGCCGTTGGAAGAGATCCTGGCGAAAGCGGCCCGCCTGCACCAGGGCGGATAGGTCCTGGTTGGTGGCGGCGACCACTCGAGCCTTCAGTGCAATTTCGCGACTCGATCCCAGGCGGCGAAAGGTGCGGCTCTCAAGGACGCGCAGCAGCTTCCCCTGACCCACTTCCATATCGCCGATTTCGTCGAGGAAAACCGTCCCGTCGCGCGCTTCCTCGAAAGCGCCGGTGTGCAACTCCTGCGCGCCGGTGAAGGAGCCACGCTCGTGCCCGAAGAGCAGGCTCTCGACGAGATTCTCGGGCAAGGCGAGGCAGTCGACCACGACCAGCGGGGAGGCCGCGGGCCGCGACAGGGAATGGACGAAACGACACGCCACTTCCTTGCCGACGCCGGTTTCCCCGGTGAGGAGCAGGGTGGTGTCCTTGGCCGCGGCCACCTTGCGGAGCTCCGCGATCGCGAGGCGCATGGTGCTCGATCGACCGAGGAGTCCGTGACACTCGGCCTCGGCCGTTCCGTGGGCCTCCTTGCGGAGTTGGGCGCGCTGCCGCAGTTCGAGCACGCGTTCGACCAGAGGGGCGACGCTGGCTTCCTTGACAATGTAGTCCTCGGCGCCATGACGAATCGCCCTTACCGCGTTGGGGATGGTCTGGTACGCGGTCATCATGACCAGAGCGGCGTCAGGCTGCCGCGTGAGAAGCTGCGGAATGATGCCAATTCCGTCGTCATCGGGCAAACGATGATCGAGCAGAATCACGCCGTACTGCCGGTGTTCCACCAAGCGGAGGGCCTCGCGGCAGCTGTACGCGAGGTCGCAGGAGATACCTTCACGGCCCATCTCGCGCCCGATCGCCTGGGCATACAGATCCTCGTCGTCGACGACCAAGGCCCAAAAGGGCTGACTCATGCCGCACCGTCGATCGCGCACCGGCGCGTGGGGAGCACCACCGTCGCCTGACACCCACCTCCGTCGCGATTCCTCAGATCGACGAAGCCGCCATGGGCGCGTGCGATCTTCTGGCACACGGCCAACCCGAGGCCAGTCCCGTTCTTCTTGGTGGTGAAGAAGGGGCGCAGACAGTCCGCCGCGCTTGCCGGCAAACCTGGCCCGCGGTCCTCGACGATGATGGCCAGCTCGAGGCCACTCTGCGCGACGTGACACGTGACTTCACCCGCGGCGGGGGTGGCCTCGAGAGCATTGAGCAGGAGGTTGAATACGACCTGCTTCAGGGCCTCGTAGTCAGCCTCGATGGTCAGCTTCGGATCCACCTGACAGAGAATGGTCTTGCCCGTGAGGCGATGGGCACCCGCGAGCAGGCGGCGCGCATCCTCTACCAGGTCGCCGACGCGCACTTGGGCCACGGCCATCTCGCGTCGTGCGGCAAGGTAGTCCTTGAGAATCATGTCCATCCGCACGATCTCCTTCACGAGGGCGGCCAGGATGGTGCGCTGGCTGGGTGCGGTTTCGGGCTCGCGGATGAGGCTCTCGATGGTGGCGCCGATTGCGACGAGAGGATTGCGAATCTCGTGAGCGAGATGAGCGGCCATCTCACCCATGGTGGCGAGGCGTTCCTGTTGCACAAGATGGTCGGAATCCCGCTTCGTTGCCTCTCGGAGCACGAGCAAGAAGCCAACCAGTTGGTGAGAGTCGTCGGCGAGGAGGAGCGCCTCGACGCGCACCGGGACCAGCGATCCATCGCGGCGACGTACCACCGTGGCGCGCTCGGAATACGCTTTCTGCGGATCCAGGGTCTGATGGCTGAGAATGTCCATGACCTCGTCGGGCGCCGAGAAGATCGCGCCGATCCGCCGGCCCGTGAGTTCCGCAGGGTCGTAGCCCAAGAGTTGCGCCGTGGCGGAATTGCACGAGGCGACCAAGAGATCCGGATCCACAAAGAGCGCCGGCGCCGGGTCGCCGAGAGTCAGGCGCACCAGCTGATTCTCCAGCGACGCCGCCGCCTGTCGTGGCGACGAGAGCATGCACAGGACGCCCTGCGTGCCGTCGAAATCGAGGCGGGACAAGGCGATGCGGAGCTCGCCGTCGAGATCAAAACTGCGCTCAGGTTGAGACTCGGGGCCCTCGGCAAAGGCTCGGGCGCTCTTGCCGATGGTGCGCATGAGGTCGCAGTCGCGCAAGACCCGATCGAGAGCGGCACTGCCGCGCGGGCCGCGGCCGCGCAACTCGCCGCGCGCATCCAAGAGGAGGCTGTCCGGTTCGTCGTGGGGGAGCCTGTCGAAGAGGGTTTGGCTCTGGCCCATGAGGTCGTTTTCCAGGATCTCACCGATGCGCCGGGCGTAGCGCACGAGCACCTCGCGTTGTTGCCGGTTGAACGGCTGGGTCCCTTCTTTCTCGAAGAGAAGGACGCCGTAGTTCCGGGTGCTGCTCAGCGCGGGGACGCACGCAAAGTGCCGCTCGCCGATGAGGCGCGCCACGGCCGTAAGAATGAAGGGGGGCAGCGCGGCGCCAACCAGTTCCTTGAGAGAGGTGGTTTCGCAGAACTGGCCCTCTCGCCAGGAGCGAGTGACCAGGCTGCCCTCGGCGCTTTTCATCGGCCAGGAAAAGCCGGGGAACTGTGAGCCCAGCATCTTCTCGATCTCGGCGATGACGGGGAACGCGTCCGCGGTGATGCCCAGGTGAACGCGAATTTCCTGCGTCTTCTCGTTGAAGAGAATGAGGTTGGTGGAACCGCAGCCGACAATCTTCGCGGCGCCGCGCAAGACGGCCTCCAGGAACTGCCTTAGGTTCGTGGACCCGGCCATCATGGCAACGGGATGATACTCGACAGGGCAGGTCCGGCCCAACCGGAATCGCGGTGTGCGATTTCGCACGCGCGTGTGCCTCTGCACACGGGGTGGCCCGGCAGCGTGGTCGTGCCGCGGCTCAACTGCTAGGAAGTCCTACCGAAAATGTGACCGAGAACGGTGGTTCAGGGTTTGCAAGTCGAAGCCCATTCCTGCCACGAGACGAAAGGTGCAACACGATGAAGCTGTCCGTCGCCTGCAACTTCGATGAGGCGCTCATGAAGGGCCTCGCCGGTTACCCGGTGTACGAGGTCTACGG
>Ga0265330_10002243_pt1 | contig 10649 bp, 8 predicted proteins | sample 41919metaG_FD_202083 | JGI IMG/M metagenome (GOLD analysis project Ga0265330, IMG submission 202083) | Rhizosphere microbial communities from Carex aquatilis grown in University of Washington, Seatle, WA, United States - 4-19-19 metaG | ecosystem: Host-associated > Plants > Roots > Rhizosphere >... | reverse complement strand
TCCAAGCCATGGAATTGCATCAGGAACTGAATCGGCACGCCCAGGGCGGAACTGAGCAGCAGCAAGCGAAGCTCGGCGGGGGTGAGGCGGAAGCGGCTGCGATTGGCCAGAGCCACGGGCAACATGCCCAGGCAGGCGAAGAGGAAGCGGTAGAGCACCATGTGCTCCACGCTCATCTCGTTCAAGGCCAGCCTGCCGAAGTAGAAGCCCGTGCCCCACAGGCAGCCGGCCAGCGCGCAAGCGCCGTAGCCCAGCCATACGGCGCCCCGCCCGGCCATGGAGTTCGTTGCCATCCTTCTTTTAATCTCGCATAGCTCCTCTGGGAGAGTCTTTTCCAATCCAAGACTGAGCCTGAAGTTTCCTGTTGCGCGGGCCTCTCCCTGCCGCCTCATCCCCTGTCTGTACTACAGGGTTATATAACTTCAACTCGCTCAGACGCTCAATATCCGCTCGCCACCAGCCAGGCCCCGGTCAGCTTCGACTCCGGAATATTCCGATCCTGCATCTGCGCGTGGGCCAGCTTCACCAGCACGTCGGCTTCCACGTTCATCGGAGCGCCGGCGGTGAGAGTATGCAAATTCGTACGCCAGTAGGTGAGCGGCAGAATGGCAATGGTGATGACCTCGCCATCGAACTCCGCGATGGTCAGGCTGATGCCCTCGACAGCCACCGAGCCTTTGTGCACCATCCAGGGGCGCACATTTTCGGGAACGCGCACCTTGAGGGTCCAGTCGGTGGTCTGCTTGTCGAAGTGGGGGCTGGATTCCGGGACCACCGGGTCCAGCGCCGTCATCGTGCCCGTCCCGTCCACGTGCCCCTGCACGATGTGCCCGCCCAGCGGGCTGCCGGCGGCGGTGGGCAGTTCCAGGTTGACCTTGGCGCCGGGGGCGAGCGACCCCAGCGAGGTGCAATCCAGGGTCTCCTGCGCCAGATCGGCGTGAAAGAGGGTAGGGTCCACATCCAGAGCGGTCAGGCAGACGCCGGAGACGCCCAGCGAATCGCCCTCGCGCAGCCGCCCGGCCAGGCCGGGCGCCTCGACCGTGATCCGCCGCACCCCGCCCGTTTCCCTCAGGCCGGCCAGTGTGCCCGTCTGCTCGATGATGCCGGTAAACATGGCTCCAGTGTACGGGAAAACGGCACGGAAAGGAGGGAACGGGAGCCCGGCTATGATATTCGTGTAAACGCTCGCGTTGTTTGGAGATCGACGCCTCTTGCCGACCCTGGCCAAAACGATCCAGCCCCGCTTCAGCCCCGCCACGGCGACGCTGCTGCTGCTCATCGGCCTCAACCTGCTCAACTTCATTGACCGCTACATCCTGCCCGGAGCGCAGCCGCTGATCCAGCGCGAGTTCCACTCCACTGACCAGCAGATGGGCGCGCTGACCACGGCGATGTTTGTCTTCTACATGATTGCCGCGCCCCTGACGGGCTGGCTGGGAGACCGCTTTCCGCGCAAGCCGCTGATCATTGCGGGCGCGGTGCTGTGGAGCGTGGCCACTCTTGGGACGGCCTGGGTTCACGATTACCGGACCCTCTACCTCCGCCATGCGCTGGTGGGCGTGGGCGAGGCCACCTTCTCCATCTATGCCCCGTCGGTGCTGGCGGACTTCTACCCCGAGCGGGATAGAAACCGCATTCTTTCTATTTTTTATCTGGCCATTCCGGTGGGCGCGGCGCTGGGCTACCTGGCGGGCGGGGAACTGGGCTCGCTGTGGGGTTGGCGCGCGCCGTTCTTTCTCTGCGCCATTCCCGGCCTGGCGCTTGCCGCCTTGTACGGCTGGATTGGCCGCGAGCCGGAGCGCGGATCGAGCGACCACATTCTGCCCACCGCCAAACGCAACACGGTCCGGGGACTCTTTCGCAATCCCGCCTTTCTTTCGGCAACCTTGGGGCTGGCGACGCTGACCTTTGTCATGGGCGGCATCTCGGCGTGGGTGCCCACGTTTCTGCACCGCTCCGCGGGGCTCTCGGTGGGCAAGGCCAGCATGGTGGTCAGCGCCATTACGGTCATCGACGGCATCACCGGTACGCTGATTGGCGGCTGGATCGCGCAGCGCTGGCTGCGCACCAACCATCGCGCGCTTTACCTGCTCTCATCCTGGAGCGTCGCGCTTACCTTGCCATGCGGCGCGATGGTCTTCTTCGGCCCGCGCGCATGGTCCATCCCAGCGTTGTTTGCCGCCGAGTTCTTCCTCTTCCTCAATACCGGCCCGCTGAACGCGGCCATCGTGAACTCGGTCTCGGCGCCGGTGAGAGCCACGGCGATTTCCTTCAACCTCTTCTGCATTCACTTCTTCGGCGATACCTTTTCTCCGCAGATTATCGGCGCCATCTCCGACCGCTCGAACCTGAGCCTCGGCCTCGGCGCAACGCTCGTCTTTCTGGTCATCTCATCTGCCATTCTGTGGAACGGAGCGCGCTTTGCGCCGAAGCTTGAAGAGGCAGCTTCTAGCTCTTAGCTTCTAGCCTTTAGCTGTTTATACTGTGTACGAATTCCCTATGAGCCGCCAAAGCTGTTTCTTGCGTGGAACCGCTAGAAGCTACAGGCTATAAGCTAGCAGCTATCGTCACTTCGCCGGCGTCCTCTCCTGGTCGCGGGTGTTCATAAAGGCGCGCCGCCCGCCCTGCGAGCGCAGATTGGAGTCGCTGATAGGGGGCCGGCTTTGCTCGGCGCTGAATCCGCGCGCCAGCCTGGGGTTGGGCTTGAACTTGGGCGGGCCGCCGTAGAACTGGCGGGCATGGCTCAACACCATCCCGGCGCGGCCGTGCATGGGCCGCACGAGGCCGCGAATCCGCACGTCCATGTCGCGGTATTTGCGCAGTTCGCCTACTTCGTCGCGGTCCTCCCGCAAGCTCATGATGGTGAACCGGCAGCGCTCGTCCGGGGTCTCCGGCGTACACACGTCCAGGAAGCGGGTTCCGTCGGGAAGCTCGACCACGTCATAGATACGCGCGGTGACGCAGACCTCCTTGTTGACGAGTTTGGAGGCTTCGTCGGCGGTGACGCAGGGCTTTTCCGCGCCCGCAAAGGCCGGCGCGAGCCAGATAGCGGCAAAGAGCGCGACACAAACCAACCGGCGCAGAACCACGAGAAGCCTCCACGGAAGATTGTCGAAATCGTAGCGCGAAATGGGCGGAATGGGAAGCGAAACCTCATTCAGTCAATTCGCGGGCATCGGCAAATGACCCTATTTCCGACGGCCTACATGGCCTACATTAGTATGAAAGTGACTGGAGAGACACCGGAGCGGCATAAGGATGACCAAAGAAAATTGCTCATACATTTTCTCGCGGCTCTGGCCTACCGGACACAGAAAGCGCTGCGCGATGCGCCGCCGGAGTTCTCCGCCTACCGGGCTGCGTCAAAGCTGCGCACACCGCATGAACTGATTCGCCACATGGACGGCGTCCTGGGATCTGCGCGCGCCTATTTCGTTGGGGGCAGTTACAGCGTTCCCTACTTTCCGGAGTTCGCCGATGCGGTTGCGCACTTTCACCAGACGCTGGCGGATCTGGCGCATCACATAGAAATCGGCACACAGTTGCGCGAGATTACATTGGAAAGAGTCTTGCAAGGTCCATGCTGCGACGCGCTGAGCCACTCCGGGCAGTTGGCGATGCTGCGGCGGCTGGCAGGCTCTCCTGTACCGCCGGAGAACTTTATTTATGCCGCCGTCAGCGCGGACAATCTTGGCCCGGAGCAGCCGCTCCCGGTGAGTCCCGATAAGGAATGGTCGGAGAGGCCGTAGTCTCCCGTTTTCAGAGTCCGAAGGCAGCTGGGTATAGGACCCTGCCGCGAATGCCTTCGAGCGCATGGGGCTTCAGTTCAAGCGCCATGAAGGAGTTTGGGTTGAACGGGCTCTCGATGAAGCGAGCCCTATCGGTCGAGAAGCCGAAGCGCGGATAGTACTCCGGGGGACCGAGAACGAAGACCATCTGCTCCTTTTGCGTACGCAGCCAATCGAGGCCGTGGGCCGTCAACATGGTTCCAATGCCCTGGCGCTGGAACTTCGTCATTATCGCCAGGGGAGCCAGCGCTACCGCCGGGACGGATTGATCGGTTGTCTCGATCGACATCCTGCTGAAGAGGATGTGCCCAACGATCAGGCCCTCAGCCTCGGCAACAAACGAAGCGAGCGCGGCTCCCTGAGCGCGCAATCGATCGACGAGATCGGCTTCGTCAGGCCGACAAAATGCCTCTTCGTTGACGAGGCGAATCGCGGCGCAATCTTCGGGTCTCTCACTGCGGACGAGCATCACGGGCATCCCGTTACTTCGGCAACTGCGTTGCATCCCAGCCGCCGCCGAGCGCCCGCACCAGACCGACGCTGGCCACAAACTGCCGTGTCTGAAGGTCGATCGCCGTGCGCTGGTTCTGGAGCAGCGTGGCTTCGGCGGTCAGCACTTCAAGATAGCCGGTCACGCCGCCCCTGTAGCGCTGGTTCGAGATGTCTAAAGAATGCTGCGCGGACGCGACGGCCTTCTGCTCGACGCCCGACTCCTGCTCCAGAATTCTTAAGCCCGATAGCTGGTCTTCCACGTCGTTGAAGGCCATGAAGACGGCGGTTCGATAGCCGGCAACCTGGGCTTCGTATTGGTGGCGGGCCTGGTCGGTGAGGGCGTGGCGCTGGCCGGCGTCAAAGAGTAGTTGGGCGGCTTGCGCCCCGAGCGACCACAGCGCGCTCGGACCTTGAATCCAGGTGCCGCCGTGAAGGCTCTCGAAACCGCCCGATCCGCCCAGAGTGATGGTGGGATAAAAGGCGCTGACGGCGATGCCGATCTGGGCGTTGGCGGCGGCGGCGCGGCGTTCGGCGGCGGCGATGTCCGGGCGCCGCTCCAGCAGTTGCGAGGGCACGCCCACCGGTACCTTGGGCGGCGCGAGATCCTGAGACTGAACAAGCGGCGAGGGCGGAATGCTGAATACCGATAGATTGGCGTTGGCGAGGGCGCCGATGGCGTGTTCGAACTGGGCGCGGGCCACGCCTACATCCACAAGCTGCGCGCGCACGGTTTCGAGTTGGGTGCGGGCCTGGGCCACGTCCGCCTCGGTGGCCACTCCGCCCGCCAGCCGCCGCTGGGTCAGGTCGAGTTGTCGCTCCAGATCGGCGACGGTGGCTGTCAGCAGCTTGATCTCGGCGTCCAGTCCACGCAACTGGAAGTAGTCGGCGGCCATCTCGGCGTGAAGGCTGAGGTCCACGCTGGCCATATCGGCGGCGCTGGCCTGGGCGTTCTCGCGCGCAGCCTCGACGGCGCGACGGATGCGGCCCCAAAGGTCCGGCTCCCAACTGGCCTGGCCGGTGAGCAAGAAGTCGTTGGTACCGGTGGGCTTGCCGGGCGAGTAAGAAGGCCCGTTTGTCGAGATGTTCTCGCGCTGAACCGAAGGACCTGCGGAGAGCCTGGGAAAAAGGGTAGAGCGGGCCGCGCTCACCTGGTCGCGCGCGGCCAGATAGGTCTCCAGCGCCTGGCGCAGGCTCTGGTTGTCCGTGGCGATGCGCTCTTCCAGTTGGTTCAGTTGCGAATCCTGGTAGATCTCCCACCATTTGCCGCGCAGCATTCCGTCGGAGGGCGCGGCCGGCTGCCAGCCGCCGCCGGCTGGGTTCGCAGGCGGGACGATTACCGTCGATGCTCCGGCCTCCTTGTAAATAGCGGGGGCTTCATAGCCGGGTCGGCCGTAGTTGGGTCCGACGGGCTTGCAGCCGGCCAGCAGACCGAGAGTGAACAGGGCTGCAACCGGCACGGCTCGGCTGTTGAATCGCTGGGCGAATTCGACCGGAAGCGCCCGCATTGCTATTTGCCTCCCGCATCGGAGGCGTTGCCGGGGCTTGCCACGAAGATCTTTTCGCCCTCGATGAGCGAGTCGGGCGGATCCTGGATCACCCGGTCGCCGGCGCTGAGCCCGGTAACGATCTGCACGTAGGCTCCGTCGTCCTCGCCGATCACGACAGGAACCAGGTGCGCGACGTTGCCGTTGACAACGACGCCCACCCGCAAGCCTTCCTTGCGGAAGAGGAGCGCCGCGGCAGGAACGATGAAGGCAGGCCCGGCGGCCGGCCTCTTGAAGTGGACCTCGGCCATTGAACCGGGCAGCAGCTCGCCGGCGCGGTTGTCCACGTCGATCTCCACCAACAGGGTGCGGCTGGCCGGATCGATGGCGTCGGAGGTGCGCGCCAGAGTGCCCTGGTAGATCTTGCCGGCGTGCTCGGCAAAGGCGAGGTCGATCTTCGCGCCGCGTTTCACCTTCTGCGAGTAGATTTGCGGCAGGTTGGCGTAGACGCGCAGGGTCTGGATAGCCTGGAGGTGAAATAGCTCCTTGCCCGCGCCGGTGTCGATCAACTGGCCGGTGTCGATGGAGCGCGCGGTTATCACCCCGTCGAAGGGCGCGTAGACCTTCTCAAAGGATTGCAGTTCGCGGAGCCGCTCGACGTTGGCCTGCGCCGAACGGACGGCTGCCGCGGTGGCCGCGGCCTGATTCACAAACGTATCGGTGTCCTGGCGGGAAACGGCGTCGGATTTGACCAGCCCGGTGTAGCGCTCGGCCTGGATGCGGGCGTTGTTGGCGTTGGCCTGGGCGGTATTCAGGTCGGCCTGGGCCTGGGCCAGTTGCTGGTCCACCTCCGGAGTGGCGATCTGGGCCAGCAGCGCGCCCTTCTTCACCCGGCTGCCGATGTCGAAGTACCAGCGCGTCAAATATCCGGAAGTCCGCGCGTAGATGGGAGAGTCCGTCCAGGCGGTCACATTGCCGGGCAGGACAAAGCTGTCGATCGGCGCGCCCTGCCTGGGCGCTGCGGCGATCACCGTGGGAGGTGCCAGCTCCTGGGTGCGCTGAGCGAGCACGGCTGCTGCTGACCTGCGGCCGAGGATGCCGTAGCCTGCCAGCAATGCGGCCACGATGAGCAAAACAGCCACGCCCAGAAGGGCCGTGCGCGGCGAGATGGACTTTTGCCGTGGAGCAGTCCCGTATTCGTTTGCAGCCTGGGGATCCGGCTGCCGGCTCGGGTTGGTTGGGTCACTCATAATTTACGGCTCCGAAAGCGGGTCAAATTCGTCGAAACTCCCGGCCAAGGCGGCGCCGCGCGCAGCCTTGCGGCGGCCTTCCAGCCGGCCATGCAGGAAAGAGAAAAATGCGGGGACAAAAAAGAGCGTGGCCACGGTGGCCAGCAGCAGTCCGCCGATCACGGCGCGGCCCAGCGGGGCGTTTTGCTCGCCGCCGTCGCCCAGCCCCAGCGCCATGGGAACCATGCCGATAATCATCGCCAGTGCGGTCATCAGCACCGGCCGCAGGCGGACAAAGCCGGCTTCAAGCGCCGCTCTGCGCGCATCGCCCACCAGAACCTCCAGCCGCTCGCGCGCAAAGCTCACCACCAGAATGGAGTTGGCCGTGGCCACGCCCATGCACATGATGGCGCCGGTAAGCGCCGGCACACTGAGCCGCGTATTGGTGAGGAAGAGAAACCACACGATGCCGGCCAGCGCCGCCGGCAGCGCCGAGATGATGAGGAACGGATCGAGCCAGGACTGGAAGTTGACCACAATCAACAGGTAGACCAGCAGGATGGAAAAAATCAATCCGCCCAGCAGGCCGATGTACGAGGCTTTCATCGTCTCGCTCTGGCCGCGCAGGTCAAAGTGCGAGCCGCGCGGCAGCTCGGCCTTGTGGCGGCCGATGATCTTTTCGATCGCGCGGGTCACGCCGCCCAGGCCGGTTCCATTGACGTTCGCGTAGATATCGATGACCGGCTGCACATCGTAGTGGCTTACGGTGCCCAGTTCGGCTCCGGGCGATAGGGTGGCCAGATTGCCCAGAATCTGGGTTGGAGCGGGAGTGCCGGGAACGGCGGAGGGGGGCCTCTTCACCGTGGCCGATCCGGTGACCGGAAGACTCTTCAGCGCGGCCAGCGAATCGAGTTGATACTGCGGAGCCTGAATGGCGATGTTGTAGGTGACCCCGGAGTTGGGATCGAGATAGAAGTTGGGGGCGGTCTGGAAGCTGCCGCTCAGAGAGATCAGCAGGCTTTGGGCCACATCCCGCTGGGTGAGGCCGATGCTCTGGGCGAGAGTGCGGTCAACGTCCACCGTCATCTTGGGATAGTTGAAGGGCTGCTGGATGCGCGCATCGGTGGCGCCGGGGACGTAGCGGACCTCATCGAGAATCCTCTCGGCCAACGCGCGGTTGCCGTAGAGATCCGGGCCGACGATCTGAATGTCGATGGGCGCGGAGAGGCCGAAGTTGAGGATCTGCGTGACGATGTCGACCGGCAGCACATAGAAGGTGACGCCGGGATATTCGCGGGCCAGCACGCTGCGCAACCGCTCGACGTAAGCCGCGGTGGGATGGTGATCTTCGGACAACTGAACCTGTATGTCCGCGTCGGCGGGACCGATGGGCGCCGAGGTCGAATAGGAGAGATTCAGGCCCGAGTAGGGCAATCCGATGTTGTCCATGATCGATACCACCTCTTTGGCCGGAATCTGCCGGCGGATGGTCGAGTCGATGTGATCGCAGAGCGCGGCTGTCTCCTCGATGCGCGTACCGGTGCGGGCGCGCACGTGAATCTTGAATTGACCGGAGTCGACCGCGGGGAAGAAGTCCTCGCCCAGCGAGGGCGCGAGAAGCCCGATCGAGCCCAGCGCGAAAACGATGAAGAGAATCAGAAAGACCCCGGCGTGGTCCACGCACAGAGTGAGCAGCCGCAGGTAGCCGTGGCGAAACCTCTCGAATCCGGACTCGAAGGCTCTCTGGAAGCGAATAAATGGGTTGCGGCTGGCGCTCTTTATTGCGGCCTCGGCGTCGTCGTGTTCCCTGAGCAGGTACATGGCCATGGTGGGGACCAGCGTCCGGGAGAGCAGGTAGCTGGCCAGCATGGCAAAGACCACCGCCTCGGCCATGGGAACGAAGAGATACCTGGCCACGCCGCTCAAAAAGAACATGGGCACAAAGACGATGCAGATGGCCAGGGTCGAGACCAGCGCGGGGACGGCGATCTGCGCCGAGCCGTCGAGGATGGCCTGCTCGAGTTCCTTGCCGGCTTCAAGATTGCGGTTGATGTTTTCAATGGCGACGGTGGCGTCATCGACCAATATGCCGACCGCCAGCGCAAACCCTCCCAAGGTCATGATGTTGATGGTCTCGCCCAGCGCGTAGAGCGCCGCCAGCGAGCAGAGAATCGAGAGCGGAATGGAGACCGCGATGATGACCGTGGAGCGCCAACTGCCGAGAAAAACCAGGATCATGATGGCCGTGAGACAGGCGGCGACGATGGCCTCGCGAACCACGCCGTCGATGGCTCCGCGAACGAAGATCGACTGATCGGCGATCGAGTTGATCCGCAGTTGCGGAGGCAGCTGGCCCTTGATGGCAAGCAGCTTCTTCTGCACCCCGCCGATGATCTCCAGCGTAGAGGCCGAGCCGGTCTTCATGATGGCCATCATCACGGCGCGTTTGCCGTCCACGCGAATGATGTTGGTCTGCGGCGGACTGCCGTCGCGCACGTGGGCCACATCGCGGACGTAGACCACCGCCCCGTTCACCGCCTTGATGGGCAGGTTGTTCAACTCGTCGATAATCGGCAGGGCGGAGTTGGTTTCAACCGCATACTCGAAGCGGTCGATCTTCATGGTCCCCGAGGGCGCGATGAAGTTCTGCGCGGAGACGGCGTTGACCACATCGGCGGGCGAGAGCCCCTTGGCCTGGAGGGCCTGCAGGTCGATGTCCACCTGCACCTGGCGCGACTTGCCGCCGTAGGGATAGGGCGTCTGCGCTCCCTCGATGGTCGCCAGCGAAACGGCGATGTTGACCCTGGCCGTGTCAGCCAATTGCTGTTCGTTCAGGCCTTCTCCGGAGAGGCCCAGCATCAGAATGGGCACGCTCGATGCGTTGTACTGGATGATGAAGGGCGGTGTGGCGCCGGGCGGCAGGCTGCGCAACTGCACTTGGCTGATGGCGGTCACCTGGGCGATGGCCGCGCCGATATTCACGTGCGGATGAAAGTAAACTTTGATGATGCCGACGCCGTTGAGCGATTGCGACTCGATGTGATCGATGTCGTTGACCGTGGTGGTCATGCTGCGTTCGCTGTTGAAGATGATGCGGGTGGACATCTCCTGCGCGGAGAGGCCGCTGTAGTTCCACACCACGGTGACGACGGGGATGTCGATGTTGGGAAAGATATCCGTCGGCATCGAGAGGATGCTGAACGCGCCGACAATCAGGATCAATAGCGCGAAGACGGCAAATGTATAAGGCCGCCGCAGCGCAAGCCGGACAATCCACATAAGACTGTGCTCGCTCCCGAGCCGGTTGTGCGTAACGGTGCTGTCCGTGACCGGGTTGCTCCCTGCTCGCGGTTCGCAAAGAGGCGGGCAAGCGTCCGGGCACGGTTAACGCCGGTTCGCCGGGTTCCGGTCCGGACGGCAAAACCGCCCGGCCCCCGCTCCAACAACCTGTTGTTGGAAATACCATGGTAGACGAAGCAGCGTCCCAAAGGCGCAAGAGCCGGAAAAATGCGGCTCTCCGCGCCGGTTCCGAGCCGTCGTTGCGCCGCTCTAGCCCGCTTCGCATACAATGGTCTTGTCTTGTACCCTCGGCGGTTTGAGCCTTCAGCTTATCTTAAGAAAACGCTCTTTCGATGGCGCCGGGAGCGACGAAACTT
>Ga0265330_10002242_pt1 | contig 10651 bp, 6 predicted proteins | sample 41919metaG_FD_202083 | JGI IMG/M metagenome (GOLD analysis project Ga0265330, IMG submission 202083) | Rhizosphere microbial communities from Carex aquatilis grown in University of Washington, Seatle, WA, United States - 4-19-19 metaG | ecosystem: Host-associated > Plants > Roots > Rhizosphere >... | reverse complement strand
ACTGGTGCCTCTGTTAGTTCTGTTGTTTTGTATATAGACCAAGGCGGCCGCATTTCAACGGGCGCTCTTTCCGATAACGCTTGGCATCGGATAATAGCGACTTGGAACGGAGCGCAATTAAATATGTATGTCGACGGCACTCCCGTCACTCCGGTAAATTATAATACTGCGCCGACATCTTCCGGCAAATCATTCATAATCGGCGGCTATTCCTCTGCCGCTTTGAACAACTTGCTCGATGAAGCGATCATCTATGACCGGCCATGGTCGGCGCAGGAAGTTACCACCGACTACGCCAACCAAAACGACCCCGCGACTTTTTGGACGACGGGGGGAGTGGAGAATCTTATTACAGCCATCGGCGCAACCACCGGCACGCCCACGGTTGGCTCTGTTTTAACAGCCGGAGCATTGACGCCCGGCGGAGCAACGGTGAGCTACCAATGGTATGACTGCACAACTTCGAGTAGCGCCTCCTGCGCCTCCTCGATTTCAGGAGCGACATCAACGACCTACACGCTCCAAGCGAGCGACCTCGGAAAATATATCGCTGTCACCGCCACGGGAACCGGCAACTACACCGGCTCGGTCACAAGTACGCCGGTCGGAATTGTCACAACCGCGCTCACCGCGATCGGCGCCACCACCGGCTCGGCTTCGGTCGGCTCTGTTTTAACCGCCGGATCATTGACGCCCGGCGGAGCCACTGCCACCTACCAATGGTATGACTGCACAACTTCCGACAGTACTTCCTGCACCTCCTCGATCTCCGGGGCGACCTCAAGCACCTACACGCTCCAAGCGAGCGACCTCGGAAAATATATCGCGGTCATCGCCACGGGAACGGGGAGCTACACCGGCTCGGTTACAAGTACGCCGGTCGGAATTGTGACAACCTCTCTCACCATGCTCGCGGGATATAACTCGCGTTTTCTAATCACACCCGCGAGCGTGAATTCTGATCTGTACTACGATCTCTCGCTCGCGCCTGCTTCGTTTTGGGCGAATGTCCGCTCGGACGGCGGCGACATCCGCGTCACCGCGCAAGACGGCACAACGCAAGTGCCGCGCGAGGTGTCGGGATTTGATTATGCGGGACACAAGGGGTCGCTATTCATCGGCACTTCGGGAGGCACGGCATTCTATATCTACTACGGCAACCCCGCGGCAACCGAACCAGCGGCGAATAGCGCGTATGGGAAATATAATGTCTGGGAGAGCGCGGCGAAACTGGTGGCGCATTTGGAAGACATGAACGATTCGACGGTGAATCAAAATAATGGTTCATCTGCCACACCTCCGTCGTTTGTCGAGGAAAAATTAAAAAATGGTGGAAGTTTTGATGGAACGAATAATATCGACTTTGGCGACGCATCATCGCTTAATACGGCAGGGGTTTCCGTAACACTTTTGGCTTGGATTTATCCAACTGTTAATAATACATATCAAGCGATTATAGCGAAAGGCGCGGCGGCACGCGATTATGGTTTTTGGTTATCAGGCAACGGAGAAAGTGAGATATATACTGCGGTGGGTGGAATAGATCAAGGGAACATTGCGCTTAGTGTTCCTTGGGCAGTGAACGCATGGAATCGTGTTGGCATGACGGTAGACGGAACAAAAGTTCGTCTGTATGTCAATGGTCAATTTTCTGGGTCAAAAGATACTGCCTTACTGACAACAGCATCGGTGAGTCATGTTGGAGTTGGGTTGAACTTTGGAGAAAGTTATCCTTTTCATGGAGATATTGATGAGGCGCGAATCTATTTAAATCGTGTTTTGTCTCCTAATGAATTTGCTACCGACTATGCCAACCAAAACGAACCCGCGAGCTTTTGGACGACGGGAGGAGCGGAAACAGCCATCGGCGCCACCACTGGCACGCCCACGGTCGGCTCGGTTCTAACAGCCGGAGCATTGACGCCCGGCGGAGCAACGGTGAGCTACCAATGGTATGACTGCACGACTTCGAGCAGCGCTTCCTGCGCCTCCTCGATTGGAGGAGCGACATCAAGCGCCTACACGCTCCAAGCGAGCGACCTCGGAAAATATATCGCGGTCATCGCCACGGGAACGGGGAGCTACACCGGCTCGGTCACAAGCACGCCGGTCGGAATTGTCACAACCTCTCTCATATCCATCGGCGCAACTACCGGCTCGGCTTCGGTCGGCTCTGTTTTAACAGCCGGAGCATTGACGCCCGGCGGAGCAACGGTGAGCTACCAGTGGTATGACTGCACAACTTCCGCGAGCGATTCCTGCACCTCCTCGATTTCAGGAGCGACATCAAGCGCCTACACGCTCCAAGCGAGCGACCTCGGAAAATATATCGCTGTCACCGCCACGGGAACGGGGAGCTACACCGGCTCGGTCACAAGCACGCCGGTCGGAATTGTCACAACCTCTCTCATATCCATCGGCGCAACTACCGGCTCGGCTTCGGTCGGCTCTGTTTTAACCGCCGGAGCATTGACGCCGTCGGGAGCAGCCGGACATGTCACCTACCAATGGTATGACTGCACAACTTCCGACAGTACTTCCTGCACCTCCTCGATTGGAGGAGCGACATCAAGTACCTACACTCTGCAAACCAACGACCTTGGAAAATATGTCGCGGTCACCGCCACGGGAACCGGCAACTACACAGGATCTGTCACAAGTACGCCGGTCGGAATGGTTGATGACCTGACGGCTCCGGTGACAACAGCTTCAATGACAACGTCATCGGGAAGCTATTCATCGGGAACCTGGATAAACCAGAATGTCACGATCAATCTTTCCTGCGCCGACCCTGAATCAGGGTGCCTTGCCACCTACTACTGCGACGATTCTTCAACCTGCACCGACTGGAGCGTTTACTCAGTCCCTCAAACAATTTCGAGTAACGGCACCACGACCTTCAGGTACTACTCGACCAACAACGCCGGCGCCGCGGAGTCGGTCAAGAGCCAGACGATCAAGGTTGACAAGACAACGCCGACTACCTCCGATAACTTTGCCAAGAACGGCGTGTGGATAGACGCCGATCCTACGATCACGCTATATCCGGCAACCAATGACATTTCAGGATTAGCATGGACAAGGTATTGCGAGGACACCGCCAACACCTGCGACCCGTCTCAAGGAACTGACTACAACAACACCCCTGTCCTTATCGCCCCCGTATCTACTCCGAGCACCAGTTACTTTAGGTATGCTTCAGCGGACAACGCGGGAAACACTCAGACAACGGTTTCTCTTACGGTAATGATAGACAGGAGTCCGCAAGTGACGCAGGTTTTAATCAACCCGGTAAATGTTTCCTCTCCTCCTACGGCTTCTGCGAGTGTCACCATAACCAACGAAGGACGTTTTAACTACGAATACGAATACGCCTGGTGCGTTGTCACCGGTTCAAACATTCCTTGCAATTCGGGAGGCGTCTATATAAACGGAGCCGATAGCCGTGACATCTTTTACGGAAGCAACGCAAAGAATATCAACGCAGGAGATGACTTCATAACCACCTTGTCTGCGACGGTTCCTACGGCAGGCACCTATTACTTTGAGGTTGTCACATACTATGACGCCAACCAGTCCTCCTCTGCTTTCCAGCAGTTCACGATCGGAAGCTCAGCCCCGGCTCCAACTTACACTTTGACTTACACTGCCGGAACCGGAGGCACAATCTCGGGATCCTCTCCGCAAACAGTGAACTCCGGCTCGAGCGGAACAGCGGTCACGGCAGTTCCTGACACGGGCTACACATTCTTGAACTGGAGCGACGGCGTAACAACCGCCTCGCGAACCGACACAGATATAATCCGGAACATTCCGGTAACCGCCAACTTTGCAATAGACACATACACATTAACCTACTCGGCGGGAGCCGGGGGAACAATCTCGGGAGCAACCACACAGACCGTAAACTACGGTTCGTCCGGATCAGCCGTCACCGCCGTCCCGCCATCGGGCTATAGCTTCGCAGGATGGTCGGACGGTTTAACCCAAAATCCGAGAACAGATACAAATGTAAACCAAAACATAACAGTCACAGCTAATTTTACAGCCGCCCCGGCCCCCGCTCCCAGCGGAGGCGGTTACGGAGGAGGAGGCGGCGCCCCGATCGTCACCGGAACTTATGACGCGGCCGCGGCGCGCGCGAACAACCCGGACTTTAATACTGACATGAACTTGCCGGCTGCTCCTTCCTTCACCGCCTGGTGTGTCTCGGGTTCGCTCATCAAGGGATCCTTCCCGGCCGTCTATTACTGCGGGGCTGACGGCAAGCGCTACGTCTTTGTGAACGGCAAGTCTTACTTCAGCTGGTACCCCGATTTCTCCACGGTCAAAACCATCGCCGACGAGACGCTCGCGCTGATCCCGCTCGGCGGCAACGTGACCTATCGCCCGGGTGTGCGGCTCGTGAAGATCCAGTCCGACCCCAAGGTCTATGCCATCGCCCGCGGGGGAGTGCTCCGCTGGATCATGACCGAAGCCATCGCCGCCCGCCTTTTTGGCGCGAACTGGAACAAGATGATCGATGATATTCCCGATTCATTTTTTGTGAACTACAAGATCGGCGCGCCGATCACGCAGTGATCGGTCATCATCCCGGCGAATGTCGGGAACCTGCAACGAGAGGAATCCAAAATCTCCCCGTGAATACGGGGATATTTTGTTTAATGTTTTATGCTTCATGTTCCATGCTTCATAACGCTGTGCTATACTTAGAAACACCCATGATCAACATCAAAAATGTCACCAAAATATATCCCCAGAACGACACGCCGGCGCTTCGGAACGTTCAGTTCCGCGTTCAGCCCGGTGAGTTCGTGTCCATCGTCGGCCAAAGCGGCTCGGGCAAAACAACGCTCGTAAAATTGCTCATTGCCGAGGAAAAACCCACCAAAGGGCAGATCCTCTTGGGCGATTGGGATGTGGGGGAGATCAGAGCCAGCGAGGTGCCGCATTTGCGCCGCCAGATCGGCGTCATTTTCCAGGATTTTAAATTGTTGCCGCAAAAAACGGTTTACGAGAACGTCGCTTTCGCGCTTGAGGCGTGCGGCGCGCCGACGCGTCAGATCAAGGCCGTCGTGCCCCAGCTCTTGAAGATCGTGAACCTCGATGACAAAGCCGATCGTTATCCGCGTCAGCTTTCGGGCGGCGAGCAGCAGCGGGTGGTCATTGCGCGCTCGCTGGCGCATCGTCCCAAATTGCTGGTCGCCGACGAACCGACCGGTAACTTGGACGCGCTGAACGCCAAAGAGATCACTAATTTGCTTTTGAAGATCAACCAATTCGGCACGACCGTGCTCCTCGTCACGCACAATCGCGAGATCGTGAATTCATTGAAGCGCCGCGTCATCACCCTCGACCAAGGCATGCTCGTGAACGACGCCGAGGTGGGGAAATACATAATTTAGCCGCGTTAAGCGCGGCGATTCACGATTCAGGATACACGATTCACGACTTGAACGTATTCTTGAATCATGAATCTTGAATCATGAATCCAACAACCGTGTGACTAAATTCTTTCGCATCGTAAAATTCGCTTGGCAGAACCTTGGCAGGAACATGTGGTTGACCATCATGACCGTGGTCGTGCTTTCGGTGACCCTGTTCTCGGTGAACGTTCTGTTGTCGCTCAACGTCCTCTCCGGCGCCGTGGCCAAATCTCTTGAGAATCGCATCGACGTTTCGGTGTATGTCAAAGCCGGCGCCACCGATGATGAAAAGAACGGTCTGCGATCGTATTTGGTCGGTTTGCCGCAGGTCGCCGCCGTCAAAACCGTGAGCCCGGAGGATGCGCTTGCCGCGTTCCGCGCGCGCCATGCCGACGACCCCGGCGTGTTGAAAGCGCTCGACGAGGTCGGGGAGAATCCGCTGGGGGCCACCTATATCGTGACGGCCAAGTCGCTGGACCAGTATCCGGCGATCATTTCGGCTCTTGATCATCCGGCCTACCGCGACCTTATCACCGAAAAGAATTTTGAGGACTACTCGACGCTCATTGCCAAGGTCAAGGACATCCGCGACCGGGTGAGCGGTTTTGGCGTCGCGCTTCTCATTGTTTTTGCGCTTTTGGCCATGATCATCATGGTTAATGTCGTGCGCGTCGCAATTTTCACGCACAAGGAGGAGATCGGGATCATGAAGCTCGTGGGCGCCAACGGCTCGTTCATTCGCGGACCGTATTTGGTTGAAAGCGTCATTCTTTCGTTCCTCGCCCTTGTCATCGCAAGCGCCGGCATCGCGGTCGCCGCGTATTTCGGCTCGCCCTACCTGGCCTCGTTTTTGGGCACCGATCCGGGGCTCATAGCGTTTTTCACGGGGAATGCCGTCCTCATCGCGCTTGCTGAATTCGCTTCTCTCGTCGCGCTTACCGGCGTCGCCTCATCCTATGCGGTCGGGCGATACATGAAAGTGTAGTTTGGTTTTTCATCGAAAAAAGCGGTTTGCCGCTTTTTTTGTTTTCATAATTTAGCGCCAAATGTCGAATGACGAATATCGAATGTCGAACCGGACGCGATTCAAACCACGGATAATTATTAGGCGGTGTCGGCAAATAGCGTCTAAATTTGCATAATTCGACATTCGACATTAGACATTAGTCATTCATAACGCTACTCTGGTAATGAAATATGAATAATGGAATACAATGCGATCTTATCGTCGTGGGCGGCGGTCCCTCGGGCATGATGTGCGCGGGTCGAGCCGCCGAACGCGGCGCCAAGGTTTTATTGCTCGAAAAAAATCCCGTTTTAGGAAAAAAATTGGCATTGACCGGCGGCGGTCGGTGCAATTTGACTAATGCGATCGACAATGTTCGCGAACTGGTGGCGCGCTACGGTAAGGGCGGAAGAGCGCTTTTTCCGGCGTTCTCCCGTTTTGGTCCCGATGATGCAATTAATTTTTTTCGCGCCAGGGGTTTGGAAACGAAGGTCGAAGCCGAGGGTCGGGTATTTCCCGTTTCCGACGACGCCCGCGACATAATCTGCACGCTCGGCGAATACATGCGCCAACACGGGGTCAAGGTCGTGCTTAACGCCCCGGTCGAAAAGGTATCGGTTTATGACAACGATGTCCGCATTGTTTCCGCCGCCGGCGAATTCAGGGCGCGCTCGGTCGCGATCGCGACCGGCGGCCTTGCGTACCCGGAGACCGGCTCGACCGGCGATGGTTTTGTCTGGCTCGCGAAACTCGGCCACGACATTGCCGCGCCCGACGCCTCGCTCGTGCCGGTGCGCGTGAATGAACCTTGGGTCGCGGAGCTTGCCGGTTTGTCGTTTTCGAATATCCGCGCAACAATTTTTGAAAAAAAAGAAAAGATCGCGTCCAAGACCGGAAAAATTCTTTTCACTCACTTCGGTTTGTCCGGCCCGCTTATTTTGAACATGAGCCGGGGAATTGGGGAAGCGTTGGAAAAAGGCGAGGCGTTCGTTTCGCTCGACTTTTTTCCGAAAAAAAGTTTGGCCGAATTCAATATCGAGGTTTTAAAAATATTCGGAGCGAATCAGAATAAAAAAATAAAAAATGTCGCGCCGCTTTTCTTGCCGCCGAAGATCGCGTTCGCCGCGCTCGCGGTTCTTGGGATCGATCCGGAAAAATTCGTCAATGTGGTGAACCGCGACGAGCGCTTGCGTCTCGCCAAATACGCCAAAGACATGCGTTTTAGCGTAAGCGCTCTCATGGGGCTTGAGAAGGCGGTGGTGAGTTCCGGCGGCGTTCAACCGTCCGAGGTTGATTTCAGAACAATGCGCTCGAAGATCGCTTCCAACCTTTATGTTTTGGGCGACGCGCTCAATTTCAACCGTCCTTCCGGCGGTTTTAGTTTGCAAATATGCTGGACGACCGGCTACTTGGCCGGCGAGGCGGTCGTGATCGGAAAATAAAAATCACGCCCAAAGCTCCGAGGGATGGATTCGAACCATCATAGCGGGATTCAAAGTCCCGAGTCCTGCCATTAGACGACCTCGGAGCGCTAGGCGCGATAGTATGGATATTACGGGGAAAACCTCGTTTAATCAAGTCAAAACGATACGATTTGAGGATAATTTTGCGTTTTGTGATATTATATCGATATCCACAAGGAGGGACGGGTATTATTTTAATCCGCGAAACCGATGAAAAATCCGCCGACAAAAGCCAAAGTGCTGCTGGTCGAGGACGACCCGATGGTGGTTCGGATGTACGAGCGAAAGTTGAAAAAGGACGGATTTAAGGTGGCATTGGCGTATAATGGAGAAAAAGGATTGGCCGCTCTTCAACAAGACCGCCCGGATATCGTCCTTTTGGACATCATGATGCCCAAGGTCAGCGGCCTGGACATGCTCAAAGCGGTCAAGGCCGATCCGCAATACAAGGATCTGCCGATCGTCATGCTCACCAACTTGGGGGACAGGGCCGAGGATGTCGACAGGTGCAAAGCGATGGGCGCCGAAGATTACTGGGTAAAGGCCAATATGACGCTCGAGCAGATCATCGAAGGAATAAAAAAAATATTATCCAAACATCTTAATACGTGATCCCATGATTATGAATAACACAGGAAACGAAATGAACGGAACGCCCAAGAAAGGCGTTTGGGAATGGATCGTGATCATTGTCGTCGTTATCGCGGCGCTGGGAGCGGGCGCGTTCTTCGGTCCGAAGCTGATCAAACCGAATGCGTCGACCGGCAAGATGTGCGGCGGAGTCAACATCGATTATTTCGGCGGCGGCAATCCGCAGGACACTTTTGCGAAGGTCGTCTACGCCGGCGCCTTGGAAGCGCAAAAAGACCTTGGCGCGAATGTGAATTTTATTTGGTCGGATTGGGATTCGGAAAAGATGGTGAGCCAATTCAAAGACGCGCTCGGCGCCGTGCCCGACGCCATTGCAATGATGGGGCATCCCGGCGCCGCCGCTTTGGGGCCGCTCATTGATGAAGCGGAAAGGAAGAATATCATCGTCACCATGCAGAACGTGGACATTCCCGACGTCAGGGCAAAATATACGGCCAAGGGTTTCGGGTACGTCGGGCAGAACCTCTACAATTCCGGATTAATGGTGGCGCAGGGCGTCATCCGCAAGTACCAACCCGCCGAAGGATCGGAAGCGATCGTCTTCGGCGTCGACAAGACCGCCGACCCCGGCCGCTACGAGCGCACCAAGGGTTGCATAGACGGGCTCGCGAACGCCAAGCTCATAGTTCACGAGATCGCCATTCCGCAAGCCGTGCAGACCGACGCCGCCTCCGCCGCCGCCAAGCAACTGTTCGCCGAAGCTTTTGCCAAATATCCCAACGCCACCCTCGCGATCGTCGACCACGGCGCGCTGACCGCCTCCTCGCCCGACCTGCTCAAGGCCTTGGGGAAAAAGCCGGGCGAGATCGTTCTGGCCGGCTTTGATCTTTCGGCGGCCACCGTCGCCGGCATTCAAAGCGGCTATATCGGTCTTATTCTCGACCAGCAGCCATACCTTCAGGGATACTTGCCCGTCCTGCAAGCGTGCCTCACCAAAAAATACGGTTTTGCCGGGCTCTATATCGATACCGGCGTCGGCCTCATCGACGGCACCAATGTCGATGCTGTCGCATCCCTCGCCGCCAAGGGCGTCCGTTAAAGCCGTAGCATAACGTCGAAGCGGTTATGAAACTAAACCTCAAGGTAACGATACTTTTGGCGATGAGTTTTTTGGTTATCTCAACGGCCTTCGTCATCGCCTCGCTCACCGCCCTGGGACGCAACCAGTCCGATGACCTGGCGCTCTTCAAGAACGAGTTCGTTCAAACCAACCTTGAATCGTTCCAAAATTCATCGGATCTTTTCTTCGGCTATCTCGACAACGAGATAAGCGCGGGAACGATAACCTCGAAAAGCGACATGATCGCTTTCGCCCAAAAGAACGATCCGGCGGGCGAAAATATCGTCCTCGACGACATGGACGGCAGGACCTTTGTGAGCGGCTATGACAACCCGGAGCTGGCGGCGCTTTTGGACGCAAAAACCGTTGATTCGTTTGTGAACCAATGGACGCTCGATCCCGATACCAACGACTTTGCCGTTGATAACCTTGATAAATTCGCCGCCGGCGACGCGTCGATCACCCCGGCCCGCGTTCGTGCGAAGATCTATGACAAATTCGGCCTCATCGTCGGCTACGGCAAAGTGTTTGAAACGGGAAAAGTCAGGATCGAGTTCATTCAGCAACAGGACAATGCGTTTTACAGGACGTACTTCTTCATCCTTTTGGGAATATTCCTTATCGCGGCGACGATCATTCCGTTCTTCTCCATTCTGTTCATGCGCCGCGCGGTCGTCGATCCCATCAAGCGGTTGAATGCGGTGACTCAAAAGATCACCGAGGGCGACCTTACGAAGCGCGTAGAAGTAAAATCGTCGGACGAGATCGGCGAGCTTTCCGGGAGCTTTAACAACATGACGGAAAAACTCGTCGACCTTAACCGCGACCTGCAAGCCAAGGTCAAGGAGCTTTCCGAAGAGCACGGGCGTCTGTTCTCGCTCGTCGAAAGCGTGAAGCTCGGCGTGGTCATGGTGGATCTGCGCCTCAACGTCATTTTGGCCAACCCGGCCGCCAAAGCGGTCTTTGGAAAATCAGCATCAAAAAATTTGACCTTTAAGGATTTGTCCGAAAAGATAAAAGGCGGCGTGAACATTTCCCAGGCTCT